>Ga0070741_10002869_pt1 | contig 44598 bp, 45 predicted proteins | sample Coa_R1_4_FD_66440 | JGI IMG/M metagenome (GOLD analysis project Ga0070741, IMG submission 66440) | Surface soil microbial communities from Centralia Pennsylvania, which are recovering from an underground coalmine fire - Coalmine... | ecosystem: Environmental > Terrestrial > Soil > Unclassified ... | reverse complement strand
TGGGGCTGAAGTAGGTCCCAAGGGTTCGGCTGTTCGCCGATTAAAGTGGCACGCGAGCTGGGTTCAAAACGTCGTGAGACAGTTTGGTCCCTATCCGCCGTGGGCGCAGGATACTTGAGGGAAGCTTTCTCTAGTACGAGAGGACCGAGAAGGACGCACCGCTAGTGTTCCGGTTGTCACGCCAGTGGCATCGCCGGGTAGCTATGTGCGGAAGGGATAACCGCTGAAAGCATATAAGCGGGAAGCCTCTCCCGAGATAAGGTATCCCGGGGCGTCAAGCCCCCTAAAGACCCCTCGTAGACTACGAGGTTGATAGGCCGGATGTGGAAGATCAGTAATGATTGAAGCTTACCGGTACTAATTGGTCGTGAGGCTTGACCATATTTACTACTCCCACTTCACGCGTACACGTTCTATTCTTTTCCGAATCCCGTATTCAGTTGTGAGAGAATCTCTTGCTCTTTGAGACGGTCAGAAATGTTCTGCATGCAAGGCGCGCGACGTCGCGTGAGCGCAGGCGTACTTAAGTCCAGTACGTCGAGCGAGCGCGGCGAGCGCAACGCAGCAGGCGGGCATTTATGGCCGTCGAAACGCTTTCCGGTGGCGATAGCGGAGGTGTCACACCCGATCCCATCCCGAACTCGGTCGTTAAGCCCTCCAGCGCCGATGGTACTGTGCGGTTGCCGTACGGGAGAGTAGGTCGCTGCCGGATTTAAATTGAAAAGGCCCGGGGCTCGCAAGAGCCCGGGCCTTTTTTACGCCCGCGGCCGATGCTGCTATGCCGTTTTCCCTCAGACGCCCGAATGCTAGACTGAAGCCGATGCGGCGGATCGTTACGTTTAATTGGCTGTCGGCTGACGGATATTTTGCGGGGCCCGTCGGCGACTTGGACTGGGTCGTGCCCGACCAAGAGCAGGCCCAAATGGCGGCGCGCGATGTCTCGAGCATGGACACGATTCTCTTCGGCCGCCGGACCTACGAAATCTTCGCGGCGTTCTGGGGCCGCATCGCCGTCGACGAGGCCGGCACGGTGCCGGACCCGCACAATTGCGGACGCAGATCTCCGGAGCACGGCGCGATTGCGATCGCGTTCAATAAGATGACCAAGCTCGTGTTCTCCAGGACCCTCGACCGTGTTGACTGGAGAAACTCGCGCGTCCTCCGCGAGCTCGACCCGCGTGAGATCAAACGCCTGAAGGAGCAACCCGGCAAAGACATCATCGTCTTCGGCGGCTCGGTCGTCGCGCAGCTTACGCAGCACGGTTTGATCGACGAGTATCAGTTCGCAGTCTGCCCGGTCCTCCTCGGCAGCGGCCGGCCGTTGATCGCCGGCGTATCGCAGCGCTCGCGATTGGAATTACTGGAAGCCAAGACGCTCAAGTCCGGCGACGTGATGCTCCGCTATGCGCGCCCGAAATCCCCGTGAAGCGCCGAATTCAAAAGTAGGTCGCCGCCGGATTTAAAATCGAAAAGGCCCGGAGCTCGCAAGAGCCCGGGCCTTGAAGATTGTCGGGGAAGCAAGGTTGTCGGGAGTATAAAAGTCTGATCTCAATTCGCGGCGGGTTGGCAGTCAATTTCGGAAGCATCGTCGCAGCCGGCGCAGACCTTCTTCAATTCGATGCGTGGCGACTCCGCCGTATCCCAGAACGACGCCTGCTAGTTCTGCCTTGCCAACGGCGAAGAACGACAGTACTTGAATGACGACGCCGTCTTCACCCGCTCGCCGCGCGACTGCCGCGATTTGATCGGCGGAGGCCTTACGCGCGACGGCCGTCACGTGCAGACCGGTGTTGGCAGGAATCAATTCGAGATGATTGGCAAAGTCTCGATTGAGCGTCTCGGTGACAATCGCATGCCGCTCCTTGTAAACCGCATTGACGTTTCGGATGTGGCGAACAAATCCGCCGTCATTTAAGAAATGGGCCAGCGCCAGTTGCGCTAATGAGGGCGAATGCCAATCGCAGACAAACTTTGCCTTATGCACGGCGGCTCGCAAAGATGGAGGCGCGACGACGAAGCCGAGCCGCAGGCTTGGAAGTAAAGTTTTGGAGAACGAGCCGATGTAGATCACCCTGCCCGACCTGTCGAGGGTATAAAGCGGGTCCAGAGGTCGTCCTCCAAACCGAAATTCGCTATCGTAATCGTCTTCAATGATGGCTGTGGCATTTCGTTCCGCCCAGGCCAGCAGCGCTTGCCGTCGAGCGAGTGTCATCGCGAGGCCGAGTGGATACTGATGCGACGGCGTCACGTACACCGCGCGGACATTCCGCGGAATCTTGTCGACCGCGATTCCTTCACGATCCACTGGCACACCGATGACGCGCACGCCGAGCGATTCAAATAAACGACGCGGCGGCCGGTAGCCGGGATCCTCCACAACAATGCGATCGCCCGGCGCAAGCAGCACGCGGGCGAGAATGTCGAGCGCTTGCTGGGTTCCATTCGTCACCGTCACGTCGTCAGCGGAAGCGATAACGCCACGCGAGATGCCGATATGACGCGCGATCGCCGCACGCAGCTCCGGGCAACCGGCCGGATGGCCGTACAAGAGAACGCCCGGGGCATGACTGCGCAAGGCCCGGGTCATCAGCCGGCGCCACTGACTGTGCGGAAACATAGAAGCATCGGGAATGCCGGTGCGGAAATCATACGCGGCCGTATGGACGAACGCGGAAGAAAGTTCGACCGAACGCCACACGCGGCGGGCTTTAAGCATGCCCGGGTGATCTCGCGTGCTTCGGTCGCGAGCAGCAACTTGCTCGCTAACGAATGTGCCGGCGCCGATGCGAGTGTTCGTGAAGCCTTCGACTCTGAGCCGATCGTAGGCGCCCGTTACAGTCATGCGCGACACGTTCAGTGTCCGTGCAAGCTCGCGGCTGGGCGGCAGCGGATCGCCGGGAGACACCAGGCCGTTCAATATCGCGTCGCGCATCTGACGGTAAATCTCCGTCCTGAGGTTTTGGCGTCCCACCAGGCTGACGTGAAAAGTCATAAGCTGCTCACTGTACGCTGTCGCTCCGAAATTGGTCTAGCGCAAATGGCAAGAATTGGCTCTCTACCGCCGGTCCTTCGCGCTTGCTAACGTTTTTGCGTGGGTTGCGGAAAACGTCAAGTCATAAAAAAGGAAGGAGACCAAAGCGATGACACATAAGACCGGAACACGGGAAGAGTGGATCGCAGCGCGGCTCGAGCTGCTCAAGGCGGAGAAGGACTACACGCGGCAAGGCGACGAGCTGGCGCGCCGGCGGCAAGAGCTGCCGTGGGTCCGCATCGGCAAGGAATATCGATTCGATACCGACGAGGGGAGCGCCTCGCTGCCGGACCTCTTCCGCGGGCGCTCGCAGCTCCTCGTCTACCACTTCATGTTCGGGCCCGACTGGGCTGCCGGCTGCCCCACCTGCTCGATGATCGCCGACGCCTTCAACGGCTCCGTCGTACACCTCGCCAACCACGACGTGATGCTCTGGGCGGTGTCGCGGGCGCCGCTCGCGAAGCTGCAAGCCTATAAACGGCGAATGGGCTGGACGTTTCCGTGGGCCTCCCCCATCGGCGGCCATTTTAATTTCGACTTCAACGTGTCGTTCACGGAGGAGCAGCAGCGCCAGGGATTCGAGTACAATTACCACCGCGAGGCGCCGACGAGTGACGTGTTCCGCTGGCGCGCGGGTCAGGAGGGCGGCGGCGATTCGGTCGAGGCCAAGCTCGCGGCTATGTCCGGAACCGACGTGCCTTCGTACCATCGCGACAGGCCGGGCATGAGCGCGTTCGCGCTCGAAGACGGCGTCGTCTATCACGCCTATTCCACCTATGCGCGCGGCGTAGACCCCTTTTTCGGCGTGTACCACTGGCTCGACCGCGCACCGAAGGGTCGTAATGAGACCGGCCTCTGGTGGCGGCGCCACGACGAGTATGAGCGCAAGGCGGGATGAGCGAAAGTTCTTCGGCGTGAGATCTTGAACCTTAATACGGAGTACACGAAAGGGGTGGGATCTTTTTCGACTCCATCGACCGGTTTATAGATTCGCACTATGCCGTAGCCGTACGGGATAGTAGGCCGCCGCCGGATTTAAATCGAAAGGCCCGGAGCTCGCAAGAGCCCGGGCCTTTTTTTTTAAATCCGAATTCAAAATTCAATTTAGTGTTTTGTTTCGCCACATCGCATTTCAAACCCAATTCTCTACCCGCAGCTCGGGGGACCAACGGCAATCCTGGCGTTAACGGCTTTTCTCCCGGAGCATCGGACATTATTCCCGCTGCCGGCATAACTATCACCAGGATCCTCGCTCCGCTTGCCGATAACGGCGACCCGACGCTTACGCACGCTCTCGTACCCGGCAGCCCTGCAATCGACGCGGCGCCGAATGATGCCGAGTGCCCGTCCGAAGACCAGCGGGGCGTCTCGCGCCCGCAGGGCGCCCAGTGTGATATCGGCGCTTTTGAAAGATAGCCGCGGCCCCTGGACGCAATCTAGGCGACGCCGGTGATCAAGCTAATCGATCTCGAATATTATGCGCCGGCATCGAGCGCCGCTCTCCACCCGTGCCGCTCGCCGGTATTTATGGCTCGTTAAAGCGGTTCGCCGGGAATTCCGGGTTGCTCGTGATCGACCGGTGATTGCGGTTGAACACTCGAAAGCCAAAACTCTTTCTCGACGCGCCTCCTTGAAAAATTTGCGCGGCGGTCTATGATCGCCGTCCAGCGAAGAGGAACAACATGGAAAGAAACGCAAAAGCCATTCTGGCGCGGCCCGAAGACCACCGCGGCCTGCTTGCCATGGAGGAGGCCGTCAAGGCGATGATCGCGGCCTTTCGCAACTGGGCCGCCGATCCGCTGGTCGGCGAGCTGCGCCGGCGCACGCACACTCCCGAGAACGTGCGCATTACGCTCCATCAGGGCGGCGCGCCGGCCTACGGCGCCACCGGCATCATGACGCACGCCGAGCACGTGCGCATCTTCGGCGACAAGCAGCGTTACCCGCGGCGCGGCCGCCCCGTGCTGGTGATTTACGATCCCGACACGGCGGCGCTCAAGCTCATCCTCGTCGGCGAGATGCATCCGAAAGAATTGCCCGACGCAAACAGCGTGGTCGCGATGCCGACCGCCTGCGCCTCGATGATCGGCACCGATCTGCTGGCGCGCAAGGATTGCCGCACCGCCGGCGTGTTCGGCGCCGGCGACCAGGCGAAGCATCATCTATTGGCTCTGCGCTCGATCCGCCCGACGGTCGAGAAAGCGCGGGTTTATAGTCCGACGCCGGCGACCCGCGAAGCATTCGCGCGCGAGATGTCCGGCGTCATGGGCATCGAAGTCACCGCCGTCGATCGCCCCGAGCGAGTCGTCGAATCGGCCGACGTCATCCTCTGCGCGACCAATTCCAACGTCCCGGTATTCGACGGCAACTGGCTCGCGCCGGGGCAGCACGTCACCTCGATCGTGTCGAGCAACATCGGCCTGCTCAAGCGCGGCCACGTGCGGCAGATGCGGCGCGAGATCGACCATACGACGCTCGAGCGCGCCGACGTCTTGATGACCAACGCGTGGGGCCAGGAGGAGCTCGACAAGACCGCGGTCTTCTGGGAGATGTCGCTCGACCGGCCGCGCATCGCCGACAAGATCGTCGACGCGGGCCAGGTCATTCGCGGCGAACGAAAGGGACGCACGCAGGACGCGCAGATCACCTACTTCAAAAACTCCGCCACCTGGGGCGTCGGCGCCGCCGCCATCGGCGGCCTCATCCACGACAAGCTGCGCGAGCAGAAGAAAGGTGTCGTCCTCGATTTCGATCCTTTCGAATATTTCGACGAGGAGTGGCGCGGGGAGTGAGGATGATCGTTAAAGCTTCCGTCTCGTCCATCTACTATGCAAGCCTGACCCTAAGACGTCCCTACGAGATGGGGAATTATAATAGATTCAATTCACAGTAGACAGTTAAGTTTCGTTTTCGAATTTACGAATCACTTCTTCGAAGGCTTTAGTCGTAAATTCGAGGTCAGGTCTTGAATCTTGACGTTCGCTCCTGATTGGACATTCCCGCCGCCGCGCTAATCAACCTTCATGCCGGACGCTTTTAACCTGCCGCCGCGCGCGCGATTGCGTGAGATTTCCCGCGAGAAGTCCAACCGCTCGCGCCTCTTGGCGCTGGTACATGATCGCGATGCTCGCCATCGTCGCGGCGCTTTCCATATTTCTGCCGAAATAATTCGCCTCCCCGGGTCCCAACCCCATTCCCATTCCGTGACCCCCGTCATCTTGACGGTGTAGCGGCCGGGTGATTATCTCCGCCCCCGGACGCTTGGAATTGGGGGTTCCCATGAAGAGGAAAAAAAGCGCCATCGTTTGCCTGGCATTGCTTTGCCTTACCGTTCTCGGCGCCGGCACGATCAAAGCCGCGCCGCTGGAGCTCACCGGCAAGGATTGGATGAGCTATAACGGCGCTACGCGCCAGGAATTCGTTTTGGGCTATCTGAACGGGATCGAGCAGATCCTGTCGATCGTCGGCTGGAGCATGCGCAGCCGTCCGGCCGTCACGCTTACGCCTCAGGTGATTAGCGACGCGCTCTATAAAAAATTGGTCCAGGAGCCGGAGCTGCGCAGCGGGCCGCTCAGAGAAGCGCTATGGAACGTCGCCGACGACTACATCATCATCACCGACCGGGCGGGGAGCGCGCTGCCGAATTGGCAAAAGCTCATTACGATCTCGGATTGCGCCGAAGTGATCGTGAAGCTCATGCAGCAAGAGAAGGCCGCGAATAGTTTTTAGCGAGTGACCGCCGCGATCCCTCTGTGTCTCCGCTTGATGCCGGAGATAAAGAGGGCCAGGCCCGGAGCTCGCAAGAGCCCGGGCCTTTTTATTATGCGCAGGCTGCTTCTACTTCCCCGGTGAATGAAGATCGGAGAGATTCTTCGCTATGCTAAGAATGACAAATCCCGGCTATTTTCTTCTTGTTAAAAGGGCGCTCGTAGTTCTAAAATGCGCCCGCGCGATAATGAAAAACTCTTCCGAAGCGCTTCGGTGAGCTCGGGGCCGTTCGGCGTGGAAAGCAATTGAGCGGAAAAGACTTGGAATGAATATGCCAAATCTGGCCGACGGCGGCTTGGCGCTCCCCGCGGATGATCCCGCTAACACGCCGCCATCAGAAGAGAACGATGCGGAGTCTTTCACAGTAAACAGCCCGCGCAGCTATGTAACTTTCGCGCTCATGGCCGTAAACATCGCCGTGTTTCTCGCGATGGTTGCGAGCGGCGTCGATTTTTTTAAGCCGACCGGCTGGGATGCCGTGCGCTGGGGCGGAAATTATAAGCCATTAACGACGAGCGGCCAGTGGTGGCGCCTCGTCACGTCCATGTTCCTGCATTTCGGCGTGATCCATCTCGCGTTCAACATGTACGCGCTCTTGCAGGTCGGAAGGTATCTCGAGCCGCTGCTCCGAAGACGGCGCTATCTCTTCGCCTACTTCGCAACGGGCATCGCCGCGAGCCTCGTCAGCCTGTGGTTCCACAGCGACAACTCGGTGAGCGCGGGCGCGTCCGGCGCGATATTCGGCTTGTTCGGCATCGAGCTCGCCGTCGCTACAACCGATTTTTTCCCGGAAGATTATGCGAAAAAGATGCGCTCGAGCATGCTGACTCTAATCGGCGTCAATCTCTTCCTCGGCTGGCAGCTCGGCCTCGACAACGCCGCGCATATCGGCGGATTAGTGACGGGATTCGTTTTCGGCTACATCTATTTCCGCGCCGTGAGATCTCAGCGCCCCCCGCCAAATTACCCCGTCGGCACCGATACCACGCAATATAAAGTCAGATTTTGAATCTCACGCCGGCTGCCTGAGGGGAGGTGCGGATGGCGCCTCGGAGTTGCGTTGACAAAGCCCGAGTGAAAGATATTTACTGCCGTTTGTATCCTACGGAGACCCTATGCCGCTTTTCCTGGACAACCACGATGTCGAGCAGCTCCTCAGCATGAAGACGTGCATGGAGGCGCTCGAGATACTTTACCGCGAGCTCGGCGAAGGCAAGGCCGTGGCCGCGCCGCGCTCGGACATTCATACGCAGACCGCGTCGGAGCGGACGGCGGAAGCGCCGATGGCGCACTATTTGAAGACGATGAGCGGCGCGACGCCGCATTTCGGCACCGCCGCGCTTCGTTTTTCTTCCGACATCGTCGCCTGGCGCAGCGCCGGCGGCGGCATGCGGCGCGAGAAGCTGCCGACGATGCCGGGCAACCGCTGGCTCGGGCTCGTGCTGTTATTCAGCTCGAGCAACGGCGAGCTCTTGGCGATCATGAACGACGGCGTGCTCCAGCGCATGCGCGTCGGCGGCGCGAACGGCGTCGCGACGAAATTGCTCGCGCGCGCGGACGCGAGCCGGGTCGGGCTGATCGGCTCCGGCTGGCAGGCCGGCGCGCAGGTGATGGCGGTCTGCGAGGCGCGCAGGATAAAGACGATCAAGGTCTACAGCCCCACGCGCGCCAATCGGGAGAAGTTCGCTGCGGAGACGAGCCGTCTTGTCAATGTCGAGATCGTTCCCGTCGATTCGCAGGCCGAAGCGGTGCGCGACGTCGACATCGTCATCACGTCCACCAACAGCCGCGCGCCGTTTCTCGGCCCGGAAGCGCTCCGCGAAGGCGTGCACTTGAGCTGCATGCAGCGCGACGAGGCGAACGACGACGCGCTGAGACGCTGCGATCCGCTGATCGTCCATACGCACCTGATCGAGAACGACGCGACGTCTTCCAATCTCAGGAAGTACGATCGCCCGGGCTTCGAGCTCAAAGATCATCCGCTCAAGCGCGGCATCGACTGGAAAGCGCTGCCGACGCTGCCCGACTTGATCGTCGGGCGCACGCCGGGCCGGGAGAGCGACGCTGAGATCACCGGCTTCGTCAATAATCTCGGCGTCGGCGCGCAGTTCGCGGCGGTCGGCGCCAAGGTCTACGAAGCGGCGCGCGCGCAGGGCGCCGGCCGCGAGCTCCCGCTCGACTGGTTCACGCAGGACGTTCATCCATGAACGATCGTCTTCAACAAATGATGCGGCGCGCCGCCGCCGCCATCTGCGCGCTCGCGGCGCTCGGCGCGAGCGCGATGAATGCCTGGAGCGCGGGCGCGCCGTTGGAAAAAATCATCATCGGCTGGAGCGCGATCGCCGGTTCGCAGGCGCCGGTCTGGATCACGAAGGAAGCGGGGTTGTTCGAGAAAAACGGGCTGGACGCGACGCTGATCTATATCGACGGCGGCTCGAAGGCGACGCAGGCGCTGCTCTCGGGCGACGTGCCGATCGCGCAGATCGGCGGCAATGCGCCGATCGTCGCGCGGCTCCGCGGCGCGGACGTGACGATCATCGCGGGGCTCACCAACATCCTCGCCTACAGTCTCGTCGTCGTGCCGGAGATCAAAAAGCCGGAGGACCTCAAGGGGAAAAAATTATCCGTCAGCCGCTTCGGCTCGAACTCCGACTACGCGACGCGCAAGATTCTCCTCAAATGGGGCCTGCGCCCCGACATCGACGTCGCGGTGCTGCAAATCCCCGGCGGCCAGCCGGCGCGGCTCGCGGCGGTTCAGAGCAGGCAGATTCACGGCATGGTCGCGCAGCCGCCGGTGACCAATCTCGCGCGCAAATTCAATCTCAATATTCTCGCGCGGCCCGAGGACTTCGGCGGGGCTTATCCGACCACGCCGGTCTCGACGCGCGTTTCTTTCATCAAGCAGCGGCGCGAGACGGTGACCAAATTCATGCGCGCAATGGTCGAGGGCATTCACGTTTACAAAACGCAAAAAGAGTTCAGCAAGAAAGTTTACGCCAAGTATATCAAGGTCACCGATCCGGACGTCCTGGAGGACAGCTATCAGTTCTTCGCGCCCCTGGTGCCGGCCAAGCCCTATCCGCCGCTCGACGGCATCAAGGAGGCGCTGCTCGAGCTGAGCGAAGGCGATCCCAAGGCGCGCGCCGCTCAGCCCCAGGAGTTCGCGGACATGAGCCTGGTGAAGGAGCTCGACGAGAGCGGCTTCATCGACGCCTTATATAAGGTGAAGAAATGACTGCGGTATTTGACCCCATGGAGGAGACGATATGCCGACGCTGCGCTACATTGCGTTCTTGAGCGACGACCCCGAGAAGATCGCTTCGTTTTACAACCGCTTTCTCGGCACGAAAGAGATCGGCCGGTCGGCGGACGGCGACGTTTCGATCACGGACGGATTTTATAATTTGACTTTCCTGAAGAAGCGGCCGTCGCTGATGGAGCCCGGCACGGAGACCGGTCTCCATCACGTCGGCTTTCAGGTCGAGAGCATCGACGAAGTCAAAGCGCGCTACCTCGAATACAATCCGCGCGGCGTCGTCGCCGACGAGCCGGCGGATGTCCATCACGGCCGCATCCGCATTTACGATCCCGAGTGCCATCCGATTGCGCTCTCCGAAGACGGCTTCGGCGTCGACGCGAAGGCCGAGAAGCGATTTCCGCGCGTGCGCCACGTCGCTTACAACGCGCTCGATCCCGAGACGATGCTGCAGTTCTACCGCCGCGTGCTCGGCGTCCACGAATTGCCGACCAGCGACGTGCGCCGCACGCAGGGCCTCGGCAATCGCTTCGGCGGCGACGGCTTTACCAATCTCGCGATTCATCCGTTTTACAGTCCGGTCGAGGGCCACGAGGCGAGATTCGGCATCAACCACATCGGCTTTCTGGTGCAAAATATGGAAGCCACGATGGCGGAGCTGGCGACCGTGCTGAAAATCGAGCGCCGGCCCTCCAATCGGATCTACGCGGAGCTGCGCTTCCGCGACATCGAAGGCAACGCGCTCGACCTCTCGCAGACGAAAGGCTGGGAAGTCGATATCGACAAATGGGAAAAAGCCGCATAACTTTTTCAATCGGAACACGGTCGGGAAAAGAAAGAAGGGAAGTATGGCGCGTCTCAAGCTCACGCTGGCGTTCGATAAATACGATTATCTCCAGCCGCTGCGCGACGGCACGGTCGAGCCCGAGGGCATCGACCTCAACCTCGTCACGGTCGAGAGCGGCATCCGCCACGAGCGCTTCTACAACTACGGCGAGTACGACGCGTGCGAGTTCTCGATGTGCTCGTATCTCGCCGCGCGCGGCCACGGCGTCGATTGGTTCCAGGCGATCCCGTTTTTCAGCCGGCGCATGTTCGGCCACAAGTTCTGCTTCGTCCGCGCCGGCGCGGGATTTCACAAGCCCGCCGATCTCCGCGGGCGGCGCTTCGGCATCCGCACCTACGAGAACACGCTCGCCTTCATGGTGAAGGGCATGCTGATGCACAACTACGGCCTGCCGCTCGACGGCGTCACCTGGGTGTGCGTCAACCGCGAGCTCGTCGGCTCCAAGCTGCCGCCCGATATCAAGGTCGAGCACGCGAACGGGCGCAGGCTAGAAGATTTGCTCGCCGCCGGCGAGATCGACGCCGAGGTCGAGCCCGATCTGCCGCGCGGCTGGCTCGCGGGCAAAAGCCCGGTCGAGCGCCTCTTCCCGGATTACGCGAGCGAAGAGAAGCGCTATTACCAAGAAACGAAAATTTTTCCCATCATGCATCCGATCGTCGTCAAAAAGGAGATTCTCGACCGCGATCCGTGGGTGGCGACTAGCCTCTACGAGGCGTTCTGCAAGGCGAAGAATATTTACAACGACTTCATGCAGCAGCCGCACCGGCTGAGCTTCGCCTTCGCGCGCGCCTACGTCGAGGAGGAGCGCGCGTTCTTCGGCCGCGACCCGTTCGTCCAGGGACTCAAGGCGAACCGCCACGACGTCGAGACCATGGTCGAGTTCGCCAAGGAGCAGCACCTCGCGCCGAAGGGCCTCGATGTGGACGGGCTGTTCACGGAGAATACGCGGAAGACATAAAGACGGAATGCCGATGGAGCTGTTTGAGTTTCCGAATCCAGGCGGCGAAGGTCTGGTGGCGTTCGAGCCGTGGCGCACCAGCGGTCCTGAATATGAGAAGGACACTTCTCGGTGGTACTGTCACATCACGATCGGCGGCAAGCGGGTTTTCGAGTACGCATGTCCCTGCGGCACGTGCGGGATCGTTTTTCGCCGGGTCGGCACACCCGACGATCGCATTAGTGATAGCGAGGCGGTCCAGTTGCTCGGAAAACTCGACGCCCTTCCTGCCGCTTCGACGTTACAGCGATTCGCAAAAGTTTTGGAGCCTGGAATTTATATCGCCGCGATCCTGAACGGCCTCGTAAGATTTTGCCTCGTGAACCGCGACGACGACATAAAATTAATTCTCAGCTCATTCGCGAAGCTGTCTGAGATTCAGGGTCACGCCTTGCAGTAATAGATTCCTCGATCTGCGCGTGAATTTTCTTCCTGTTGACCTGTTCAGCTGCCGCCCTTGCGCGCTCGGACGCTCCGCTGCCGCTGTTCACCGGCGGCTCTGCTGGCGCCGCGGCGAGCGCTTTGATAAAATATGACTCGATGGACGATTGCTGCGAGCACAAAGCGGAAGAAATAAGCACCTTTCGAGCCGACCACCGAAACGTTCTCGTGATTGTGCTGGCTATCAACGCGGCTCTCTTCGTCGTCGAGGCGACGGCCGGGTTGGTCGCGCATTCGACCGCGCTCCTCGCCGACTCGCTCGACATGCTGGGCGATTCGCTGGTCTACACTTTTAGCCTTTACGTTCTATGGCGCAGCGCCGAATGGAAGGCGAAGGCTGCGTTTGTCAAAGGTCTTCTCATGGCGGTCTTCGGCCTAGGAGTGTTGGTTGAGGCGGCGTCCAAGCTTGTCGCCGGAGTGGTGCCCGGCGCGGAGACGATGGGCATTGTCGGACTGCTGGTGTTGTCGGGAAACGGAATCTGTTTTTTGCTTTTGTGGCGTCATCGCTCGGATGATGTGAACATGCGCTCCACGTGGCTGTGTTCGCGCAATGATATCATCGCGAATGCCGCCGTCTTGGCGGCGGCTGCGGGCGTAGCCTATTTCCATTCTTTCTGGCCCGACGTGCTGGTCGGCGCGGTGATCGCCTGGCTATTTCTCCGGACGGCCTGGATGGTGCTGCAGGAGTCGGCTCATGAGTATCGATCCCTCAAGCCGACCCTGGTTTCCGCGAAATAATTCGCATTTCCGTCTAGCCGCTACTTGTGGGCCTCGGCTGATCCGATCCGGCCGCGGCTCTACGCCCGCAATACGCCGGAAGCTTTCGCGGCGTGCGTCGCGATGAAATCCATAAGCGCCGGCGACAGGCAATCGTACGGCTCGAGCCCGAGCTCGCGCAGGCGCGCGCGCACGGCGCCCATTTGCGCCGGATTCGTGCCGCTCTCGATGATCGACGATACGAAGGCGGCGAATTCCGGCGGCGACCAGCCGGACTGCGGCGACAGCTCGGTATGGATGAAGTCGAGGCCGTAGAAGGGATGCTTGGGATTCTCGATGCGGCCGTACATATGCGCGCCGCAGGCTTTGCAGGCATGCCGTTGAATCGCCGCGTTGGAATCCACCACCGCGAGCTTATTCGCATTCGCGGTGACGCTCAGCTTGTCGCGCGGCACGACCGCCACCATTGAAAACAACGCGCCTTTCGGCTTCCAGCACTTGGTGCAGCCGCAGGCGTGGTTGTGCGCGGACTGCGTCTTGACGGCGACCTCCACCGGCTCTGTCGCGCATTTGCAGACGAGGACGCCGCCGGTGAAGTTCTTCGCCGCGGGCTGAATGCCGGAATCGATCTTCGGATGGATGGAAATGTTCTCTGCCATGCCGACCTCCTAAAAAGGATATAACGCAGGCAGTATCACAAACACCACGGCGTGCAAGGTGCGGATGCTTGGGAAAAAAGTTCAGCTGCTTTTCTTAGAAGACTTCATCCCAAGTTAATTCGCCGCATCGTCACTGAAACCATAGAAACGATCTTCAATCACCCACTTCTTGACTCGACGATTCGTCTCATCAAGCTCAAATCTTCCGAGCCGGATGCCTTGTCCAGTAATACTCCCGTCACTGCGTCGTTCAACACGCGTGATCCACTGGTAACCGAAATCGTATTTACCGTTATTGAACCAATCCTGTGGAAAAACTTCCACCTTTCGCTCGGTCCAATTGAACGCAAAGATCGCCCGCGCCATTTTGTCGGGATTACCCGTATCAGCATGGTCCGCCAGCACGAGCGTTTCTTCGAAGCGCGACCAATCAAATGGTATTGATATTGAGTGTCCTCCCGCCACCAAGTAGGGAGATAGCTCCCAATGCTGCGACACAGGTAAGGATGCAAGTCCAACTTTCTCCTCGCGCATGTTGGCAGCGGTTACGAGCGGGTCGGACAATGGACGTAGTGATGAAAGAGAGAAGTTGTCGAACACGATACGCCTCGCTGACTTCTCGCCTGCCTCTCTCCACAACATAACTGTGCCATCTTCGAGTATTCGAAGGTAACAGTAAAAATCCAAAACGAGCAAAGTCATGCCCTTTGCGTCTTGGAGAGAAATAAGTCCATCGAGTTTGCCGCCTGAGGCGGTCTCAGTGAACCGATAGCTGTTGTCACCAATCACGAAGGACCGGTCATGGAAACCCCAAGGACTCGGGCCGAGCACACCTTTGGGAGGCGTGGAAGGGGTTTTGGAGCAAGAACTGAAGAGAAATGAAAGAAAGCCCATGAGAAGAATTAAGAACGTTCCGCTCACGCTGCGCTCAAAGAAGTCTTACGATCAGTAGCTACTTTCGGACTCATCAATCAATCGTATTGTGCGCAGCCTATTTGCTGCGTAAGCTTCCGTCAAGCTCGACTAAGTGCCTTACTTGAACTCTCCCATCTTCTTGCGTTAACAGACGGGAAGATGAAACCGCTTCTCCTCCTCTGCCTTCTCCTTGCCGCCTGCGGCGCGTATACGTATCAACTCAAATGGCCGGAGGGCGCGACGGCGGCGCAATATAAGAAAGACAGCGCCGCGTGCGAGACGGAGCCGCGCACGGGTTTTGCCGAGCTTACGAACGAGATGAACGACGTCGGCACGAGCATGGCCGAGCGCGACGATTCGCAGCGGCTGTGGAACCGCTGCATGGAGGCGAGGGGATACGAGCTGGTCAAGGTGCCGCGGAATCGGGCGGCTAAATGACCCCCGGCGCTGTCATGATGCTACAGACTCCCGCGCACGCCTTTATCTTCCTCGCTTCGCTGCGCTCGCGAATGCCGGTCGGTCCTATATTGACAAAATGTATGGGCTGACGGATATTGCGGCGGCATTCGCGCCTCAGAGAAACTCGCCGTGGCACCGCTGACGAAATTTTTGAAGAGCCTCGATAAAGCCTGGTTCGTTTGGCAGGTGATCATTCCGCTGCTCGGCCCGGTGATTATTTCGCTCGTCGTAGTCGGCGCGTGGGCGACCGGCAATCCGAGGTTTACGCCGAGGCTCGAGATCGCCGTCGATGTGACGCCATGGGCTCTGACGTTTTACAGCCTCACGCTGATCGGCTCGACGTTCAATGAATTTTGGGCGAAGCTCGGCGAGCATCCGGCGCTCGGCGTCGGCTTGATCTTGAACGCCATGGCCGTCACCCTTTACGCGAGCTTCATGGTGATCTGGCGCCATGACCCCACTTTCACTCCCGGGGCGCCGGTCTACATCGTTACGCTCGCGCTCCTATTGATCTCGATCTGGCTGTGTTATACTGGCTATCGAAAAGGGAAACACCGATGAGCGCGCAAAACGAACATCACGCGGGCAACGGCGCAAATGCCGCGACGGCCGCAGCCGGCGGCGCCGCGCTCGGTTCCGTCGTGGGACTCGGGATCGCCGTTGGCAGCATCGCGGCGCCGATCGTCGGCGGAGTCGCCGGCGCCGGCGTCGGCATCCTTTTGAATTTGATTCTCACCCGCGCCGCTTCGCGCAAGCCGACCGGCGATAATAAGCTTCAGCCCCGCCGAGTCTAGCGGCTGATTTCAATCTCAAGCACGTTACAAGAGACTTGGCATCGTGCCTGCTGTCCTGCCGTCCGTCTGCTAAGCGCCGCTCAGACCTGCGAATTTCTTTCAACTTGCCGACATGTAAAAGTGGCGGCGCAACAATCTTTTCATTGACAGCGCCGCCCACCCTTGGTAAACCCCGCAGATATCCGTTTACGCGGACGACTAGGAGGCTGTTCGATGAAGACGTTTTGGGTTCTTGCAGCATTCTTGTTGCTTTGTTTCGGCGCGGCGGCGGCTCGGGCCGCGGATTTCACGACGACGACTTCGCCGGGCGTGGCGAATGTCTATACCTCCGGCAACGTCACGTTCGCTGGCAGCATCGCCGAGCTTCACGGAACGATTCTCAAGGCCAAGCGCGGCACCGTGTTGGAAATCGAAGGGCACGGGCAGGTCTTCGGCTGCACGGGCCATGTCCCGATGGCACCGATCGTGAATTTTTTCGCGGCGAATTTGGTGGCGGCTTATATCGTCCCGACCAGCGACGCGTTCAATGCGTCGAACTCCAATTCGGGCGTGTGGTGGCTCGACATTGACCAAGCCGAGGCCGACTCGCCGGGAGATTTCTACGACAAGCCGCTCAACATCACCTTGCAGGCAAATCATATTTCCTGCCCTGACGGCGCCCTCTTCAGCGGCACGCTGAGGGCGAGAGTGGTGAAAAAGTAAGCGCCCTCGCGAAAGGACCCCGACATTTACTACGGATAAAAAAGGTCCGGGCTCTCCGAGCCCGGGCCTTTTTTTATCCGCTGCTTCGCCGTATAAGCTACGTCAACGAGGTTTAAAGATGTCCTCCGTCCTCCTTTTAAACAATGCCGACGTCGAGAAGCTTCTTACGATGGAGGCGACCGTCAAGGCGCTCGACCGCGCCTATCTCGAGCTCGACCGTGGCGAGACCGCGAACCGCCCGCGGACTTTCACTTTTTCGCCGACGCGCGACGGGCGCTTTCTCGCGAATACGCACGAAGGCATCCTGTCGCGGCAGGGCGTCTATAGCATCCGCATCGTCACGCACAGCCGCCCCGACCCGCGCGTCGATCCCACGCGCGTGAATTATTTTCACGGCGCGCTCAACTGCTCGCTCGATCTGCTCTACGACATCCATAGCGGCGATCTTTTGGCCGTTATCCACGACGGCTATCTGCAAAAAATGCGCGTGCAGGCGACCAACGCGATCGCCGCGCGCACGATGGCGAAGAAGGATACCCGCGTCATGGCGCTGATCGGCTCGGGGTGGCAGGCGACCGCCGCGATCGAGGCGATGCGCTTCGTGCGGCCGATCGAGACCGTGAGCGTCTTCAGCCGCAACGCGGCGAACCGGGATAATTTCGTGCGCCGCATGCGCGGCATATATAAGGATATGGAGATTCGCGACTGCGGCACCGCCGAAGAAGCCGTGCGCGGCGCCGACATGGTCGTGGCGGCGACGAACGCGCGCGAGGCGGTGTGCAAAGGCGCGTGGATCGAGAAGGGGATGCACTTGACCGGCGTGCTGCCCTACGAGTTCGACCTCGACTGCTACCGCCGCGCCGACCGCATCGTCATCTTCAACCGGCTGCACGGCCGCGACTATTCGCTCAACCGCGGTCCGGAAGAAGACCCGCTCGACATTCCGCCGCATAACGAGCTGCTCAAAGACGCGCCGGAGATCGCCGACCTCGTCTCGGGCAAGGATCCCGGCCGCAACAGCGACGACGAGATCACGATTTTCGCCAACGGCGGCCACGGCTGGGGCCACGACGGCGGGCCGGGGTACGGCATCCAGTTCGCGGCGATGGCGAAGCTGATCTACGATCTCGCCGCCGAGCGCGGCGCCGGCCGGCCGCTGCCGCTCGAATGGTTCCAGCAGGACGTGAATTCGTGATTGGCGCGCCGAGGCGAAAAATGAAGAAGCCCTCGCTTTATTTGATCCTTGCCGTTGCGTGCATGATGTTTTTTCCTCGGGCGCTGCGCGCGCAGGAGTTGGAAAAAATCGTCATCGGCCATTCCAACATCCGCAACGACACGGCGGCGTTCTGGGTGCCGAAGGAGCTGGGCATTTTCCGCAAAAACGGGCTGGACCCGAGCATCGTCCTCATCACCGGCGGTGTGCGCATGACGCAGGCGATCCTCTCCGGCTCGGCGCCGTTCGGCATGACGGGCGCCGTGCTCGTCGCCTCCGCCGTCGCCGGCGGCGCCGATTCGGTCATGGTCGCGGGCATCACCAACCGCCTCACCTATGACGTCTGGGCGAAGCCGGAGATCAAGCGCGGCGAAGACTTGCGCGGGAAGACCATCGCGATCAGCGGCTTCGGCAGCTCCTCGCACGTCGCCTGTTTTCTGATGCTCCAGCATTTCAAGCTCGACGAGCAGCGCGACCATATAACGTTTCTCGTCGTCGGCGACGAGCCGACGCGCGCGCAGGCGCTGATCGCCGGCCGCATCGACTCGACCATCGTCGACCCGTCGGTCTCGGGGCCGCTGCGCGACAAGGGATTCACCTACCTGGGCAATCTCCAGGACCTCGGCGTGCCGTTCGTCAACAACGCGCTCGTGAGCACGCGCCGCTTCGTCAAAGAAAACCCGCGCGCGGCCGAGGCGGTCGTGCGCTCGCTCGTCGAGGGCAACGCGTTCATGCTCAACCCCGCCAACAAAACGCGCGTGATGAGCATTCTGGCGAAAAATCTTCGCCTCGACCCGAAAGACGCCGACAAAACCTACGACGATCTCCTCGGCAAAGTGGAGCGCCGGCCTTATCCCAACATGGACGCGGTCAAAGCGACCATACAGGTCATGGGCTCGCGCAATCCCAAGATCGCGCAGCTCAAGCCCGACGACCTCGTCGACCTGTCGATTCTGCAGCGGCTGGAGAAGAGCGGGTTGATGAAGTGAGGCGGCGGCCCAATGCGCCCCTCAAAGACCTTCCTTGACAGACCGCCGCCCGCGGCATAAAAGTAGCGCAGTTCGAGATGCGAATCGCCGTTTACTATAGTGGACCGGCGGTTCGCACGGACTTGCTGAACGCGGCTCCACGCAGCTATGCAAAGCGGCCTGTATGATTAGATTAACCGCCTGCGCCGTTTTCCTCACGCTCGTCGCGCTCCAAGCGCAAGCGCTGTGGGCGCAGCCGGCGAACGTAGAGGCGGCGAAGAAGGAAGCGGAGGTTCTTTTCTACGTGTCGACGCGGGCGGAAGACGCGAACCAGCTTTCCGCCGCGTTCATGAAAAAGTATCCCTTTATCAAAGCGAGCTATTACCGCGCGGGCAGCGACCCGCTCTTTCAGCGAATGATCACCGAGGCGCGCGCGAACCAGCATCTATTCGACGTCGTCTCGATCAAAGCGCCGATCATTATCAGCCTGAAGGAGCGCCGGATGCTCGCGCCGTACAAGTCCGCGCATCAATCGGCTTACGGCCGCGGATTTTTCGATCCCGACGGATACTGGACCGACACCTACGACCTCTATTATACGATCGCCTACAACACGAAGCTGGTTCCGGCCGCGAGCGCGCCGCGCAAATGGCAGGATCTCTTGTCGCCGCAGTGGGCGGACGGAAAAATCTGCATGGACCCGCGGCTGAATGACTGGTACGCGGGCATGATCGAGGCCCTCGGGCCGGCCGCAGGGCCGGCGTTCATGGAGCGGCTGCGCAAGCAGAAGCCGATCTTTCGCGAGGGGCACTCGCTGATCGGGCAGCTGCTCGCGGCCGGCGAGTTTCCCCTGGCGATCACGTACGCGCATACGACCGAGCAGCTGAAAGCGCGCGGGGCGCCGCTCGAGTGGGTGACGATCGATCCGATGCCGGCGATCTCGCAGCCGATCGCGCTGAGCGCGCGCGCGCCGCATCCGAACGCCGGTAAATTATTCATCGATTTCATCTTGTCGGCGGACGGCGCCAACCTCTTGAAGCAGCAGCAGCGCATCCCTGCGCGGCTCGACGTCGAGCCGGTCACCGAGCGCCTGAATCCCAGGAAGCTCAAGCTCCACCCCGTCAATATCTCAATTGAGAAGCTCGACCCGAGCGGCTTTAGAAAATTTTTCGGCTTAGACTAGCATCAACCCGACAGGAGGCTCTTAACGATGGCCCGCGATTACAAATTGATTTCCGCCGACTCCCATCTCGAGATCGACACGAAATACTGGCGCGACCGCGTAGCCGAGAAGCATCGCGACCGCGTGCCGCGCATGGTGCGGACCGAGCTCGGCGGCGACCGCTGGATGGTCGAGGGACAGTACACGACCGAGGTGCCCCTCGATCTCTACGCCGGCAAGGGTGTGCAATCGGACAACGACCGCTGGACGCCTTTCGGCCAGCGCTACGAAGACACGCCGGGCACCGGCACCGCCGAGCAGCGCATCCGCGAGCAGGACCAGGACGGGCTCGACGCCGAAGTGTTGTTTCAAAGCTCCGCCTCGCGCTGGTGGCGCAACATTAAGGACGACGACGCCTACAAGGCGGTCATCGCGGGCTACAACGCCTGGCTCGCCGAGGAGTACTGCGCGGTCGATCCCGACCGGCTGATAGGCGTGGGCGCGCTGCCGATGAGCAACGTCACCGACGCCGTCGCCGAGATGGAGCACTGCAAAAAGCTCGGCCTGAAGAGCGTCGCGCTGCGCGCCTTCCCGAGCAATAAAGGCTGGCCCACGCCCGAGGACGACCGCTTCTGGGCCGCATCTCTCGACCTGGAAATGCCGGTGTCGATCCACGTCGAGCTCGACCGCTCGGGCGAGCGCAACGGCCCCATGCTGATCTATCCCAAGGAGCCGGCCGAGCTGCGCCGGGACTCCGCGCGCGCGCAGGCCGCCGATTTCGGCCGCCAAGTGGCGCGCTTCTATCAGCTCGGCGGGCTCAACGCGATGCAGATGGTTCTCGACGGGCTGTTCGACCGCTTCCCGAACCTCAAGGTGTATTTCGCCGAGACCCAGGCGGGATGGATCCCGTCGTTCCTCGAGGTCGCCGACATGCGCTACGAGCGCCACTACCGCTGGGCGCAGGAGCTGTTCGGCTGGGAGCCGCTCAAGGACGGCCTGCCGAGCGACTACATCAAGCGCCACATCTACTGGGGCATCGTGCACGACCGCATCGGCGTCGAGATGCGTCATCACGTCGGCGTCGATCGCATCATGTGGTCGACCGATTTCCCGCACCAGGAGTCCGAGTGGCCGCGCTCGCGCGCGGTGCTGGAAAAAATGATGCGCGGCGTCCCCGAGCCGGAGCGGCGCTTGATGGAAACGGGCAACTGCGTCGAGTTTTTTCGCTTGAACGCGAACTGAGGAGCGGCGCCGCCGTGACCGGGCGGAATAACGGAAATAAAAAGACGCCGCGCGGCGCGCTGCCGCTCACCTCGCTCTCCAAGGGCCTGACGATCCTGCTCAAGCTCAAGGACTTCACCCAGCCGGTGGGCTTGAGCGAGATGAGCCGGCTCGTCGGCATCAAAAAGCCGACGCTCTACCGCCTGCTCGCGACGCTCGAGCTTTTCCAGTTCGTCGAGAAAGACGAAGCGCAGAAATACCGCATCGGCGCGAACGCCTTCGTCGTCGGCAGCTGCTTCCAGCCGATACCCAAGCGCGCGGAGCATATCCGCCGCATCATGACCGACCTCGCGGCGGATTACGGGCACACGATCACGCTCAGCGTGCTGCGCGGAGTTACCGTGCTCTACATCGCGCGCGTCGACGGCAAGGCGCGGATCCGCGTGACCGTCAACATCGGATCGGTGCGCGTCGCCTATTCCAGCTCCTCGGGGAAGGCGATTCTCGCCGGTTTGCCGGACGAAGAGATCCTGCGCCGCTACCGCGGCGTGCGCTTCAAGCGGCAGACGGAAAAGACCCACGTTTCGGTGGAGAAGCTGCTCGCCGACATCCGTCTCGTCCGGAGCCGCGGCTACGCCGTCAACGACGAAGAGAGCAATCCCGGCGTATTCGCGATCGCCGTTCCCGTGCACGACCGAGGCGGGAGGCCCGCGATGGCGCTGTCGTGCATTTTTCCGGCGCGTTTATTGCGGTCGGAGGAGCGCGCGAAAGTCGCGCGGCGTCTGCAAAAGGCCGCGCGCGAGATCGAAAGCCTCGGCATCGACGACCAGGAATTTTCCAACCTTGAGCTGAAAAGCGTCATCGCGAGCTGACGCGGAAGCGCATCGCCGCACGCAGGCTTTGCCGCGTTTCGCCGTTCTTCCATGACGAGTTCAAACCAATAATGGCATTCAGGGGTTTGTTTGAGCGCGGCACTACAACCGTCGCGGCCGTAGACGAGTCCTCGCAATCAACGTTCGGCCGCCGCCGTTATTCCGATTCGTAACAATCCGTCTCGCCCTCGCGGCATGCTCGACGCATATCGGGCGATTTTTACCTGCGGCCGGCGGGCGCCGAGTGTCGTCTCGATCCGTCGCTGACGGATGCCTGATGCGTGGTATCTGTGCGAAAACGCAGGGAAAATTGGCGCCGCCGCTGGGATCGGCAATTTTTCGCTTGTCAAAACGCCCCGGCAATTATTATATTTGCGTGACGCATTCCTAAAGATTCCGTCACATCACAAAACCGGGGGGTTCCAGGCATGAAGCATACGCTCCATAGGATCGCGTTGATCTTCTTTTTAGTCAATCTTATCGCCATCGGCTCGAGCATCATCAGCGGCTTTCACCACGGCAGACTCGCCTATCGTTTCGAAGAAAAACAAGCGATGACTTTCTTTTCTTCGAATCAGCTCTTCGGCACCGCTCTGCTCGCGTGGGCGACCTATCTTGTGCAGCGTAAACTCCTGAAACGGGATCCCTGGAAAGACCTTTCGGTTTTCTTCTGGCCGCTTTGCGCGATGGGATTTTTCTTCCTCATGTTGGATGAGAGCTTTCAGATCCATGAGGGGTTAGACAAATGGCTTGGGCATGCCAAAGGCATGCGCAGCGACGCCGGCTTCGACGGCTTGTCGACGCTGGGATACGGCTTCGTCGCCTTAGGCGTCTGCTACTATTTCCGCAAGGAAGTCCTGCGCTACCGGAGCTGTCTCATCTATTACGTTCTCGGCGGGATTTTCCTCGTGCTGACGTCGGTTTTGGACCTGGGCAACGAGTCGCAGCTGCAAATCGTGATCGAGGAATCCTTCAAGATCCTCGGCGTCGTCTCGTTCCTGCTGGCCTACCTCGGCGCTTTGCTCGGAAGCGTAGAAGACGCCCGCGCGGCCCTCGGGCGCGCGGAGCCCGAGCCCGCCGTCGCAGCGGTCGAAAGTCCGCCGGAGCGGCTGCGCAGAACGGCTCGAGGTTGAGCGCTCGCGCGCGCATAGACACGACGAAGTTTTCCGCCCCATGATGAATCCCACCGAGCGCCGGCCGCGCGAGGAGCGCCGGACCGCGCTGCTATTTTTGTTCGTGCTGGCGGCCTACTTTACGGCGCAGACGCTGCTGCGCGCCTTCTCGGGCGACGCGCTCGGCAACGACGAAGCCGAGCAGGTGTTCATCGCGACGGGCTTCCGCCTCGGCTACTACATGGACCCGCCGCTTTACAACTGGCTGCAGGTCGTCTTCTTTCGCGCCCTCGGCAGCAATCTTTGGGCGCTCGCCGTCTTGAACAACGGCGTCCTATTTTTCTTCTACGCGTTTTTCTTTCTCGCCGCGCGAGTTTATTTCGAGAGCGCCCGCTTGGGGGCCGTCGCGGCGCTGTCGCTCTTTTTTGTCCCGGAAATCGCGTGGGAATCGCAGCGCGACGAAACCCATACGATTATGGCGATGGCCGTCGGGGCCGCCACGCTCTACGTGCTGATTCGCCTCGTGCGCGAGCGCGCGACGTGGTGCTACGCGGCGCTCGGGATAGTGCTCGGCCTGGGCTTTCTGTCCAAATACAATTACGTCTGCTTCGCCGCCGCCGCGGCGGTGGCGGCGCTCGTCCGGGCCGATTCGCGCCGCGCCGTGCTCGACCGGCGCATCGCTTTGACATTCTTGGCCGGTCTCGCGGTTGCGCTGCCGCACGCGCTCTGGTGGCTCGCGCACCGCCCCGGACTGCTGCACGCGTCGGAGACGGGAAAGCTCGACGCCTACCATCGGCACGCGCTTTTCTCGCTCGCCGCCAATACGTTCAAGCTGATCGCGCCGGCCGCGCTCGTAGCGCTGTGGTTTGCGCCGCGCGGCCTGCTCAAGCGCCTGCGCGGCGGCCCATCCGCGTGCAAAGTCTTCGACGCCGGCGCGTATCTCGTCGCCGCGACCGCGATCGTCGCCGTCCTCGTGATCGCGATGAACATCTGGGGCATCCAGCAGCACTGGCTCGCGCCGACGCTTTTCGCCGCGCCTCTGTACTTTCTCGGCGGCGTGCGTCCGGACGAGGTCGCCGGCCGGCGCTGGAGAGGCTTCGCCGTGGTTGCGGGCGCCATCCTCGTCACGATCCCGCTCGGACTGGTCGTCTACCGCAGCGGCTTGGGCGCGTCGCGTCTCGGCCTCGCGCATTATCCTTTCGGCATGCTCGCAAAGCGTCTCGAGGAGCGGCGCCTCGATCGCGCCATTTTGATTACCGACAAACTACAAATGGCGGGAAATCTCCGCTATCGTTTTCCGGACGCGGTCGTCGCGGTGGCCGGCATCGACGAGAACGACCTGGCCAAAGCGCAAGCGGGTCAGGCGCTGGTCGTCGTCTGGCAGCCAGTGCGCAAGCAGGAGCCGCCGCCCGTTCTCGCCGGCTTCATACGCGGCGAAATCGATCCCGCCTTAGCGGGTGTGCCATTCGAAACCGTATATCTACCCGCGTACGGCCGCACGGGCAATGCGCCTATGAGCGCGGGCCTCGTGGTGGACCCCGCCATATCGCCGGCCGTAGCCGCGCGCCTGGCGGCGAGAGCGGCGGGGCCGAGCGGTTCCGCCGGCGCAATCGCGCATTAATCATAAGATTTGCAGACGTGCCGCCGTCCTTCACGGCGACGGATTGGCGCACGAGTCTATCGAGACTGTCCCAAAGGCGTTGGACCAAGGTCCAACAGCGTCGTTCTAAACGTTCTATAAGGATTGCGCATGCAGCCATTGCGACTGGGGACGGCGGGGGAGCCGCGGAGCCTGGCTAGCGGGTAGTCCTAAAAGGCCCTGGATTATGTGCCTCGGTGCCCTTTTGTTTTTTTCTTAAACTGTTAGGCTTTATTGTACATCTTTTTCCTTCCGCCGGCGTCTAATCCCCAGTCACGGTAGGAAAATACGAAGAAATTTCGCGTGAAAGGGAGATTTGCGCAATGAAGGGTACGTTTGTGTGCATTAAGGTCGCGCTTGCCGCGCTTTTTATCGCTTCCATCGTCCATGCCGCTTCCTCGCCGAAGGCCGCGATCCAGGACACGCTCGATCGCGTCCTAACGGTCACGCGGACGTTTAACAGCCAACAGGACTTCATCGACAACAAGCCCAAGCTGCGCGCGATCATCATTCCGCGCTTCGACTTTACCGAAATGGCGCGCCGATCGCTCGGCGCCGACTGGAGCCGGCTCGCGGGGCGCGAGAAGGAGTTCGTCGATACGTTCATCCAGTTCGCTGAAGCCTCCTATACCAACGCGCTCGGCACCTACCGCGGCGAGAAGATGATCTACGGGCGCGAGATCATCGACAACGATACCGCCGAAGTGCACACCGCGGTCGTCGGCTCGAGCGGCGAAGCGACGCCGATCGTCTACATGATGCGCCGTGTCGGCGCCGACTGGAAAGTCTACGACGTCGTCATCGACGACGTGAGCCTCACTTCCAACTTTCGCTCGCAGTTCGCGCGGATATTGAGAAACGATTCAATCGACGGCCTGATGGCCAAACTGCGCGCGAAGGCGCAGGTCGCGAGCAGCTGAGCGCGTCAAACGACTTCTCGTAAAAGGCCCGCGCTGGAAACAGCCCGGGCTTTTTTTGTCTCGTCGCGGCTTTTACAGGAATGGATTGATTGTGCGAACGCTGCCGTAAAGGCGCTCGTGCTGGAAGTCCTCGGAAACAATTTCATCGAGGCTATGATGCTCGGCATACGCCCACAGATGCGCATCGAACCAGCTGAGATTGTACGCCGCGGTCCCGCGAAGCGCGAGGCGGAGAACGCCTTCCGTCGGATATAGTACGGAAAATTGGCTTAGGAATTCCTCGGCTTCGCGGCGAGCTTCCTCCGGGGCGAGAAGGGGACTGCCGGCGATTAGCGGACGCGTAACCACGGCGACGAATTCGACGATCGCCTGGTGCGGAACGCGGATCGAGTCGTCGCCGATGCCGCGGCGCAACAAGTCGGTCGCGATCCGCTGCTTGTCGGGAAAGCGCGGGTCGTAGCGGTACACCAAGACGTTCGTATCAATCAGCGCCGTCACGATCGTAAAGTCCCGCGCGGCTCCAGCCGCGCTCCGCCGCCGCAGGAACCGGTCCCCGCGCGGTGTCGCGTTCGCGCTGCCGCTTGGTGGCCTGGTCGAAAAACTTCACCCGGTCGCGCGGCTGGGCGCGGGCTCTCTTCCGTTTTGAGGCCGGGATCACTCGGATGGCCTCGCCGGCCGCCTCCCAGTCGATTTCATCTCCGGGTTTGATGTTAAAAAGCTCGGCGATCGCCTTCGGCAGCGTAACTTGAAGTTTGCTCGTGATCTTGCTCATTTCCTTACTTTAGCAAGGATATAATCCTTGTCAACGGTAACGTGTATGGGATCCTCTTGCTTGTCGCCCCCCCCCGGCTAAATTAATGTGTAAGTTTCGTCCCGCCAGAGGGACGGCGACGGGTGTTCGGAGTATGTCAGATCGAGTCATCCATCGGACGCGCGGCGCGGTGGAGCACGAACGCGGCGGTGCCAATCGCCCACAGCAGAATTCGCTCGCGCGCGAGCTCGTCAGCGACTCGCGGGTTTTGATCGAGCACGCGCGGCTTCTCGTCAGGAATTCACGCGCCAGGATCGAGGGCATCGAAACGCGGCTCGAGCGCTTCGTTGCGGCGCTCGAAGCGGCCGAAAGACTCAACGTCTCGTCCGCAAAACGGCTGCGTGTGGAGATATTGCGCTGGTTCGATCGGCGCGACGCGGCGTAACGCGAAACGCTGCAAGGCGGGAACCATGCTTTTGCGCGATCACCCGCTGATGAATTACCGCGGGATTTCCAACTGGCCGCCTCGGTGGCACGCGCTCGACGACGGCGTCGCGCCGCCGGCCGCCGGCGAAACCGGCGTGCTGACCGAAGTGGTTGCTTATCACTCGTCATCGCATCAATCCGCGCAGCTTTTCCTTTTCATGGAGCATCACGGCCACCATTACGTCGCGGCCATCCTTTTCAGCGACGATACTTTTTGCCGCCAGGTCGGCATGCTTTTAAAGAATCATTACGGACGCACGCTTGCGGACATCGGCGGGCTGGACGTCAGCGGCCTTCTGTAAATCCCTCGCCGCTTCGGCATGCCGGCCGCCATCGCCACCGGGTGCGTCGATTCGTCATGCCGCCGAAGAGAATCGCCGCCGCGCGCGTCGCCCTCGTGATGGTCGAAGGCGCCGCGGACTATTTCGAGGTCGCCGTTCCCGCCTGTTCATAGACTCTCCATAAAACGCGTCTCGGCAAATTTAAGCGTCACACCGCGACATTCTGCGACATTTTCTCGAACATTTTTCTTGATTCGATTTCGATTAAGGTCCATGATAACAAACGACCGCGCAGGTTAGACCGCTGCGCGGCGGACTGTCCCCCAAGTCATTCCCGCGCAAGCATGTCCTGAGCTAGTCGAAGGGCGGGAATCTAGGCATTTAAATTCCATTCGAAAATCGTTCCGCGATCGGCCGCTCTTGGCATCCGGTAAGGACTTTTTCGGGAAGTCTTTCTTGCAGACGAACGAGCGGATTCCGGCGTTCGCGGGAATGACTCGAAAATCTTCTTTTAGCCATCAACCCCCACAGGAGGTATTTTCATGTCCGAATCGCCAAGCGAAATTCAAACCGCGCCGTCTGCGCCGGCCGACAAACAGATCGCGGCATTCCACGCGCTCTTCGCCGATCTCGCCGATCGCGCGCAGCGCGCTTTTCTCGCCGGCTTCGTCGCCGGCAAAGGGCTCAAGCGCGCCGAGGAGCTCTCCGACGTCTCGCGCTGGTGCCACTATCAGTGGATGAAAAAAGACGCGGACTACCGCGAGCGCTTCCAGCTCGCGAAGACGATTCTCACCGATGAGGCCGAGGAGGAGGCCTACCGGCGCGCGTTCGTCGGCTACGACGAGCCGGTCGTCCACGGCGGCAAGATCACCGGCTGGTACAAGAGCTACTCCGACGCGCTCGCGCAGTTTCTGCTCAAAGGCATGCGCCCGCGAGTCTATCGCGACGGCGAGGGCGATGTCTCGACGGGACCGATGTCGATGGAGATCCGCATCTTGTCGCCGGAAGAGAGCGCCGGGGCGCGGGCCGAAGCAAGGGCCGCGCAGGAGCCGCAGCCCGTGCGGACGATCTCGATTCCCGGCGGCGCGGATTCTACACAGGCGGGCGAACAGCAGACCTTCGATAGTGTCAAAGAAAAGCCGTGAGGGGCAGTCATGGACGCTCGCCGCGCTACATCGGGCGCCCGCCGAAGAATCCCGGCGCGCTCGCGCCGGAGTATCTCGCGATGTTCGCCGACATCGCCCACCCGCGCAAGCGGGTCTATCTCGCCGCGTACGTGCAGGAGCGCGGCGACTGGTCGAGGTCGCGTCGAACCGCCGGCGGCGGCAGCAGCCATTCCCGCTGGCTGCGCGAAGACCCCGAGTATCGCGTCGCCTTCGAGCGCGCCAGGCTCGCGGTCGCCGACGCCGCCGAGGGCGACGTCTGGCGCGCCGCCGGCCGCGCGCCGCGATCCAACGAAAGCCTGATGGTCTTTCTCGCGCGCCTGAGGCGGGAAGGGTACGGGGAGGGTTGGCGCAAGAAGATGTGACCCTTCCGAGCCGCGGCATCGTCGCGCGCGGCCCTTAACAGCCACTAAAAACTTTCCTTGAATGAGCGCTTCATTATTTACGCGCGGGCGCGGCCGCCGCAGCGGCGCCGCGAAGAAGATACCCACCTGAAAGCGCGCCGCTTCTTTAGTTCGCCGCCGCCCGGCAAGAGGCTAAACGGTGACGATGTCGCTCTTGCCGGAGGCGAGAAGCGGCTTCGCGCTCGCTCGCGGCACGTAGGCGAGCAGCTCATGTCCCTCGACAAAGCCGGCGCGGCCGTCGTGATCGCCGGGCTTTTTCCAGCAATGCGGGCAGGGCTGCGATCCGATCAAATCCGTGATCAGGGTGTTGCTCGTAATGTGTAGATTGAAGGGCTTTTTGCAGCTCTGGCACTTGAGTTTCCAAATTCCCGTCTCCATGCGCCACCTCCGGAATTCGCGGTATATACCGGGCCGTATCACGAATTAGGGGATCGTCAATGGGTTGCAAAAATAAAATCTGCGCCCATGAAAGGGCTGGCGAGCGGGCTCGAGCCGCGCTATAACCATCGTCATCCATGAGTTTGATCGGCAAACAGCGCATCGTGATCGGCATGTACGACGGCTTCGGCATGGACTATTTCAACGCGAGCCCGCTGCCGGCTTTTCGCTCGATGGCGCGCGACGGTTTTTTCAAGCCCGTGAGCGCGGTGTTTCCCACGGTCACGAACGCCAACAACGCCTCGATCTGCTGCGGCGCATGGCCGAAGGACCACGGCATCACCGGCAATTCCTATTTCAACGAGCGCACCGGCGAAGCCGATTACATGGAGAGCGCGGACTTCATCCGCATCCCGACGGTGATCCAGCGCGCTGCCGAGCGCGGCGTCAAATCGGCGCTGCTGACCTGCAAGGTGAAAACCATCCATCTGCTCGGGCGCGGCGCGGCGATCGCGGTCGCCGCCGAGGCGCCGCCCCCCGAATTCGTCGCGCTCTATGGCAAGCCGGCCGATATTTACAGTCGCGAGATCAACTACTGGCTGTGGCGGGTCGCCGCCGATATCCTGCGGCGCCGCCGCGACATCGGGCTGCTTTACGTCCACACGACGGATTATCCGATGCACATGTGGGCGCCGGCGGCGGAGGAGTCGAAAGAGCACATGGAGACGCTCGACGGCCTGCTCGCCGAAGCGCGCGCCGGCGCGCCGGACGCGGCCTTCCTGCTCACGGCCGATCACGGCATGAATTACAAACGCCGCTGTTGGGATCTGTTCAAAGCCTGCCGCGAGTCGGGCGCCGAGGTGCGCTTCGCGCTATCGGCGGAGAAGGACCGCTACGTTAAGCATCACCGCACTTTCGGCGGCGCGGCCTGGGTCTGGCTCAAGTCGCCGGCAGACGAGGAGCGCGTCGCCCACGCCTTATTGGATCTCAAGGGCATCGAGGCGGTGCTGCCGCGGCGCGCGGCCGCCGAGAAGTTCGGCCTCATGGCCGAGCGCATCGGCGAGCTCGCCGTCTTCGGCGACGCCGAGACGGTCTTCGGCGAGCTCGAGACGCCGATGGAGGAGCTGGAGCCGAGCTATCGCTCGCACGGCTCGCTGCACGAGTCGAGAATTCCGCTGATCATCTATAACTCCTCCGTGCCGCTGCCGCCCGCCGAGGCGTTTTCCGCCAATCTCGACCTCACGCGCCATATCGTCCAGTGAGTCGTGTCGGGCGCGACGATAGGCGGCAGCTTCTCGCCTTGACACCGCAGCGCTTTTGCTCCATCGGGAATAAGCGCGCTTTGCAGATTAAGGGTTCACGATGGATGCGGCGAGGGAACAGTCGCCACCGAGCTCGCGAAGCTCGGATGCCGACCGGAATCGACGCGTCTCCGGAGCATCGTCGGCAGGCGGCTGAGAGGTCATGCGACGAGTATCGTCGTGGTCGCCGCTCTCGCGCTGTCCCAGCTTGTCGAGACCGTCGATCTCGTTTCAGAAATGCAGCCGGAACGCAGGCGCACTCCTCCGGTAATACCCTTATTGACATGAAAAACGACCGGTTTTTCATTTCCGGCAAAAAGGAGCCGAAATGTTTCTCCGCGATCACCCGCTCATGAACTATCGCGGCGTCCCGAACTGGCCGCCTCAGTGGCTGCCGCGCAAGGATGCGGGCGGCGAGAAAATCTCGGGCGAGGTAGGCGTGCTGATGGAGGCCGTCGTCTCGTGTAGCAGTCCGTTTAACGGCGGCATATCCCAGATTTTTCTCTTCATGGAGCATCGCGGTAAAGAGTACGTCGGCGCGGTTCTTTTCAACGACGCGACGTTCTGCCGCCACGTCGGCGAGCTGATGAAAAAATATTATGGCCGCGCGCTGAAGGAGATCGGCGGCCTCGACGTATCGTCGTCGTTGTAAGTTGCGCTGAATTCATCGCCTGCCCGTTACTCGATCCCACTCACACGCCCTCGGTAAACACCTACTGGACATTTCCTGCGCGATTCTTATATCACGATGAGATGCCTGTCGTATGGACGTCGCACATTTCTTGTTTTAGCTGCGGCAAAGAGTTCATCATCAACCGAGTGACCGTCGCCGACGCCAATGCGGCCGTGGCTGTAATGCCGTGTCCGTATTGCAAGGCGGTCCCGAATTCTGCGCAGCCGCATCGCGTCAACTACCTCCAGAACGTCAATCTGCCGTATCGAAGGAAGTCCGGCTGTCAGGTGTGGCATTGCAGCCAGTAGTGTTCGCACTGGCCGCTCGATGATTACGTCGAGCTCGATTATCCGCCGGCCGCTCAGGTTTGCAACGAGTGTAAGGTGCTGGTCCACAGCTAATTCCTGCCCATCCGCGGGCTGAGAATCGGCAAATGTGCCCGCCGCCATGTCGATCCGCGCGCATGTTGTCGCATCGCTGGCGTCTGGTAAACTAAACGCATGTCCCCAACTTACGAATACAGCGCGCGCGCGTCGTCTTCGCGGCTGGACCGACAAAGCGCCGTCCAGTTCGCGCGCTTTCTCGGCGATCTCCTCGACCAGCGGTTTCTGATTCCCGGCACCGGCATCCGGATCGGCCTCGATCCGATCATCGGCCTGATTCCCGGCGTCGGCGACCTGCTCGCGAATCTCGCGGGCTCGCTGATTCTCGTGATCGCCGCGCAATTGAACGTGCCGCGCGTCGTGCTCGCGCGCATGGGGCTCAACGTGGCGATCAACGCGCTGATCGGCGCGGTGCCGTTCGCCGGCGACGCGTTCTCGATCTGGTTCCGCAGCAATGCGATGAACGCGGCGCTGCTGGAGCGCTACGCCGCGGCCGAGCGCCGGCGCGCGTCGCCCGGCGATTGGCTGTTCGTCGTCGGCGTCGTCGCGGTCGTGCTGCTCATCGCGGTCGGCGCCATCGCCGCAATCGTTTGGCTCGTCCGCGAGTTGTTATAAGCGCGTCGGCGGATGCGTCGAAAAAATCGCTCCAAGGCGCGCCAAATCATTACATTCGACCGGGCATTTTTTCGTTTAGCCTGCCGCTTTCGCTCGAAAAATATTCGATTTATGCTATAATCCGCCGCCATGAAATTGCAAATGGCGTCGGCTCGCCTCGGTCTCCGCTACGCCGCCGCGCTCCGCGCCATCGGCGAGGATCTGGCGGCCGACCGTCTTTTGAGCCTGGAGATCGCCGTCCAAGACGGCCTGTACGTCGTGCGCGGCACGCGCGCGGTCAAGCCCGGCGACGGCAAGAGCGCGAACTTCGAGCGCCGATACACGGTGGAGGACGTCGCCCAGCTCGACCGCCGGGGACGCGAACATCAGAGCGGCGCGGCCAGGATGCCGGATGCCGGCACGCTGCCGGAAGCGTTGCGCATCGCCGGCGGCGTCGTCGACGAGCAGCGCGGCCGCCTCGTCAAACTCGTGAAGGAAGAGCGCAAGATCGTCTTCGAATATGTCGACGCGTCGGGCGCGCGCCGCTGCGAAGAGCGCTACGGCCTGACGATGCATCAGTCGCAGCAGCAGTTGGTCGCGGCGCGCACCGGCAGAGACATGTGGGGCGATAGGAAAAGATAGCTCCCGCCCGCGGCTTTCATTCGCCATACCTATTTTCTTCACTTGACGCTGCGGCGATTTCTATACTAGGACTTCGGCGTACCGAAGGAGGAGCCGCCATGCGCCTACGCCTTCTCGCCGCCGCTTTTTTATCCTTTGCGCTTTTGTCCGTCGACGCGCGCGCAGCCGACAAAGTCCGGCTGCCGTACTCGCCGATCGGCTGGGAGAGCCTCGCGTGGTACATCGGCAAGGACGCCGGGTACTACGATAAATACGGCATCGACGCCGAGATCTTCTTCCAGGGCGCGTCGTCGGAGATCATCCAGGCGATGCTCGCGGGCGACGCGCAGTTCGCCGGGATCGGCGGACCGGCGATCATCTCGAACGTGATCGCCGGCGGCGATGTGATCCAGATCGCGGCGATGGTGAAGACCTTCACGATCCCGATCTACTCGCAGCCCTCGATCAAGACGCTGGCCGACCTCAAAGGACAGAAGGTCGGCGTGAGCCGCTTCGGCGCGGTCACGCATATCACCGCGCTCGCGGTGTTACAGAAGGCCGGCATCGCCAAGGACGTGACGATCGTCCAGACCGGCGGCGTGTCGGAGTCCGCGGCGGCGGTCGCTTCCGGAGCGGTCGCGGCCGCGACGGTGCTGCCGCCGCAGAGCCTCATGCTCAAGGATAAGGGTTATCGCGAGCTCGTGGGCTTGAAAGAATTGCGCGAGCTCAACATCCCGTTCGTCGAAAACGGCCTCGCGGTGCGCCGCTCGCTCGCGGTCAAGAATCCCGATCTCGTGAAGCGCATGCTCAAAGCTTCGCTCGAAGCATTGAAGCGCGTCTTCGACGACCGCGCCTATGCGATGAAAGTCCTCGGGCAATACACCAAAATCACCGATCCCAAGCTGCTCGACGACAGCTACGAATGGGCCGCCGCCGCGTTCGTCAAGGACACGCGCGTGCCCGGCGACGCGCTCAAGGGGCTGGCCGAGAAAATGGTCGACCTCAAGATGGTCGACGCCGGCGCCGCCGGACGCACGCCGGTGACGGCGTACTACGACAACCAGTATATCGAGGCGCTGGAGAAAGAGGGCTTCCTAAAAAAGCTCTTTCCGTGACGAAGTTTAATGACGTCTTTGGTTTCATGTTTCAGGCTTCAAGTCGGATCGGCTGGATGGAGCCGGGGCGACGCAATGGCCCTGTTAACGTGAAACTCGAAACCTGAAACCGTTGCTATAATTCCGAACAGCTGCCGCCTTTCATCGCCGCGTGGAACGAAGTAGAATTCTTTCCGCGGCCATGAACGTTCTGTTGCTTTATCCCAAATTCCCCGAAGAGACTTTCTGGAACACCGCGCGCTCGGTAAAGCGCCTCTGGGGACGGCCGGCGATCATGCCGCCGCTCGGGCTGCTCACGATCGCGAGCTACCTGCCGGACGATTTCGCGCTCCGGCTCGTCGACCGCAACGTGGGCGAGGAGAGCGAGGCGGACTGGGAATGGGCGGACGTGGTGTTTTTGAGCGCGATGCTCGCGCAGCGGGAAGACTACCGCGCCTGCGTCGCCGCGGCGAAGCGGCGCGGTAAGCCCGTCGCGGTCGGCGGCCCGCTGACGCACGCGCTGCCGGACATGGCCGCGGCCGACGGCGACTGGGTCTGCTATGGCGAGGCGGAGACGGTGATCGACGAGCTCGTCAACGACCTCCGCGCGGGCCGCCGCGGCAAACATTATCAAGGCGGCGCGTCGACCGACATGGAGACGGTCCGGCTGCCGCGCTACGAGCTGCTCCCGGACATCAACGACTACGTCACGATGGACGTGCAGTTCTCGCGCGGCTGCCCGTTCCGCTGCGAGTTCTGCGACATCATCGAGATCTACGGGCGCGTGCCGCGCACGAAAAGCGCGCGGCAGATCACCGCCGAATTGTCCGCGATCAAGCGCCTCGGCTTTCGCGGCTATATCTTCATGGTCGACGACAACTTCATCGGCAACCGGCGCAAGGCGAAAGCGATGCTGGAGCAGCTCGCTGCGTGGAACCGCGCCGAGGGTTATCCGTTCCGCTACTACACGGAGGCGTCGATCAACCTCGCGGACGACGACGACCTCATGCGCGCGATGGCGGAGGCGGGCTTCTTCCACGTTTTCATCGGCATCGAGACGCCCGACCCCAAGCTGCTCAAGCTGACGCAGAAGATGCAGAACGTGCCGGGCAATCCGCTGGAGAAACTCCGGCGTATCCGCGCGCGCGGCATTCACGTCACGGCGGGCTTCATCGTCGGCTTCGACGGCGAGGAGCGCGGCGTCTTCGACGCGCAGCGGAAATTCATCGAGGCGTCCGGCATCGGCGTCGCGATGGTGGGACTGCTCCAGGCGATCCCGCACACGCAGCTCGCGCGGCGGCTCCGCGCCGAGGGGCGGCTGCTCGAGCCGGTCGCCGCCGACGGCATCTCGACGCGCGAGGGGATCAATTTTATTCCCAAGGGCGCGCTCACCAAGCGCGAGTACCTGGAGAGCTACGCGGCGCTGGTGCGCGATCTCTACACGCCCGAGGCTTTTTTCCGCCGCTCGCTCCCGGCGCTGCTCGATCTGCGCGGAAACATTCCCGCAGCCGCGCTGCGGCGAAACTTCCGCGACGTCGTCGCGGTGATCGCGAAGGAGATCTATTACTTCGGCATCGCCGACGCGGCGCTGCGGCGCCATTTCTGGAAGGCGCTGATCGCGCTCGCGCGGAAAAATCCATCGGCGCTCGAAGCCTTCGTCTTCGACGCCTCGGTCTTCGATCACCTGAGACGCCACGCGGCATATATCGAGCGCGAGCTGGCGCGCTATCTCGCCGGTCCTGCGGAAGGGGATGTCCTGGATGCGATCGCAACCGCGGCCGCGCCACACACCGAGCTCATGGCCGCATCCTGAGCGGCTCGCTTTCGAACAATTTAGGCCGACCTGAACAATTTCAGTCGGAATAAATCTGACCGTCCATCTACCTGCATCGGCAAAAACGTAACAATGCCGGGCATTTTTACCCGGGCATGCTAATTGCGTTAGCTCCCTGCCAGGAGGGAAAACAACATGCGTTCCTGGACCGTACTCCACATGCCGTCTCGCTCTCTCGTCACCATCGTCGCCCGCTCGCGCGACCGCGTGCTCGCCATCTGCCGCACCATGGGCTGGCGCTCCGGCGAAGTGATGATCCGCATCAAGTAAACGGCGGCAGCTCTCGCCCTAGCCGTCGATTCATTTCGGTCGCGCGTCCGCGCGCCCGGCTTCCGCTTCGCTTGTCGCCCGCGATACGATGCGCTAAAGGATGCTCCACGGAGGTCCTATGCGCCGATTACTTTTAGCCCTCGCTTTGACGCTGATCCTCACGCCGCGTAGCGAAGCGGCGAATTACATCGCTTACATCTCCGATTCGACGAGCTCGTCGATCGTCTATTGGCTCGCGAAGGACCGCGCGATTTATAAGAAGCACGGCGCCGACCTCGACCTTATCTTCATCGACGGCAGCGTGCGCGGCATCCAGAGCCTGCTCGCCGGCGATCTGGGCTATAGCGGCGCCGTAGGCACGGCGGTGATCAACGCCAAACTCGCCGGCGGCGACGTCGCCATCATTCAGAGCCAGATGAACACGCTGCCGTACTTCATCGTCGGCAGCGCGAAGATCAAGTCGCCCGAGGATCTCAAGGGCAGAACCGCCGCCGTGCACATTCCCGGAACGTCGGCGGACTTCGCGCTGAGGCTCGCGCTCAACAAAATCGGCATCGCCTACAAGGACATCAAGGCGATGACGCTCGGCGGCGGCCCCGCGCGCCTCACCGCGACGATGACGGGCCAGACCGATTTTACCGTCGTGACCGAGGGCGAAAAGATCCAGGCGGAGAAAAACGGCCTCAAGACGATCGTCGACATGGCCAAGTTCAAAGTACCGTTTCAGTTCAACTGCACGGCGACGACGCGGAAATACATCCGCGAGCACGCGGACGAGGCGCGCGGCGTCGTCTTCGCGATGGCCGAAGCCGTGCATTTCTTAAAGACGCACAAGGAGGAATCGATCCGCGTCATGCAGAAATACACGCGCGGCGTCGCCCGCGACGTGCTCGAAGGCGCGTGGGCGTCGAACGCCGAGCTGATCGTCGCCGACGGCTATCCGACGCTCGAAGGGCTCAAGCAGACGCTGGAAATCCAGGCGCTCACCGATGCGCGCGCCGCGAAGGCGAAAGCGGAGGATTTCGTCGATCTCCGCTTCGTCGACGAGATCAGAAAGACCGGGTATGTGAGCAAGCTGAAGTAGCCGGCGCGTGAAGAAAACGTGGCGTTTTTTTCCCCCTGGGTTACAATGCGCCGACTTTAGTACGCATCGAACGCTTTGGCTAAGGCATCGAAACCGTCCAAGCCCGCACCCGCAGCGGCGTTTAAAAAATCTCCGGCGCTGGCGGGCTTCGTTTTTCCCGCTCTGCTCGTCGGGACCGTGCTCGTCTCGTATTGGATTAAAATTCATCCCGCCGCCGGCGTCGTCACGAGCGACGAATCGGCCGGCAGCCTGCTCGCGCGCGGCATGGAGGCGCACGGCGTCGGCGCTTACGATCAGGCGCTCGCGCTTTACCGCAAGACGCTCGAGCGCGAGCCGAAGAACCCCTTCGCGCATTATAATATCGGTCAGATCTTGAACGAACAGGGGAAATACGCCGACGCGCAGGCGGAGTACCGTGCCGCGCTCAAGGCGAAGCCCGACTTCGTCGACGCGCAGGTGAACCTGGGCGTCGCGCAGTACCGGGAGCAGCGCTTCGCCGAGGCGGCCGACACGTTCCGCGAAGCGCTCAGGATTTCGCCGCGCCACGCGCAGGCGCTCTTCGATCTCGGCATTACGCTCTACGAGCTGGGGGACACGGATCAGGCTGTCGCGCGTCTGAACGACTCCTTGCGTGAAAACGCCAAATTCGCTTCCGCATATTACTACCTGGGCCTCGCTTACGAGCGCGCCAGGCGGCCGGCGGATGCCCGCGCCGCGCTCGAGCAGGCGGTTGCGCTCGACCCGAAGCACGCGCCGTCGTACTTCGAGCTCATCAAAGTCTACCGCGCCCTCGGCGACAATGCGCGCGCGCGCGACGCCGAAACGAAAGCCGCGGCGCTCACCTCGCAGCCGAAATAGCCCGGTTATCCGCTTCCGCTTAATAATTTCTCGATTGCAGCGCGCAATTGCGCGCGCTCAGGAAAGGACTTCCGGCGCCCGCCGCAGCTGGAGCGGCCGACGCGGCGTGTCCTGCACGTCGAGCACGAGCGCCTGGAGCAGGAGCTGAAAGCCCAAGATTAAAGGCAGCACGGCAAGCATGACCGTGCCGGTCGAAGCGAACGTGCCGGCGCGGGAGTTCACGATCCACTGATAAGCGCCGAACACGAAGCCGAAGAGCGCGAGCGGAATCCCGCAGACGAGGAAGAGCGACACCGCGTTGAAGTCGGCGACGAAGTATTGCCAGAGCACGCGCTTTATCCCCTCGCGCAAGAGCAGCGCGGGGAATTCGACGAGCGCGCGCCCGGCGCTCAGATGGCTCGTCTCGCCGTTGTAGAGCGCCGGCATCGGCACGTCCTCGACGAGCGCGCCGATCTCGCGGAGGCGGATCAGCATCGAGCTCTCGAAGAAATACCGCGGATGCAGCCGCGCGGTATCGAGGCCGTCGAGCGCCGAGCGGTGGATCGCGGTGTAGCCGTTCGTCGGATCGAAAATATTCCATTGGCCGCTCGCAGCCTTGATGAGAAACGAAAGCCCCGCGTTGCCCACGCGCCGCCCGAGGGGCATGCGCCGCAGCGCGGCGGCGTCATGAAAGCGGTTTCCCTTGGCGTAGTCCGCCCGGCCGGCGACGAGCGGCTCAATCAGCTGCGGCAGATACTCCGGATCCATCTGACCGTCGGAGTCCATCTTGACGCAGATGTCCGCGCCGTCGGCGAGCGCCTGCAGGTAGCCGGTGACCGTCGCGCCGCCGACCCCGCGATTTTCCCGATGGCGCAGCAGACGGACGCGCCGGTCCCGCACGGCGGCGGTTTTGTCCGCGGTATCGTCCGGGCTGGCGTCTTCGACGACGTAGATCGCGTCGACCCACGCGGGAATTCCCGCCAGCACGCGTTGAATGGTTTCCGCCGCCCGATAGGCCGGAATGACGACGGCGACCTTCAAGCTCTGAACGCTCATGTGCGCTCCCGCGCCGCGCTCGGCGCCGTCACCGCCGCCGTCGACGCCGCGCGCTGCGGCTCGAAGCGGCGCAGCGCGAAAGCCGCGGCGAGCGCCGCGGCGCCGAGAAAGAGCAGCGGCATCTTGAGCGGCGCCGCGCGGTACTCGGCGGTCACGCGATGCGCGCCCGCGGGGATATCGAAGCCGATGAAGCTCGGGGAGAGCATGAAGATCGGGCTCTCGCGCTCGTCGACGAGAATGCTCCAGTTGGGATGATAGTTCGTCTTTAAAATAACCGTCGACGCGGCGGGACAATCGGTCTCGAAAGCGAATTCTCCCGGCATGACCGCCCGCTCGACGATCTTCCCGGCGGGACAGCCCGCCGGCGCGGCGCCCGTCGACGCCGGCGTAGCGCCGCGACGCGCCGGATAGTCGTAGCGAAGAACGCTTTTATCGGCCGGGCCGCCGCTTTTCATCCAGTCGAGATTGTACTGCAGCAGCACCGCCTGCGACGCGGGCGCGCGGCGATCGGCGACGCTCACGAAATCGGCGTAGCCGGGCGTCTCCGCGCGATAGAGAATGTAGCGCGGCGTCTCTTTGATCGGCTTTAAAAAATCCGCCGCGGGCCAGCCGCGCGGCGCCACGACGTAGCGGACGTTGAAGAAATCGTACTGCGCCTTGCTGCGCTCGTCGAAATGCCAGATGAGGTCGGCGCTCAGCGACATGTCGGAATAGGGCGGCGCGAAGGCGACGATCCGGTTGAACGTCAGCAGGTCGTAAAATTTAATATCGCCGAAGGCCAGATCCTTGCCCCAGTTCGCGCGCAGTCCCGCGTAGACGCGGCCGGGCGGCAGCTCTTTCACTGCCGCGATCATCGCCTGCGCGTCGGCGTCTTCGGCGACCGCCGTGCGCGTCCGCTCGATCCACTGTGTGTTCAAAGAGTAAAAACGATGCCGCTCGCTGAGTGCCGGCAGCAGTAAGACGACGAGCAGCGCGACGGCGGCGATCGAGGCAATGTTAAATTTTGAGTTTTGAACCTTGAATTTAGAATTCGAAATTAGAAATTCAACATTCTGATGAAGCCATTCGCCGCCGAGGCCGATCAGGAAAATCACCGGGAAGTCGAGACCTCCCGAAAAGCGATGGATCAGCATGCCGTGCGGGAGCGGCAAAAAATCGATCAGCCGCCCCCAGGTCGGACGGCCGAAATAAAGCGCGAGCCACACGGCGAAGAGGGCGAGCGAAAGGCGCGATAACGGATCGCGGCGCATGAGCGCCGCCGCGATCCCCAGCGCCAGCAGCACCGTCAGGACCGGCAGGCGGTCGTAGTCGAGAAAATCGCCGTTGGCGAGCCATTTCAGAATTTCGCTCGCGCCGAAGGAATCGTATTTCCAGCTCTGGAGATAGGGGCTCCAGCCGAAGTAAGCGCTGTTGAGAATGTACGGCAGCCACATGTAGGAGCACGCGACCAGCGTCAGAGCGCCGGCGAGCGCGAGGCGGGAGATGCCGGCGCGCCAGTTGCGCCGGTCGGCGCCGCAGAGATACATCACGAACACCGTGATCCCCAGCATGTACGAATAAAGCAGGTGCGAAACCGCGAGCACGACACACGACAAAACCGTGACAAAATATCCCGTGCCGTCTTCCATCAGGCGCTTGAGATTGACGAGCACGATCAGAGACAAATGCATCGCCCAAATCTGGGTGTACAGGCCGAGGCCGCGCCAGACGTAGCTGTCGTATTCGAAGCCGTAGCGGTGGTTCGAGGAGAGCAGGCTCGCCGCCGCCGCGCCTACGGACGCCGCGACGACGGAAAAGCCGAGCCGCCGCATCGACCACAACACCGTGAGAGGAAAAGTGACGAGCAGGAGGTAGCGGACGGTATTGAAGACCGTCAGCAGGTCGAACTGCTCGAGCAGCGCGCGGTGAAGCGCGACTACGGCGAGATGCGGCAGGTGCTGGTAATAGAAAAAGAAGGGGAATCCGAGCTCGAGCTGCGGCAGCCAGTGATCGAGGATGTTTTCGCCGCGCGCCAGCGCCTCGCTCGCCCGCTGGATAAAGAGATAATGGACCGCGTCGTCGTTGAGGCTCGGAACCGGCAGCGAGATTTCAGGAAAAAGATAAATCGCGTTGAAAACGATTGGAGCGAATACGAGCAGCGCGAGCGCGGCGTTTTTCCAACGGGCGGGGCCGTTCTGAGGCAAGCTATACGTCTCCGAAATTTCCGTGGCGGCAATCGGGTGCTGAGCTTCTCAGTTCGGACGGCATGATACCATAGGCGCGGATTTTGCGCCAGATTTTTGCGTCGTTTTCGCCCGAGCTTTATGCAAAAAAAAGCGGCCCCGTCGGAGGCCGCCTTTAACGAGCCGGAAAAATGGAAAATAAACCAGCTGACTAAAAGTTTCTCCCGAAGACCATGAATCCCGAGCCGGTGAACATATTCGCACCGCCGTCGGTGCGCATTTGGATCTGGGTTATCTGCGCCGACGTATTGAACCACTCGCCGTAACCGATATCCATCTGCGCGAAAGTACTCTGCGAGGTAGCCTCTTCCTGCTCCCGAATGTTGCACACTTTCCGGTTGGCGGAGCGGTTGGAGCACAGCACCTCCACCGTCCGGCCCGCGTTAATCTGTGTCGGGCCTAGCAAGATGTGTCCCGACGAGGTGAAGTTGTTGCTGCTGAGCACCGGCGTGCCGGCGTTCGAGAAGGTGATGTGCCGCGTATGATAATTCGTCGTCGTCGAGTCCGCGTTGAAACGGAGCGCGGCGATGTCTCCGCCGGAAGCGTAGCCGGGAATCCGAACCACGATCATCAGCATATCCCTTGCCGGAATCGTGATGGTCGAAGTAGTCGCACAGCTCGAACCGCACGAGGTCGATCCGAGATATTCCCATCCGCTCAATCTTTCGGTCGCGCCGTTAGTGCCGCCGACCCAAACGTTGGCGGTCGAATCGTAGGCGAGCTGGCCGTTTACGGTCGGCGCCGCGCCGGCGGCGACCGGCGCGCGCAGCCCGGCTGTGGCCGATGCCGCGCTCAAATCCAGGGTCCCGGCCGAGGTGAAAGTGTTCACGATGGTCTCTTTTACGATGACCGACCCGTCGCTTAGATCGGAAGAAGCCGCCGAAGTCCCCGAGCTGACGCGGCCCTTCGCATCGGTAGTGACCTTCGTATACGTGCCCGCGGTGCCGGTGGCGTAGTCCTGCGTAGAGGCGAGACTCCCCGCGAGCTGGTTGAAGTTATAGTCGTTGGTTGCCGCCGTGACCGCGCCCGAGCGGCCGAAGACGGAGGTAACGGCGCTCGCGCCCTGTGTCAACGTCAGGGTTCCACCGAGCGCGACCGTGCCGCCGCCGGTGAGCCCGCCGGCGGTGTTGATGGTGACCGAGTTGTTTGCCAGCATCGAGTTGGTGACGCCGCCCGTGGCGACGGAGATTGTCCCGGTGCCGGTGATCGGTCCGCCGGTGAGGCCGGAGCCGGTTCCGACGCTGGTCACCGTTCCGGCGTTGCCCGAGATCGTGATACCGGTCGTTGCCGGTGTCAACGTGATGTTCGAGCCCGCCACGAGCGCGGGGCTGGAGAAGTAGTTCGTTCCGTCGGTCCAGATCTGCGTGAGCTGGAATTGCCCGAGTGAAATGGAGCTGGTAGCGCCGTTGATCTGTTTGCCATTGGGCGAAATCGTCAGCGCGGTTGCGTTTAGGTTTTCCGCCCCGATGTACCACGTGGCACTCGGCGGCGTCGACGGCAGAGTCAGCGTCAGGCTCGAGCCGTTCATCGTGATCAGCTTGCCGTTATCGCCCGCGACCGCGGTGTAGCCGGCGGTTTGCGCGTTGACGCCGGCCCCGAACGTCCCTGTCGCACCGGTAGCGCCCGTGGCTCCCGTCGCTCCCGTCGCGCCCGTGGGACCTGTTGCGCCGGTTGCTCCCGTCGCACCGTCGCTGCCGTTGGCGCCGGCGCTCCCGGTTGCGCCTGTAGCGCCAGTCGGACCTGTGGGCCCCGTCGCGCCTGTCGCGCCCGTGGCACCTGTAGGACCCGTCGGTCCCGTAGCTCCCGTCGGACCCGTCGGGCCAGTAGCGCCGGTGGCACCCGTAGGTCCAGTAGCTCCCGTGGCACCGGTTGCGCCCATGGCGGCGAGCTTCGACCAGCACGGTTGCGAGCCATTGCCGCAGTCGTCGCTGCCGCCGGGGAAATCGTTTGTGTTGCTCGTGTGATCGAAGAGTGCGAGCCAGGTCTCGCCCAAGTACGTGACGACGTCGCGGACTTGATACGCGGTTGTGTCCGCCCATACGCCTTCGAATACGATGCCGACGGCTCCGGTCGCTCCGGTGGGTCCGGTCGGTCCTGTCGCGCCGGTTGCACCTGTAGATCCTGTCGCTCCCGTCGGACCCGTCGCTCCTGTTGCACCTGTCGCGCCGGTATCACCGGTATCGCCCTTGGCTCCGGTAGCACCCGTGGCGCCAGTCGCGCCTGTCGGCCCAGTTGCTCCCGTTGCGCCTGTCGGTCCAGTCGGACCTGTGGCGCCGGTCGCACCCGTCGGGCCAATAGCGCCCGTTGCGCCTGTGGGCCCGATCGCACCCGTGGGACCGGTCGCGCCCATGGCGGCGAGCTTGGACCAGCACGCCTGCGAGCCGCTGCCGCAATCATCCGTGCCGCCGGGAAAATCGTTCGTGTTGCTCGTGTGATCGAATAATGCGAGCCAGGTCTCGCCCAAGTACGTGACGACATCGCGGACTTGATAGCTCGTCGTGTCCGCCCATACGCCTTCGAATGTAATCCCGACCGCGCCGGTTGCGCCTGTGGATCCGGTCGGTCCGGTTGCGCCGGTTGCACCGGTTGCTCCAGTGGGACCTGTGGCTCCCGTCGCTCCTGTGGCACCCGTCGCGCCGGTATCACCGGTGTCGCCTTTGGCTCCGGTAGCGCCGGTGGCACCCGTCGCGCCCGTGTTACCCTGTACTCCCTGTGCCCCGGTCGCGCCGGTCGGTCCCGTTGCTCCGGTCGCGCCGGTATCACCGGTATCGCCTTTTGCTCCCGTTGCGCCTGTCGGTCCAGTCGGACCTGTGGCGCCGGTCGCACCCGTCGGGCCAATAGCGCCCGTTGCGCCTGTGGGCCCGATCGCACCCGTGGCACCGGTTGCGCCTATGGCGGCGAGCTTCGACCAGCACGGTTGCGAGCCGTTGCCGCAGTCGTCGCTGCCGCCGGGGAAATCGTTCGTGTTGCTCGTGTGATCGAATAATGCCAGCCAGGTCTCGCCGTTGTACGTGACGACGTCGCGCGCTTGGTAATCCGTTGCGTTAGCCCATACGCCTTCGAATACGATGCCGACGGCTCCGGTCGCTCCGGTGGCTCCGGTCGGTCCTGTCGCACCGGTTGCACCTGTAGATCCTGTCGCTCCCGTCGGACCCGTCGCTCCTGTTGCACCCGTCGCTCCTGTATCACCCGTATCGCCCTTCGCTCCGGTTGCGCCAGTTGCACCTGTGGCACCCGTGTCGCCAGTGTCACCTTTGGCTCCCGTCGCTCCCGTAGAACCGGTGGGTCCTGTAGCCCCTGTCGCGCCCGTACCTCCGGTAGCACCGATAGGACCCGTTGCACCGGTTGCTCCCGTCGCGCCGGTTGCTCCTGTCGGCCCAATTGGCCCGGTTGCTCCTGTCGAACCTATCGGCCCCGTTGCTCCCGTCGCACCGGCTGCGCCGGTTGGTCCGGTCGGGCCCGTCGAGCCTATG
>Ga0070741_10002868_pt1 | contig 44602 bp, 38 predicted proteins | sample Coa_R1_4_FD_66440 | JGI IMG/M metagenome (GOLD analysis project Ga0070741, IMG submission 66440) | Surface soil microbial communities from Centralia Pennsylvania, which are recovering from an underground coalmine fire - Coalmine... | ecosystem: Environmental > Terrestrial > Soil > Unclassified ... | reverse complement strand
GTGATGTTGCTGCGCTCTTTGCGCGCGGTATTCAAAAATGTGTCTTGAATGTTCTGCGTTGCCGGCTTATTTTCCATTGCCGATCTCCTTATCTTGAACCAGCAACCCTACGCGCGGGAAGACGCGAACGGGGTCAAACCTCCTGCTCACGTAGGGTAAGCGGTAAGTGCCATATTTTCAACTACGAGGTAGAGCAGGCCAGAGTTCCACCGGTTTCGACTACTTCCGATCGCTGCGGCCGCCAAGACGAAAACGAGTTCACAGATTTACGACTCGCTGAAATCGATCATCACCGGAGCCGCGCGGAACCAGTTGGTCTTATATCCGACGTAGAAAATGCCGATAGCGAACCAGATGCCGCCCACCGTTTTCGCCAGGATATTCAAGTTCCACCAGATGTAGCCGCACACGAAAAAGCCGACCAGCGGGACTATGGCATCCTGCAAGAGCCGCCACTTCTCACCCCTTTCCTGTGCCCGTACGGTGAATTGCCAGAAGCAAGCCAGGTTCACGCCAGTGAACGCGAGAAAGGCTCCGAAGTTCAACAATTCGCCCGCATGTTCGTATGCGTTGCCGATGTGGTACAACAACTCGGCGCCGGCGAACGCCACTGCGCCAATCAACCAGATGTTATTCGTCGGAGTGCTTGTTCCTGGCTTGAGTTTTCCGAAGAATTTCCTCGGCAGCACACCGTCACGTCCCATGCCAAATAGCAACCGCGCGGCACCGAGCGTCCCTGTCAGCCCGCTGCCAAATGCTGCTACGATCAAAATCGCTCCCATGGAATTGAAAAGAACTGAACCTCCGACCCGGCGGCAAATGTCCATAAAGGCAGTGGTCTCTTCGGGGAAGGAACGCCAGTCCGGCCACACGCGGGCTCCCAGATAAGCTTCCACCCCGCTGCAGACGCCGGCGAAGATGCAGGTCATCACGACGGCGAGCAGCACATTGCGCTTGGGATTCTCCACGTCCTCCGCGAGCGTAGTGACGCCGTCGAATCCAATGTAGGTAAGGGCCGCAAACGAAGTTGCAACTTTTATCTTTTGCCAGTTGAAGGTCTGGGGATCGTAAAGCGGCTGCAGAGAGAAGACCCCCGCCCATCCCTGCCCGCCATACAAATATTTCAAAGCCAGCACAATGAATGCAGCTACTACGATTGTCATTACCGCGAGCAACACCTTATTCGCCTTCGCCGAAGCCTTGAGGCCAACAAGATTCAGCACAGTCATAACCCCGACAACCAGCAGCGCCCAGATCACGTATGGAACCTGATGAACATACCGCTCGTGGAGCGCGGTTGAAATCCAAACGGTGTTGATGAGGGGCTGCAAAATGTAATCGAGGATCATTGCCCATCCAGCAAGAAAGCCAAGATGCGGATTGAGTCCCTTGCCCACATAGGTGTACGCCGACCCAGCCGTGGGATACAGCGCACCCATGCGGCCATAGCTGACCGCGGTGATCAGCATCGCAAACAGCGCGATCAGGATGATGGTGACGAAATGCCCGTCAGAAAGCTTTTGTGCCACGCCATAAAGGGGAACCGGCGCGATCGGCTGGATGAGAACGATGCCATAAAAAATTAGATCCCAGACGGTCAGAACACGTTTCAGGCGAGGAGCGGAGGAGACTGCTGGGGCGGTTTCCATGTGCGGGTATTGGAATTTGTGTCACGGACGGAAGTCAAGTATTAAAACGTTTCATGACCAATCACAGACACGTTGCTTGGAACGTCACTCTCTATTCGACAGACAAATACCTCGCCGGGCGAATGTCGCTGCTTCATTTCTTGAAATTGTAGCTGTACCCCCGGGGTTCATCTCCCGAAACAAACCGTGTATTGAATTGCAGCAGGTAGTTCAGGTGCTCGTCATCGAACGGGAAAGACTTCCCGCGATAAGGATACGTTCCCATGCGGCGGAACGGCAGAGGCTCGACCGTATTTCCGTCAGCCGCGTAGAAATCCATATCTTTTTCGTAGCCATTGGCCATGAAGAAATAGTCGCGTGTCCAGCCCATCGGCAACGCGGGCAATTTTGCCGGATCGAACTCAAGCGCAACTTCCTCGCCGGAGCCGAATACTACGAGTTTGTCATCGAAGCTCGAAAGTAGCGCACGAACATCACCGTAGCGGGTGTATTCTCCTGCCTGACGGGCATATGGGCCGGTGCGGCTGACCTGCTCGTAAACATACTTCACATTTCCGGGCGGCAGGTCTTCTATCTGGCGTGGGTACCCATGAAAGTCCAGATTCGCTCGCGTGAGCGGGATCTCTCGCAGCTTGAAATTTTCCTTCTGCTGGCTGCGGTCGATCAGAATGTTGTCCCAATAAATTTGAAGATTGGTCGTAATACGAATTTTTTGGGTTCTCTGTGGAAGCTTGCCCGTGAGGTCTACGGTGATCGTCTTCGGAAGCCCCGCCGGGAATCCCATGTCATCGAGAACGCGAATCCACTTTCCAGTAACGCCCTGTGCTTCCACATACGGCGCAATCCCTTCAATTCCCGCCTGCGACGCCGCATACATGCCGGTCGCAGTGAAGTATTCAATTTCGCCGTGCATCAGCAGGTGCAAAGGCCCACCGCGATACGGCTCACCTAAGTCAAGAATCAAGCTGTGCGGCTTGGTAAAGCCCTTAAATGGAAGCAGGTCCAAATTTCCGACGTACTTGTGCGCGAGCAGATCGGGAAGCAAGTTGTTTCCCTTGTCGTCCCACGCGCCTGCAGGCGGTTTCGCGTCACTGCTCGTCACCACCTTGAATTCCGGGTACGGCGGATTGCTGGCGAAATACTCGTTTGGATAAACATCTTCCTTCGAAGGATGATCAACCGCCAGCAGCTTCACGGCGTCGAGATAAACAACTTCCTCCATCGGCTCCATCAACCTAAAACTCAAAACCGGGTGCCCCATCCTTGTCTCGACGTTTGTTGTCGAGACAGGGCGGGGATTTTGACTTTGAAGTTCCCGAATTATATTTCGATCAATCTTCACGTACTCCGTCGGGCGCGGGATATTCCGCTCTCCCGGTCCGACCCAGTGCCCAACCACTCCCGCGCCGAGCATGTCCGAAACAAGCTCATAGTGCTTCCCGTCCCAAACAAAAAGCGTCGGACAAGAACTACCTCGCCGATCCAATTCGAGAATGTCCTTTTGCTGATTGGCGGGAATTTCAACTTCGTCCTGCAGCACTCCAGTCGGCCACAACATGCGCACGACATCGGCTTGCTTTGCTTGGCCCAAACCTACGGTCAGATACGGCGAGTTCTGGCCGAGATATCCATTTGAGCCATAGATTTCGTACTTCTGACGAATGCCATCGGAGAAAACCTCGACCTTCGTTCCGATGGCGCTCTTGTTATCGTTTAATCCCTTTAGCGCAAGCCGCAGCCAGTTGTTCTTGTTGCCGCCTTCGTTCTTGAGAAGAACCGCCGGGCCGTGATTCTGCGTGATGAGCAGGTCGGTCGCGCCGTCGTTGTCGTAATCTCCGGTGATGATCGCGCGCGGATCTTTGAGCTGGATTTTGTCGAGGCCAACATCGGCAGTCACGTCCTCCCATCCATCCGGCCCAAGATTGCGGAATAACTTTATTTCGCCACTCCCCTCTTTCGTCTCTCCGACTGCGACGAGGTCAACCCACCCATCATTGTCGTAGTCAAAAGCGGCAATGCCGAAACCACGAGACCAGTAAGGTAAAGGCAGACTCATCGGTTCGAACTTTCCGCGGTCGTTTTGCCAGACTGTTATTGGCCGATCGATGTGGTCCCGAGGTGCGCTAGGGGCATGGGTGAAAGCAAAATCCATCCAGCCATCATGATTGAAGTCGAGCACCGACATGCCCACAGAGAACGACGGTTTATCCGCGGCAGAGGTAAGCGCATGGGGAATGAACTTGCCTTCGCGAGGGTTCTCGAAGAGGGTTACGTCTCCTGTGACTCCTAAATCAACGGCACGATCGTTGTTGTAATCACTACCAACCGCTCCGAAATTTAAGGATTCTGTACGTAAACCTGTTTCCTCGGTTTGGTCGGTGAAGGTTCCATTGCCGTCGTTCCGCCACATCTCATTCAGATTTTTTGAAAGGGCACCCCCTTGCAAGATATAAAGATCTAGGTCACCGTCGTGGTCGTAATCGACGAACGTCAGTCCGTATGTGAAGCCTTCGATCTTTATACCTGATTCTTTTGTCAGATCACGAAAAGTCCCGTTCTTCTCGTTGTGAAGCAGCAGGAATCGATTTCCTGTGACAACCGCGATATCGGCAAAGCCGTCATTGTCGTAGTCGCCAGTCGTGCATGCAATTCCGTGAATAGTAGGATCGAGCCCAGCCTTGCGTGTGACATCTTCGAATGTGCCGTTTCCAAGATTGTGGTACAGCGTCAGACCACCTTGAATTCCATGATCGGAGAGCAGGATATCAATACGGCCATCGTTGTCATAGTCAAGAAAGCACGCTCCCGGACCAAGATCGCCCGGAGAGTTTTTCTTATCAACCTCAGTTTCACTGCTCGTGGATAGCCCCGCCTTTTTGGTCACATCCACGAACTTCACCGGAATTTGCGGCGGGACTTTTTGCGCGGCTGCTGCCGACTCTTCAGCCAGCGAATACTTCCCTTGGTCTCCGTACGCGAGACTCATCGCCGAGCCGAGTTTGTGCTGCGTGATGTACTGGAAGCGTGTCAGGTGTTCCCGCGCCGCCGGCGTGTTGCCGGACTGCTGGTACGCGCGAGAAAGCCCAAACTGCGCCGAGGCGTGCAACGGATTCAATTTGAGCGCGTGGTCGAATGCGTCGATGGCTTGCGGAAACTGCTTTTGTTGCGCATAGACGGTGCCGAGGAAATACCAGGTATCGGCATCTGTGTCATCAATCTCTATGACGTGCTTGAAGTCAGCCACCGCTGCCTGCGGATCGCTGCTGTTCTTCTCAAGCATTCCAAGCGCATACCAGACGTGAGGATCCTTAGGATTTTCTTTCGCGGCCTCATCAAGCACCTTTTTCGATTCATCAACCCGCGCCAAGCTCAGCAGCGCAACGCCCTGATTGACTTTTGCCACCTTTAGATCCGGATCGGCGGCCGCTGCATCTTCAAAATATTTAAGCGCCTTCTCAAACAGCTGCTGGTTCATGTACGCGCAGCCGAGATTGTTCAGCCGCGCGGCGTCGGCGGCGGTAGCCTTCGTTTCCGGAGATGCAGCGAGAAAAATCGCAGCCGCAATAGTCAGACTGCCCACGCATAGCAGGAGCTTGGATTTCATTGCTAAAGATTTAATCACAATACTTTCGTTCCCGCCGACCACCAGAAGGAGTGATATAAGACCACGTATTCCCTATCGATAGACGACCGCGTTATGTCATTGGCGGAAGAACTACTGGAACTCGAAAAAAAGCTGCTCAATCCCGAACTTCGTCGCAGTCCGGAAAAGCTCGCTCATTTTCTGGCGGAAGATTTCATTGAGTTCGGAAGTGGTGGCCACGCATACGACAAGAAGCGAGTTCTCTTCCTGCTCAGGAAGCAGGTGCCGTCAAAGCTTCAGATTGAGGAGTTTCGCGCAATTGAGATCAGCGAGTCGGCGGCACTGGTAACTTACCGCGCGTACTCTGAATCGAGTAAAGGTACGCGGTCGTCTCTGCGCAGTTCTCTATGGATTCAACGCGACGGCGCATGGCAAATGGCGTTTCATCAGGGAACCATCGTTCCGGAACAGAGCTGAAAAGCTATGCGATCCCACTTGGCCGCCCTAAGCTGCCGCATTCCGCTTCTATGACCTCTGCTACTTCGAGCACCAATTCTTCTTCCCAGGGCTTCCCGACAATCTGCACTCCAATTGGCAAACCTTGCTTCGAACGAGCCACCGGCACAGTTGCCCCAGGCATACCGAGCAGGTTGAACCACTCGCAATAGCTCCAGGCGTCTAGATATTTCACTCTCTCGCCATCAATCTGCCACTCACGTTCACCATGTCGAAAGGCCGGAATCGAAGCGACTGGACATAGCAAAACCGGGAATTGCTCCATTTGTTCGGAAATCTGCATTCGCACCAGATCGCGCTCAATCCACGTATCAAGCAAGGTTTGCGCAGTGTGCGGAGTCTCTTCCGCAACCCAGCCGCTGAACTCTTTCAGAATCGGGCTGAGTTCTGATTCGTGTCCGCGCAGCATAGGCCCAAGCAGCATGCCCCCAGCAACACCGAAAACTTTCCACCACAGTTGCCGAACTTTCTCCAAACCCTCCGGCCGAAATGGTTCCACTTCGAATCCCGCACCCTGCAATGCTTTCACAGCACGCTGCACCGCGGAGCGCGTTTCGGGAGTGACAGGGGTGCGCCCATCGTCTTCGAAATAGCCGATCCGGACTTTCGTCAACTCGTTCTGATCGCGCCACCGTACCGGAACCGCTGCCGCTGATGGATCACCGATGTCCGGCCCCTGCATGACTTCGAACAGAAGCCTTAAATCGCGGACCGTTCTGGCCATAGGCCCCACGACGCCCAGCAGGGCAAAAGGGCCGACCGACTGCGGAAAGTGACCGGTGGCCGGAATCCGGCCGGGTGTTGGCTTCAATCCACAAATTCCACAGAAGTGCGCCGGCACCCGAATCGAGCCACCACCGTCGCTTCCCACGCCTCCCGCTGAGCAGCCGGCCGCAATTGCCGCTGCCTCTCCGCCGCTCGATCCTCCGGCTGTGCGCGTAAGGTCCCAGGGATTGTTCGTGCGCCCGTAAAGAAGATTGTCTGTCTCCCATGCCATCAGGAGTTCGGGAGTATTGGTCATACCAAGAACAATGGCGCCTGCATTCTTCAGCCGCGAGACTAGCGGCGCATCAGCCCCGGCAACGTGCCCGGCCCGCAGCTTGGTGCCCGCTTCGCAGCGCATTCCGGCTACATCGATCGAACTCTTGATGCTGATCGGGACGCCATGCAAACGGCCGAGCTTGCCGTCGCGCAGGATTGCTTCTTCGGCGATCCGCGCTGCCCGCGACGTACGCTCCACGTCTACCTGCACGTAAGCACTGATCTTGGGATTTACTTGCGTGATTCGTTCGAGATGCGCCTTGACCACTTCCAGCGGAGAAAGCTCGCGGTGGCGAACCAGATCTGCCATTCGCCAAGCTGGCAGAAAGTTTATTTCCTCGTTAGACACGAACCTCGGAGTCTAGCACGGCGGCGAAAGTCAAAGTGGGGCTGGCACTTCAACCAGGAGATTGCGCATTGAGGATTTAGGCAGACACAAAAAGAGCGACACACTTTCGTTGTCGCTCTTTTCGCACTTGTGCTTATTTTGGTGGCGCTTGATTTTGCGGAGGCTGTGAATTGCTCGGTTGGCTTTGCTGCTGCTGTTGTTGCTGCTGACGTGCCCGCTCCTGCTGCAATTCTGCCAATTTCTGCAGCTGCTCCGACGTGAGGATGGCTTTGATCTTCGGAGATGCGTCGGCGCGGATTTGATTCGCCTTCTGAATCTTTTGTTCCTGGCTCATCGTAGTGTCATTCCGCAGCGCTTCCATCTGTTGGTTCTCTTCCATGATAATCGGACGCAGCTTGGCTTTCTGGTCGTCCGTGAGATTCAGAGGGTTGTCCTCACTCTGGCCATTCGATGACGCGTTTGGCTGCGTTGACGGCGGATTTGCTGGCGCAGCTTGGGCTGGGGCCGATTGCGGCTGAGCTGACTGGTTTGTTGCCGGCGATTGAGCCGCAGCCGACAAGCTAATCGTCAGCACCAGTGCAAACAACAAAACCGGGATTGTTGAACGTAAGACTCGCATTTTGCTCCTTTGCCGACGAGTGGACTTGGTGGGCTCTCATGTGCCCAGCACGATCTGAGCTCAGATGAGTATCGCTAGGCGGGGGTTGCCGCACGTGTCCATCCTGCTGAGATGCTGACCTGGCGAGGCGTTCGTGAGTACATCTACTCGGCAGCGAGCCAGTTCGCCTGAATTGCGAACCCTAATAGCCGAAATCCGCTTGCGCGGCATACGCGTGCTCTTTCACACCCAGCGATTCAAGGCGCTCAGCCTCCAGGCATTGCAGATATTCCTCCCGGCTTTGAAGGTTGTAAATCCATCTCTCCAGCCATGTATCGCTCTCAGCTTTCGTCTTCGTCTGCTCGTGATATTCACGAAAGGATTCATTGTCACGATTGTAGTAACCCTGAACAGGCGAAGGATGGGCACCATAAGGACATTCAATGACAGCGTCAACGAGGAACCCGGGGATCACAGTACGATTCGGGTCACTGGCTATAACTTCAGGCGCGACAATTTCTTCGGCAGTGACGATGACCCGCTTCGCAGCCCGTACGCCCTCGATCATGACGCCGTAATTGCCCCAGCAATGCGCATTGCCATTTGCATCAGCACGCTGCACATGGACGATCGTCACGTCTGGTCTCAACGCTCGCACTGCCCAAAGCGTTTCCTTGGGAGAGAATGGGGAAAAAATTTGATAAAAGAAGTGATTTCCTTTTGGCGTGTCACTGCCCAACGCCGTTTTGGAAGGCATGAATGGCACGCCCATTGCACCAGCTTGCAACGCCAACGCAACTGTGAAGTTGCTCATGTTGAACACCTTCATCCCATGTTGCTCGACTGCGCGGCGGAAGTTGTAGGCGGATCCCATCATCACATTTCCCACCCAGGCCGCGATCACTTTCTCAACGCATCCAGCGCCAATCAATTGATCGAAACAAATGTCAGAGATTGGGCCGATGAGTGTGAGATTTCCTTTTCTTTGGCGAATGATTTCGTGCGCCGCAGCAAACGGGATCATCTGCTCCAACTGCAATCCCATCGCGAGTGAAGAATTGTCGAGCACTAATTCAGCAATCGCGTCGTGCATGGAACGAAGTTTGGTCATAGCTGTAGAAATCGATATGAGATGCTCAGGGGTCTTTCCACTCGGGAGTACGCTTCTCCAAAAATGCGCGGATGCCCTCTTGCGCGTCTTCTGTCGTCATCAGTTCTTCAAGATAAATCTTTTCAGCGCGGGCGAGACCTTTTTCGAAGTGCATCGCCTCCCACCCATAGCTTGCCTTTTTTGCGAATGCCAGGGCCGCGGAACTTAATTTCGAGAGTCTGTGTACAACTTCATCGATCGCGCCATCGAGCTGATCTGTTGCGACGGCGCGAGTGGCCAAGCCGATTTCAGCGGCTTCTGTGCCGCTGATGGTGCAGCCCGTCAGGATCAATTCTGACGCCCGCTTTTGCCCGACGAGCGCCGCCAACGCGGTGGCCGCGACTGGCGGAAAACAGCCGAGCTGAATTTCCGGAAATCCCCATTGCGACTCATCTGCCGCATAGACCAAATCGCAGACCATCGCCAGCTCAGCACCGCCCCCGAGACAGTTCCCGTGGACAGCGGCAATCGTAATTTTCTGGGTCGTGATCAAGGCCCGGATGATAGCGTGAAATTTCTCGAGCATCGATTTGACGCTCTCGGGTGAGTGTGCGGCGACGTCAACTCCGGCGGAAAAACATTTGCCGTTCGCTTTGACAGCAATGATTGAGACGCCCGGCTGCGATTCGATTTCGGAGAGCGCGGCACGAAGTTCATCCATCATCGCAATGTCGATTACATTCAGAGGAGGATGATTGAGGAGAAGTCGTGCAACTGGTGCTTCGATTGACAGGCTTATTCGCTCGAATTTTGCAGATCGTTGCGTGGACATTCTCTTTGTGAGACAACACCTCTGGCAGATCCAGGTTAACTGGTCCAGAATCCTTCTTTGTCGTACTCGCGAATCGCGACCAACTCCTCTGTTGATGGCGCGGGAGTCTGCTGGATGTTGTCGCTCGATTGCAGGTTCCACCCCGTATTCGAGAGCACATCTTCAATTTCGACCCCCGGATGAACCGAATGCAAGTACGCTTCACCTCGCGCATTGAAACGCAATACAGCCTTCGTCGTGATGATTGCTGAAGGTCCGCCACGCGGAAGGCCGACACGCTTGCGCCAATTCTCCCCATCTCCGTAACCGGGGCTTGTCATAAAGGAAACTCGCTCGGGCATGCGCTCCTTTTTGTGTTCCAGCAGCACGACGAAACGCTGCGCGAGCGAAGCGATGTCGCATGCGCCACCAGACCCCGGCAGCCGGACCAAACCGTGCAAGCCATTTACCTGCGTCGAATTCAGATTGCCGAACCGATCCACCTCGGCTGCGCCGAGGAAACCGAGATTCACACGCCCCGATTGCAAAAGGCTCATCACTCCGAGCATGTCCAGGCAGTGGGTCGCTCCCAGAAGATTCGGTGGATCCGCCATCGTATAAATCAATTCAGGGGCAGGAGCCGAGCGGATCACGCCATTTTCGAAAAGTCCAATGGCGTTGGGGGCATGAGTCTTCTTAGCAACAACGAATGCAATCAGCGGCAGGCGCATGCCGACAAAGACAAGCTCGCCGTCGCGAATTTCGCGGGCGGCTGCGCAAACCATAAGTTCTGGACGGGTGTATTTAACGTTCGTCGAGTTTCGCTCGACAGGACGGACGTGAACGTCCGTCCGCACACGGGCATTTTTAATCACAGATTGATCGCTGACTTCCGCGGTTCGGCGATGGTCTCAAACGGATCGCGGGCACCTTCCTTCGGAACGATCCACTTTTTCTCATTGGCAATAATCTCAAGCAGTAGCTTTTTATCTTCGACCGTTGGAAGGAATTCAGGCAGCATCTGCTCGTATTCTTTCTCTTCCAGTGGCTGACCGGTTTGCGGATGAAATCTCTGGTTCGCCCATCGTCCGATCATGCGGTTGAACTTGATGTTCGGCGCATAGAGTTTTGGCTGGCCGGCTTTCAACACTCCATTGAACCGGGCGATCAATCCCGCCACCTCATCGTGATAAAGATGACGATTGTAGTCGTTGAGATCGTCAAGGTCCGCTTCTTTCTCGTTCTTCGGCTCATCGTAGCGCCCTTTAATTCCCCAGACGTACGCCCAATGCGCGGAAGATGAATGATCGGTGCCAAACAAATCGTACGAACTTGAGATCCATTTATTGAGATATTTCTGAATGAGCCAAGCGGGAACCAGGCCAGCTTGTACGATTCGGCGAATTCCATCATTTCCCGTGCCCATGTGAAAGGCTTCTTCACGCAACATGTATGACATAGACCGGCCAAGCGGAGCGAAAGCCGAGTACTTCAGCATTTGCAATTGAAATTTTCCATCCCGGTCAACGAAATCCGTATAGGTGAAAAAGTCCATCCAATTGTCGACATCGACATTGAACGCGCCGAGCAGCCGCTTGTTCTCAAACGCCCTCCGTTCGAGCATCTTTTGCGCTTCCACCTTGCCGGAATAGCCGAAGTGCTCGATGAGCAGCGCGCACATCTGCCAGCCATGGCGCATCTCTTCGATCATCACGCGAGTAATGGCGCGTCGGTCCCAGTCCGTAGGCGCGGTTTCGAAAAGATAGCGCTGCTGCTCAACGCTGGCAAATTCAGTGTCGCCCTGGTAGACGATCATGTTCATCAAAGCATCGCGCATCTGCTGCGTAGGAATTTGTCTCAGGTTCTCCCATTTTCGTCGGCCTTTGTAGTGCCCGAACTGAATCTCTTCCGTTTCGATCGGGCCAAAGAGAGTGTCGAATTTGAATTGCGCAATCTCATCGCGATTGACGCCGATTTCCTGGCGCCACTCATCGAAGAGCCCTACCCAATCGCTGAATGTTCCGATTTTTGCTACTTTGCCAGGCATAAATACCTCAGCATCAGCCATCAGCATTCAGCCAAAACCAAATTCGCGAGCGGCTGAGTGATGAATGCTGAGTGCTGACTGCTTATTTTCCCTTAAATTCCGCTGGCCGCTTTTCCACATACGCCGCCAGCCCTTCCTTCGCATCTTCGCTCTGGAACAATAACTGCTGGTTCTCGCGTTCGACTGCGAGAGCCGATTCCAGCGGAATCTCCCATCCCGTCTGCACCGATCGTTTGATGCGCCCCACCGCCTTCGCCGCTTTATTCGGGGGACAGAACTGGCGCGCATACTCCATGATATTTTCCATGAAACCTTCGCGCTCATAGATGTCATTGATGATTCCGAATTCAAGCGCCTCTTCAAACGAGTACGTATTTCCGGTGACCATCAGCTCGATTGCCTTGCTCTTCCCCACCAGCCGCGACAAACGTTGCGTTCCGCCAGTGCCGGGCAGCACGCCAAGATTCACCTCCGGCAAACCGATTTTCCCGGCGTCCTTCCGCGCGATGCGAATATCGGCAGCCATCGCAATTTCGAGTCCGCCGCCAACCGTGTGCCCATTCAGCGCCGCGATCACCAGCTTGGGAGTTTGTTCCAGGCGAAGCAGCGTTTCATTGGCATGAAGACAGAAGTAGTATTTGAACGTCGGGTCGACACTGGCCAGCATTTTGATGTTCGCGCCCGCTGAAAAAAACTTTTCACCCGCTCCGGTGAGCACTATGACGTAGACATCGTTGTCCATGCGCGCTTTCAGGATGGCGTCGTCGAGCTGCCGGTTCATTTCATAGGTATAGGTGTTCGCCGGAGGATCGTTCATCTCGATGACCCCGACACCGTCCTCTACGCGGTAATTAATGAGCTGTTTACTTTGCTGCTCAGTGGCGGTCTGCAACGTGGTCGCCATGCGTCCTCCTGACGGGCTAACAGCAAATTGTAGACCTTTTCGGTGGAAGGAAGCTCTTTAGGAATTGACCGCTCAGTTTCTAATATCTGACATCAGGTTCTCGACTTCGGTCTTCAAGTCCGCAGTTAGGGGGAGCAGGGGCACACGGGGCGTCCCTCCATAATAGCCATTCAGGTCCATGCCGTACTTCAGCGCAGGAATACCCAGTTCAGCGCCAACTCGAATGGCCGCACGCGTGATTCGTTCCTGTTTGATACGCGCTAACTCCGCGTCGCCTTCCTTCCACGCTGCGTAAATCTCATAGCAGGCCGTGGGAGCAGGATCGGCAAAGGCTAGAATGCCACCGATCGCTCCGGCTTCAAGTGAAGGATGCAGCTTCTGAGCAGCACCCACAGAAATCTGGAACCCGACCTCCTTTTGGCGCGTCTTCAAACCGCCGATCACCGTGATCGAGGAAGAAGAAGTCTTGCTCGCGAAGCTTCGTTCCGGAGGAGTCATTCGACTGACTTCCTTACCTCGCTCGCTCAAAGCAGGCGTAGCGTGCACGCCCGTGGCCCCAGGGATCGCTGTAGCTCCGGCGAGGACGCCTTTCGGGATCAATTCTTCCTCAGTATTCGGGTCTTTGCTGTGCACCTTGTTCAGCATGCGTGTTGTAACCGCCGCGAAGGTGTCGGTAACCGTTGCGCTCCTCCGGATATGACGGGTGCCTTCGGCCATTCGCCGCACTTTTTCGACATCGCCGCCAGACTCCTTGATCCCAATAATGTTCGGGTGCTCGGCGAGTTCGATAACGAGTTCCGCCGGAATGTCGTATCCGGTGAATACCGGAACACTATAGATCATGATTGGAAGCGGCGAGCGGTCTGCAATTGTACGGTAGAACGCCAACATATTTTCCTGCGGCATGCGATTGCGGAAGTAAAACGGCGTTCTTACGAGCGCAACATCGTAGCCGAGTTCGGCCGCGTATTCGGTGAGCCTCAGAGTTTCTACAGCTGATTCTGCGCCGGTGCCAGCAATTAGAATCTTCTGCGCGGCGCAGGCCTGGCTGGCCGTCTTCAACACCACGCGCCGCTCCTCATCGGAGAGCATGACCGTTTCTCCGGTCGAGCCAAGCACAACAATTCCCGAGACGGGCGTCTTCGAGTAATGCTCAACATTATGTTCGAGCTTTTTGTAGTAGACGTGCCCGTCGGGATAGAACGGCGTCGTGACCGGAGGAATAATGCCGTGGAGCAGCATAGGTGTCTGCTACACATTCTAGACGAATCAATGAATGACGATGCGCGAGAACAAATGCACGTCGCGTCAAATTAACGCCCTGAATCAAGACATGGCACATAGATGCGGCCTCCAGGATCTATGGCCTGACGGTACTCTCGTTCAGAGCCAACAAAAAACCATTCAGTGTCCGCTCGACTGGAAATTGGATCACTTCCAGTAGCTACGCCCCAAATAGAACCTCCTTGGCATGAGTGCGTCTTCCGAAGCGGAGTACGATGGCCATTCGCAACGTAGAAGTATTCATCGTTCGCGAGCCCACCTTCGAGCATGGATGATGTCCGGAGATGGCCTTCACCATCCAACCATAGAAGCCAATGGCCTTTCTCCGCCGGGAGCGGCGTTGCAGAGGCCACCTGAAACTGAATTTTTGCCCAGCCTTTGAAGCCCGCAGGAATAAGGAAAATATCGGGACGGCGGGTATTGCATGAGGTTGTTAAGAGCGCGATCGTCGCAACGAACCAGAATGGGCCCCAGCGCGAATTCACATTCTCGCCACTGCTCGTTCTGCGTGCAGCTGCTGTAGAGCTCTCACGTTGATTTCGCCTCTTTGTAGTGCGGCAATTCCCTCAGCCGCAGCGCGAGCAGCAGCGAGCGTGGTAATGGTAGGGATGCGCGCTGTGACCGCGGCGCGGCGAATGGCTTTTTCATCAAAGAATGGGTCGGGGCCTTGCGGGGTATTGACGATTAGCTGAATGCGGTCGCCTTTGATCAGATCGACCACGTTGGGGCGGCCTTCTTTTACTTTGTAAACACGGTCGCAAGCCATCCCGGCTTCTTCGATCACATCGGCAGTGCCGGCGGTCGCAACCAGCTTGAATCCCATGTCGACGAATTTACGCGCGACCTCCGCGACGTGCGGTTTGTCATGATCGGTGACGCTAATGAAGACACAGCCCTGCGTCGGAAGCTTTTGCCCCGCAGCAACCTGAGCCTTCGCGAATGCCTCGCCGAAATTATCTGCCACGCCCATGACTTCGCCGGTAGATTTCATCTCGGGCCCAAGAACAGTATCGACGCCAGGGAACTTGTTCCATGGGAAGACCGGGGATTTCACATAGTAGAACGATCCGGTGTCGAGATCTTTTTGTTGCTCGATAAATTCAGGCAAGAATTCACGAAGCTTGCGGCCAGTCATCAGGCGGGCCGCAATCTTGGCCATCGGAATTCCGGTGGCTTTTGAAACGTAAGGGACAGTTCGTGAAGCGCGTGGATTGACTTCGAGAACATACACCTTTCCGCTATCGCTATTTGAGCTGGTGTAACCCGATCTTGGTATCGCAAACTGCACATTCATCAAACCGATCACCTTCAGCGCGCGAGCAAGTTTGAATGTGTACTCGCGCATCCGGTTGAGCAGGTGCTCTGGGATGTCGACGGCCGGGAGTACGCAAGACGAATCGCCGGAGTGGATTCCCGCTTCCTCGATATGCTGCATAATTCCACCGATCACGACGTCTTCGCCGTCGGAGAGCGCGTCAACATCGACTTCGATCGCGTCTTCGAGAAAGTGGTCGATCAGCACCGGGCGGTCCTGCGAATACTCGACAGCTTCCTTCATGTATCGCACGACTGTCTCTTCGTCGTAGGCGATAACCATGGCACGTCCGCCGAGAACGTAAGAAGGACGCACCAGGACCGGGTAGCCGATTTTAGCGGCACCGGCGACAGCTTCCTCGAGCGAGGCAGCCATCGCGCCGGGCGCCTGTGGAATTTCGAGTTCTTCGAGTAGCTTGTTGAAGCGCTTGCGATCTTCAGCAAGATCGATTGACTCGGGTGACGTGCCAATGATCTTCACGCCTGCTTGTTTGAGCGGCAGCGCGAGATTCAGCGGAGTTTGTCCGCCGAACTGTACGATGATGCCGACGTCCGCACCGGCAGCAGTCTCGTGCTCGTAGATCGCCCAAACGTCTTCAAACGTGAGCGGCTCGAAATAGAGTCGGTCGCTGGTATCGTAATCGGTCGAAACCGTCTCGGGGTTGCAGTTGACCATGATCGACTCGTAACCGTCCTCGCGGAGTGCAAAGCTGGCATGGCAGCAGCAGTAGTCGAACTCAATTCCCTGCCCGATGCGGTTCGGCCCACTTCCCAGAATCATAACTTTCTTCTTCGGAGTCGGAGCGGCTTCATCTTCATCTTCGTAGGTCGAATAAAGATACGGCGTGAAGCTCTCGAACTCCGCGGCGCAAGTATCGACCCGCTTGTACACCGGCTGAACTTTGTGTTTCTTGCGCAGGTGCCGAATCTTTTCCTGATCGCCTTTGCCGCTTAGCCGCCAGGTTCCCGCAAGGCGGCCATCGGAAAAACCCATGCGCTTGGCATTGCGCAGCACCTCGGTCGGGACGGACTCGATCGGGTGCTTCTCGACCTCAAGCTGCATGTCATTAATTTCTTTCAGCTGATACAAGAACCACGGGTCCATACCGGTCATTTTCGCCAACTGCTTCACCGTGTGCCCCTGGCGGATGGCGTAGCGAAGGTAGCTCAACCGCTCTGGATGTGGCGTAACAAGACGCTGTGTGAGGATTTTCGGCTCGATCTTTTCTGAACCCACGCGCTTGCCGGTATCGAGTGCGCGCACGCCTTTCATCAACGCTTCTTTGAATGTGCGCCCGATGGCCATGACTTCACCGACTGACTTCATCTGAGGTCCGAGATTCTCGTCTGCTCCCGGAAATTTTTCGAATTGCCACTTGGGAATTTTGACGACCACGTAGTCAAGCGTTGGCTCAAAGCACGCAGGAGTTTTGCGGGTGATGTCATTCGGAATTTCATCGAGTGTGTAGCCGACAGCGAGCTTGGCTGCGATCTTTGCAATCGGAAATCCCGTGGCTTTTGACGCCAGCGCTGACGATCGCGAGACGCGTGGGTTCATCTCGATGATGACCATGCGTCCAGTGTGGGGATGAACGCCGAACTGAATATTCGATCCACCTGTTTCGACGCCGATCTCGCGGATGACGGCAATTGCCGCGTCGCGCATGGCCTGATATTCGCGGTCGGTAAGGGTCTGCGCGGGCGCAACCGTGATCGAGTCTCCGGTGTGCACGCCCATGGGATCGAAGTTCTCGATCGAGCAGATGATGATGACGTTGTCTTTGAGGTCACGCATGACCTCAAGTTCAAATTCCTTCCACCCGAGCACGGATTCTTCAATCAGCGCTTCGTGGACTGGAGAAAAATCAAGTCCGCGGGCCAGCACTTCGAGCAACTCTTCGCGGTTATAGGCCATGCCGCCACCCGAACCGCCGAGCGTGAACGACGGGCGCACGATGACGGGGAAACCAATTTTCCCGGCGAACTCGAGGCCGTCTTTCAGGTTGTTGACCAGCGCTGATTTCGGAACGTCGAGACCGATCTTCTGCATCGCGTCTTTGAAGAAAAGACGGTCTTCCGCTTTCTTGATAGCTCCGACGTTTGCCCCGATCAACTTGACGTTATACTTTTCGAGTACGCCGCTGTCGGCGAGTTCGATCGCAAGATTCAGCGCCGTCTGTCCGCCAACAGTAGGAAGAACGGCGAATCCGGTGCCAGGCGACATCTCACGCTCGACGCGAATAATCTCTTCGAGATACTCGCGGGTGAGCGGCTCAATGTAAGTGCGGTCGGCGACCTCCGGATCGGTCATGATGGTGGCCGGATTCGAATTTGCGAGCACGACCTCGTATCCTTCGGCCTTAAGCGCCTTGCAAGCCTGCGTGCCGGAGTAGTCGAACTCAGCGGATTGGCCAATGATGATCGGCCCCGAGCCGAGGATGAGGATTTTGGAGATGTCAGTTCGTTTGGGCATTCTTCTTTTTCATTTATTTACTCTGTCATCCCGACCAAGTGAATTGATCAGCTTCGTTGATCAATTCACGCGTGGAGGAACCTTGTGGTTGCATCTTCGAACGACGCGAACGCAAGGTCCCTCGGCGAAAATGGAGAACTTGTTTTTCACCCTTTCCACTCCTCCATCAGCTTCACGAAATCTTTGAACAGATAATGCGAATCGTGCGGCCCCGGCGAAGCTTCCGGGTGGTACTGCACGCTAAATAGCGGCAAGTTGCGATGGCGCATGCCTTCGAGCGTCGAGTCGTTCAGGTCGATGTGCGTCAGCTCGACTTCAGACTGGGGCAGCGAATCGGGATCGACGGCAAAGTTATGGTTATGCGCGGTGATCTCGATTTTGCCGGTGTTGAGTTGCTTCACCGGATGATTGCCGCCGTGATGCCCGAATTTCAGCTTGAAGGTTTTGCCGCCGAGGGCAAGCCCGGTAAGCTGATGGCCGAGGCAGATGCCGAAGATCGGCTGGCGCCCCATGAGGCGGCGGATGTTATCAACTGCGTACGTGCATGGCTCGGGATCGCCGGGGCCGTTCGAGAGAAAAACACCGTCGGGTTTCAGCGCGAGAACGTCTTCCGCAGGCGTTTGCGCCGGAACGACTGTGACCTTGCAACCTTCGCTACGTAACTTGCGCAGAATGTTGTGTTTGATTCCGAAATCATACGCCACTACATGAAATCGCTCAGGTTGGTCTTTCACGCCGACAACTTCGATCGGTTCGTGCGAGCGCTCGCCCACTTCCCACACGTAAGGCCGGTTCGTTGTGACGACTTTCGCAAGGTCCTGGCCATCCATTTTCGGGATCGAGCGGGCTTTTGCTACTAACTTCTCGACATCCGTCTCGATTGTCGAGATCACGCCGCGCATCACGCCGTTGTCGCGCAAGTGCCGAACCAAAGCCCGCGTATCGATATCCGCGAGCACTGGGATCTTAAATTGTTCGAGATATTCTTCGGCCACCTGCTGTGAACGCCAGTTGGAGCTGACCTTCGAAAACTCGCGCACGATCAGGCCTTCAATATAGGGACGCGTGGCTTCGTTATCTTCGGCGTTGGTGCCGTAGTTGCCGATTTGCGGGTTGGTTAAAACGACGATCTGTCCGGCGTAAGAGGGATCAGTGAAAATTTCCTGATAGCCGGTAATGGAGGTGTTAAAAACAACTTCGCCGTAGCATTCGCCTTTGGCGCCGTAGCCTTTGCCTCGGAAGACGCGACCGTCTTCGAGCGCAAGGATAGCCTGCATTCGATCTCCGGGGAGTGGATTTTATAGATTTTAACAGGAGAAAACGATGAGTGGAAGCGTGGAAAACTGGGCAGAAATTCGAAATCGTCTTTGTCCTAAGTCGTCGCCCATGAAATGGGTGTTCGCCGCGTCCTCGCGGAAATCCCAACGCTCTCTGCAGTTAAATCTTTTGAGAATGCCTTACCCGCAAAGTGCGGGGAGCTAGCAGGTCGGCAAAGGCAAAGCTTTGACCAGCTCCAACTACACTCACCTCATCCAATCCAGTAGAATTGGACTGCAATGGACGTTGCACCTGAAGTCTCCCAGCCAGCACCTGAAAGTGATACTCCCAAACCCGGCCCGGGCCGCCGGGCGGCGACGCCTTTTTCAACGTGGGTACGCGATCTAATTATTTCCCTGGCAATTTCGGCTTTCATCATTGTTTTCCTTTACCAGCCGGTGAAGGTCGAGGGCACCAGCATGATGCCTTCGCTTGATGACCAGGAGCGCATTTTCATTAACAAGTTCGTCTATCGAATTGAGCCCATCCAGCGTGGCGACATCGTCGTCTTCCGCTATCCGCGGGATCCGCAAAAGAGCTTTATTAAGCGCGTGATTGGTGTCGCCGGCGATCATGTCCGAATCGTGGATGGCCGCGTTTATCTCAACGGGAAGCTGCTGGTCGAAGATTACGTCCCGCGAATGTACCAGGACGATCGCTCTTATCCGGATGTTGTGGTCCCGACCGATTCTTACTTCGTGCTCGGCGACCATCGCAGCCTTTCAAATGACAGCCGCGACTTCGGCCCGGTGGACTCTTCTTACATTTACGGCAAAGCGGTGTTTGGCTACTGGCCCATGGATAAGCTGGGCAGGTTGCGATAACAGCTACTCGAACCTAATTTTGTCGCCAGCCACGACCGAGTGCTTGCGAAACTTCGCATCATTGTGATCCGGAAAGTCAGTGCGATAGTGCGCACCACGGCTCTCTTCTCGTGCCAGCGCCGACTTGGCAACCAGCATTCCTGTGATCTGAAGATTTCGTGCTTCGAACTCTCGCCGGCTATGCGGTCGCGAAACTTTTTCGGCAATTTCTTCCAGCCTCTGAATTGCGCTTTTCAATCCAGTACCGGTGCGCACGATCCCAACGTCTTTCCACATCAGTTCCTGTAATTCTGTAATCGAAGCGTCTACCGGCAGCCGCACTGGGCCGTTTGAATAAGCCAGATGAGGAAAATCTGTACGATGCGATGGTGCGAGTTCATCACGCATTTTCCTTCCTGCTCGCGCTCCAAACACCAAGCCCTCCAGCAACGAATTACTTGCCAGACGGTTTGCTCCGTGAACTCCAGTTCCAGCCGCTTCGCCTGCGGCGTACAGACCAGGCAAAGTCGTGCGAGCTTCGAGATCGGTCCGAACTCCTCCCATAGCGTAGTGCGCTGCCGGACGAATCGGAACCAGTTCAGTCGTAATGTCAACGTTGTATTGCATGCAGGTGGCGTAAATCCTTGGAAAGCCCTTACGAATGTGGTCTGCATCAAGATGCGTCAGGTCGAGATAAACGACTGCTTCTTTCGTCCGGCTACGTTCAATTTCATGCACGATGGCGCGCGCGACAACATCGCGCGGCGCAAGTTCGCCCATCGGATGGTATTTCGGCATAAAGCGCATCAGCTCCATATTGCGGAGATAGGCACCCTCGCCACGCAGTGCTTCCGAGAGGAGAAATCGCGGCGCCTTCTTCAGATATAAAGCGGTGGGATGGAACTGAATGAATTCAAGATCGGTAAGCTCGGCCCCGGCGCGATACGCCATTGCGACGCCATCGCCGGTCGCCACGCTTGGATTTGTCGTGTTCACATACAACTGCCCCATGCCCCCGGTGGCAAGTAGGACGGCGGAAGCATGAATAGCAGTATGGCTCCCGTGCTCATCAATCACCCGAACTCCGCACACCCGCCCGGCATCAATCACCAGATCGGTCGAGAATTCGAATTCGCGCACGGAAATTTCCGGAAGGGTCTTTGCTTTCGCATAAAGCGCGCGCTGGATCTCGCGCCCAGTCGAATCCCCATGCGCGTGAAGTATGCGATTTCGACTGTGCGCCCCTTCGCGGCCGAACGTCAGTTTTGTTCCATCACGGTCGAACTGGGTTCCCCACGCAATCAGTTCCTCAATTCGCTCGGGAGCATCTTCAACCAACACGCGCGCCGCGTTAGGGTTACAAAGCCCGTCGCCGGCATTCAGCGTGTCCTGCAAGTGCAGGCTGATCTCATCTTCGTCGCTGAGGGCAGCGGCGATTCCTCCCTGCGCATATTGCGTGCTGGAATCGGCAATCTCACGCTTGGCAAGCACTAACACGCGACCTGCTGGAGCCAGCTCAATCGCCGCACGCAAGCCCGCGACCCCGGCGCCGACGACCAGAAAATCAGTTTCCGAAGGAGTGGCTGGCATTTTCGAAATGGTACACCCGAATTTCAGGGCGTTCCAGGAGCGAGCATTCGGAGTGTTTCACAAGCGCGCTAACATCCGCGCCAATCGGCGCGAATAGCTTGTTATCATGTTCGCGATGCTGCGCATTCCGGTCAGGACGACATCACATTCGTACGAAGTTGTAATTGAACACGGGTTGCTTGCTCGCGTGGGCGAGATTCTGTACGGCTTACTCGGCGAAATCCGGCCATTGTTCATCATCACGGTTCCTCCAGTACATCGCCGCTGGGGCAAACGACTTCTTAAATCTTTGAAGAACGCCGGGTTCACACCGCAAGTCATCCAGATGTCCGATGGCGAGCGCTTCAAACGACTTGCGACTGTCGAAACGCTGGCGGAAGGTCTGCTGAAAATTGGTGCGGACCGAAAAGCAGTTGTGCTCGCATTTGGCGGTGGAATTGTGGGCGATGTAGCCGGAATGCTTGCATCGGTCTACATGCGTGGCGTCAAACTCGTGCAGGTCCCGACGACTGTGCAGGCGCAGCTCGATGCCGCTATTGGGGGCAAGACCGGCGTGAATTTGAAATCAGGAAAAAACCTGGTTGGAACTTTTTATCAGCCGGAAGTTGTTTTGATCGATCCCGCAGTGCTTGAGACTCTTCCTGAACGTGAATTTCGTGCTGGGATGTACGAGGCAATCAAAGCTGGCGTGATTGGCAACCCCACATTGTTCGGCCGTCTTGAGCGATCTTCACTGAAGTCTCTGCGAAAAGATCCCGAACTCGTCGCGTGGACGATTGCAGAATCCGCAAGACTGAAGGTCGAAGTTGTTTCCGCAGATGAAAAGGAGGCCGGTCTTCGACGCGTTCTTAACTTCGGCCATACGCTTGGCCACGCGCTCGAAACCGCTACTTCGTACAAACATTTCTTACACGGTGAAGCAGTCGCCTGGGGAATGATTGCGGCGGCAAAAATAGCGAACGAGATGCAGTTTGCTAAGAACGGGACTTTCGACCGCGTTCGTGATGCGAGCCTCGCCTGGGGGAAGTTGCCCAGTGTAACGTTAACCACCGAGAAAGCGATTTCGTTGGTCCGCTCAGATAAGAAGACTGAAGCCGGAGTTACGAACTTCGTGCTTCCCAAAGAAATCGGCAGAGTCGAAGTCGTCAGCAATGTGCGAGAACCGGCAATCGCTTCGGCCCTTGCGGAAATCCGGCGGCTTTCTCGTGCTCAGTGAAGTGCCACAAAAGCAGCAATCCATCCGCGGCGCAGCTCCAGCGGGCGCTTCTGATCGCGACTCCGCGGCCCGCGCAATTCGCGAAATGTTTACCGCCATTGCGCCTCGATACGATCTGCTCAATCACCTTCTTTCAGCGAACATCGACAAACTTTGGTGGCGGCGGACTGCGCACGCTTTCAGCGACGTACTGAACCGCCCAAGTGCAAAGGTCCTTGATCTTTGTTGCGGCACCGGCGACATGGCATTTGCGCTCCGGCGTGAAGGTAAACAGGCCGAGATCACGGGTGCGGATTTTTCTCACACAATGCTTGTGCTGGCATCGAAGAAGACCTCGCCTTCACAGCCAGTGAAATGGATCGAAGCCGACGCACTGCAACTTCCCTTTCCAGATGAAAGTTTTGATCTGATTACCTCAGCATTTGGCTTTCGAAACCTGGCAGACTATGATGCCGGGCTGCGCGAAATTCTGAGACTTCTTCGGCCAGGCGGCCAATGTGGAATTCTGGAGTTCAGTGAACCAGAAGGAATGCTGGGCAAAATCTATGACCTGTATTTCAAATCTATTTTGCCCAGAATCGGCAAGCTCATTTCTGGCAATAACGGGGCATATTCTTATCTTCCAGCATCGGTCGAACGCTTCCCGGCTCCGCAAGAAATGCTCACGAGAATGCGAGCCGCCGGATTCGGCGACGTCTCCTGGACACCGTACACATTCGGCATAGCGGGGCTTTACCGCGGATATCGGTAGGTTCTCTCTTCACGTAACTGGGTGCCAATCGTGGTCAGTTTTGCCTGCATGACAATTCAGGCGCCCAAAGCCCATACGTATGTGGACGCATCAGTTTTTTGCTGCTGGCACAGCTTGGCCCTTCGATTGACTTGTTCGAAAACAGTCGCTGAACGCGTCAGCGATAGGAAAGCGAATTACGTCTTCGTACTCGTGCCCCAGAAAATGTTCTAGGCGGAAGGTATCCATCACCGTGTCTGATGTCATGTAGGGCGCAACGTCGGGAGGAATGGTAGACAGCTTCATGGCCCAGAGAATTTGCAAGACAAGTGAAAACAACTTCTCCGTTGGTACTCGAACCAGCTTCGCATTCGCCAGGCGCACGCATTGCGCATAGGTCAAAGATCCCCCGCGCGCGGCCACATTCAAGATCGTTAACCGCTGCGACTCGGGTTCGGTCTTATTCAAAATGAATGCGATCAGGCGGGCCACATCATCAATATGGACGAATTGAATTTTGTGCTCGAGGTATTGTTCTCCGGAAGGCAACATACAAGGAAGCCTTTTCCCCTGTTGGCGCATTCGCTCCGCACGTTTGCTCGTTCCTCCGGGAATTCCGCGGAACGCTTCCATGAAGTAGTTCTCAATTCCTGCGCCAGCAAAAATATGCGGACGCAGAATATACGCGCTGCATCCGCGCAGTGCCGGGGCACGCTGCTGCACGACTCTATCCGCTTCCATTTTGTGCACGCCATAAATGTACGTGTGGGCGGCTAACGGTGAATCTTCGCTGGCAGGTGTAGAAAGTCCAGGCCCGTATGCGGATACGCTACTGACGAAGATAAATTTCTCCACCATCGGCCATTCGCGATTGGCTTCGGTAATGGCTTCCATTACCCGCGCAGTGCCGGCGACGTTGCTTTGCCACATGCGATCGCGATCCAGGATCCCCGTGCGTACCGCATCCATTACGAACGCAAGGTGAACCACCGCGACCGGCCGCACCTCACGTAACAGAGCAAGGAATTCCTGGCAAGAAGACTCCAACCCGAAATCCATTTCCACGAACTGCGATGGGACTTCACGATCAGGAGGGCGCAGGTCGACTCCAACCACACGGAATCCTGAGAGCAGCGGCAACAGCCGCTGCCCGAGGTTCCCTGAGATTCCCGTCACAATAATGGACGGAAGCGCATCCAACATCTATTTGTTACCAGGAGTGGTGCCCTGCGGTTGGTGGCCGCTAGGGTTCTTCAATGAAGGCGGAGCCGGCGTGGCGAAATACGCTTCATCGTACGTTGTCTTCGCGTCATTCTGTAAAGACTCGAATGACGTCTTAATACTTTGCGTCCTCAGCGTCTGGGCAATTTGGTCGTGGACCTTCGCCAGCGGCTGATCCGTGACCTCCAGCACTTTGTAAACTCTATAACCTGTGGGATCGGCGAATACCTGTGAAACTTCACCTTTCTTCAACTCGAAAATCGACGCGTCGGTCGTCGGAATGCTGTTTTTCGGCAGGTTTTCCATCTTTACATTGCTGGCTTTCATCTTGCTGCCTGCCGCATCGTAAGCTTCCTGCTGCAGCTTGAGGAAGTCTTCGCCGGCCGCCGCCCGCGCTCGGAGCTTATCGGCCTCGCCCTTCATGTCTACTTCTGAGGCCGCGCGCTTCTTCTGTATTTCAGGATCGTTCGGCTTCTGGTTCGCTCCTACTTCAATCTGCTTCTGCTTTGGAATGTAAATTCGCTCAAAACTTATCGTCTTATAGTCGGCAGCGTGCTGCTGATAATAGTCGTTAATGGCACTTTCAGAAACGTTCTGCGCATTCTTCTGCATCTGCTGAGCAGCTTCCCGGTCCAGAAGCTGCAAACGCGCCAGTTGCAGGCGCTCGTTGAATTCGGGTCCCTGGTCCAGTCCCATCTCGTGTGCCTTCTCGGCGAGCAGCAGCGCCATTACGTACTGGTTCGCAAACTGCTTCTTCTGTGCCGAAGGCATGTTAGGCTGCACCGCGTTCACCACTTTTTCAAACTCCGCGCGAGTAATGACCGTATTGCAATCCGCGGGCGTGGCACTGCTGTTCGCGGGCTTTTCACAAAGACCCTGAACGGTGATCACCGGCGTATCCGGCGAAACAGCTGTATTTGGAATCAGCTCGTCTGGATCTGACCCACGAGTCTTCAAAGTGGGGGCCGGGGAGCTAGTCTGGCTTATCGCTGTACACGCCAGGAGCAGAAGGCAGACGGCTCCATAAAGAATGCTTTTCAATGGTACCTCCGAATGAATGTAAGGGTATAGAGAATCCTAGCACAGGGCGAAGAGCCGCTATGTACCATGCCCAGGCTTGGCGGAACTATTTGACAAAGCGATAATCCTTGTATGTCGGACTTGCCAGCAGCATTCGGATCGGAGGCGATGCGTGCCGAAAAACGTGCTGCTGCTGCGAACTCCCTGATCGCTGCCCTGGCGATTACTGGATTAAAGATCTTCGTCGGTATCACTACCGCAAGCCTGGGCATTTTGTCTGAAGCGGCGCATTCGGCCCTGGACCTGATCGCGGCAACCGTGACGTTGTTTTCCGTCCGTGTGTCCGACAAACCTGCCGATGCCGACCACCAATACGGGCACGGCAAGGTCGAGAATTTTTCGGCTTTTATTGAAACTGGCCTGCTGCTTGTCACCTGTGTCGTAATCATCTTTGAGGCACTCAAGCGTCTTTTCTTCCACCATGTAGAGATCGAGCCCAGCCTTGCGGCATTTCTCACATTGCTCTTCTCGATGGCAGTCGACTTCTGGCGTTCGCGCGCTCTGGGAACTATTGCAGCCAAATACGACAGCCAGGCTTTGCAAGCAGATGCCCTTCATTTTTCAACTGACATCTGGTCGAGCGGCGTTGTAGCGGTTGGACTTGCGCTCGTGTTGCTCGGTCGAAGGCTGAATGCTTCATGGCTTATCGCCGCCGACCCGATTGCGGCGCTCTTCGTGGCGGGCGTCATCGTTTTTGTCAGTACACGATTGGCTCGCCGTACCGTCGATGCACTCCTCGATGCCGCTCCCAAAGGTGCTCGCAGCACCATTATTAAGGCGCTGCAAAATATCGACGGCCTATTGGAAGTCGACCGTGTCCGCATCCGTCGTGCCGGAAATCGATACTTCGCCGATGTCGCTGTCGGCCTCGCGCGAAATGTTACGTTTCAGCGATCGGGTCAGGTGGCGGATGAGGTTACAAGCACGGTGAACCGGGTGCTTCCGAACGCCGATGTTGTCGTTCACTCAATTCCACGCGCAGGTTCAGCAGAAAACATCTTTGATCGCGTTCGCGCCGTCGCCACTCGTCACAATTTAAACGTGCATGACGTGAGTGTTCAGGATCTCGATGGACGCCTTCACGTGGAGCAGCACCTTGAAATGGACGAGAACCTTCCTTTAAAAGATGCACATGATCGCGTGAGCCTGCTCGAAGATGAGATTCATCAGGAAGTTCCTGAAATAGCATCGATTCTGACTCATATCGAAAGTGAACCTGCAACCATCGAATCAGGCGAACAAATCCAGCGCGATGCGCATCTTGAAGAACGCCTTAAAACCGTTTCGTCGGAATTTCCCGCCATTCTCGACACTCACGATATCGAAGTTAAACGCGTGAATGGCCGCGTTTACATTTCATGTCACTGCACTTTTCCGGATGAAATGCCGCTCTCGCGCGTTCATGATCTGTCAACGGCCCTCGAAAGCAGATTTAAGCAGGAAGCACCGGAACTGTTTCGCGTGCTGATTCATCCAGAACCCAGAACTGACAATCGGAGATGAGCATGATCAAAGCAACAGCAAAATGGTCCGGGGAATTGCGGTTCGCGGGAGTTGGCAACGGCGGCCATTCCGTTTTGATGGATGGGGACGCGAAAGCGGGTAATTCGCCGATGGAACTCGTGCTTCTAGCCCTCTGCGGATGCACTGCTTACGATGTTGTCAGCATCTTGCAGAAGAAACGCGAACGCCTTACCGGCCTGGAAGTGACCGCGCACGCCAAAAAAGCTTCCGAACCACCCCGGGTTTATACCGAGATCAAGCTCCTTTACCAAATCTCCGGAGAAGTAACCAAAAAATCCGCAGAAGATGCCGTGCGGCTGTCGGAAGAAAAGTACTGTTCTGTTGCGGCTATGCTGAGCAAGACGGCGCGGATCACATATGAAATTCAGCTGGATTCGAGATGACGAGATCCACTGGCCTGTCATCCGTCACCGAAGCGCAGGCAACCACTCTACGCCGCCAAAACTCAGTACGCGGATTTTTGTACATCGGCACAGCGGCGCTGCTTTGGGGCCTTTCCGCAAGCATGGGCCGTGCCGCCTTCACGGGTCGCATGCTGCCGAGATCCGGAATCCGCGATGTCACTCCCCTGATCCTGACTCAATGCCGCACCGGCTTCTCGTTCGTCGCTGTAGCCATTGCAATGACCTTCCGGCGAGGAATTAAAGGGCTCTCTGTTCCTCGTATCGACTTCGTCAAACTGTTTCTACTTGGCCTGGGCGGTGTAGCCGCTTCGAATTATTTCTACTATCTGGCAATTCAGCGGACGAACGTCGCGACGGCAATCATTGTCCAGTACACAGCTCCCGTGTGGGTCTTGCTGTACATGGTCGCGCGCGGCAGCGAACGTCTGACTGCAATGAAGACGGCCTCGGTGTTGCTTTCCATCACAGGGATTGCGCTCGTCATCGGACTGATTGGCCATAGCCGGATTGAGCTTGACGTGCTCGGTGTGGTGGCAGCGCTCATTGCCGCCTTTTCTTTCAGTTACTACAACATCGGCGGACACGCACTGCTCGCCAGATACGACCGCTGGGTCGTGCTTCTATACACAACGCTCGCTGCATCGCTCTTCTGGATCGTCGTTAATCCTCCAAATAAGATTCTGGCGGCGCATTACTCCGCGAGTACTTGGCTGTTTCTTGCGGTGTTTTCATTGGTCTCGGTACTGCTGCCATTCACGTTTTACTTCGCCGGATTGGAGCGGCTGGTCCCTACCAAAGCTGTAATCGCCAGTTGCCTCGAGCCGGTGTTTTCCGTACTTATTGCTGCACTGGCATTGAACGAATCCGTTGGCCCGCTACAAACCTTGGGTATCGCTATGGTGCTGGGCGCAATCGTGCTGGCACAGCGCCCAGGTACCGATACTCACGCGATTGCCGGACTCGTTGACTAGGTGCTTGCAACGGGCTGATTAATTGTTAATAAACAAATTCTTTGGAGATTTCTGGTTGATCACTTTAGTCATCTCCCTGCTCTAGGTAAGTTCCAGTACTCTGATCTTGGGGCGAATGCTATGGATCATAGAAAGCCTTATTCTGCAACGCTTGTACTATTCTTCATCATGACGGCGGTGCCTTGTTTTGCGCACCATATGGCAGTTGTCGTATCCAAGCAAAACAATGTTTCATCACTTACCTCGGCGCAATTAGGAAAGATTTTTCGAGCGGAAACAAAACAATGGCCGGACGGAACCAGCATTCAACTGGTGCTGCACGTCTCCTCGACGGGAGAAGCGGCAACCCTGGAGCATTTGAATAAGATGTCACCGCAGCAGTGGGAAACCTGGGTCTCTGAGCATCGGGACTTGCTGAAAATGGTCAACTCCGACGATGAAGTCTTGACCTACGTAGAAAATACTCCGAGCGCTGTGGGTTTGGTTGACGTCCGCTCGGTAAACGATCACGTAACGATCGTCCGCGTTGACGGTAAAGTACCCATGGAAGATGGTTACCTGCCGCATTGATCGATTGTCTTTCCCTTATGCGATCTTTCGCTGCTTCAGCTTGAAATAGTGTTGTGCCTTCCCGACATCTTTCAGTATTTGCTCTCGCAGCTTCTCTGCTGAACTGAACTTAATCTCATCCCTGATACGGAAAAGAAAGAAAATCTCGATTTCCGTTTCGGCCGTAACTTCGAGCGGATGAAAGTTAAGCAGGTGAGTCTCTATCGCGAATGAATCGCTCCCAAAAGTAGGCCGGTTCCCGACATTCGTAACCGAATCAAAACATTCCTCGCCTATACGCGTTCGCGTCACATAAACTCCGTCCCGAGGCACCAGTTCGTCGTACCTGCTCAAGTTGATTGTTGGCACCGTGTACTTCGACCCGTAACCGCGCCCTCTCCCAGCCCCCGATTGAATGCTGAACGGACGCCCTAACAAATGTCGAGCTCGCCCAACTTGTCCAGCTTGAAGCGATTCCCGTATCCGGGTGCTTGAAACCGGCTGGCCCCGCAAGCACATTTGCGGATAGACCACGACTTCGAAACCAAGATCTCTACCCAAGTCGGCCAATAATTTCACATCTCCAGCGGCTTTGTGACCAAAGCGGAAGTTATATCCTTCATGCGCCTCGAGCGTTCGCAGCTTTTCGCAAAGGATACAGCGCACGAACTCCTTAGGAGACATCAGTGAGAGGTCACGCGTAAAAGGGACGACGACAATCGCATCGGCCCCACTTGCCTCAAGCAATCGAAGCTTTGCAGACATAGGAGTCAGCAACTTGGGCGCAGAATCTGGCCGTAAAATTCGCATCGGATGCGGCTCGAAGGTCACCGCTACAGATATCCCATTCTGTTGTTTCGCCCGCTCGACAACTTTGCTAAGGACTCGCGCATGTGCGCGATGCACCCCATCGAAGTTCCCGACGCTGACCACGGATGGGCCAAAATTCGCCGGGATGTCCTCCAGCTTGTAAAAAATCTGCATTCTGTAATCTTCAGCGTTGTTTCGGCCAACTCGGCCCGGTAAAGTTCTCGCCTTAAATTTCAAATTCTAACTTCATCCCATCGTAAGAAAGCTTCACGTTTTCTGGGAGGCTTTCATTCGTCTTTTCATGCGGCAGATCGTGACAGATGTGTGTGAAGAACGCCCGTCTGGGCTTCAATCGCTCAACAGTTTGCAATGAGTGCTCAACAGTCGAGTGTGTCGGATGCGGCTTATGTCGCAGCGCATCCAGGAACAGCACATCGAGACCTTCTAACTTTGCGAGTGACCTCTCGGGTATATCGCTGTGATCTGTCAAATACGCGGCCGAGCCGAATCGAAAACCGAAAATTTCGGCCTCGCCATGAATAATCACGATCGGCTCAAAACGCGCGCCAAATAATTCAAGTGATCCATTGATCGGCTTCAGCTCGACCTGTGGCAATCCGCCGAATTTATACTTTGCGTCGAAAATGTAACCAAACATTTTGCGAATGAACTCGGCCGCATCCGGGCGGGCATAGAGCGGAAGTTTGTTCGGTTTATGCAGAAAGCTGAGTGGTCGCAGGTCATCGATCCCAAGAAGATGATCGGCATGCGTGTGTGTATACAGGACCGCATCCAGGCTGCGAATATTTTCGCGAATCGCCTGCTCGCGGAAATCTGGCGTCGTGTCGATCAGCACGGAGCGACCGTTGTACTCGATCAGAACTGATGGTCGAGTGCGGTGGTCACGAGGATCGGAAGAATGGCAGACTGCGCAATCACAGCCGATCGTTGGCACGCCCATAGACGTGCCGCTTCCCAGCACGGTGAGCGTCGCCTTCATTTCGTCGCGGGAACCTGCTCCGGGCCTTTAGCAATGGCGTTCGTGACTTCGACATAGGCCATCCGCAGCTCGTACAGGGCGTTCTGAAGAAAGTTCTGTTCCTTTGGAGTAAGATTCCCTTTCGTCTTGTCCGACAGCAGCCCCAGCGTGTCGATTGTTTGCCGCGCGCCGATCAAGTCAACCTGCGGTGACATTCCCTGTTCGTGCATCAACCCGAGTTGGAGCATCCCGGTCATATAAAGCGACGCGAGAAAGCGCTCGAAGCTGATCTCCATGTCTTTCGCCGAAATTCCGCTCTGCTCAGCTTGGCGGTCCATTTCAGCCGAAGACTTCTGGTATGCCTGCGCCTGCTGATGTTGCTCCGCGTCCGTTGGAGTTTGTGGCGCAGCGGTTGGTTCAGCCGGAGCCGTCGTTTTCTCCGGTTCCAGTTTAGTTGTGGGAGTTTGCTGTTCTTCGGGAACATCTTCCCGCAAATCGCCGTCGGCCGTGAACAGCCGCCGATCCGTTACTGTAAAGCTCTCTCTATGTTTTTCAGCCATAATGCACTTGTCTGTCGGAAATTCTTTCCCGACTGCTTAGGAGAATAATCCACTCAATGGCAAGTTTACCGGCTTTACGATTGCCTCACCTGCCCTCAACTGTTTGTCCCCGCCCGCGTATTCCTTGCGTAAGTACCCCAGAGCCAACTGCTTTCCTTTGATCGGATCGTCCATAACACTTGTAATCTCGCCCACGTCCTTGCCCTCGCTCTGGATTTTGGTTCCGGCCGCGACTGATCCTGCGAGTTCAAACCCCATGAACATTCGATGGACTGCCCCGCGCGACCGTATGCGCTCGACAATCTCCTGCCCAATGTAACAACCTTTCGTAAAATTTAGCGCGCGCTCCTGACCGGTTTCCTGCGGAAGCGTGCGTTCGCGAATGTCCTGCCCAAATTTTGGAATTCCGCAAAGAATTCGGAGCGCCTCCAGGCTCTCATTTTGTACAGCTCCAGCTCCCGACTCGAACAACGCATTCGAAACCGCCTCAGCGTTGTCTTTCGCGACGAACAGCTCGTAATTCAGAGCGAAGGGATTGTCTCCTCGAACCAGAGTGATGGGGATCGCATTCCACGTTGTGTCCAGTAATTTGAGATAGGGCAAATCCAAAGGCACCTTCAGCGTGGCCAAAACGTCTGCCGATTTTGCTCCGGCTACGCCGATTACTGCAAGCTTGTCGCTCAAATCTTCAATCTCGACCTTGTCCATGATGATGTACTTGCGAAATATTGCCAGCAAGGTGTCCAGTTGTGCTCGCTCGATTTCCAGCATCAGGCTCTCGCCACGGTTGAAAACGTACAAATCGCCCAAAACGTGTCCCTGCGGATTCAGAACGAACGCGTACACACCATGGCCCGCAGCCAGATCCCGAATATTATTCGTAACCATTCCGTTCAGCCACCGAACACGATCCCGTCCGGCCAAACTGACAAGCGCGCGGTCGGCCTTGTAAATTCCGCACCCGCCAAGCAATGCTGTGAGGTCTCGTCGGCTATCGCTCGAGGTGGACGTCGCCTGGTCTTTTTCGGTCAAAATCGGCATGTTTTGTTTGATTATAGCGAAGCAACACAGGTCGCAAGTCAATGAGCACTCAGTAATCAGCCCAGCCTCTGTTACCCGAATCGATTCAGCGGTGAGGAATCTGCTGTTCTGGTGGCCGAGCGATTCTATCTATGACAGATCGTCGCATCCCAGCCGCATGGCTAAATGCTGATTGCTGAATGTTTGTTTGTGCTACCTTTTGAACCCGTGAGAGGACAGAAGAAGATCGCGGTCATCCCCGGCGACGGCATTGGCAAGGAAGTAATTCCGCAAGCTATTAGCGCGCTCGAAGCCTGCCAGGCGCCGCTCGAATTCCAGCACTTCGATTGGGGCGCCGATAGATACCTGAAAGATGGCACGACAGTCCCACTGAATGGGTTCGAAACACTCGGCCGAGACTTCGACGCGATTCTGGTCGGCGCTTTCGGCGATCCGCGCATCCCTTCCAACATTCACGCCAAAGAAATTCTGCTCGGCATGCGCTTCAAGATGGACCTCTACGCGAATGTCCGCCCGGTGCGGCTCCTCGATCCTTCACTCTGTCCTTTGAAAGGCATCGAGCCGAAGGATGTTGATTTCGTTGTGGTTCGCGAAAATACCGAAGGCATCTACGTCGATTCCGGCGGGATATTCAAGCAAGGCACGCCTGATGAGGTCGCGGTACAAGAGGACATCAACACTCGCAAAGGCGTTGAGCGCGTGGTTCGTTTCGCATTCGAATATTGTTTCAAGAACAAGAAACTCGACGGCAGCCCACGCACTCGCGTCTTGATGTCCGATAAATCAAACGCCATGACCTACGCGGGCAGCTTATGGCAACGCGTTTTCAAGCAAGTCGGCGCTGAGTACCCGCAGATCAAATCGGAGCACATGTATGTCGACGCGCTTTGCATGCAAATTGTCCGCGATCCGCGCCTCTTTGACGTAATCGTCACCAACAACATGTTTGGCGACATCATCACCGATCTAGCTGCCGCGCTCCAGGGAGGACTCGGCATGGCAGCTAGCGGAAATATTCATCCCGGCAAAACCTCCATGTTCGAGCCAGTTCATGGCTCCGCTCCGCCACTCGCCGGAAAGAATGTAGCCAATCCGATGGGCGCGATTCTCACGGCGGCGATTATGCTGAACCACCTGGGATTCTCCGGCGAGTCTCAGAAAATCGAAGCCGCCGTGCTCGAAGCAGTTCGAAACCGCAAAACCACTCAGGACCTCGGCGGCACTTTGGGGACAAAAGAAGTCGGCAACTGGATCGCGAATTCAGTTGCTAAAAGAAATTGACTGCAATACCTGGTCTCTTATGCCTGCTTCGGCTCGTCCCTGTGCAACGCTGAAAGCACTATCGTGACAAAAAGAATTGCGCCGATCATGCCTAACGAAACTTGCGTACTGATTGCTACATAATGCGACAGCATCATTTTCACGCCGACAAACAGCAATACGCAGGAAATTCCGTAGTGCAAATATTCAAAAATGTCCATCAGCGAAGAGAGCGCAAAAAATAACGACCGCAGGCCCAGGATGGCGAAGATGTTCGAGGTATACACGACAAATGTATTCAGCGTGATCGAAAGTACGGCCGGAATCGAGTCGACAGCAAAAATCACGTCAGTAGTTTCGACAACCAATAGGACAAGCAACAGAGGAGTTGCACACAGCCCACTCGTCTCCCGCACGAAGAATTTTCCATCCACATAGTCGGGCGTCACTGGCATGAATCGCCGCACGAAGCGCAGCGCAGGATTTTTTTCCGGTTCGATTTGCGCGCCGTGCTGCATCAATAGACGCACTCCGCTATACACCAGCAACAAGCCGAAAACGTAAATAATCCAATGAAAATGGCGTATCAGGCCTACGCCGATAAAAATGAATGCCGCGCGCATTCCGATTGCGCCAATGATTCCCCAAAAGAGCACACGATATTGCGCCGCCTCGGGCAAATGAAAATAGCGGAACACCAGAAAAAAAATGAACAGATTGTCTGCGCTCAACGAGAGTTCAATCACATACCCGGTTGAAAATTCGAGCGCTGCCGTTTGCCCCTGCCACCCGTAAAGAAGCCCCGCAAAAATCGCAGCAAGCAGAATCCAGAGGCCACTCCAGATCAGGGACTGTCGCAAAGAGGGACGGTGCTCGCGACGATGAAAAATGCCCAGATCGAGCCCAAGCATGACCGCAATAAAAACATTGAATAAAACCCAGGCGAGTGTCTCGTTCACTAGTGTCCCAGTGTTACTGCTTGCGATTAGAAACGAAAACTGCCGAAAGAGGAAGATGCACTAAGCTCCCGAATTCAAGGGAGCCGCGTGCAGTACCCGGAACTGAAACAGTGATGCTGACCGCTTTCCCGGATAAAGACACCCTGCCGTGGATTCGTGATATTATGGCGAATAAAAGGCGAATCAACCAGATGTCTTCCCTTCCCTTGATTCCGGATTCTGGCACGCGCCTGATAGGCATTGCCCGCCTTGCAGCCCACGGCGAAACTGTGCGTCAAGGGCACGAGGTCGAATACTTCACTCTGCCCGTCCGCTCGCTGCTGAACCGCTGCGTGAGCAAACGCCAGATGCCATTCAGCTGGACGATCAACCCATATCGCGGTTGCGAGTTTGCCTGCAAATATTGCTATGCACGCTACACACATGAGTTCATGGAAATGCGTAACGGACTTGAATTTGAGCAGAAGATTTACGTCAAACAGCATGCTGCGGAACTGCTGCAGCAGGAGCTCCGGAGAGTGAAACCAAACGAATCAATCGCAATCGGTACGGCGACCGACCCATATCAACCGATTGAACGAAAACTCGAAATCACGCGGGCAATTCTCGAGCAATTCGCTGGTCATTCAGGTTTCGAGATCGGAATCGTGAGCAAGTCGGCCATGATCGTCCGCGACATAGATGTGCTTCAGGAAATTTCGCGGCGCAATCACCTTACTGTCAACTTCACGGTGACTACTACCGAAACCGAACTGGCTCGCATCCTCGAGCCGCGCGCGCCTCGTCCAGACTTACGCCTCGAAGCGCTGCGTCAGTTGCGAGAAGCCGGAATTCGCGCGGGAGTAATTTGTGCGCCAGTTCTGCCGGGGATCACAGATTCTCCCAAGCAGCTTGAATCCGTCGTCCGAGCCGCCGCAGAAGCAAGGGCGAATTACATATACGCTAATCCATTGTTCCTAAAACCCTGCTCAGCGGCGATCTTCTTGCCTTTCCTGAAAGAGCATTTCCCGAAGCTCGTGCCGGACTATGAGCAAAGGTTTAAAGACCGCGCATTCCTGCCCAGAACCTATCGAAAACGAATCTCCGATCTGTTTGCGCAGCTGCGCAAGAAATATCACATTGAAAAAGAATCGCGGTGGGAGTGGCCCAAACCCGAGCCACAGAACGCGCAACTGAGTTTATTTGCTGGATGATTTTCGCCTAGGCTCGTGAATCCTTTCCCCTCGCTCAAGCATTGCAACAAATTCGCGAATCTTCCTCGCGCGAGTTTCAGGTTTCTTAGCATTCTGAATTCGAAACAGGATTGCATAGCGATTAGCGCTGTCGAGCTCCGAGAAGAACGATTTCGCCTTCGGCCTCGAATTCAGAGCAGATTGGAGATCCTCCGGAACCGTAGCCCGCCTTTGCGAGTCGTAAGCTGACTGCCACCGCCCGTTCGCTTTTGCCTGCTCAATTACTTCCAGGCCAGCCGGCTTCATTCTGCCGCTTTTAATGAGGATCTGCGCTTTTTCGCGATTTATTTTTGACCAAATGCTTTTCGTGGAACGGGGAACAAATCTCTGCAGCCAGGTGTTCTCGTTCTCTGGGCGCTTCTGGCCGTCGATCCAGCCGTAGCAAAGCGCTACTTCGAGCGCCTCAGCGTAGGCAACCGAGCGCATCCCCGATTCTTTTTTCGCAATACGCAGCCATAGCCCTGGATGCTGCCGATGGTTTTTCTCTAGCCATGCTGCCCACTCCTGCTGGCTTCGAAACAATCGAAGTGGTCCTTTGGACTCTTTGACCTTCGGCGTAGACGGCAAATTATTGACCTTTGAGCTTCAGCTTCGATTTATTCTCTTCCAGAAATTCCCGCAGCTTATCGCCGGTGTCAAGTAATCGAATCCACTGCTCGTAGTAGAGCGTCACCGGAAATCTTCCGAGCCCGTAAACGCTAACGCCGCCTTTTTCGCCGACACGGAATTCCAGACTGCCGGTCCTACGCTGTCCCTGTTGCTTTTCCAATTCTTCCAGTCGCGCTTTCAATTCCTCATAAGTCGGTTCTGCCATTTTGCTCCCCTTGTATTAAGTAGTGCTCATATTATCGGCCAAGGCTGGAAATTAGAAGTGAGAACACCACAATCGAAATCAACGCTCCTGTGTTAGGCTCTTGCCCATGAATCCCTACGCCGCACATCTCGGTAACCAGGATGCGTGTGAAGTTCTAGCTGCGACTCCCGCCCGTTTGCAGAAGCTTGCCTCGACTCTCGGCGCAGCACGCCTCAACCAGGTCCCCGCCCCCGGAAAATGGAGTCCGAGAGATGTCTTTATTCATTTGGCAGATTGCGAGATCGCGTTTGGCTTTCGTTACCGGCAAGCACTCGGCGAAGAAAATCACACGGTGCAACCCTTCGATCAGGATAAGTGGGCAAAGTCTTACGCCGCCTACTCTGCTGAGCAGGCGCTCTCGACCTTCAACGCCCTACGAAATTGGAACTTGAGCTTAGTTCGATCGCTAACGCCGGAGCAATTGAACAAGGCAGTCACGCATCCTGAACGCGGCCAGGAAACGGTTAAGACCCTGATCGAAATTGCCGCCGGCCACGATATCAATCATCTGCAACGCCTTGAGGCGATTGCCGGTAAACCAGCTGCATAAACCCTCCACCCATTTATAATCGAGCGTTTTCACCGGAGATTGCTTGGCTTACAACGACCTTCGCGAGTGGATTGATGCGCTCGAACGCACCGGCGAACTGAAGCGAATCAAAACTGAAGTCGATCCGGTCCTTGAGATAGCGGAAATCACCGACCGCGTTTCGAAAAGCTGCAACAAACAGGGCAAGTTCGGGGGCCCGGCGCTCCTCTTCGAAAATCCGAAAGGCAGCGACATTCCCGTCCTCATCAACCAATTCGGCTCCGAGAAGCGCATGCGAATGGCGCTCGAAGTCGAGTCACTCGACGAAGTTGCCGATCGCATTCGCCAATTCATGGACGTGAAGTCCCCCCAGGGATTTCTAGACAAGGTCAAAATGCTGCCCATGCTCGCCGCGATGGGCAAGTTTTTCCCGAAAACCGTTTCAACCGGTCCCTGTAAGGAAACAATTCGCAAGAGCAACTTCGATCTGAATCACTTGCCAATCTTGCAGTGTTGGCCTCAGGACGCCGGCCGCTTTATAACGCTTCCCTGCGTCGTCACTCGCGATCCGAAAACCGGAAAGCGCAATGTGGGCATGTATCGCATGCAGGTTTACGACGGACAAACAACTGGAATGCATTGGCAGCGGCAAAAAGTCGCAGCCGAACATTATCGGGAGATGTTGAGAAGAGGATCGGTCTCTTCCGTCGATATTATGGCGCGAACTTCCGGCGGCTCGCTGATCCCTGAAGGTGAACTGCCGTCCGGCAAGATGGAAGTTGCGGTCGCAATTGGCACCGATCCGGCACTAACATTTTCCGCTATTGTTCCCGCTCCGCCTGACGTCGAAGAATATTTGATTGCCGGCTTTCTGCGGCAGAAACCAGTTGAACTGGTCAAATGCGAGACGGTGGACCTTGAAGTTCCCGCCGCAGCCGAAATAATTCTCGAAGGTTACGTTAGTCTCGACGAACTCCGTATCGAGGGCCCATTTGGCGATCACACTGGCTTCTATTCGCTCGCCGATCTCTATCCCGTGTTCCATCTGACTTGCGTAACACATCGTAACAATCCTGTTTACGCTACGACGATCGTAGGCAAACCTCCACAGGAAGACGCTTATATGGGCAAAGCCGTAGAGCGTATTTTCCTCCCATTGATGAAGCTGACCATTCCCGAGTTAGTCGATGTCAATTTGCCGGTCGAGGGCGTGTTCCACAATCTGATGATTGTCTCAATTCGCAAATCCTATCCAGGTCAAGCGCGCAAAGTCATGAATGCGATCTGGTCCCTTGGTCAAGCCATGTTCACGAAATGCATCATCGTTGTCGACGAAGATGTCAATGTCCAGGATCTCGGCGAAGTCACATTGAAGGCGCTCAACCACATTGACCCCGAGCGCGACATCCAGTTCACGCTTGGACCAATCGACTCTCTCGACCACGCTTCACGGCTCCCGAATTTCGGCTCGAAAATGGGTATTGACGCTACTCGCAAGTGGAGCAGTGAAGGCTTCGTGCGTCCCTGGCCCGACGAGATTCTCATGGACCAAAAAACCAAGTCACTCGTGAGCAGCAAGTGGAAGCTACTAGCCCGGGAACTTGGGATAGAGTGAATCGCTAACCAGCCTTGCTCAGCTTACGAAGCGCTGACGAGATTTTGACGTCGGCGCGAACCACTGCGTGATCAAAACTGCTATCGTGTTCTGCATGTCATCATCACGGCGCACCGTCATCACGGGAATGGGCGTTGTTAGCCCGAATGGGATCGGCGTGGATGAATTCACCACCGCAGCGCTCGAAGGCCGTAGCGGGGTGAAGAAAATCTCGCGCTTTGATGCTTCCCCAATCGAGGTCCAAATCGCCGGTGAAGTTTCCGGATTTGACGAACTGGCATGGGTCGAAAAGAAAGAACGCAAGCACGTTTCACGTATCCTGCCGCTCGCATTGTGTGCGGCAACCGAAGCCCTGAGCAACGCCGGATTGGATTCCGCCGCAATTCCGATCGAGGAGCGCAGGCGATTTGGCGTCATCATTGGGACCGGCGGCGGCTCTCAGGAATTCACGGAGGAGCAGTACCGCCTCTATTTTCATGGGCAACTCAGCAAGATGAGCTTATTCTGCGTTCCCACTGGCGTGATGGGAAGCATTTCGAGTGAGTTGAATGTTCGTTTCGGACTTCGCGGTCCCAGCCACGTGATCACAACTGGTTGTACATCTTCGACTGACGCTATGTCCTACGCCATGCGGCAAATCCAGTCCGGCCGCCTCGATATGGTGCTCACCGGCGGGGCAGATGCGCCGATTTCCCTTGGGACCGTCCGCGGCTTCATATTGATGAGAATTTTGACTGAGAGCTGGAATTCACATCCCGAACGGGGATCACGGCCGTTCTCCTCGGATCGCGATGGGTTCGTGCTCGCAGAAGGCGCATGGATGTTCGTGCTGGAAGAATATGAACATGCAAAAGCTCGCGGAGCTCCGGTTCTCGCCGAGGTTTGTGGCTATGGATCAACCTGCGAGGCTTTTCACCGTGTGCGCCTGATGGAGTGTGGTGAAGAACCAGCCCGCGCGATCGGCCTCGCGATGAAACAAGCGGGTATCGGGCCAGCAGACGTAGACTACGTGAACCTGCATGGAACATCGACGCAGCTGAATGACCGAATCGAAACTCGTGCGCTGAAATTGGCTCTCGGCGAGGAGCGCGCGCGGGAAGTGCCGATGTCCGCATTGAAATCGCAAATCGGGCATCCGCAAGGCGCCTGCGGAGCGGCCGGGGTTGCAGCCACGTTGATTGCTATGCGCGCCAACCAGATCCCCCCTACGATTAATTTGGAGGATCCCGACCAGGATTGTGACCTCGATTACGTGCCGCAACCTGGAAGAAAAAAACAGATCGAACATGCGGTCTGCAATTGCATTGCGTTTGGATCAAAGAACTCGGCCTTGCTTTTGCGGAAAATAGCCTAGCCGTTTTGATGGAAGAAATTACTTGGCCAGCAGATGCTGCGCAACTGAGCGCGTGGCTTCGTAGTTTGGGGAGAGCGCCTGCGACTCTTTGTACACCTTCTCAGCTTCACTCGTATTGCCACTCTGCTCGAACGCATGGCCTAGAAGTTCATATCCCAAATCAGTCGGTTTGATTTTCAGTGCCTGACTGTATCGCTGAATAGCGATCTCGGGATGTCCGGTCTTCTGCGCGGCAAGCCCGCTTCCAATCAATGCCTGCACGTTCCGCGGTTCGACTTGAAGCGCAGAGCTGAAGCTGCGTTCCGCTTCACCGTTATTCTTCAGATCCAGGTAAGCCGATCCCATATCGCTGAGGGCAGTCGCATGAGTGCTTGGATCGTTCGCCTTTTCCGCCGCGCGCTGGTATTCACTGATTGCATCGGCCGGATATCCGTTCCGCTGCTCATACATGCCCAGCGCGATCAGATCCGAGGGACGCCAGTTGTGGAGATTCAGGATTCGATGAAAATGCACGAGCGCTTCTTGAACTCGGCCCTGCGTTGCTAGTTCTTGTGCCAGATTGTCCTCAGCCATGAAGTTATCCTTCGTGACTGAAATTGTGTACGTCCAGAGTGTCTCGCTATTTTTCCAGAGCCTTACTTGCTGGTTGGTCGCCATGCACAACAGGGCCAAGATTACAGCCGATATGCCTATGCCCCAGGCTCGCGACACTCGTGTGCGACTCAGCAACTCTGCGCCACCCCACACAGCCATCACAAAAATTCCGATGGCGGGGATGTACATATAGCGGTCAGCCCGGGCCTGCTCGCCAACTTGAATCAGGCCAATCATTGGCACTAGCGTGCCCAAAAACCAGAGCCAACCAAAAATCAGATATGACGCACGCTTACGCCTAATAATCGCAATGCCGGAGATTGCGACTATTACTGAAATTGCGAGCAGAAGTTTCCACATCGCGACGAAATTCGGCGGGTGCGGATAAATTGGTGCAAGGTGTCGTGGAAAGAAAACATCGCCCAAATACAGAACATAAGAGGTAATCGCGGTCTCGATTCGCGAGGCAAACGAATATTCAACGGTAGTCCGTACGGCATTCCCGGCATGCTGCGCCATCAGCGTTACGAGTGCGCTGAGCCCCGACATTGCAAACCATGGGACCTTTTCCAACAAGAGCCGAGAGACTGATTCCGGCACGGCACAATTCACAGGACTCTCGGCATTCGGCAATCCAGTGAATTCTCGAATTCTTCTCAAAGGCCAGAAATCAAGCAGCAGCAAAACGCAGGGAAAAGTGATCACTTGCGGCTTCGACATCAACGCTAGCGCGAACAGACAAGTCACCACGAGATATCGACCAACCGAGCGCCTCCGAACATATGCGCAGTAGGCCAAGAGCGCCAACAGGAAAAAGAACATGCTGAGCACATTCTTGCGCTCCGCCGCCCACGCTACGGATTCAACGTTTAAAGGATGCACTGCGAACAGTGCTGCTAATAACAGACTGCGCCACGCCAAACCTGTGAGACGTTCGAAAAGGAAGAAAAGCAGAACGGCATTCAACGCGTGAAGAAGAACGCTGATGAAATGGTGCCCGGCGGGATTCAATCCGAACAATTCGTAATCAACTGCATGCGAGAGCCATGTGAGGGGATGCCAGTTCGCCGCGTCGAAAGAAGTGAAGGCCCACTTCACCGTTTCCCACGTAAGCCCAGCTTTTACGTGCGCGTTGTCGGTGATGTACTGACGATCATCGAAATTGATGAACGCATTCTTGCCAACAGGCGCATAGGTCGCGATCACTAATAGCGCAAGAAACAGGGCAAACAGGAAATCCCGTTTGGGTGCCGTCGCGAAAAATGAGTCGAAGCTTACCAACGCCGGATCAACATGATCGGTTTGTCGACCGGTTTGGGCCTGCATCACCATTTGGTCATCGTGCGTGGGAGGCACTCGATACTTCTTCCGGCTCCCCCTGTGTTATTTGCCGCAACGCGTTCCTGGCGCTTGCATCCTTCGGGTACAAGCGAAGCTCATCAGCAAATGCCTGTTCCGCTCCGCCGCGATCTCCTTTAGCGAGCAACACAGCTCCTAACATCAGGTGAAAACCTTCACCATCGGGGCGTAGTCGAATTGCCTGCCGTATTGCCTCTTCGGCTTCACCAATTTTGCCCAGCCGCAGCTCCGCCTCCGCGAATTGCTCCTGCCATCCTTCTTCAGCAGGATCAAGCAACAGAGCCCGCTGGAACAAGGGTTCGGCTTGGGCGTAACGATCACTCACTAAGAAAACATGGCCGAGATCGTAGAACGCTAGCCCGGAATTTGGATTCAGATTGATTGCACGGTTCAGGGCAGTGATTCCGTCTTGAACTTTACCCCGTTCCAGGTAGGCCACTCCTAAATTTATAAAGGCGCCATCATTGTGAGGCGCCATTTCCGCAGCGTACTTGTATAAAAGAATTTCATTGGCCCAGTTCAATTCGCCTCGAAATGTTGCGATCGCTAGGACAGCAATAGCCGTACTGCCCGCAATTTTCACTGCTGACGCCGGAATCTGCTCTGATAATTTCCGCGCCATCAGTGCGGCCACAATCGAGAATCCGACACTGGACACGTACAGATAGCGGTCGTGAACCAGTTCTGAGGGCGAGAACACGCGAATGTATAGCGCGGGCAGGAGCGGAAGAAAAATCCAGGCGCTCAATGCCATGGCTCTGGCCTTGTTTTCACTCGCCCGATAAGCGAAGACAGCAAATATAAGGGCAACGCAGCAAAGGGAAAGCGGAACCCAGAATTGCCGCCAACCGGCAACCTGGACCCAATAAACGTCCGCATAAGGGCTGATCCAGAACGGCACGACCAGTTGTCTTATGTAAAACTCAATCAAGGATGGTAAGGTCACCAGAAAGCGGCCGATGACCCATCCGCCTTTGGGATGCATGAATCCATGCAAAGCGAAATGCCGGAGTGCGAGGTAAGCGAGAGTGAGTAGGAAGAAAGGCGCTGCGAACATTGACGTTCGTAGCCAATCGCGGGTGGGCCTCACGGCAACGGCAGTCAGTATGAGCAGGAGCGGCAATACGATAGCAATTTCTTTTGAAAGCAGCGCCAACGCGGCACATGCCAGACTCCCACAGTATGCAAAACTTCCCGCCTTTCCGGAGCGGTTCAGAGTGTTAATGAATAGGAGAGTTGCTCCGAGCATAAACGTCGCGACCATTGGATCGGTGACGCCTGAAATCCAAGCGACAGACTCAATGTGCACTGGATGAACAGCGAACAAGAGCGCCGAAATTGCCGCGACGCTATCGGATCGCGTTAGCCGGCGGCCAAGCCAGAACACCTGAACAGTCACGAATGCCTGCAAAACTAAGCTGGCCAAGTGCCATCCTGCCGGGGAAAGATGAAACAACGAATAATTGACCTTCAACCAGAGAAGGAATAGGGGGCGGTAATAATTCGCAGGCCTGTGGGGATCGGCTACAGCCCAAACGTTCGATGTGAAATAGCTGGGCACGAATGACCAAGCCTTTATCGCTGCGTTCTCGATAATCTGCTTGCGATCGTCCCAAACAAATTGAAATGCGAGCGTACCGCAGTACAGCAGAAACGAAAGGGCTCCGAGAAGCAGCGACAATACGGCTGGGTTCCTGAGACAATCGCTCAAAGCAGCACTCGACCGTTCGGTTGGGAGGCCGTCCGGCAAATCCGTCCCGAGTGGCGCGAACCGTGAATCATTCTCGGCTGGGCGATCAATTGTCGGGGTTGAGCCTTGGGTTGTCATAAAAAAATTGAACAGATCCCTTGACTATAGCAAGATGCTATCCGCCACAAACGGGCCACCAGCTCGGCCTTCGGTACACTCGTAACGAGATCGCCGCCCGGCCCGTCCACGGCACTTTGAAAAATTGCAAGCTGGCGCTTCGCAAAGCGTTCCTTAATAGATACGCGGGGCGCGAGTCAAGCCAGTGCCTTTCATGTGACTGCAAACGACACAGAACGTCACAGCCGATGACAAAATATGTCGTAGCAGAGTGCCAGACCTCGGGTTAACAGTCTCGATACGACGCAAGTAATTGAAAAATGGCTGCTGTAGGCCGCCAGTTACATTGACTTTGGTAACTACGGGGATTGGCGAGGCAAGTGCGAGGATACTGGCATCGGGTCGCTGAGACCGAGATTCGAGAAATAACAAACAAAGAAGAGGGAAAAATTCAAATGCGTAAACAGAAGGGTTTCTCATTAATTGAGCTGCTGATTGTGGTGGCGATCATCCTGATCATCGCCGCGATCGCAATCCCGAACCTGCTGCGCGCCAAGATTGCGGCTAACGAGTCTTCGGCAGCGGC
>Ga0070741_10002867_pt1 | contig 44607 bp, 36 predicted proteins | sample Coa_R1_4_FD_66440 | JGI IMG/M metagenome (GOLD analysis project Ga0070741, IMG submission 66440) | Surface soil microbial communities from Centralia Pennsylvania, which are recovering from an underground coalmine fire - Coalmine... | ecosystem: Environmental > Terrestrial > Soil > Unclassified ... | reverse complement strand
ACTGACGGAGGGTGAGAGGTGGAGAACAGAAATGGCCGTGCGCGGTGGTATAGGAATTCGATGGTGTCTCGGGTGGAACAGACATAGCCCCCCAGCGCGCCGATGGCTTTGGAAAGCGTTCCCACCTGTATATCCACACGTCCGTGCAGGCTGAAATGATCGACAGAGCCACGGCCATTGCGGCCCAGCACTCCTGAAGCGTGAGCATCATCAATCATCATGATGCACCCGTACTCCTCGGCCAGCTTCACCAGGTCGGGCAGCGGGGCGATATCGCCATCCATGGAGAACACGCCATCGGTAATCAGGAGCTTATGGCCTTTGCGTCCGGCAACCTCTCTGAGGATCTTTTCGCACGCCTCGACGTCCTTATGAGGAAACCGGCGGATTTCGGCGCGCGAAAGCCGGCAGCCGTCGATGATGGAGGCATGGTTGAGCTCGTCCGAAATGATCACATCTTCCCGGCCCAGGATGGCTGCGACGGTTCCGGCGTTGGCCGTGAAACCTGACTGAAAAACCACGGCGGCTTCCGTTTGCTTGAACTGAGCAATTTTCTCTTCAAGCTCCATGTGGATCTTCATGGTGCCGGCTATGGTGCGGACGGCGCCGGAGCCCACTCCATATTTCTGGATGGCGTCCAGAGCACACTGTCTGAGTTTCGGGTGGGTATTGAGACCGAGGTAATTGTTGGAAGAAAGGTTGATCACCTGGCGGCCGTCAAAACGCGCTACCGGAAGCTGTTCTCCTTCTAAAATCCGCAGCTTCTGATAAAGCCCCTGCTCGCGGAGTTTTTGAAGTTCATCGGCCAGGTATTGAAGTTGTGCTTTTGGCATGTTGTCACCCTGCTGAAGTCATAGATGGCGGCTATTTCATCCTGTGATCTTATCATAGCGTGCAGCCACACTCGCCCAATGAACCACGCAGACGAGGGGATTCAGGCTTTGACGATGCTATGATGGAAGAGCGCTCGTTCGGGATATCCCTCGAAAGGAAAATTTTATGCGGGCACTCTTTAGCGGATTCTGTCTTTTAATCGGAATTGAGATGGGTATCGCGCTAAGCTGTCGGGCTGCGACATCGGGATGGATCGACATCACTCCTCGGGAAAATCTTGAGGGCTGGACTCGGGTTCCTATTCCGCCTGACCGACCACTCAACCCGATCTCACAGTGGAAACTGGACAAGGCGCATCATACGATCGTTTGCGAAGGGACAGGCGGCCATGAATGGTTGCGTTACGATCATGAATACAGGGATTTCATCTTCGAAGTCGAGTGGCGACTCATACCGGTTGCGGGCTCGAGGAAATACAACAGCGGTATCTTCGCGCGAAATAACCTGGATGGGCGTATCTGGTATCAGGCACAGGTCGGCAGCGCGAGCGGCGGCTACTGGTTTGGCGATAACCCCATCGGCGCAATTCTCAAACGTTTTAACCTGAGTTCTGAAGTCGGGGAGAATCACGTTAAGCCTGCCGGTGAATGGAATGCCTATCGCCTCCGATGCGTGGGGAGAGCACTTTCTCTCTGGGTAAATGGGGCGAAGCAAAGTGAATTTACCGAGTGTAACAACCTCCGAGGCTACATCGGCCTTGAAGCCGAAGGGTCAAAGATTGAGTTCCGCAACTTGAAGGTGAAAGTACTGCCTTAACTTCATATCAATCCAATGGAAGTCTTCAACGTAAAATCCAAACAGTTCGATTACCAAGTGGTTGTCGGCGAGGGGGCATGGCAAACACTGCGTGATTTTCCACGCGATCATTATTCCTCTATTTTCATCATCACCGAAAAACCTCTCTGGAAGCGATGGGGCAAGTCATTTGTTGCCGATTCGAAGCTCAATGACGTCCGGACGCTTTTTGTCCCTTCGGGTGAAACGTCCAAATCTCTGCACGAGCTTGGACTGCTGGCAAGGCAGTTATTGAGGGAAGGCGCAGACCGGCACTCGCTGCTCGTGCTCTTTGGAGGAGGGGTGATCGGCGATCTGGGCGGCTTTCTGGCCTCAGTTTATATGCGAGGTGTGGATTGCATTCACGTTCCGACCACGATTCTCGCCCAGGTAGACAGCTCCATTGGCGGCAAAACGGCTGTGAACCTGGGGGAGATGAAGAATTTAATCGGCACGTTCTATCCCGCAAAGTTGGTTTTATCAGAGCCACGGGTGCTCAGTTCATTAAGCCGGCGGAATTTCCGCTCCGGATTGTACGAAGTGGTCAAACACGCCATCCTGGATGGGCCCGGTCTTTTCAAACAGCTCGACGCATGCATCGATTCTCTGAGCCCGGAAAATATCGAGCCTCTGCTTACCATCCTGCCCCAGGCCGTACGGGTCAAGGTGAGGGTGGTAAACCGCGACGAGCGCGAAGCCAATCTTCGCATGGTGCTGAATCTGGGGCACACGTTTGGGCATGCCCTTGAGGAAGCTACTCATTATCGGCGCTTCGTACACGGAGAAGCCGTTGGATGGGGATTGCTGGCGATTTCTCGTCTCGGGCAAAGGTTGGGTCTCTTAGATTTGTCTGAAGGGAAGCGTATTGAGAGTTTGATCTGGCGGCTCGGGTCACTTCCCTCTATTCGCGATCTTCCTCCCGCCCGGATTCTCCGCCTGCTTCCCCAGGATAAAAAAACCGTCCGTGGGAGAATCCAATGGGTTGTGCCGGAAAGGATTGGAAAAGTTCGGGTGACCTCTGACGTGCCAATGAAAATTGTTGAAGCGACTTTCCGCGACATCCGAGGATTGAGTGATTAATTCAACGGCCGAATGCTTTGGGGCTTCTATCGAATTCCAATGAGCCGCGAGACGTCTCAGCCGCTTGCTGGCAACCCGCTAGGGTCGCCCGCAGACATTGCTTCGACAGCGCGATCTGTGCGGGAGATGTTCGAAGCGGTGGCGCCGCATTATGATCTACTGAATCATCTCCTCTCGGCTGGCCTGGACCTTTCCTGGCGGCGGGCGACCGCTTATGCTCTGCGCGACTCGCTGGCAAAGCCCGGGTCAATTGCCCTGGATGTTTGCTGTGGAACGGGCGATTTGGCTTTCGCTCTTTGTCGCTTTTCCCGGGGCAGAGTGCTTGCTGCCGATTTCTGCCAGCCGATGCTCCAAAGAGCCCGGCTGAAACTTCCGCATCATTCATCAAATCCTGTCAGATTCCTAGGGGCTGATACACTCTTGCTGCCTTTCAACAATGATTCGATCGACGTCATCACGAGCGCCTTTGGCTTCCGCAATTTAGCCAACTACTCAGAAGGCCTCCGCGAGATGCGGCGAGTTTTGAAGCCCGGCGGCATCCTGGCGATCCTGGAATTCTCGCATGTCCGCTGGCCTGTTTTCGGTCCACTTTTCCGCCTCTATTTTGCCCGTCTGCTACCTCGAATTGGGACATGGATTTCGGGTGTTTCAGGTCCGTACCAGTATCTGCACGATTCGGCATCTCGCTTTCCAGACCAGAGGGCCCTGGAGAAAATCATACGAGACGCTGGGTTTGCAAAAGTTCGATATCGTGATTTTATGGGCGGCGTCGCCGCGTTGCACCTGGCCGAGAAGACTGCTGGTTAGAACAGACTCCATCTGAAAGCTGGTTGCGGTATGATAGGGTATAGAGTCATTGTGGGGGAAAGGCTTAATATTCAGCCGGGCCAGAATTTGGCGCGAAAAGCGTATCTCGAAGCTCAACTTTGCATCAACCTGTAGCGCCTTGCGAATGACGTGCGAATACCGTCTTGCTTTTTGAAGTCTGAAAATCTTATGATGGGGAATTTTGGCGCTGGCGTAGCTCAGTTGGTAGAGCATCTGATTTGTAATCAGAGGGTCAGGGGTTCGAATCCCTTCGCCAGCTCCATCGGCGTGGAAACCTGAAACAAGAGACGGACAATCAGATTTCAACTCTCACCTGCGTCGGTCCAAGGGTGGGGGCTTTTGCCTAGGTATCTTGGACAGGTGGCTGAGCGGTCAAAAGCAGCAGACTGTAAATCTGCCGGCCCATGTGGTCTACGGAGGTTCGAATCCTCCCCTGTCCACCAGAAAGATAGAGTCGAGAGACAAGAGACGAGAAGGGAGGCACGGGGTATGCTCGTCCGTTGCCTTTTGTCTCTGTAGAGTGAGGGCGGGAGTAACTCAGTGGTAGAGTCACAGCCTTCCAAGCTGTTGGTCGCGGGTTCGATTCCCGTCTCCCGCTCCAAAAGGCAGTGGTTGGTAAGGAATAATAAGCAGGTTGTATCGACTTCTATTTCTAACGGTTCATCACTGCTACTAAAAGCCGATGTAGCTCAGTCGGTAGAGCGCGTCCTTGGTAAGGACGAGGTCAGCGGTTCGATCCCGCTCATCGGCTCCAGCGATTCAGACAAGGACTCTGAGATGCTTAGTGTGGGTTGATATTTGCACTTGTGATCAGGGTTGGTCGTCTGGGGCGTTCAAGGCTGCGGAACGATCCCAGATAAGCAATTTGTTATCTATAAGTTATGAGACTGTTGCTGGAAACAATGATTTTTTTGAGTTTTGGCATAAAGAGTGCTTCACTTTTTGGAAAATCCTGATATAATTCCATAAGCGGCTCATAGCACAGGACGGTGTCTTTCAAGGCGAGGGGCGATCTTAAAGCTTGCAGGAATGGGGTGGCGCCCAACAAAACAATCCTTTGCCTAAGGAACTTCGCAAATCTGAGAAACTCCTTGCACCACAGGTTGGGGCCTTTTTACGTTTATGCGCGAAATCATCACATTACAATGTTCTGAATGCAAGAATCGCAATTATACGACGACCAAGAATAAGAAGAAAAACCAGGACCGGCTGGAACTCAGGAAGTTTTGCCCTGCCTGCCGGCACCACACAGCGCATAAAGAAGTGAAATGATTTTGGGGAAGTCAAACAGATGAGGGCGCGGTCAGGCAAGCAGGGGCGTAAGTTTAACGGCTAGACTGCCGGTCTCCAAAACCGGTCGTGGGGGTTCGAATCCCTCCGCCCCTGCCAGTTGTTGAGACACCATAAAGCGATCGCACTCTCGCGACAGGCAGGGCGATAAACCAAACATGGCTGACGAAATCACCATTCAAAGAGGAGCATGGCAAAGGCTCCGGGATTACTATCAGGAAGTCAAGATTGAGATGAAGCGCGTCACGTGGCCAGGCAAGCAGGAGGTGTACGGAACCACCGTGATGGTTCTGGCTTGCACTTTTGCATTTGCTGCTTTCTTCTGGATTTGTGATGCGTGCTTCTCGCGTCTGGTCATACACATGCTAAGCTATCTGACGCACCGCGCTGCTTAAGTATTTAAAGAGCTCGTACTCCAAAACTCTCCGGCTCGGGTTCCGATTGAAAACTTCACTCATGCCGAAAAATTGGTACATTATTCACACTTACTCCGGATTTGAAAAAAAAGTCGCGGAGACACTTCGTAGCCGTGTTGAAGCGGCAGGCCTTGGTGAACGAATTGGAGAGGTGTTGGTGCCCAGCGAAGACGTTGTGGAAATGCGCCAGGGCAAGAAGGTGGTGGCGCCGAAGTTATTCTATCCCGGCTACGTGTTGGTGGAGATGGACATGGATAATGAAACATGGCATCTTGTCCGCTCCACACCCCGAGTGACGGGCTTTGTGGGGTCGGGGCAGATGCCCAGCCCGCTGACGCGGGAAGAAGTTGACCGGATTGTCCATCGGGTTGAAGTTGCAGCCGAGCATCCCAAGCCCAAGCTGAAGTTCGAGAAGGGCGAAACTGTGAAAATCAATGAAGGTCCCTTCAAGGATTTTACCGGTCTGGTGGATGAGGTCAATGACGATCGATCCACTCTGCGAGTAATGGTCACGATCTTTGGACGGTCAACTCCGGTGGAGCTGGATTTTTACCAGGTTGAAAAAAGCTCTTAGGTTAGCCCGCAGCGGCCTCGACACGCTGGCGCTTCCCCTCCGGCCGAGAGCTGGGTAGAGCTTAAATGATCCAAGGCTAGCAAGGAAAAGATATGGCGAAAAAAGTTGTGGCAATGGCCAAACTTCAAATTCCGGCAGGCAAGGCGACCCCTGCACCTCCGGTCGGCCCGGCATTGGGCCAACATGGCGTGAATATCATGGAGTTCTGCAAGGCCTTTAATGCCAAAACCTCCGGGAAGGATCAGGAAGGCCTTATCATTCCGGTTGTTATTACGGTTTATCAGGATCGTACATTCACCTTTGTCACTAAAACTCCGCCTGCTTCAGTGCTGCTCAAACGTGCCGCCGGGATTGCCAAGGGTTCGGGTGAGCCCAACAAGAACAAGGTAGGGAAGGTCACGGAAAAGCAGGTGGAAGAGATCGCCAAAACCAAGCTTCAGGACCTGAATACGCGCGATTTGGCCGCCGCCATCGCTACGATCCGCGGGACAGCCCGCAGTATGGGGATTGAAGTGACCGCTTAATGTCGGTATAAGACTCAGGGCCTTCAGATTGAAGCTGTGTAACCCGAGTGCAGGTTCCAGCTTCGTTTTGAATGCTTCACGAGGAGGAGTCGAGGCTTTGGGCAAGAAATACGATCAAGCTGCGAAATTAATTGAAAAGCCGGCCTATACGCTGGCGGAGGCTATGCCGCTTGTGAAAAAGGCAGCGTTTGCCAAATTTGACGAGACGGTTGAAGTTGCCATGCGCCTGGGTGTGGATCCGAAGCACGCAGACCAGATGGTGCGCGGGACCGTCGTGCTGCCGCACGGGTTGGGGAAAAGCGTGCGAGTCGTCGTCATTGCCTCTGGCGACCAGGTGCGCGAAGGGCGCGAAGCTGGCGCGGACGAATCGGGCGGTGAAGATATCGTGCAGAAAATTCAAGGCGGCTGGATGGAATTCGACGCGGTCATCGCCACGCCCGACATGATGAAATCCGTTGGGCGTTTAGGTAAGATTCTGGGCCCGCGAGGCTTGATGCCCAACCCAAAGACCGGTACGGTCACCATGGATGTTGCAAAGGCAGTGAGAGAAGTCAAAGCCGGCAAGGTGGAATTTCGCGTCGACAAGACAGGGATCGTTCATTGCCCGGTCGGCAAGGTGTCTTTTGACGTGGAAAAGCTGGCGGAGAACGCCCATGCGCTGATTTCAAGCGTTATCAAGGCCAAACCCGCCACCGCCAAGGGCCGGTATATTAAGAGCATTGTCGTCTCATCAACCATGGGGCCTGGCGTTCCCATCGATACTGCTTCGGTGGAAGCGGCCTGATCAGCGGAACCTTTTGAGGGTATTTTTCATGAAGAAAGAGGATAAGCAACAGAGAGCGGAAGAGATTCGCAAGGAGTTGTCAGAGGCTCGCTCGGTGATCCTCTCAAAATTTGAAGGAATCACCGTAAGCCAGGATTATGAACTTCGTCGTAAATTAGAAGAAGTTGGTGGCAAGTATCGGGTGGTGAAAAACAGCATCATCGAGCGTGCAGCCAAGGGAACACCGGTTGAGGCGGTGGCTGCAAACCTGCACGGGACCACTTCTCTCGCCTATACCTCGACCGATCCTGTTGCTCTTGCGAAAGCCATCACCGAATATGCCAAAGAGAATGCGGTTCTCGTGTTTAAAGCGGGGGTGGTCGAAGGGCGCGTCATTAACCTTCAGGACCTGAACGCCATCGCCGCACTGCCATCGCGCGAGGAGTTGTTCGCCAAGGTTTTGTTCCTGATTAACTCCCCCGCGCAACGCGTCGTGACTGCGCTTTCCGCGGTTGCGCGTAATCTGGCAGCTGTGATCCAACAGGGAGTCAAGGAGAAAAAATTTCACGAAGCGGCCAGCGCTTAGGGCCAATGAGGGCACAAGAATTTCCCAGAGGGCTCACACAAAGAACTGGCTAGAAATTCGAGGAGGAAAACCGAGCTTATGTCAGAACGTGTTGAAAAGCTTGTTGAGGAAATTAAAGGGCTCAATCTTCTGGAGGCGGCTGAGCTTGTGAAGAAGCTCGAGGAAACGCTGGGGGTGAGCGCGGCTGCTGCGGCCCCGGTGGTGGTCGCCGCCGGAACCGGCGCGCCAGGTGGGGCCGCGGGCGCGGCACCGGCTGAAGAAAAAACAGAGTTCAGCGTAGTCCTGACGGCGGTCGGCTCCAATAAGATCAATGTGATCAAGGCAGTCCGTGAAGTAACCAACCTGGGGTTGAAAGAGGCCAAGGACTTGGTCGACAGCGCGCCCAAGCCTATTAAGGAAGGCGTCAGTAAAGAAGAAGCAGAGGCAATCAAAAAGAAGTTTACGGAGGCGGGCGCAACCGTAGAGGTGAAGTAGCGCCCGTTTCTGCGGTCGAATGCCGCGCTTCGTGACCGAGGTTCGCGAAGCGGAGAGTTGCACTTTCATCCCAGAGGCGCTCTGCAAGCTCTCCAAAAACGGTCTTTGAGGACGACCTGCTTTGCGAACAGCGGAGAATAATGATAGACCGCATGCGGTCCACGCCTGACGCAGCGGGGGGCAACTCTCCGGGCGGGAAAGCACCGATCCTGAGATGTTACGAGTACCTGCGACGGACCCCGACATCCTCATCTCTGAACTCAGCATCTTAGCCCCTAGAGGCGTATTGCATCATTACACAGTTCGTTTGAACCCATCTCAAGCAAGGAGTCAAAGGGATGACTAATGGTCGAAATGGCGCTTCGCGTCAACGCATTAATTTCTCCAAAATCCCTACTGTCATCTCCATCCCCAATCTGATCGAGGTGCAGCGGAGGTCCTATGACCGTTTTCTGCAAATGAACCTTCTCCCGTCGGAGCGGGAAGACATCGGGCTGCAAGCCGTTTTCAATTCCGTTTTCCCGATCACGGATTTTCGCGGCATCTCGCAATTAGATTTCGTTGACTATTCCATTGGCAACTGGGAGTGCAAATGCGGCAGCCTGCGCGGCTTACATCACTTGCGCAGCACCTGCAAGAATTGCGGTCACACCGTCATCACGGACCCCTTCAAGAGTGGCGAAGTCCTCTGTACGCGCTGCGGCACATTTAATGAGAACGTCGTCACTTTCTGCAATAAGTGCGGCGATCCCGTGGCTTTGCAACTGAAGTACGACGTTACAGACTGCCAGGAACGCGGCATGACCTTTGCTGCTCCGCTCAAGGTGACCATTCGGCTGACACTATACGACAAGGACAGCGACACCGGGCAGAAGAGCATCCGCGATATTAAGGAGCAGGAAGTTTACTTCGGCGAGATTCCGCTGATGACGGACAATGGTACATTTGTCATCAACGGCACCGAGCGCGTTATCGTCAGCCAGCTTCATCGCTCCCCCGGCGTGTTCTTCGAGTCCACACCGCAGAAGACTTATTTTTTGGGAAAGATCATTCCCTACCGCGGTTCCTGGGTGGAATTTGAATACGATAACAAGAACGTCCTCTACGTGCGTATCGACCGCAAACGCAAGTTCCTTGCCACGATTTTCCTCCGCGCACTGGGCCTTAAGACCAATAGCGAAATTCTCAAAACCTTCTATCAAATCGAGCATCTGGAAGTTCGAGAAGGCAAACTGTTCCTGAAAGTTTCCGAAGGTCTGTTGGGCACAAGACTCTCAAAGAATATTGAGCACGCGCGAGGAGGCGGGGTGATTGTTCAGGCCGGGAAGAAGATCACTTCGTCGCTGCTACGGGAAATCCAGAAGGCAAAAATCGCGTCTGTGGAAGTGGCTCCTCAGGATCTTGAGGGAGCCTATGCCGCTTCGGATATCGTTGATACATCCACCGGTGAGGTTCTGGTCGAAGCCAATAACGAATTGAGCTCCAGCCATCTGAACGCTATCCTCGAATCGGGCATCCCGGAAGTTGAGATCTTTTTCCCCGAACGCGACGATGTTGGCGCGGTCATCAGTCAGACGCTGAAGCGAGACACGTTGAAGACACCCCAAGAAGCGTTGATTGAGCTTTATCGCAAGATGCGGCCCGGGGACCCCCCCACGCTCGAAACAGCCACTGCGCTCTTCAATGGCATGTTCTTCGATCCTCGCAAGTATGACTTTTCCCGCGTAGGCCGCCTGAAATTTAATATCAAGCTGGGCTACTCCACACGCCTGAAGAACCGGCTGGATAGCAAAGGCACCACCTTTGAGGTGGAAGACCCGCGCAATCTGCCCGCTTCAAACTTCTATATTGTCTGTGATCACGAAAAGATGTTCGTGGGGCGACGCGAGGGCGGTGTCTGCACGGAAGTTGTGCGTGGCTGCGAGGGAACCTTGGCCACGGAGCATTCCGACGGCGCCATTGTCCAGCTTCCCCTGGATAAAAGGACGCTCGACCCGGAAGATTTTTATGCGTGCATCCGTTATCTGCTGAAACTCCGGAAAAATCCCGGTGGCAATTACACAGTCGATGATATTGACCATCTCGGAAACCGGCGCGTGCGCGCTGTAGGCGAATTGCTGGAAAACCAGTTTCGGATTGGTCTCGTGCGCATGGAACGGGCCATCAAGGAGAAGATGTCCGTCTATCAGGAAATGTCCACCGCCATGCCGCACGATCTGATCAATGCCAAGCCGGTGATGGCTGCCATTCGTGAGTTTTTCGGGTCCTCGCAATTGTCGCAGTTCATGGACCAGACCAATCCACTGTCTGAGATCACTCACAAGCGGCGACTTTCGGCCCTGGGTCCAGGCGGCCTTTCACGCGAGCGCGCCGGATTTGAGGTGCGCGACGTGCATCCCACCCATTATGGCCGCCTCTGCCCGATCGAGACGCCGGAAGGGCCGAACATCGGATTGATTTCCTCGCTCTCCTGTTATGCGCGCATCAATGAATTTGGCTTTATCGAAAGCCCCTACCGCAGGGTGCGCAATGGCGTCATCGTGGACTACGTCACCATCACGCACGGCGGCGACGGACCCTGGCGGGTGGGTGAGCACGTGGAATTGAAAGAGGTTGAGAAGGTTAATGAAGAATTGCGCGAGAAGCGCCGCAAACTGGTGGAGTATGAGCCTTACTCGTTCTACCTCTCCGCCTGGGAGGAAGACCAGCACATCATCGCGCAGGCCAACGTTGCCGTCGACGAGAAAGGGCGAATCGTCAACGAGCTTGTCAACGCGCGCCAGGCCGGAAACTTCGTCCTGGTCCGGCGTGAAAACGTCGATTACATTGACGTCAGTCCCAAGCAACTGGTTAGTGTTGCAGCCTCTTTGATTCCATTCCTTGAAAATGACGATGCAAACCGCGCTCTGATGGGGTCAAACATGCAGCGCCAGTCTGTGCCGCTGCTGCGCGCTCAGGCACCGCTTGTCGGCACGGGCATGGAAGAGGTCACGGCTCGCGACTCGGGGGCTGTGGTGATCTGCAAGCGCGATGGCGTGGTCGACAGCGTCGATAGCGAACGCATCATTGTGCGTGTCGAAGGCAACGGACACAGTGGCCATCTCTCGCGTGAAGTGGGCGCGGACATTTATCAGCTCATCAAGTTCCGCCGCTCAAATCAGAATACCTGTATCAATCAGAAACCCGTGGTCAGAAAGGGACAACGCGTGAAGGCAGGCGATGTGCTTGCCGACGGTCCGTGCACCGAAGGGGGCGAACTGGCACTTGGCCGCAATGTGCTGGTGGCCTTCATGCCCTGGCGCGGCTATAACTACGAGGACGCGATCCTGGTCAGTGAGCGATTGGTGAAGGAAGACTCCTACACATCGATTCACATCGAAGAATTTGAAATTGAGGCACGGGATACGAAGCTGGGCCCCGAAGAAGTGACGCGGGATATCCCCAATGTTTCCGAGTCTCTCCTGAAAGACCTCGATGAAAGTGGCATTATCCGCATTGGTGCCTATGTCAAGCCGGGAGATATTTTGGTCGGCAAAGTTACCCCGAAAGGCGAAACGCAGCTGACGCCCGAGGAAAAACTCTTGCGGGCCATTTTCGGTGAAAAGGCCGGAGAAGTGCGTGATGCATCTCTCACCTGCCCCCCGGGCATTGAGGGCATCGTGGTGGACGTCAAAATCTTCTCGCGCAAGGGTGCGGAAAAGGATGAGCGGGCCAAGGCGATTGAGGCGGGAGAGGTGGCGCGCCTGGAAAAGAATCTGAACGATGAGATTCGCATCCTGAACACGGAGCGGGTGGAAAGACTGGCGGCGCTGCTGGAAGGAGAAAAACTGCTCGCAGACCTGCATGACGAGAAAACCAACAAGCGCCTGCTCTCAAAAGGTGCGGAACTCGATCGCGAGGCTCTTGCACGCATCTCGACTCGCAATCTGAAGCGCATCAAAATTGCGAAGAAGGATCCGACGCTCCTCGAGAAGATGGACGAAATTGAGGAGATGACCTCGCGGCAGATCGACATCCTGCGAAAGATTACCGATGAGAAAATCAGCAAGCTCAAGAAAGGTGACGAGTTACCTCCAGGCGTCATCAAGCTGGTGAAAGTGTATATTGCCATGAAGCGCAAGCTTTCAATCGGCGACAAGATGGCTGGACGGCACGGCAACAAGGGCGTGATCGCGCGAATCCTGCCCGAGGAAGATATGCCCTACCTCCCGGATGGTACGCCCGTCGAAGTGGTCTTGAATCCTCTGGGAGTCCCTTCCCGCATGAACGTAGGACAGATTCTGGAGACTCACCTCGGATGGGCCGCCAAAGAACTGGGAACCAAACTGGCGCAGTTGATGTCGAATGGCAACCGCGTCGAACTCGTTCGGAAAGAGCTCAAGGGTATCCTGCGCGGCACAAGCTCGGGATCCTTCATTGACGAGCTGACCGATGAGGAAGTGCTCGATTTTGCTCGCAGCTACAAGAATGGGGTTCCTTTTGCAACTCCGGTATTCGACGGAGCCACGGAAAAGCAGATCAAGGAGTATCTCGAAAGGGCAGGACTGCCACGCTCCGGCAAAGTCACTCTGTATGACGGCATGACTGGAGAGAAGTTCCATCAGGAAGTGACGGTGGGCTACATCTACATGCTGAAGCTGTCGCACCTGGTCGACGACAAGATTCACGCCCGCTCCATTGGCCCGTATTCTCTGATCACTCAGCAGCCGCTGGGCGGCAAGGCGCAATTCGGTGGCCAGAGATTCGGCGAGATGGAAGTCTGGGCCCTTGAAGCATACGGCGCGGCCCACATTCTGCAAGAACTTTTGACGGCCAAATCCGATGATGTGTATGGCCGTGCCAAAATCTACGAAGCCATTGTGAAAGGCGAGGCCGCCATTGAGCCGGGCGTTCCGGAATCATTTAACGTTCTGGTGCGGGAGTTGCAAAGCCTGGGTCTTGATGTGGAACTGATCAAGAGACCCAAGGATACACAATTCCTTCCGGCTTCAAAGTAATCGAACTCTGTCCCTGTGGGATCGCAGCGCGGGTGTTTTGAGCCTGGCGCTCTCAATTTTTACTCCTCATTAAGGAGGCGCAAATTGTTTCGAAGCAGCCCTTACGACCGAGTCAGCTTGATTGGCGAATTTGACATGATCCGGCTGAGCCTGGCTTCGCCGGAGAAGATTCGTTCCTGGTCTCACGGAGAAGTCACCAAGCCGGAAACCATTAATTACCGCACTTTTAAGCCGGAGCGGGATGGTCTTTTCTGCGCGCGGATTTTCGGTCCCGTGACAGATTGGGAGTGCTTGTGCGGCAAATATAAGCGCATGAAGCACCGGGGAGTGATCTGCGACAAGTGCGGCGTCGAAGTCACTCTTTCCAAAGTCCGCCGCGAACGACTGGGGCACATTGAGCTGGCCTCGCCCTGCTCGCACGTCTGGTTCTTCAAAGGGCTCCCCAGCCGCATCGGTCACCTTCTGGATATCTCTCTACGTGACCTGGAACGCATTCTCTATTTCGAAAACTACGTCGTCATCGATCCCGGGGAAGCGCCGCTCAAGGAAAAAGAGATTCTCAACGAAGAGCGTTATCGCCAGCTTCAGCAGGAATATCCCGGAAAGTTCCGCGCCGGCATGGGCGCCGAGGCGATCAAGGAACTCCTGCGACGCGTGGATGTGGATGCCCTCGCCGAAGACCTGCGTGAGAAGATGAAGACCGACCCTTCGCAGCAGAAGCGTGTCAAACATGCCAAGCGGCTGAAGGTGGTGGAAGCCTTCCGCAAATCCGGAAACAAGCCGGAATGGATGATTCTCGATGTTATTCCGGTGATCCCTCCGGAACTGCGCCCCCTGGTTCCTCTTGATGGCGGTCGTTTTGCAACCTCCGACTTGAACGATCTCTACCGGCGCGTCATCAATCGCAACAATCGCTTGAAGAAGCTGATGGAGCTGCACGCTCCGGATGTGATTATCCGGAATGAGAAACGCATGCTCCAGGAAGCGGTGGACGCCCTGTTTGACAATGGGCGACGCGGACGCGTCCTGCGCGGAACTAACAACCGACCGCTGAAATCGCTTTCCGACACCCTCAAGGGCAAGCAGGGCCGTTTCCGGCAGAACCTGCTTGGCAAGCGCGTGGATTACTCCGGGCGGTCAGTGATTGTCGTCGGGCCGGAACTGAAGCTCCATCAGTGTGGCCTGCCCAAGAAAATGGCTTTGGAGCTCTTCAAGCCCTTCATTTATCACCGGCTTGAACAGACAGGCCAGGTTGCCACGATCAAAGCCGCCAAGGAAATGGTGGAGCGCCAGGAACCGATCGTGTGGGACATTCTGGAAGAAGTCATCCGCGACCATCCGGTTCTTCTGAACCGCGCTCCCACGCTTCACCGGCTCGGTATTCAGGCTTTTGAACCGGTACTCGTGGAAGGCAAAGCCATTAAAATTCACCCCCTCGTCTGCACCGCATTTAACGCCGACTTCGATGGCGACCAGATGGCGGTTCATATTCCCCTTTCTCCCGAAGCTCAGATCGAAGCCTCTGTTCTGATGCTTTCGTCGCATAACATCCTTTCGCCCGCGAACGGTCAGCCGCTGGCAATCCCGACCCAGGACGTGGTGCTGGGCATCTACTATTTGACCAAGGACCGCAAAGGCAGCCGCGGAGAAGGCCGCTCATTTGCGAACGTCGAAGATGCCTTGCTCGCCTTGGAAGCTGGCGAGGTGGAAACACTCACCCGCATCCGATTACGATACACCGGACGAGTGATCGACCTTGAAAACGCCTATGATGATCAGGACGTCCTCCACACTGAGCCGATCACAGTGAAGAATCAGTTCATCGAAACGACGGTGGGGCGGGTGATCCTGAACGATCACCTTCCCAAGGGCATGCCGTTCATTAACGGCCTGTTACGGAAGAAGGGACTGGGCGCTCTTGTCAATTACTGTTACCTGCGTTTTGGGCTGGATACCACGGTCCAGATGCTGGACGAGATAAAAGACCTCGGTTTCCTCTACGCCACCAAGGCGGGCATCTCGATCGGTATTGATGATCTCGTGGTGCCCTCGAGTAAGGCAGCCCTCGTGGAGGCGGCTGAGAAAGAGGTGATCGAAGTTGAAAAGCAATACCAGGATGGAGCCATCACTCATGGCGAACGTTATAACAAGGTGATTGCCATCTGGTCGAATGTCACCGACCGCGTGGCCGACGAGATGTTTCAGGTTCTGGAAGCTCAGGATAAGGCCGGCGAGATGAATCCCATTTACATCATGGCCAACTCCGGCGCCCGCGGCTCCAAGCAGCAGATCCGGCAGCTTTCCGGCATGCGCGGCTTGATGGCAAAACCCTCCGGGGAAATCATTGAGACCCCGATCACGGCGAATTTCCGCGAAGGCCTCAATGTGTTGCAATATTTCATCTCAACGCACGGGGCACGAAAAGGCCTTGCGGATACGGCGCTTAAGACAGCCGATTCGGGCTACCTCACCCGCCGTCTGGTGGATGTGGCGCAGGATGTGATTGTCTCTGAGTTCGATTGCGGAACCGTGGACGGCATCTTTGTGGAGCCAATTGTTGAGGCCGGTGAAGTGGTCGAGCCGCTGCGCGACCGCATTGTGGGCCGAGTCTCGCTGGAGCAGATCAAGGACTATGAAGGCAACGTGATCGTGGACGTCAATCAGGAGATTAACGAAGACCTGGCCGCGGCGATTCAGGCGGCAGGCATTGAGCGAGTGAAAATTCGTTCTGTGCTCACGTGTGAATCGCGCCGAGGCGTCTGTGTGCGCTGTTATGGGCGTAACCTGGCTTCGGGGAAACTTGCCGAAATCGGCGAAGCGGTGGGCGTGATCGCTGCACAGTCCATTGGCGAGCCTGGAACGCAACTCACCATGCGCACGTTCCACATAGGTGGTGCGGCGAGCCGCGTCAGCGAGCAGTCATCTCTTGAAATCCGGAACAGCGGCTTTGTAAAGTTTCTTGGACTCCAGGTGGTCAAGAATCGCGACGGCCACTTCGTGGTGATGAATCGTAACGGCTCGGTCGCGATTGTGGATGAAAAGGGGCGGGAACGCGAGCGTCATTCTGTGGTCTATGGCGCTAAAATCAAGGTGGCGGATGGCTCGCCCGTCAAGCCGGGCGACATCATCGTGGAATGGGACCCTTACACCTTCTCCATCCTCACGGAAGTCGGCGGGACCGTCCAGTTTAAGGATCTCGAGCAAGGCGTCACACTGCGAGAGGAGGTGGATGAGGTCACGGGCCTTTCGCGCTGGGTGGTAACGGATTCTCCCGATGAAAGGCTGCAACCTCAACTGGTCATCAAATCCGATGGCGAGGGGAAGAAAGCCTCCAAGAAATACCTGTTGCCCTCCCGGGCCCACCTGATGGTTCAGGAAGGGGACGAAGTCAGCCCGGGTGACGTGCTGGCCAAGATTCCGCGCGAAACGACCAAGACCAAGGATATTACCGGTGGTCTGCCGCGTGTGGTCGAGCTGTTTGAAGCGCGGCGTCCGCATGAAACGGCCGTCATCTCTGAAATTGATGGCGTGGTGCGGTACGGAGAAATCTCCAAGGGCCAGCGCAAGATTATGGTGGTTCCTCCCAAAGGCGAACCCAAGGAATATCTGCTTCCGCGCGGCGTCCACGTCTCCGTTCAGGAAGGTGAACACGTTAAAGCCGGTGAGCCCCTGATGGACGGGCCACGCAATCCCCATGATATTCTGGCAGTGCTGGGTGAAAAGGAGTTGCAGAAATACCTGGTGGATGAAATTCAGGAAGTCTACCGGTTACAGGGCGTCAATATCAATGACAAGCACATTGAGGTGATCGTCCGCCAGATGATGCGATGGGTGAAGGTGGATGACGTGGGCGACACGGAATTCCTGCTCGATGAAAACGTGGACCGCTTCCGGTTCCGCGAAGAAAATGAGCGCGTCCTCGCAAGTGGCGGCAAACCAGCTACGGGGCGTCCGCTGCTGCTTGGGATTACCAAGGCGTCGCTTTCCACGGATTCGTTCATTTCCGCCGCATCGTTCCAGGAAACGACCCGCGTCCTTACAGAGGCTGCGATTCGCGGGGCAGTGGATCAATTGCGCGGCCTGAAGGAAAACGTCATCATGGGCAGGTTGATTCCGGCCGGAACAGGACTGGAGTACTACCGCAACTTCCGTCTGCTGACTGAGGTCGAAGCTCCGCAGCCTGAAGTGCCTATTTCCGAAGCGGAGGTTGCTCTCGAAGCGGAAATCCCGCCAACTCCTCCTGTGGCAAGCGACCTGACCGATGAAGACCAGGCCAGCACACAATAGGAAAAGGCTGGGTAAGAACCGATTGCGATCTTCAGGGGCGGGGCGCCGAATCCCCCACTCCGAGATCGCAATCTGACGCTCGAGCTGAAGCTCACACATCCAGGCCCGGGAACCCAAGCTCATGAAATGCTGGAAGTGCAGCGAATTAATCGATATCTCTGCCGGACAGCGGGTCACGAGCCGCGACGAATGTCCCCACTGCCACACTGACCTGCATTCCTGCCGCAACTGCCAGTTTTACGATCCTTCCAGACACCAACAGTGCGCTGAACCCCAGGCCGAATGGGTACGCGACAAAGAAGCCGCCAATTATTGTGACTACTTCGAGCCCGCAGCCGTGACGGCAGTCGCTTCTTCTTTACGCCGGGAAGATATCAAAAAAAAGTTTGACTCTCTCTTCCGACCGTGAAATTCTCCATCGAAGAGGAACAGTCTATTCTCGTGTAGCTCGGTGCACAAGCGCCAGGGAGGTTGCCGCCCGTTCACAAGAGATGGGCACCAGAGCGGCCTCGCGGTTGGGCTCCTCAGTGGGCTCTATCAAAGCCCCCTGCTCATGCTTCAAAAAAGTGAGCCGATTGGTTTCAGGGTCATAGTCCACCGTAATAAAGTCCCCCAGGGCAATCTGGCTGGTGGCAATCAGGTTCGAGAGTGGAAAGACCAAATGACGCTCGATGGCCCGTTTCAGGTGGCGGGCGCCAAACTGCGTATCCGCGCCTTCCCGCAGCAGAAAATCACGTGCTTTTTCCGTGCATTGGAACACAAACTTCCGGTCGCCCGTTGAGGACATCACACGCTCTTGCACGCGACCCAGCTCGATATCCAGAATTTTCTTCAGATGCTCGAGTTGCAAGGTTCTGAAGACAATGACCTTGTCGATGCGGTTCATGAATTCCGGCGAGAATTTCCGACGCGCTGCATCGCTGGCCGTTCGGTAAATTTTCTGGTCCAACTCAGGATCCTCGTCGTGAACACCGGCAGAAAAGCCCAGCCCGCGCGTCATCAATTTCGCCATCTCCTGCGATCCCAGATTCGAGGTCATAAAGATCATGGAGCGGGAAAAATCAACGTGGCGATTGTCTCCCAGCGTCAGAGTCGCCTTATCGAGGATTCCCAGAAGGAGTTGCCATAGAGCGTCGCTCGCCTTTTCGATCTCATCAAAAAGGACCAGGGAAAGCTTCAGCTTGTCAGTATAATGCTCTTCAAGAACTTCCTGAGTGATCAGAGGCTGCGTCTCTCGGTGGCCCAGATATCCGGGCGGCGAGCCAATCAGTTTGGCGATTTCATGGCTGTGCTGGAACTCCGCACAGTCGATTTTGAGCACTGCATTGGCTGTCCCAAATAGGACTTCCGCAACGGCCTCAACGAGACGCGTCTTACCCGAGCCAGTAGGTCCCAGCAGAAGCAGATTGACGATGGGACGGCCGGGCGCGCCAAGGCCCGCCAGATAGACCTGGTAAACACGCGCCAGCTGGCGGATGGCGCGATCCTGCCCCACAACCCGCTTTTGCAGCGCGTTCTCGAAGTCCCGCACTTCGGGACTTCGCAACATTGGATCGAGAAGTGTCTGGCGTGAATTCATGGATTGGACCTCACGAAAGCCTTCCCCGCAAATTCATCAAATTTGCTTTGCGAGAAGGGTTTAATTTCACGTCGAGGGTTCCTCTCAGCAATTTCAATTCGGCAAGCAATTGCGTTTGCAACTCGCGGTCCCGCGTCACCTCTAACATCGGCAACTGAAGACCCGCAATATCCAAATGAACATTTCGAACCTGCGAAATCAAATTGCGAAGATAATCGGAATCATTTTCGATTGGCCTCACAAATTCGCGCGAGGCCTTTTCCCTCAAACTGTCCCAATCCACTTTCACAAAAGGATGCTTCTTTTCTACTCCCCGAATGATGTCCTCATCAATGCGAGGATGGCGGCCGAGGCATGCCAGATGGAGTTGTTGCACTCGGCCCTCCCTGCGGACGTTATGAACCAAATAGTACGCATTTCCTCGCTTGCGTATAAAAGCCATTCGCTGCGCCATTCCGATTAAACTGCCCCGCGAACTGAAAACGCTGCCTCATCAACGTTCGTTCGTGGCCCCTCCGTAAACCACCCGGCCGTAGTGGTTATTCTATCCACTACACCTCGTTAGATGCAAATAAAAAATGTTGGTTGCTGCCATAAAAATTTTCGTTGCCATTGGAGAGTCAAGAAGCAGATTATTCATAGAATGACAACGTGGATGTCGTTAACGGCCTTGTCCAGCACCACGCTCTGTATTCTAGACTTCTGACGTGAGACTAGGGAGACAAATAAGAAAAATGGGACAATTTATTCGAAACCGCTTCGAGATCCCCTTCCTGGGGCGTGTCACAGAAGAGGGCACATTTCACGCAATGCCATCCGCGCAAAAAAAAACCGCCATTCCATCACGTTGGCGGCTCGCTGAATTCTAAAGAAATGATTTCCTGGGTTTAAACTCGGCTAAACTGACGCGAACTCAAAAGTCACTTTCCAGTTTGACGGAATTGACTTTTTCGAACCAGCTTTCTAATCACCCTTACACGACCCAAGACCTGAAACGCGAGGTGAAAGCCTTTAAGGCTTCCACCTCGACTGCAGGATTACGGCTCTAGGCTTTGCCAGCACCCCCCTGGATCATGGATGCAGGCCTCACGGAGAACAAGGTGTGCACCCATGTCCTGAGCTTCGAGAAGATGTTGGCAATGGAAATCGCCATCAAGTTCTTCACTCGGATCATCATAGGCACTCACCTCCTTTCCGTGACTACCCTCTGAACCGTTTCTCACTCGTTATTGATGCGCGACGCCGGTTTCAGGTTGCGCCCGCTCAGATGCGGCAACTTTTATTTCGGGGCCCAGCAGGGCCTCGATGTCCAGGCGGTTTAACGTTTCGCGCTGGACTAACTCCCCCACTAAAATTTCAAGCTGCCCCCAACGTTGACGGAGGATATTTAGCGCTCGCTGATACTGGCGCTCTACGCTCCGCCGCACTTCCTGGTCAATCGCCTCCGCGGTGCGTTCGCTGTAGTTCTTCTCTTCTGCGGCCACACCCCGCAGGAACTGGCTCTCAAGACGACGGCCATAGGTCACAAGGCCCAACTCCGAGCTCATTCCAAAGCGCGTGATCATCTGGCGAGCCAGTTCTGAAGCCCTTTCGAGATCATCGCTAGCTCCCGTAGATACGATGCCATCGTAAGCAATTTCTTCAGCTGCCCGGCCGCCCAGCATCACCGCTAAGCGATCCTCCAGCTCGGGTTGAGTCAGCAGATACCGCTCGGCCGTTGGAAGTTGCAAAGTATGTCCGAGGGCGCCGATTGAGCGGGGAACTATGGAGATGCGGTGGACAGGATCGGCATGAGGCAGGGCGAGGGCAACCATCGCGTGGCCGGCCTCATGCCGCGCAACTCGTTCCTTTTCTTCAGAATTCATCAGGCGTCGCTTCTTCTCAAATCCCAGCGTCACGCGGTCGATAGCACTTTCGAAATCGCGCATTGCAATGAAGTCGGCCCCGCGCCGCGCAGCGGCCAAAGCAGCCTCGTTAACAATGTTAGCCAAATCAGCGCCTACCATCCCTGGCGTGCGTGCTGCCAGAACCGACAAGTCAACGTCCGGACCGAGTCGCATCTTCTTGACGTGCACTTTCAGAATCTCTTCCCGCCCCTTCACATCTGGCCGGTCAATCACAATCTGCCGGTCAAACCGCCCAGGCCGCACCAGCGCGGGATCAAGGACTTCAGGCTGGTTTGTAGCACCCATAATGATGACCCCGGAGGAGGAATCGAATCCATCCATCTCAACGAGAAGCTGGTTAAGCGTCTGCTCGCGCTCATCGTGGCCGATATAAGCTCCGCGGCCCACCCGCGCCTTGCCGATGGCATCCAGTTCGTCGATGAAAATGATACACGGTGACTTTCCCTTGGCCTGCTCAAACAGGTCACGCACACGCGCTGCCCCCACACCCACAAACATCTCGATAAACGCTGAACCTGAGATGGAGAAAAACGGTACCCCCGCCTCGCCGGCCACCGCCCGGGAAAGCAAGGTCTTCCCAGTTCCCGGAGGACCGACCAGCAGCACTCCCTTCGGAATTCTTCCCCCAAGCCGCGCATATTTACGTGGATGCTTCAGGAAATCGACAATTTCCTGAAGCTCCGCTTTGGCCTCGTCCACACCCGCAACGTCTTTGAACGTCGTATCGAAGCGGGAAGATTCATCATGGATTCGTGCTCGACTCTTCCCAAAGCTCAAAGGGCCGCCAGCCTTGCCCATTCGCGAAAAAATCCACATATAGACGAGAGCCAGGACAATGCTTGGCAAGACCCAGTTATAGAGTGCCTCTAGCCACCACGGGCGCAGCGCCATCTCACCGGAAAATTTGATTCCCTGCTTTCGAAGCAGGTCAACCAACTCGGAATCCGTGATGCCGGGAAGTCGTGTCGCTTCGATCCATTGTGGTGTCGCCGCTTTTCCTTTGGCATTCTGGACTGCCGGCGTCGGCTTGAGGAGGCCTTCCAATTTCGTTTGTGTAATGCGAACTTCGCTCAGGCGACCGGTGGCAACGTCATTCAGAAAATCGCTGTAAGCCACCTCCTGAGGCTGTGGTTGAGCAAGGCCATGGAGAAGGTAAAAGAAAAGCACCACCCAACCTAAATAGATGAGCGTAAACCATCCCTGCCGCTTCTGATGTTTCTTGATCGCCATCGCATTTACCCCCGCCGCTCATTGTTTTTTATCATCACAAACATCGCGGGTGCAATCTCTGGTTAACTCTCCAGATTTGAATCAAACTACCAGATGCCGGCTGATTGAAAACTGGGAAAAGACGAAAGCGTAAAGGGCTTGAAATTTAACTGTATCTGAAATACCTTTTCGATTTTCGGGCGAGCCTTGGTTTGCGAATTTGATCGCCTATTTTTGAATGTCGGGGAGGCTTCATGGAGCGACGCTCATTCTTGAGGACGGTGGGAGTTGGCGGCACGGCAGCACTCACGGCACCCCGATATGATGAATCCAGCCAGGCAGCATCAAGAATGAAGATTACGCGGATTCGGTTCTACCACAATCCGCTATCCTCTTTGACTTTTAACCAGAGCTCCCATATTGTCACGATCGAGACGGATCAAGGCATCACCGGCATCGGCGAAGGCGGCTCGGTGGATACCATCCGGCAGTGCGGCGCCATGATCATTGGCGAAGACCCCTTTCGAACCGATCATCTCTGGCAGGTGATGTATCGGGGCTATTTTTACCCCGCGGGACGCGAGAAATTGGATGCGCTGGGAGCCCTGGACCTGGCGCTTTGGGATATCAAGGGCAAGGCGCTCGGTGTTCCCGTCTATGAATTGCTCGGCGGGCGATCACGGGATTATATCGAATGCTATGCGACAGCTTATCCAGTGAAAGGCAGCCTTAAAGAAGCCGCCCGTGCCTGCATGGAAGATGGGTTTCGCGCCTTCCGCACGGCGGTGGCTGATCCTGCGCCTGGCCAACCGTTCAATTCCCATCAGATGGTGCGCAACACCTACGAGCAATGTGTCGAAATCCGCGAAGGAGTGGGCAAAGAGGGAGAGTGGGCACTGGACTATCACACCCGCCTCGATTTTCCGGATGCAGTTCGCCTCAGCACACTAATCGAGAATCTGGAGCCATACTTCGCCGAAGATCTGGTGCGATCAGAATATCCCGATATCTATCGGCAACTGCGGGCGCACGTGAAGGTTCCGATCGCGGTGGGTGAGCAATTTGGCGCCCGCTGGGACGTGAGCGATCTGGTCGAGCAGCAACTGATTGACTATGCCCGCGTGACCCTGCCGAATGTGGGCGGCCTGACGGAATACATGAAGATTGCGGCGCTGTGCGAAACGCACTATGTGGGGCTGATCCCTCACTTCACCGGACCGGTAGCCGAAGCCGCACTCGTCCATGCGCTGAGCACCTTCTCAGGTCCTGTCCTGATGGAAGCGTTACATCCGGCGCTTGGCAACCATCCTCATCTGCCTGAATGCTACGATTTCAGAAATGGCAAGATGTGGCCCAATCAGCGTCCCGGACTGGGCGTGACTCTGGATACGAAGCCGCTGAAATTGGCCGCTGAGATTACAGAGCCGGCGCGTCCCATCCCCATGTTGCGTCGTCCGGACGGCTCTTATACGAACTGGTGAGATGCCAGCACCAAATCTCCTTGGCTCGGCAACGGGACAGTTTCTATCATCTACCTCTCAGCCTGGATGACACGATGTCCCCTTGGTACGATTGGCCAGGAACCGTAGGGGGGCGTGGCGTGCGCCCCGGACGGACGCCGCCCGTCCCTGCAGTGCGCACCTCAGGGAACAGACGGCGGCTCTCGAAAGCATCATCGCTTCGGTGTCTGTATAGCGCGCTGCTGGGGATAGCGCTAGTCCTTCTACCTGTGCGTTTGTGCGCCCAGGCGCGTCCATCTCGGGGAACAGATTTGCAGGCCATCTACCAGGCGCTGATCGGGAAAATCGACGGAATCCCGATTTTTGACGATCACGCTCACCCGGGATTCTCCGATGATCCCAACGTGGATGCGATGACTTCTCCTCCGGGCAGCTCCCCGCTCCGACTGCGCGAGACCAATCCGGAATTTTTGCAGGCCGCGCGGGCTCTCTTCCATTATCCCTATTCTGATTTTTCACCTGCGCATGAGGCCTGGCTTCTGCGACAAACCGCTGACCGCCCGGGCATCGCATATTGGGACCGTATCCTCGATCAGTGCGGGATAGAGACTTCGCTGGCTAATCGAGTTGATATGCCAGATTATCTCGACCCCAAGCGTTTCCGTTGGGTCTTTTTTGTGGACTCCTTCCTCTTCCCGTTTGACAACAGGAGCTTCATCAATCGCAATCCTGATGAGGCCGTCTACATTCCTTTGCAGGAAAAAATGCTTCACCGCTACATGCAGCAGGCCGCGCTGGGTCGCCTTCCCGATACGTTCAGCGATTACCTGACCTTCATCACCCAGATTCTTGAGCGGAACAAGAGGCGTGGCGGCATCGCCATCAAGTTTGAGATTGCTTACTTTCGGTCACTGAACTTCAGCGATCCGCCCCGCGCCGCCGCAGCGGCCATCTACGTCCGATATCGTCACGGAGGTCTTCCAGACCCGGCGGAATATAAAACCTTCCAGGATTACGTTTTTCGTTATCTTATCCGCGAGGGCGGTCGATTGCATTTGCCAGTGAACATTCACACGGCTGCTGTCGGGGGAGATTACTTCAGCCTGCAAAAAAGCAATATTCTGAACCTGGAAAATATCCTGCGTGACCCTCGATACCTTCATACAACCTTCGTTCTGCTCCACGGCGGCTACCCTTACGACCGCCAGGCCATCTGGCTGACGGCCATGCGGAACGTTTACCTGGATTCCTCTGAGATTGAGTTGCTGCTTTACCCCTCCGAATTTACCCGCATCTTAAAGGATTGGCTCGAGATTTATCCCGATAAAGTGATGTTCGGCTCGGATGCCTACCCCTACAGCAAAATCATCGGGGCTGAGGAGGGTTATTGGCTTGGAGTCCGTTCGGCGCGCCAATCATTGGCCTGGGCGCTCGCGCAGATGATCGGAGATCATGAGATTACTGAAGCCGAGGCGCTTGAGATGGCTCACTCCTATCTTCACGATACGGCAGCGCGATTGTATTCCCCGATCCGTGAAGGAGTGGTATCAAGGTGACGCGGCTGTTTGACTGCGAACATCGCGCTCGAGCGGCTATCCATTCGCCGAGTCCTTGTGCAGCAACATGATTCTTTCAGGCTCCAGACGGACCTGCCACGGGAATGGACGCTCCTTGAGAGACATCCATTTCTCTCGGGTGATTTCTGCCTGCAGATGATGATGGGCGAGGGGAGCTTCCGGCGTGAGAAGTTTCAGATAGAGCGTCATTCGGAAAGGCCCCTCGATCATGCGGATTAATTCGCAGGGAAATGTATTCACCTCCTCTCCCGCATCGGAAAGCGATAGATGATGGGCTCGAATGCCGACGAAATCCACGTCTTCCTGGATTGGAGGGCACACACGCAGTTGACAGCCCCAATCCAAGGCTTCAACCTCATCAGCCGATCTCCGCCGGGCGCGCGAGAAATTCTTGCAGCCCGTCACCTGCGCCACCGTGAACGTGCGCGGATGGCGAAAGATCTCTTCTTTTGGACCCAAAGCGATTTCTTTGCCTTTCGAAATGACGACAATCTTTTCCGAAATTCGATAAGCTTCCTCAAGGTTGTGAGTCACATAGAGAGAAACACCTCGAAAGGTGGAAAGCGTCTCAATGAGCAGAGCTTCCATCTGGCTGCGCAAGTGGACGTCAAGCGCGGAAAGCGGCTCATCCAGCAGAAGCGCCTCCGGATCAATCGCCAAGGCCCGAGCCAGCGCCGCGCGCTGTTGCTGGCCGCCGGAAAGCTGCCGGGGATAACGATTTTCCAGTCCCTGAAGTTGAACCCGAGCCAGTTGCTCCGCCACTCTCTTTCCGGCTTCGTGACGGGACAAGTGGCGCAGGCCGAAGCCGATGTTTTCCGCCACCGTCATGTGAGGGAAGAGCGCGTAATCTTGCAGGAGGAATCCCATGCGGCGTTTGCGGCTGGGGAGATTAATCCCGCGCTTCGAATCGAAAAGCGTTCGGCCATTCAGAACAATCCGACCACGGCTCGGCGTTTCGAGACCCGCAATCGCGCGCAGCGTCATGCTTTTGCCCGAGCCGGAAGGCCCGAGAATTCCCAGCGTCTTCTCTCCGGCACAGAAGGCGACTTCCAACTTGAAGTCTTTGAATTCCCTTTGAATCTCGACCAGAAGCTCCAAAATCATCCTCGCGTGCCGCTGAGCGTTCCGCGCCGCCTGCGCCCCCAGGTGTTAAATGCCACCAGGGCTACCGAGGCGATCCCCAGCGTGATGAGCACCCAGGCCAGGGCTTGCCTCATATTGCCCGCTTCGGCGGCGAAAAAGATCGCAATGGGCAGTGTCTGGGTCTTTCCGGGAATGTTGCCGGCAATCATCAGTGTGGCGCCAAACTCTCCCAGAGCACGCGCAAAGGCGAGAATGGTTCCGGCAATGACGCCCGGCCACGCGAGCGGCAGCGCAACCTTCCAGAAAGCCCTCCACTCGGAAGCTCCCAGCGTACGCGCTGCGTGGAGAAAGCTTGGATTCACCTGCTCCAGCGCGCCGCGCGCTGAAAGGTACATTAGTGGGAAAGCGACCACCGTGGCGGCAATCACCGTGGCGGGCCATGAGAAGAGCACTTGAAAGCCAAGGCTCTCAAGCGCCCTTCCCAGAGGGCTGCCTCTTCCCAGCAAAAGGAGTAGAAGATAGCCTACGACTGTCGGCGGCAGAGCCAGGGGAACTATAAACAGCGCATCCATCACGGGACCGCGGCGACCCGATGTGCGGATGCGCCAGTTCGCGGCAGCCAGACCAAGAAAGAATGTGATTGCAGTTGCGACAATGGAAGTCTCAACCGATACTCTGAGAGGAGCTAAGCTGAATTCCATACTTGTTGTTTTAAGAAGCCGCAAGCTGTTGAGCCGTTCGTGGAAACCTCAACAACTCGGCAGGGTGAGCGGCGGTTATCGTTTTTCGACCGGAACGAAGCCCTCGCGTTCAAAAATCCGTTGCGCCTCAGGCCCTGAAAGATATTGCACAAACCTTTCCGCCGCCTCGACATTGCGACATCCCTTGATGACGGCGACGGGGTAAACAATAGGAGCATGAGAGTTTTCCGGTGCGACCGCAGCTACTTTCACTTTTTTGGAAAGCTTTGCCTCAGTTGTATAAACCAAACCGGCATCCACATTATCGGTCTCAACATAGGCCAGTGCCTGGCGCACGTCCTGCGCGAAAAGAATTTTGGGATAAATCTGCTGATAGATTTTGAAATACTTCAGCGTCTGCTCTGCATAAGCCCCTGCGGGGACGCTCTCCGGGTTGGCGATTGCGACGCGCTTCACATCAGGGCGGGTCAAATCCATAAACCCTGAAACTTTGCATGAACTTGGACAGATTAAAACCAATGTATTCTTTAGCAGATTGCGCCGCGTCTGGTTCAGAAGAAGCCCTCGGCCGGCAAGCGCATTCATTTCCTCAGGTGACGCGGAAATAAAAATGTCTACTGGCGCGCCCTCCTCAATCTGCTGCTCCAGAATGCCGGAAGCGCCCAGGTTGAACGTCAGGGAAACACCGGGCGATTGCTGGCGATAAAGTGTTCGGATCGCCTGCAAGGGTTCGGCGAGGCTGATCGCGGCAGAGATGGTCAGGTTGATGGAACGGTTTTGAGATTCAGGCTGTGAACTCAAGACCAATCTTCCGATCGCAAGACTCAGCACAACAGCCCGGATGACCGTTTTCAAAGCATCTCCCTTCGCGATTGTACTTCGTATATGATTTTATGCGAAAATCCGTTAAGTTTAACACGCCTTGCACCGAACATTTTGCTTAAAACCTCAGTTTACTGTTCGCCTGGGGCCATCGCAAAACAGGCGACTGCCCGCATAGGAAGCAACGCGACACGCCCGTTCATGAATATGCTATCTTCGTTTTGAGGATCATCATGCGCGAAATTCGCAAAGCAGCCGTGCTTGGGGCTGGAACCATGGGATCGCAAATTGCGGCCCATCTCGCTAACGCCCAGATTCCATGTGTTTTGCTCGATTGTGCGCCTTCCTCGCTTTTGCCCGAAGAGGAGAAAAAAGGGCTTACGCTGAATGATCTGCCCGTTCGGAATCGATTGGCACAGGTCGGTTTGGACAACGCCTTGAAGTCCCGCCCCCCCGCTTTCTTTGCTCCTGAATTCGCTCGATTCATTTCCATTGGAAATTTTGAAGATCATCTGCGCTGGGTCGGAGGCTGTGACTGGATTATTGAAGCGGTCACTGAAGACCTTGAGATCAAACGAGCCCTGCTGCGCCGCATTCTTCCACACATCAGTCCGGACACCATCATCAGTTCCAATACTTCCGGCATTTCGCTCACCGCAATTGCTGAAGGTTTTCCTGAGGATTTCCGGCGCCACTGGCTGGGAACTCACTTCTTTAATCCGCCACGTTACATGAAGCTTCTGGAAGTGATTCCGACGGTGGAAACTCTGCCGGAAGTTGTAGAGCAAATCTCGCACTTTGGAAATGAGATCCTTGGCAAAGGTGTCGTTCGCGCCAAAGACACGCCCAATTTCATCGCCAATCGGATTGGCACGTTTGTGATGGGCATCACCCTTCGGTTGATGCAAACGTTCGGATTTTCCGTCGAGGAAATTGATGTTCTTACCGGTCCTGCCATGGGATTGCCCAAATCGGCCACCTTTCGCTTGCTCGATCTGGTCGGGCTGGACGTTTTCGCCCGCGTGGTCAACAACCTGCGGAACTCGCTTCCTGAAGAAAGACAACTTGACGCCTTTTGTCTGCCTGGGTTTGTTTCGCAGATGATCGAACGCAATCTTTTAGGTGAGAAGACTCGTCAGGGATTTTACAAACGAATTCCTTCAAGAGATGGGCGAGAGGGAGAGAAAGAAATTCTCACGCTGGACCTTTCCACTTTTGAGTATCGACCGCGGCAGAAACCCCGATTGCCGGCACTGGAAATGGCTTTAGCCCTGGAGGACCTCGGGCAACGAGTTCGTACTCTGTTTGAGTCTTCGGATCGTGTTGGGCAATTTTATCAGGAACTTCTGGGCCGCACATTCCATTACACTGCACAGCGCATACCCGAGATTTCAGATGACCTTGTTTCCATTGATCGTGCCATGCGCTGGGGTTTTAACTGGGAACTTGGAATTTTTGAATTGTGGGACGCGATCGGCATGGAGAAAGTCGTGGAGGTCTGGCAGCAGCGGAGTCTCTCCGTGCCGCCCCTGGTCGAAAAACTTCTGGCCTCCCCGCAGAAGTCCTTCTATTCCCGTTCCAACGGCTCAACCTGCGTGTTCGATTACCATTGTGGCGGCCCCGTTCCCCTCAAGGAGCCGCCTGGTATCCTTTTGCTGCCGTCCCTTAAAGCTCAAAACCGCGAAATCAAAAAGAATCCTGGCGCGAGCTTGATTGACCTGGGCGATGGCGTCTTGTGTCTGGAGTTTCACTCCAAGATGAATACCCTTGGACCTGACACCATCCAAATGGTTCAGTCGGGCCTGAGGGCGCTGGACAAGGATTTCGACGCGATGGTAGTCGGAAACCAGGGTGCAAACTTCAGCGCCGGCGCGAACCTGATGTTGTTACTGCTTGCCATCCAGGAAGGCGATTGGGATGAAGTGCAAGAAGCGGTCCGCGCCTTTCAGAATGCCAACATGGCGCTGAAGTACGCCCCGAAGCCCGTCATCGCTGCGCCATTTGGACTCACGCTGGGCGGCGGCGTTGAAGTGTCTCTGCATTGCGCGCGCAGAGTTGCCGCCGCTGAGACTTACATGGGCTTGGTCGAGACCGGGGTCGGCCTCATTCCTGCCGGTGGGGGTAGCAAGGAAATGATCCTTCGCGCCATGGATTCCGTTCCCACTGCTGAGGATGCTGACCCATTCCTTCCATTGAAAGAAGTGTTCTTGAATCTGGGCATGGCCAAGGTTTCAAGCAGCGCAGAAGAGGCGCGCAAATTCGGCTATCTCTCTTCCCAGGACGTCATCTGCATGAATCGTGATCGTCAGTTAGCCGCAGCCAAACAATGGGCCTTAGACCTGGTGAAGCTGGGCTACCGCCCCGGCAAGCCGCGAGAAGATGTTCTGGTTCTGGGCCAGTCAGCCTACAGCAAGCTGAAACTCGGACTGCACCTGATGCGCCGCGCGGAATATATCTCTGATTTTGATGTAGTGATCGGCACAAAACTGGCCAGGGTGCTTTCCGGGGGCGGTGAGTTCACCTCCCCGCAACGCGTCTCTGAACAATACTTGTTGGACCTCGAACGTGAGGCCTTTGTGAGCCTCTGCGGCGAAAAGAAGACGCAGGAGCGCATCCGGCATATGCTGAAAAATGGTAAACCGCTGAGAAACTGAACGTGCAGGGATCGATACGGCCAAGGGGGAAAGCGATCCTGATGGCAAAATGCGTTACCTTAATATTACTGGGCACCTTGGGGATTCCCGTGCTCCTGCTAAGCGCCGCGACTCAAGGCAAGCAATCGCATTGGGAGATCCAAGGCGAGTTGAGCGAGGCTTGCACCTGTAGCGTGCCCTGCGGTTGTAATTTCCGTAGCCGTGCTTCACACCCCTACTGCTGGTCTATCGCGTCGCTCAACATTCAAAAAGGCCATTATGGAAGAGTGAAGCTGAATGGCTTGCATCTGGTCCGCGGCCATGGAGAGAAAGCCATTGTATGGTATATCGATGATCGCGCGACCCCGGTGCAGGCCGCAGCGCTTCAGGAAATCGCGGCACATATCTCTGCAGCATTGCGATGGCGGCTGCCACCGTTCATTCACTTTGAGACGGCTCATATTACTCAGGTGACAGGGAAGCACGGGGCTGAGGTCAGCATCGCTGGCAGGGGCGGATTTAAGGCTGAATATCTCACAGGGGGCGACGGGAAAAATCCGATTGTGGTTGAAAATATGACTGCCTGGAACGTCCGTCACGACATCAAAGGCAGAACCCAGCGTCTTCATTACAAGGATCAATTTGGAAGCGCATTTGACAGGGCCAACACCAATGCAAACGAGGGGAAATTCGACTGGACCGATCGGACAAAATGGTACTTGTGATCTACCGCCATACCGAAGGTCAAAATCTACGACCTTCACTTGAGAGGACACCATGCAAGAAGCCTGGATAGTTTCAATGGCTCGGACAGCCGTGGGCAAAGCTCCACGAGGAACCTTGCGCAACACGCGACCAGACGATATGGCCGCTGCGGTCATCCAGGAGGTTCTTCGCCGGGTTCCTCAACTCGACCCCAAAGAAGTTGAGGATGTCATCCTCGGCTGCGCCATGCCCGAATCTGAGCAGGGGAATAATGTGGCGCGCATCGCCTCCCTGCGCGCCGGTTTGCCGGTCGCTTGTTCAGCCATGACGATCAATCGTTTCTGTTCTTCTGGGCTCCAATCCATTGCTCTGGCCGCGGAGCGCATCATGGCAGGGTTCGGCGAGGTTATGATCGCGGGCGGTACGGAAAGCATGAGCCTGGTTCCGATGGGCGGGCATCGCTTTTCTCCCAATCCGACGCTCGTCGAAACCTATCCCGACGTTTACCTCAATATGGGGCTCACAGCCGAAAATCTTGCCCGCAAGTATCAGATCACACGCGAACAGCAGGATGAGTTCTCACTGCGCAGCCATCAACGGGCGGTTGCGGCGATTGATGCGGGCAAATTCAAAGACGAGATTGTGCCGCTGGATGTGATTGAGGTAAGCCTAAACGGAGGTACAAAACCCCAAAGTCAGAAGATTGCCTTTGCCACTGACGAAGGTCCGCGCCGCGATACATCGCTTGAAGCTCTGGCCAGGCTGAAGCCTGTTTTTCATGCCCATGGAACTGTGACTGCGGGTAATTCTTCGCAGACAAGCGATGGGGCCGCGGCAGTCGTGGTGATGTCAGCCCGGAGGGCCCAGGCTCTGGGGATCCAGCCGCTGGCCCGCTTTGTGAGCTACGCCACAGCGGGAACGTTGCCCGAGGAAATGGGCATTGGCCCGGTTGAAGCGATCCCGAAAGCTTTAAAGCTCGCAGGCCTCCGGCTGCATCATCTGGATTTGGTTGAGCTCAATGAAGCCTTCGCGGCTCAGGCATTAAGCGTGATGAAAATTGCGGGTCTCGACCCGGAGCGGACCAACGTGAACGGCGGCGCTATCGCCCTCGGGCATCCATTGGGCTGCACCGGCGCGAAACTGACGGCAACCCTGCTGGGAGAATTGAAACGGCGAAAAGCGCGCTACGGCATGGTCACCATGTGCGTGGGCGGCGGGATGGGAGCAGCAGGAATTTTCGAAAACCTGCAGGCCTGAAGTTCGCAATGCCAAATCCCTGATTTGAACGCGGAGAGCGAATGACCACCACCATAAGTTCAGCACAAACCATCGTCAAAGGCGGCAGCTTTCTGATTGAAGCTCGGAAGCCGGAAGAAGTCTTTACCCCTGAAGACTTGACGGACCAGCATCGGCTGATTGCGCAAACGGCGGAAGATTTCGTTCAGCGCGAAATCGTTCCTCACCTGAAGGAAATTGAGGAAAAGAAGCCCGGCTTGCTACGCGAACTTCTGAAGAAAGCCGGCGAACTGGGCTTGTTGGCCACGGACGTTGCTCAAAGGTATGGCGGCCTGGAGCTGGACAAGATATCTTCCATCATCATCTCGGAAAAAATGGCGCGCGACGGCGCCTGGGCTTCGACGATTGGCGCACAAGCTGGCATCGGCATCCTACCCATCGCTTTTTTTGGCACTGAAGCTCAAAAGAAGAAATACGTCCCCCGACTCGCACGCGGTGAATGGGTGGGGGCCTATTGTTTGAGCGAGGCCACTTCCGCTTCTGACGCGCTGCATTGCAAAACCAGGGCTACACTGAATTCGGATGGAAAGCATTACAGATTGAACGGCACCAAGATGTGGATTACCAACGGCGGCATCGCGGACGTCTACATCGTGTTTGCCCGGATCGACGGTGAAAAGTTTACGGCGTTTATTGTGGAGCGCAATTTCCCGGGAGTCTCCCCAGGGCCTGAAGAACACAAGATGGGTATTCGGGGGTCCTCCACCACTCCGTTGAACCTCGACGATGCGCGAGTGCCCGTGGAGAACGTTCTGGGAGAAATCGGCAAGGGGCATCAGATTGCCTTCAATATTCTCAACATGGGACGGCTGAAATTGGGCGCAGGCTGCATCGGCGGCTGCAAGATTCTTCTGGCGCCGACCCTCCAGTGGGCCAAAGATCGCCGGGCCTTCGGGCATGCCATCGCTGACTTTGGCATGATCAAGGAAAAGTTGGGCACGATGGTCGCGCGCATCTACGCCGCCGAAAGTATGTCCTATCGCACGGCGGGCATGATCGATAGGTTGCTGGAAGGTGTGGACCAGGGCGCTCCAGAGGCCGCGCGCCAGATCCTGGAGGCCTTGCAGGAGTATGCCGTCGAATGCTCCATTCTCAAAGTGGCCGGCACTGAAGCGCTGGATTTCGTGGCCGATGAGGCTGTGCAAATCTTCGGGGGTTACGGTTTCAGCGCGGATTATGAAGTGGAACGGACTTATCGCGATCAGCGCGTCAACCGCATCTTTGAGGGAACCAACGAAATCAATCGCCTTTTGATCGTGGACATGCTGCTGAAAAGATCCATGAAGGGCGAACTGGCGCTGATTCCGGCAGCTCAGCGGGTTTTGGATGAGGTACTTGGCTCAACCAACCAGGATGAAGAAGCGGACGGGATTCTGGCTGCTGAGACACGGTTGATCGAAGGCGCAAAACGGGTGGCCCTGCTTGTGGTAGGTGCAGCTGTTCAGAAATATCTGCAAGCGCTTTCAGAAGAACAGGAAGTGATCGGCGGGCTCAGCAATGTGGTGATAGAAGTCTATGCCATGGAAAGCGCTTTGCTCCGCGCCCTGAAAAGGCTCTCCGCAAAACCGGAAGAGATCATCAGGTTTCATTGCGAAGCAGCACAGTGCTACATTCAGGAGGCAGCGGAACGCGTCGAAATGGAAGCCCGTCGGGTTCTGCCCCGCCTCGCTCAAGGCGACACGCTGCGGTCCTATCTGGCACTTATCCGTCGCTTCCTGAAGCGCTCACCCATCGATACCATCGAACTCAAGCGCCATCTGGCCGACCGCGCTTTGGAGCTGGCACGTTACCCTTTCAGCGAAGGCAAGGCTTAAGCCTCGAATGGAGTGCCGACCCCCGGCTCCACGCCGAATAAATCGAGTCGAGAGCGCCCCACAGGGCCCTCAAGGCTTCATCCGCAGTTTCCAGCACCCCTGTATTTTGAGCGCCGTGCTGCTCGAGCCACTGACCCCAGGCAGCCCTGTGGCGCTTGTCCGCTTCCTCGTGGACTGTGAAATAGGCGAGGCCTTTCGAATCCGTGATGCCGTAAAAGTGCCGCAGCCCTTCGATCTTTCGAGTAGCAATCTCCGGGACCTGGGCTTCATAGGCATAGAGGGCCGCCACAGCTTCCGCGACGGGGCACGTGCCGCAAATCCTCCGGTAGCTTTCGACCAGCGTCTGAACGCCCGGCAACGTCGGCGAGTGATCCAGCATTAGTTCGCTGGTTCCCACCGCGCATGCGAAGTCACGCCAGAGTTGCGGATGCGGTCCTTGTGGGTGGAGTTCTTCAGCTAGGTTTTCCATAACGAGGTCGCGCGTTTCACCCTCACACCGAGCGGCCAGTTGCTGAAGGTGTTCCGGAAAGGCTTTGACGTGCCGGCCATACTGTGCGGCGTAGATCTGCAAGGCATTGCGGTCAAGCCGCCCCGCCTGCCAGTCCTTGTAGAAAGGATGCTGCAACAGATTCCAGCGTCCTACCTGCTCGTCGAGCTGCGCCAGCATGCTGCTTGTTGGAGTCCTCATCCCCTTCACCTCGATTTCATTGGGGTCCCTCTGACCAGGTTGCGCTCAGTATAGAAGTGGTGTGGTAGCGCTACCGGGAATCGAACCCGGGTTTTGAGATTGAGAATCTCACGTCCTAACCCCTAGACGATAGCGCCGCTTGATCTCTCTTGATGATAGCACTCGCTACGGACCGCTGACCACAGCCGTTCAGAACCTGGTGAGGGATGAGAAGTTGAACTCTCGAATCTTCATCTTCGGAACGACCATCTCAATGGACTCTTCTCCAGCAGCACGCTCGGACGCACTCATCATTTCAACCTGATTCAGCATCTCGATGATGCTCTGATTGAAGCGGAAGTTTCTGACACCGTATTTCACCTCTCCGTTTTCAATCCAGAAGGTCCCATCGCGCGTCATGCCGGTAAGAATCTTGGCATAGGGATCCACTTCGCGGATGTACCAGAAGCGCGTCACCAGCAGGCCGCGCTCGGTTGAACGAATCATTTCCTCTTCGCTGGCGTGCCCCCCTTCCACCACCAGATTGAGCGGTGCTTCGCCGTATTCATTCGGGAGAGGGAACCCGTGGCCTGTTGGCTGCGCGCCCATTTTATGCGCCGTTTCACGGCAATAAACCAGGTTCCTCAGAACTCCATTTTCCACCAGTGAGACGCGCTGGCGCGGCACACCTTCGCCGTCGAATGGAGCGCCACTCGAGAAGGGATGGAACACGTCATCGCGAATCTGAATGTTCTCGCCAAACACTTTCTCGCCCACACGTCCGGTAAAGCAACTGCGCTTCTCGTAGACAGAAAGGCCGCCGAAGTCCAGCAGCAGAAACCCCAGCAAATCCATCACCGCTGAAGGTTCCAGAATCACCGCATACTTTCCGGGAGTCACCTCACGGGGATCCCGGCTTTGCAAGGCCTTGCGAGCAGCGCGGTCCGCCAGCTCATCAATCCCCAGCAACTGATATCGCGGGCCCGTCTTCTTCGCCCAGCCGGAACTTGTTTCACCGAGCATTGTCACCGAAAACTCGGAGACGGACTCTTCATGGAATGCCGCGAGCCCCCGTGAGTTATAAAGTGCGTTGACGGAGCGCCCGCTTGAAAAGACGCCGGCGGCAGTCAAACCATCCTTTTCCGCGCGCTGGATCACTTTGCGCACGGTTTCAGCACGCGCCTGGGGGCTCAACTGTGCAGTTTCTCCATCGTAACGGTCAACAGCCCGATACATCTGCGGGCCCGGCATCGGGAGCAGGTCCGGATTCGGCGGCTGAAGTGAGGCCAGCGCCAAGGCTGCCTCACACACTTCACGGATAGAGTCTTCATCCAGCTTATTCGTGCTCGCTCGCGCGGTGCGCTGGCCTGCCACGGCGCGCACGGAAAGGCTGACATCCTCCTCGGAAACGTTCTGGTGGATGGTATTGTTGGCAAAGCGCGTCAGCGAATAAGAGGTCCCCGTCACCGACGCTTCGGTCTCTTCCGCGCGGGAATACTTCAGCACCTTACTGAAAAGTTCGTCAGCAAATTGGCGGGACAGAATCATTGATTCATGACCTGACGGATTCACTGACTCAATGAGTCGATGAATCCATCCTTTAATTTCCCTGATAGGCGACGCCGACCTTTACTTTGCGGAAACGCGCCGGAGACGCCCCGTGGCCCGTGCCCATGGTTTGCATCGGCTGGCCTTTGCCGCAATTCGGCGTACCCCAAAGCACCCACTCCTCGAGACCGCAGATCGCGTCACAGGAATTCCAGAATTCGGTCGTGATGCCGCCATAGCTGGGGTTCTTCAGCATACGGGTTTTCTTGCCATGCTTGATTTCCCACCCGATTTCCGTTCCAAACTGGAAGTTATAGCGGCGGTCATCAATCGACCAGCTTCGATTGGTCTCCATGTAAATGCCGTCATCCGTATCGGCGATCAAGTCCTCCAGGGTTCCCTTTCCCGGCAGCAGGCTGACATTGGTCATGCGGATGAGCGGAATACGATTCCAGCCGTCCGCGCGCATGGCGCCGCTTGAACGCGGCTGGCCGATGGAAGCGGCCGATTCACGCGAGCTCAGGTAACCCACAAAGAGACCATTCTGGATGATCGGTGTGCATTGCGCCGCCACCCCCTCATCATCGTAGGCAAAGGTTCCCAGGCCGGGGCCGTGCAATACGGTAGCGTCCGCCACCACGTTCACAATGTCGGACGCGTACTTCAGCTTTCCGAGCTTATCCAGCGTCAGAAAACTCATGCCGGCAAAATTGGCCTCGTCGCCCAGCACGCGATCCAGCTCAATCGGGTGGCCGATGGATTCGTGGATTTGCAGGCCCAACTGTGAGCTTCCCAGGATAATATCCCTTTCACCGGCTGGGCACTGGTCGCATTGATGCAGCGCCACCGCCTGCTCGGCAACCTCCGGGGCGTGCCCGAGCAAGTCCAGCTCTTCAACCAGTTCATAGCCGCGGGTCTGATACTGCCCTCCAAAAGAGTTGGGATAAGAACGTCGCTGAATCTCATTTCCGTTGAAGGACGTGGCCACGAAGCCAGCGCCCGTTTGCGTCTTCACCTGACGGATTTCCGAGCCTTCGCTGGAAAGGAAAAGCTGGTCAATCTTGCGGAAATCCATCGCCGCCTCGGCCAGCGTCACCCCCTTCACCTTGCGCAGCTCCGCATCGACTTTCAGCAGCAGGTCGAGGCAGGTGGAAACAGGAAGGGTGAAGGGATCGACCTTGCAGGCAGCCTCCCAGTGGTCGACCACCTTGCCCTCCGGCGCCAACCGGACATCCCGCTTTTTGCAAAGCGCGCTGGCGCGGGCGATTTCAACGGCCCGTCCGGCTGCGGCGTCGATGGATGGGCGTGAAAGATCCTGTGTGGAGGCAAACCCCCAGGCTCCATCGACAATTACGCGGATGCCGATGCCGAGCGAGTGCGAGTCCCGCACCTGACCTGCCTGGCCGTTCTTGGTGGAGAGATAGCGCTGCCGGATATCCATCACGCGGGCATCGGCATAAGTCGCGCCGCGCGCCACAGCCGTATCAAGCGCCTGTTGAGCCGGATCCTTCATGGGAAAAGTCTTGGATTCTTGGAATTGCGAAACCTGATGTATGCAGGATAAAGCAGCAGAACCTTGACGCAGCCCCTCGCTACGTCCCTTCAGACCAGGACGCGAGGTACTCTCTTTGTTCCTCGGTGAGCTCGTCAATGCCAATGCCCATCGAGTCGAGTTTCAGCCTGGCAATTTCCTGATCGATCTCAGCCGGTACGGGATAGACCTTCTTCTCCAGTTTCCGGGCGTTCTTCACCATGTATTCCACGGAGAGGGCCTGATTCGCAAAGCTCATATCCATCACGACAGCGGGATGGCCTTCCGCAGCCGCCAGGTTGATGAGTCGCCCCTCGCCAAGCAGGCAGATTTTCCGTCCATCGGCCAGCGTGTATTCATCCACGAACTCGCGCGGCTGGCGCTTGCTGACAGCCATCTGTTCGAGCGCCGGAATATCAATCTCCACGTTAAAGTGGCCGGAGTTGCAAACCACCGCGCCGCTCTTCATCGCTTTGAAATGCTCTTCGCGGATCACGTTCTTATCGCCCGTCAGTGTCACAAACACATCGCCAATCCGGGCTGCCTCAGACATGGGCATGACGCGGTAGCCGTCCATCACCGCTTCGAGCGCTCGGGTTGGATTCACTTCGGTGACGATGACGTTGGCGCCCAAGCCGTGCGACCGCATCGCGAATCCGCGACCGCACCAGCCGTAGCCTGCCACCACCACATTCATGCCCGCCAGCAGAATATTGGTGGCGCGGATGATCCCATCCACTGTGGATTGCCCCGTCCCGTAGCGGTTATCGAACAGGTGCTTCGTGTCAGCGTCATTGACGGCGATAATCGGGAACTTCAGTACGCCATTTTTCGCCATGCTCCGCAGGCGGATGACGCCGGTGGTCGTCTCTTCCGTGCCTCCCAGAATTTCCGGCACCAGATCCTGCCGCTTGGTCAGCACGGTGGTGACCAGGTCTGCGCCATCGTCCATCGTCACCTGCGGCTTGTGAGCCAGGGCAGCGAGGATGTGACTGTAGTAGGTGTCGTTATCCTCACCTTTGATGGCAAACACCGGGATGCCATAATCCTTCACCAGCGAGGCGGCCACATCATCCTGCGTGCTGAGCGGATTGGAGGCGCAAACCACCACATCTGCGCCGCCTTCCTTGAGCGTCACCGCAAGGTTTGCCGTCTCCGTCGTCACGTGCAGGCAGGCGGAAATGCGGACTCCCGCCAGGGGCTTCTCCTTGCGGAACCGCTCCCGAATCAGCCGCAGCACCGACATCCACTGCTCGGCCCACTCAATGCGAAGCTTCCCTTTCGCCGCCAGATTCAGATCCTTCACGTCATACTTCGAATTAACCACCGTCGTCGCCATCTAGAGTCCAGCCTCCTTGCGCAGTATTGCAGCTTTATCAGTTCTTTCCCACGTGAACTCGGGCTCCGGACGCCCAAAATGTCCGTACGCCGCCGTCTTTTTGTAGATTGGGCGTAGCAAGTCAAGCGATTGGATAATTCCCTGCGGAGTCAGTTGGAAGTGCTTGCGGATAAGATCGACAAGTCTGGCCTCGCTGATTCTTCCGGTTCCGCAGGTGTCCACCATCACCGAAACCGGCTCGGCGACGCCAATGGCATAGGCGAGTTGCACTTCTGCCCGGCTGGCCAGCCCAGCAGCCACCAGGTTCTTGGCAATGTAACGCGCCATATAGGTGGCGGACCGATCCACTTTGGTGGGATCCTTGCCCGAAAACGCCCCGCCCCCGTGATGCGCCGTGCCGCCGTAGGTATCGACAATAATCTTGCGTCCCGTCAGCCCCGAATCCCCCACCGGACCCCCGGTCACAAATCGCCCCGTGGGATTAATATGAAATTTCGTCCGCTCGTCCATCATATGGGCGGGGATGACCGGCTTGATGACGCACTGCAGAATGCCTTCACGCAGAGTTTCCCGGCTAACGTCATCCGTATGTTGCGTTGAAATCACCACCGCATCCACCCGCACGGGAACACCCTTTTCATACTGCACAGTCACCTGAGATTTGCCGTCCGGCCGGACAAAATCCAGAATTTTCTTCTTCCTTACCTCCGCCAGCCGCTGGCAGAGCTTGTGAGCCATCATGATGGGGAATGGCATCAGCTCGTCGGTTTCATCACAGGCATAACCAAACATTAATCCCTGGTCGCCAGCCCCGCCCGTCTCCACGCCCATGCCGATGTCACCGCTCTGTCGGGAGATGTTGACTGAAATCTGGCAGTCATCTGCTGTGAAACCGCAGCCAGGATCGGTATACCCGATTTCTCGCACCGTCTCTCGCACCAGCTTCTGAATATCCGGCTCAGCGTGGCTCGTGATTTCACCCGCCACGAAGACCAGTTGGTCCTTCACCATGGCTTCGCAAGCCACTCGTCCTTTGGGGTCCTCAGCCAGGATGGCATCCAGGACAGCATCCGAAATCTGATCGCAAACTTTGTCCGGATGCCCTTCTGTAACCGACTCTGAGGTAAAGAGATAGCTGCTATTTGCCTGAGACACGGCATTCTTCTCCAGCTTTGGATTCACAGCACGCACAAAGTATTAACGCTAGCATGCCACTTCTTGGACTGTCAAACGCCAGAGATCGTGACATTACGTCGAAAAAAATGGCGTCAGTAGATCATTGGAATTGCAGATGGCGGTACTTATTGGACAGTGGACAGAAGCTGATTTAACTCTATGCGCCTCTGCCCGGGGGTTTGCCGGACGGTAGAATTGGCATCGTCCCATAAGGCCAGGTGACAAGCATCAAGTTCCAGCGATAAACCTTTCCACCCCAGCGCGGAGCGCAGGCATCTCGCTTTTGATGATGTCCCAGATGATTTCCGGATCCACGCCGAAGTAAGCGTGGGCCAATATGTCTCGCAGACCCGCAATCCTTTTCCAGTCGATTTCGGTAAGCCGTCTGCGCACATCTTCAGGGATCCTCTTGGCTGCTTCTCCGATAATTTCGAGATTGCGTATGACAGCATCCAACGTTTTCGAGTCCGCCTTGAAGGATTCAAGCCCGTAATCTGCCGTATAGTCTTCTATTTTTTGTGATGCGTCCAGGATATCCTGCAAGTAGAGTCGATAATCACGCGGCATGCACGCACTCAGCCAGTATGCGATCGCGGAGGCTGGGCCGGAGGGAATCCACCAGCACGAGGTCAACGCGGCACACGAAAAGATTCTCCAGATACTCCTTAAGCCCCATGTAATTTGCGAACGTCTTGGGATTCAGGTCGACAATAAAATCGAGGTCGCTGGCCGGGTCGTTCTCGGCACGCGCAGCCGATCCAAACAGCAGCAGGCTCTTTACGCCGAACTGATTTAATTGATTCTTTGCGTCGCCCAGGATAGCTAAAATCTTGTCGCGGCTGAGCCCATTTTGGGGAGACAACCAGGTTTCCTTCCAGACTCGGTCAGATCGATCGAGCCACAGCCGCCGGCCGTTAAAGGCGCTTACGAAATCGTGTGGAAGCCTGGTGGTGGGTAAGGCGAACCCGTTAACGTATAGGTCCATGCCGTAGCAAACCGTCTGAGAACCATTTTTAACCAGTCTAAAAATCCCCACGCCGCCGAGGTTCTCAAAGCGCGAGTCGGTAAAATAGCCGGGTGGGTGTGACGCCGTGCCCGGTTCGTATAGGGCTGGCGGCGGACCAAACTCCGCCTGCACGGAGAGAACCTGACCGTCAAATTGACACGACGAATAGTCAAAATGGAGTAATGGAGGAAGGAAAAGGCCGTCCACGTCAAGAACAAGGAGGGTTGGGATCTCACCCTTGAATTTCTTATAGGCTTTGTCAATGGCCCCCCGGATGGGTCCCCCTGCGCCTACGGACCGCGCTTCCAGATTGGGATATTTCCCCTTTTTCGCCCGGCCATCCTTAATCTTGTCCTGTCGAAGCTCCGACTGCCAGTCGCGGCGCTTGACCTCCACCATGACGCGGCTGCCGCTCGTCCCTTGGACTACAAATTCTCCGTCAGAATCAGTCCCTCCGTTTGGCTGCCACGTGTCCCTTAATGGTTCATAGCCTTTTTGAGAAAGATATCGAGCAACCCGGAGCTCGGCGAGAGCAGCATCGCGCTGTCGCTCCCGCTCCTTGCTTTGAAGGCGTTGAAGGTATTCTTCAAAAACTCCTCGGCTCCTGGCGAACTCAAGCAATTGCTCGAATTCGTCCGCGAATGCCTGAGAGCTGGGGGTAGGAATCATTCCAATGCGCGCCTTCTTTAACAGACCGACTCAGCACCCCAAGGGAAACACGGTTGCCCATACACTGCAATGATCATAGCATATCGCGGCCCTTCACCATGTTCTTGAAGGGGCGAGAGGCTATTTACGAACAAGGTGGCAGGTAAAGCGATTCCCCTCTCTATAAGCGCATTACAGGAATCGGTTTTGGCAATCCTTAAGCGATCAAACCTGCGGAAAGACTCGGAGTATGCGTGTGTCGGTTGCCGTCAGGAGTTCAGCGGCAGCTTGTGCAGACAAAGGGCGTTGAGACGGCGGATGATTTTGTAGCCTTGCTCTCCGTCGCAGGAGAGGTCAGGACGAAGGTCAGTTCTGTGCCGGGATGAAGGACGATATCCTTATGATGCTTGGCGAGGGCATGAATAGCTCCGGCCAGCGCTCCGATGCCCGCACCGTAGAGCGCGCCGGTCCCCCCATCGGCGATTGCGCCCACTCCGGCTCCGGCGGCGGCGCCAATACCAGTTTCTTCCGCGCTTTGCTTTTTACTCTTCCCCGGCCCCTGAAGCGTCCCCTCATCGCCTTTCACCTTCACTCCATTCGCGGAATCATTATTGGTGAGCTGGGCGTTCAGCGAGTATTGTTTTCCATTTTGCGTGACAATGCTATCCGCCACCAGCCGCATCTCGGCTTTTCCCTTCGCCCGCCCCGGTGGCTTTACAAAAGCGACGTGGCCGCGCAGCATGCTGCCTGCGGGGACCACTTCAACACCCTTCACAAAAATAGGGTCTTCAATTTTCGCGGTGAACGGGTCACCTTGCTGGTTGGCCGAGGAACTCAGCGTGGAAGTCAGCTGGGCATCGATCCGCGTCCCTGCGGGGAGTGTAAATTGCGAGGTTTGAGCGCCCGCGAGAAGCGCGCATCCCGCGGCGAGGGCAAAGATCATGGCCAGAGTGGTTTTTGCGCTTCTCATGCCAAGCCTCACTGAGAACCGGTTGCCTCCTCTCCTGGCGAGGCAATGGTTGACTTATCCGCCATCGTCGTACGGTTCACAATGAACGTCAGTGTACTGCCCTGAACAAGCACAATGTGCTTTTCATGCTTCAGAAGGCTGTAGATCAGCGCGGTTCCCGCTCCAATTCCGGCGCCGTACATAATATCGGTGCCCATTCCCGTTCCGCCCGGAGGGCAGTAACCATACCAATCGCATTCGATGGCCTTGCCCATGCCGATGCTGGCACCCACGCCGGCACCCATCCCGCCCACAATGGCAGCGGCCTCGGCGGCTTTTTTCTTGCTCTTCCCGCAGCCGGTGATGGTGCCTTCCTCATCGGCCTTCGTCTTGCCGGTATTCGCCGTGTGCGCGCAGACACCACCTTGCGCCTCCTCGAGAGTGCCGGAAAGTGGATAAACAACGCCCTCAGGAGTCGAGATATTATCAATCACAAGGCGCATCTGAGCCTTGCCGGCAATGCGGCCTGAAGGCTTCAGGAAGGCGATATGACCATTCACCGTGCTGTACTTGGGAAGAACCTCCTTCCCATTTACGAATACCGGTTCGCTGATTTCGCCCGTGAACTTATCACCTGACTTGTTGGTTTTGTCGGTCAGAGTTGTATCCAATTGCACCCGAAGGGTTGTGCCGGCAGGAATAGGCGGCGGAGGCGTTGCAGCCGGCTGGGTCGCCTGGGTAGCCAGGGCCATCCCCGCCAACGCCCATAGAGCCAGTATCGTCCCTGCGATCTGAAATGTCTTTTTCATTGCGCCTCCTTCCCCATCGGTTTGAGTTATCCATGAAGAACGATGGGGGCACTTGGGCCCGATCTTTGCTCCTATGCTTCGAGATGCTGGCAGGATGCGACTCGTTTCCTCCGCATGGAACTGCTGATGACGTACTCGCATGGCCTGCTCGGCAATTTAGAAGGTTACTGAAAAGCCCCGAAAATCAGTGGTAGCGGCGACCTTATGTCGCCAGAACTCCAATGTGATCAAGGCGTCGATGCGGGGTAAACCCGCCTCTACACATTTTTCAGCAACCTCTCAGGTTGAGTATACTCCCACATCCGCCCACAAAAAAGCCTTCCTCTCGCTCCTTTATCTGATTCGAGAGAGTGTTGCTTAGTTGCCTCCAAACTGCCTCGTTCGCTCGGCAAATGGCGAGCGAATCGTCCATGTGAGTCCGCCAACGAAGGGGCGAAGATCGTCAGGGGAAAAGTGTCTCAAAGGTTTCATTTGTCTCCATCCGCGCTTTTCCCTCTGCTATGCTGAAGCCGCTATGGATACTCCCAAGGGCGATCGACCCCTTAAACCCCGTTTATGCCGCTCTCCCCAGCTCACTCCGGCGCGGCTGGCCGCCTGCCGGGCCAACGCCCGCAAATCCACCGGCCCCCGCACCGCCCGCGGCAAAGCCCGTTCCTCCCTG
>Ga0070741_10002866_pt1 | contig 44624 bp, 41 predicted proteins | sample Coa_R1_4_FD_66440 | JGI IMG/M metagenome (GOLD analysis project Ga0070741, IMG submission 66440) | Surface soil microbial communities from Centralia Pennsylvania, which are recovering from an underground coalmine fire - Coalmine... | ecosystem: Environmental > Terrestrial > Soil > Unclassified ... | reverse complement strand
TTTCTGACGAGGCTGAACCTCAAGGAGCACAACGTCGACCTCGACTTCTACATGCAGTTTAGGAAATTCATTCTCGGTCGTCAACCGGGAACAACTCTACTATACAAGGAGCAATGAGCATGGTCATGGAAAATTTGTGTACCGTTTATGCAAGACCCAAAACGTTGACGCCGGTCATCACGCACTATTGCCCCGGCTGCACGCACGGCGTGATTCATCGCCTCGTCGCCGAAGTGATGGACGAATTGAATTTACGCGAACAAACCATCGGCGTCGCGTCGGTCGGCTGCTCGGTCTTTGCGTACAACTATTTCGATTGTGATTTTTGCGAAGCCGCGCACGGACGCGCACCCGCGATGGCGACAGGCGTGAAACGCGTACATCCCGACAAGATTGTTTTCACTTATCAAGGCGATGGCGACCTCGCGTCCATCGGGCTGGCGGAAATCGTTCACGCCGCAACGCGCGGGGAAAACATCACGGTGATTTTTGTCAACAACGGCGTGTACGGCATGACGGGCGGACAGATGGCGCCCACGACGCTGCCGGGCATGAAGACCACCTCGTCTCAAGCCGGACGCGATGTGGAAACGATGGGCTTTCCGATTCGCATGTCCGAACTGTTGGCGACCGTGACCGGCGCCAGCTATATCGTGCGGCGTTCGGTGCACGACCCCGGACACATCAATCAGACGAAAAAAGCCATCAAGACCGCGTTTCAGGTGCAGCAGCACCAACTCGGATTTTCGCTCGTCGAAATTCTGTCGTCGTGTCCCATCAATTGGAACATGACACCGGTCGAGGCGCTGACGTACATCCAAGACCGCATGATTCCGTACTACCCGTTAGGCGATTTCAAAGTGACGGAAGAGGTCAAGGCAATCAAGTAGAGGATAGGCAGAAAGCAGAACGCAGAACGCTGCAAAATTTACTGCCGCCTGCTTACTGCTTACCGTCTCCGCTGTGACAATGCATCACGAAATTGTTATTTCCGGATTTGGGGGACAAGGGGTTTTGTTTGCGGGGCAGCTGCTCGCGTACGCCGCGTTGGAAGAAGACCGCCATGTGACGTGGATTCCGTCCTACGGTCCCGAAATGCGCGGCGGCACGGCGCACTGCATCGTGATTGTTTCGGACGAAGAAATCGGTTCGCCGCTCGTGAAACATCCGACTGTCGCGCTGGTGTTGAATCCGCCTTCGCTGGAAAAATACGCGCCGTTGGTGAAACCGAACGGCGTGTTGATTCTCGATTCGACGCTCATCCAAACGCGCAGCGCGCGCAGCGACATTCAAGAAATTGCAGTACCCGCCAAAGAAATTGCCGACGAGTTGGGCGCGCCGCAAATCGCGAATGTGGTGATGCTGGGCGCGCTGCTCGCGGCGACGCATGTGGTCGCGCTGGAGACGATGGACAAGGTGTTGGAAGAACATGTCAGCGCGAAACATCGCCACATGCTTCAAGCCAATAAAATGGCGCTGCGTCGCGGCGCCGAGTTCGTCCGCGCGCGTCAACCGGCATGAACGCGCGCACATGAAAACGGTGAGGTTACGCGTCATCGCACTCGATGCAATGTACTTGTGTGGCGATGCGCAAACTCGCCGTTCGTTTTCACTTGGAACCCAATTTTTTGATCGAGCCGACGCCGCTGACCGTTTGCGAAACTTGCGGGTCGCCGTAATAACGGATGCTGCCCGCGCCAGTCCTTAGCATTTACGCAAGAGACGCGAAAAGGTCACGCCAGAGTGGACAAACGTTTAGCCTTCGACTTGAATTAGACCTTTGCGAATCGCGTATTTCACCAATTCGGTGCGGCTGTGCAAACCGAGTTTTGCCAAAATGTTGGCGCGATGGCGTTCGACGGTTTTGACGCTAATGACCAATTTGTCCGCGACTTCTTGATTCGACAACCCATCGGCAATTAACGTCAACACCTCGCGCTCGCGTTCCGTCAAGCCGTCGAATGCCTTGTCGTCGCCCTGCTCTGCGCGCGTCAAATAATCCTTGACCAGCGTTTTGGCGAGCGATGGGTACAAGTACACCCCCCCCGCGTGCACGACGCGAATCGCATTCACCAATTCGGTCGGCGCGGCTTTTTTCGGCACATAGCCCGACGCGCCCGCGTTCAACATTTCAAAAAAATATTCGTCGCTCTCGTGCATGGTCAAAGCAAGAATCGTGACATGGGGCAGCGCTTTTTTGATGGCGCGCGTTGCTTCATAACCGGGAATGTCGGGCAGGGCAATGTCCATCAAGATAACATCCGGTTTCAATTCCAGCGCGCGGCGAATCGCTTCCTGTCCGCTGTCGCACTCGCCGACGATTTCCATATCGGCTTGCGATTCCAACAACATACGCAGTCCGGCGCGCACAATCGCGTGGTCGTCAACTAACAGCAACCGCATATACGTTTTTTTCCTCCAAGGGAGCCAACGGAATTTTTGCCAACAAATGCGTCCCTTTGCCCGGCGCGGATTCGATGATGAGCGTGCCGCCGACGAGCATGACGCGTTCCTGCATCCCCAACAAACCCCACGCGCGACGCGGCGCCTGCGCCTGAATAACTGCTTCGGGCACAAAGCCGATACCGTCATCGCGAATGTCCAGCGCGACCTCGTGCGGCGCAAAATCCAACGTGATGACGACGCGCGCGGCTTGCGAATGACGCGCCGCGTTATTGAGCGCCTCTTGCGCGAGCCGATACAAAATCGTTTCCACTTGCGCGCGCAGGCGGCGGCGCGTTCCCGTCGTATTAAATTCGATGTGCATGTGACTGCGCGCGGCGACATTGTTTGCCATTTCGCGCAGCGCGGGCACGAGCCCCAAATCGTCGAGCTGCGCCGGACGCAAATCCGCAATCAATTGGCGCAAGTCGTCCACCGCGCCGGTGCTCATGCGCTCCAATTCGCGCAAACGTTTTTCGGCGAGAAACGGATTGGTCGTCATCATCGCCTCGACCGAGTGCAAGCCCATTGCCAAGCCGGTGAGCGTTTGCCCGGTCTGGTCGTGCAGTTCGCGCGCGAGGCGTTTGCGTTCTTCTTCTTGCGCGGCGACCACGCGTTCCAATAATTCTCCGCGCAGTTCTTCTTTTTCCTGCACACGTTCGTACAAACGCGCGTTTTCGATAGCAATGACCAATTGACGCGCGAGCGTTTGCAAGACCGCGAGATTCGAGAACGCGCCCGCGTATGCCAAGCCGATCGCGCCAATCGCGTCGTCGCCGGACAGGAGCGGCAGCGCCACCAGCGCGTTTTCGTAACTCGCCGGTTCGTACGCCAATTCACGCGTTTCGAACGCGCGCCGCGCAACGTCAAACGTGCGTTCCGACAAATCGGGCGGCAAACTGGCATCCACGCGATGGTATGCTGCGCGGGCGGCGAGCACATGCTCGCGTTCGTCGTACAAAAACACCGTGCCCGCGATGACCGGCTCGACCAGCGTCACAATTTTTTCGATTGCCTCGCGCAGCAAGACATTCAAATCGAGCGACGTGCCGAGAATGCGACACGTTTCAAACAGGACGCTCAATTCGCGCGCGGCTTCGGCTTGCGCGTCAAACCGTGCCCGATTCAGCTGTTCGATGCGCCGTGCATATTCCGTTTCAAACACACGCAGGACGCGGAGGATGAAAACTGCCGCGAGCGCGCCGACGACCGCGCGAAAAAGTTGGACGGGAATGCCGGTATAGTTTTGAAACGTGAGTGTATTGACGACGGACGCGGGGAAAAACGCTGCCGGCGGAACGACCACCTGAAAAAACCCGTACCAGGCAAACGCCAGCGCCGCGCCAATCAAATCGCGACTGAATTGGGCATAACCTTCGCGAATAAACGCGCGGCGTTGGACAAACATTGCCGCCGTTGCCAACAACGCACCGGGCGCACCCAGCGCATAGCGCGCGAGAATGTCGGCAAAACGCCAAAACGCCAATTCGTTGCCGTCAAAAAGCGCGATACGATACGCGACGAGCCCGGCGAGATACAGCGCGCCGAAAAGCAGCGTCAAATGTCTCAGTCGCGCATACTTTGGGTCGAGCAGACGCATGAGCCGTGCGGCGAATTCGATGAGCAGGACGAACGAGGCGGCGAGTAGAAGAATGCTGATGCCCTGAAAGAGTTGCAGTGTGGCGTTAGTGTCGGTGGACATCAGCAAAAACATTTCCATCCATTCATGGATGCCGTGCGTCAGACCGAACGCGGCGAGAAAGGGCAGGGCGCGCGTGAGCGCGAGTTGGCTGTTGCGTCCACTTTCCAGCGCGACGACCACACCCGTCACAAAAAATGCCAGCCCGTACAAGCCGTAAATAAGCGGCAAGTTGGATTGGCAAAAGGCAGGAAATCCACCATCCATGCGCGTCACCTCGCTCGACGCCTATCAATACGTCCTTGTCAGCTTAGACAAAAGAGATGACGCGCCCAGTCCTAATCGCGTCCAAAACGGGTATCGGCTCGTTTCTCTGCGTTGGTGCTGTGCGATTTTCAATTATCATTCCTGCAGCGCGCGGAGCCATGAAGGACACCAAGAGACCCTTTGTGGAACACCGACTGATGGAGATACTGAACGCACGTCGCCCAGCGTTGGCTCTGCGCCGCGCGGAATGCGCAAAAAAGCGCGCCTCGTTATAACGAGGCGCGCAACAAACCCGCGTTACTGCGGTCGGAATGAAACACATGCGTGCTACCGAGTCAGCGGCTGTGCGGTGCTCGCGCCTTCGCGTACATAATAATAAACAAACGCGACGGCAAAGAGCGCCAGGACAATTGCCATGAGCCAACCTGCGGTAATCATGCTCTCAAACAGCAGCGCATAGATCGTGATTAACGCGCCCAGCACCGTCCACACAACCTCCATTTCGGTGACGATGCGGACGTGCTGCCATAACGTCTCGCGATATGCCCACCATGAGCTCACTCCGAACGCAAGAATCGCGGCGCCCAATACGCGGTACGGAGCCACATCCGTAATGGACTGTCCGAACAGCGTAGCCCAGAATTGGGGCACGACGACAAGAATCAAACCGACGATCAACGCGACAATGCAGTGGATGAGAAACGTCAGTTTGAGACCGGGCAAAACTTGTTTCTCCATACTTGCCTCCCTGCAAATCGTGGGGAATCAGCGCTCCCCAAACAAAAACCGACCCGCTGTGATCGAGTCGGTTCGTCAACTCTCTGCACAGCACGTTTGCGCGTACGAATCCGAGAAATGATTTTTCGTGGTGCTATGCATAATTATTATACGCCAAACTTGTACGCGATTCAATCCCCCGCGCGGGCTTACCATCCCCGGCGATGCACTTGCCAGCGCGTGTTCATGATGCGGTCCTCCCAAATCATCGTGTTTTCATCCACGACGGTATAGTAAACCGTCCAGCTCAGCGGGCGTGACAATTCGGTGCCTTTGTAGCTTTTGGGTTGATAGTCGCGCACCGAAAAGTGAATGAAATTGTCTCCCGCTTGATAGACGCCGACTTTGTACGTCATCAAGTCTCTCCAGCGCACTTGATGCGAATAGTTGTTGTTCCGCTCCAGAATGGTCTCGGCGTACACCGTACCGTATTCCGTCGTTTCTTCCGATGTCCAGATACCTACCAGGTCTATTGCGACGGGCGCCGCTTTCGGCAGGGGTTCATCGGGTGCGCGTTCCAACGGCGGTGCCTCATCGTCAGGCGCATTGTCCGGGGGAAGCAGCGGTTGTTGTCCGGGCGCGGCGGGCGGCGCGGGGGCAGGCGCGGGCGCAGTAGTGCACGCTGCGCCTAACAGCACAATCAGCACAACGCCATTCATTACACGCGCAAGCTCCTTTGAATTTGGTCCAAATTTGGCGAAATCATACACGGCAAAGAAAAACCCCCCACAAGTGGAGGCGTATCTTGTAGGGGGCTGCCGGCGACTTTACCGGCAATTCGAACGCATTCCTATTTCATTTGTGGCGCAAGATCTTCGAGGTTTCGGTGATATAGTGCATCAAACGCCGTTCGTCCGCGCAAAAACCTCGAAGGTCTGTCCCTTGAACCCAAGTGGACTCGGCGCTAATGCGATTTCACGGCTACAGATTGTGCGGCGACAGGCGCTTCTTCTCTTGGCAAGACGGGGAACAGCTTCACTGCAAGTACGTATGCCGCGACGCCCGCTGCCACCAGCGCCAACGTGACGACCCATTCGCCCAGCGACGGGATATAGATTGTGCCGAACTGAATGGTATAGTCGTAGAATCCAAACACTGCCACATTCATGCGATTGAGCAGAATCCCGCCGATAACAAACAATGCCGCGCGGAACCGCCGTCGCGCATCTTGACGCCCGCGCGCGCTGCTCAAGATGACCAACGGCAGCGCGATGCCGACAAGCAGTTCGAGCCACATCAGGAAACTGCCAAAACTTAATGCGAACAGCTGCGGCAATTGCCCGCGCCACACCAAGTCGCCGACTTTGAGCGCGAGATAAAGACTCAGCATGAACGCGCTGGCGCGCGCCAGACCCGCCAGCAAATCATCTTCGCGTTTCAGCCCAAAGGCGCGCGCGGCGAGACTGCATTCCACCGTGACCACGCTCAAGCCGACCGTGATTGCCGATACGAAAAAGAGCACCGGCAGCAGCGGCGTGTACCAGAACGGGCTCAACTTGGTGGCAAAAATCAGATACAGCGAGCCGAGTGAGGATTGATGCAGTGTCGAAAGCATCACGCCGAGAATCACCAGCGGCACGACGATTTTGTGCAGCAGTTTCTGCGCCCACCCAATCTTGAAGCGCTCCCATACTGCCGGGCTGAATTCCAGCAGCAGCACGGTTGTGTACAGCATCACGCACCACGCGACTTCGAACATCACCGAGTGCGGATTCCACATGATGATGGGATGCCAAATGTTGTACCAGCGTCCCAAATCCACGAGCAGCGCGACGATAACCAGACCGTAACCGATGAGCGCGGTCAACACGGCGGGACGCAGAATCGGACGATAACGTTCGAGGCGGAACACATACACGGTCGCCGCAATCACAAAGCCGCCCGCCGCAAGCGCAACGCCTGTCATTACGTCAAAGCCAATCCACAAGCCCCACGGCACCGTGTCGCTCAGCGCCGTGACGGTGCCCAAACCCCAAAACACGCGCGCAATGATAAACCCCGCAGCCGCAATCCACAGCATCAGGACCGTAAACACGCCGAGGATTTGGCGCGGCGACAGCTCGGGAATCTGGATGCTCGGTAGTTCGCGCACGCGCATCACGAATTCGGCAAAACGTTCCGCGCGCTCGGGTTTGGCTGCGCTTGGGACAGGCTGCGGCGCAAAAAATCTCCACAGCAGCCAACCGACGCCGAACAGAAACGCGAGCGGCAGGAGAAACCGCAGGACAATAAAGACAAAGAGCGCCCACAGTTCGTTAAAGAATTGCGCATATTGGTCAAACATAAGAACCTCCGTGTGTCATGAGTGCAAGAGCAATGAGCGGTGAGTGTTGAGCAATGAGCAATGAGTGATGAGTGATGAGTGGAAATTTTTCACCTCCGCTCACCTTCGCCCTCTCTCTGTTCTTCTTCCCCGCGCTTGCGATTCCGCAGCCACGCGATGCCGCCCATCAACAGACCAACGCCGACGGCAACCGCCGGAATTTTTTCCATGACCTGCCAAGTCAAGTCGGGCAGTGGGGTTTCGGGCAGTTTCATATTCAAACCGAGTTTATCGAACGGAACATTCGCCAGATACAAGACCGATGTGCCGCCGACCTGCGTCAAGCCGTAAATGTACGGCACGTACTTGTCCGGATTCGCGCCAATGCGCGCTTGCGCTTCGGCAACCAATTCTTTGCGCGTGCCAAATTTCAACGCGCCCGTCGGGCAGGCTTCTACGCACGCGGGCAGCTTGCCTTCCGCGAGACGGTCCGCGCACATATTGCATTTGCGAATGCGCGGGTTTGCCGAATTCCATTCAAACTTTGGAATGTTGAACGGGCATGCTGCCATGCAGTAACGACAGCCCATGCACTTGTCCGCGTCATAGACGACCGGACCTTGCGGCGTTTTCACAATCGCGCCGACCGGACATACCGACGCGCACGCGGGTTCAACGCAGTGCATACACTGACGCTTGATGCTCGTGAAAACTGGCGCATCGTCCGTTCCGCCCGTTTTGTAAAATTCGACATGCGTGAACGCCGTTGCCGAAAGTTGCTCGGGATACGTTTCGTGCGCGGGAATTTTTTCCGGAAGCGGCGGCAAATGATTTTTCGCTTGGCACGCGATTTGGCACTGCCGACAGCCGATGCATTTGGTCGTATCAATCAAAATGCCATATTGCTGCGCCGCTTCGTCCGAGCCCAAAAAATCGGCGAGCGCGACCTGATCGAATATGGGAATGGCAGTCAGCGCCAGCGCGCTGGCGCCCGACCATTTCAAAAAATCGCGACGTGTAAGATGTACGGAATTGTTCATATCAACCGACCTCCAGAGTCCCATTCAACGCGTGTTTGGACCGCACCGCATAGCGTGGGCAGTTGAAACAGGCATCGGTCACCCCCCCCCCGGCGCATTGGACCGCCAGCCAGCACGGCAAGTCGGGATGCGCGGCAGCTGCGGCGCGCGCGCGTTCGGTTTGTGGATTGCTTTCGATGTCCCAGCAGTACGGTTCGCCCTGACGCGCCAGTTGTTCGCGTCGGTCGGCTTCTGCCATTTTGGCTTGAATCCATTTGCCGACGAGCACAATGCACAGCAGCGGAACGACGATGCGCAGCAACAGCATGTACGCCAGAACGATGGCATCACGGAAAAATGCAAATGAATCAGTAGGCATATTCTGCCTCGCTTCCCAATTTCCAAGCGTTATGGGTGCGGCGTAACATTGTGCTTTGTCTCCGGCTCACGCGTTTTCGCTTGTTCGAGGGCGCGCTTTTGTTCCAGCGCCGCCAAATCTTTGGCATCCCACTCCGCGAGTTTGCGTTCGAGCCACCAGCCGATGAACAGGGTAATGATGATGGGCACGCCAATCCGCACCACAAACAAATAGGCGATGACGATGAGGTCGCGGATTACAGGGACAATATTTTCAAACATGGCTTGTGCCTCCTCTACCTTTCGCGTTGCTTTGTCTGTAAGATACGCCGCGCGGGCATACACAATCAATCCGTCAGACCATGTATTTCGCGCATGGGGTGTTTTCCCCACAGGACATCGCGATTTTTGGTTAACGAAGGGCGTATCCAGATTTGAGCCTTTAGGCGGTTTGCTGGGATGGGTGCGAAACCCGCAGAAGCGTCGAATCCAAGAATTGGATGCGCCTTCGGATTTGAGCCTTTAGGCGGTTTGCTGGATGGGCGCGAAACCCGGTGAAGCGTCGAATCCAAGAATTGGATGCACACTCACGGATGCGCCCCTCTTGTGTCCCGATGACAATGCGATTAATATATCCGCTGCTAGATTATTTCCGATGCAAAGGAGCATGAATCCGTGCCCATCAAAATCACTCATCCGGTCCCCAGCGACATTCAAATCGCGCAAGCGGCAGAACTCCGTCCGATTCTGGACATTGCCCAAGATGTGGGCTTGAGCCCCGACGACCTGGAACTGTACGGCAAATACAAAGCCAAAGTGCATCTCGACGTGCGCGACCGTTTGAAAAATCGCCCACAAGGAAAATATATTGACGTCACCGCCATTACGCCCACCCCGTTGGGCGAAGGCAAAACGACGACCACCGTCGGTCTTTCGCAAGCATTGGGTTTTATCAAAAAGCAAAGTGTGTTCACGTGCATTCGTCAACCTTCGATGGGTCCGACGTTTGGCATCAAAGGCGGCGCGGCAGGCGGCGGCTATTCGCAAATCGTGCCGATGGAAGATTTCAATCTGCATCTCACGGGCGACATTCACGCGATAACGGCGGCGAACAATTTGCTCGCCGCGCAGATTGACGCGCGCATGCTGCATGAACGCGCCATCACCGACGACGAAAAACTCGCGAACGCATTGTGCCCCGACGGCACGTTCGCGCCGTCCATCGCCAAACGCGCCGCGCGTCTCGGCATCAAGGCGACGAATTTGTCCGAACTCTCTGCCGAAGACAAACGCCGCTTGTTCCGTCTCGACATTGACCCCGATTCGATTACGTGGCAGCGCGTGATGGACATCAACGACCGGCTCTTGCGCAAAATCCAAATCGGTTTGGGTGACGAAGAAAGAGGCAACGAACGCATCACGGGCTTTGACATTACTGTCGCCAGCGAAATCATGGCGATTCTCGGTTTGACGACGTCACTGTCTGACATGCGCGAACGTTTTTCCAAAATGGTGATTGGGACGAACAAACAAGGCGAACCCGTCACCGCCGAAGATTTGGGCGTCGCGGGCGCGATTACAGTGTTGATGAAAGACGCCATCATGCCGAACCTGATGCAGACGCTCGAAGGCACGCCTGCGTTCGTGCACGCGGGACCGTTCGCCAACATCGCGCACGGCAATTCGTCCATCGTCGCCGACCAAATCGCGCTCAAGCTCGCGGATTACGTCGTGACCGAATCGGGTTTTGGCGCGGACATTGGGATGGAAAAATTCATGGACATCAAGTGCCGCTATTCGGGTTTGATCCCGAACGTCGTCGTGATGGTGGCGACCGTGCGCGGACTCAAGATGCACGGCGGCGGACCGAAAGTCGTCGCGGGGCGTCCGCTCGACAAGGCATACACCGAAGAAAATCTCGCGCTGCTCGAAGCGGGGATGCCGAATCTCATTCGCCACATCGAGAACGCGAAAAAGTTTGGCGTGCCTGTCGTCGTCGCCATCAATTCGTTCAAGTACGACACGGACAACGAAATCAAGTTGCTCAAGCGTTTGGTGGAAGAAAACGGCGCGGTCGCGGTGCCGGCGACGCATTGGGCGAACGGCGGCGCGGGCGCGGCGGATTTGGCGGACGCGGTAATGGATGCGGCAAAGCAGCCGTCACATTTCCAATTCTTGTATCCGCTCGATTTGCCCATCAAACAAAAAATCGAAATCATCGCGCGCGAAATCTATCGCGCCGATGGCGTGGACTATTCCCCCGAAGCCGACGCGAAAATCGAACTTTACGAACGCAACGGTTTCGGCAAACTGCCCATCTGCATGGCGAAAACGCATCTGAGTTTCACCGCCGACGCGTCCATCAAAGGCGCGCCAACCGGTTTTCGCATTCCCATCCGCGATATTCGCGCCAGTGTCGGTGCGGGCTTTTTGTATCCGCTCGTCGGCACCATGCGCACGATGCCCGGCTTGCCGACGCGCCCGGTGTTTTATGATGTGGATTTCGATTTGGAAACGGGAAAAGTAATTGGGTTGTTCTAACAAAAAGGGGAATGGGGGGTATGCCGCGTTGTGTGTAAAATCCGCTGGAGAGCGCTGATTGGCTTATGCTTGCAACGCGCGCCACTGCCCCGCATAGTACACCAACGGTTCGAGATTGTCGTTTTGTGTCTGCGCGTCTTGAACCTCTGCCAAAAAAATCGTGTGGTCGCCGCCGGGATATTCCGCGACGACGCGGCATACAAAATAGCCGGGCGCGTTCGTGAACAGCAGTGCGCCGGATGCGTGAATGAATGTTTCCGTCAATTGCATCGGCGTACTGCGCGCCGCGCGGTCGTACGCAAATGCTTTGCCGAGTTCCGCTTGCGCGGCAGACAAAATGTTCAAACCAAATTGCCCCGCATGGTGCACCAACGCGTGCGACCGCGTATTCTTTTCCAGACAAACCAACAAAAGCGGCGGCGCCAACGAGACCGACGTAACGCTGTTGACCGTGACCGCATGAAAGGCTTCGCCGTCGCGCACCGTCAAAACCATCACGCCGGTCGCATAGCGCCGCATCACTTGTTTGAATACATTCGCATCAATCATGACAAATCGCGGATTGCGGATTGCGGATCGCGGATCGCGGATTGCGCATCGCCTCCCGCATCGCGTTTCTCCCCATTCGCCGAATCACCGAATCACGCAATCCTCTAATCTCCATTTACACAATCACGCGCAAACGCTGCGGCAAAATTTCCACGTCCAAACGGCGCGCTTCCAAAAACGGCAGTTCGCCGTCGGCTTCGACAATCATCGGCGCGGTGGTTTCGACGCGCACGCGGCGCGTTTTGCGAAACGCGACGGCAGGGTGATTCAGGTGCGTGCCTTTCATCAACAGCGGAATGATTTGCAGAATCCCGGCGCGTCCCAATCCTTTGGCAATAAGCACATCCAATGTGCCGTCGGTAACATCTGCCATCGGCGTCAACCAGAACGACGAGCCAAAACAGCGCCCGTTCGTCACCGCCATCATCGTGGTGTTCAATTCGACAACTTCGCCATTGTCAAACGTCAATTTCACGTGCGGCAAATTATAGTTGACCAACACTTGCATAATCGCGAGCAAGTACGCGGCGGTACCGGTAATCGAAATATTACGCACCGCCTTGGCGACGCGCGCGCCGAAACCCACATCCATACCGTTGGTAAAATACTGCGGATGCGGATGCCCCGGCGCGGGAAGGTCGCCCGTAATTTTGCCCACGTCCACTAGCATCGTCTTGCCCGCGATGATGCGCGGAATCGCATCGCGCCAATCGTCGCGCGTTTTGCCGGGTGTCAACGCGGGCGGAAGCGATTTGATAAAATCATTGCCGGTGCCGAGTGGAATAATGCCCAGTGTGATGGTTTCGCCTTCGTTCGACGCGCGCATCAAGCCGTTCAACACTTCGTGCACGATGCCGTCGCCGCCGACGGTGAGGATACGTTCATAGCCCTGTCCCGGCGCTTCCCACGCGATTTGCACCGCGTGCAAACTCTCGCGCGTGTGAATCAGATCAAATTCCACGCCGGCGGTATGCAGCGCGGCTTCGACGTGCGGAAACATTTTGAGCGCGGCGCCATGAGCCGCCATCGGATTCAAGACCAACAGTGTCTTGGACATGTGCTCCTTCGTTGACAAGGCAACCTGAATGATTATGATTGTGGCACTTGGAACAGACATCCATTATACGCGGATTGTCGTAATTCGGATTAATTCGAAAGCAAGGACGTACGCATGTCCCCCCATTCACCCCCCCCCCTTGCGGCAGATGACCTTTTGGACGTGTTGGATCCCGACCTCATGGTCACGCTGGAATTTATGGCGGAGCAAGACGGCGTTTTGGGTGGTCTCGCGGAGACGCGGGCGTTCCTGCGCGCGCTTCAGCCGAATGTGCCGCAAGTTTGGATGCTCGAACCGGGCGCGCGTTTGCAGCGCGGTGATGTAGTCTTGCGCGTGCGCGGGTTGTTTCGCCAAGTCGGAATTCATGCCCGCGCGCTTGTGGGCATCCTTGCAACAGCGAGCGGTTGGACGACTGCCGCGCGTGCATTGGTGGAAGCAGCAAAACCCGCGCCGGTCCTCTTTCGCGGCGCGACGACGGTTCATCCCGCCGTTAGCGCGCAGTTGGAACAAGCGGCGATGGCGGGCGGCTGTCTGGGTTCGACGGCGGATTGGAATCGCGGCTTGATGTCGCGCGAGTTGGTTTTGCTGATGGGGGATACCGTACACGCCTTGCGCACGCTCGACGCCGCGCTGCCGCCCGAAATCCCGCGCTTGACCTATGTGGACTTGTTTCACGATGAGGCGGACGAAGCGGTGCGTGTGGCGCTGGCGTTTGGCAACAAACTCGGCGGTGTGGTGCTGCGCGTCGAAACGCCCGATGCCGAATTAACGCTCGAGTTGGCGCGACGTGTGCGCGCCCAATTGGAGCTGGCGGGCTTTCCGCGCGTGAAACTTTTTCTCGACGGCGCCTTTACGCCGCACCACATCGAATGGTGGAAAATCGAACACGCGCCGCTGGACGGCTATTTCGTTGGCGACCAAATCGGCGCCGCGCCACCGCTGCCCTTTGCCGTCGAACTGCGCGAGCGCGATGAAAAGCCATTGGGACGGCGTGGGCAGCCGCCCGGCACGACGCCCAGCCTGCGCTTGCAGCGCGTCAATTTAGCCGAAGAATAACGATGGAATCGTCCATGAGCGAATGGCTCACCACAATGAATGAAAATATGCCTTTCCCCCTCGCCTCGTCAGAGAGGGGTGATGCGGCAGGACGCGGATGTGGTAACCACAAAGCGCGTCATGGCGCATCAAGGGGGCGAGGTATTTTCGGAGGAGAAAGGGACGCTCGGTGGAACGTCCCTTTTATTTTGAAAAATCGAAATCAACGTCCGGGGAAATGGCGAGCGCGGGATTTTCGGGATGCGCCCGCACCCACAGTTCGACGTGAAATTTCAATTGGTAGCTGCCCGGACCCAGTTCGAGTTCGTCGTACGGCATGAACAATTGGAGGTCGTCATACTGCGTGACATCGTAACCGGGCGTAAAACTTTCGCCGACCGAAACTTGTCCATCGGTTGTGGTGTATGCGCCGTTCTTGTCCTTGAGTGGTTCCCCTGTTTGTTGGGAAAAGTACGCCGTCGCGCGGCATTCGACATTTTTCATTCCCGAAATGTTGAATTTGACGTGGATGACCATGCCCTTTTTTTCAAAACGCGTTTGGTCATAGTCCACATGAATGTCTTGGATGATGGCGGCGACGGGCAAGGATGTCACGATGGGTGGAATCGCGGTTGTCGTCGGCGTGGGCGGGGCGAGCGTAAAAGTTGGCGAAGGCGTGGGTGTATCAGTTGGGGGAATTGTCGTGGGCGTATGTGTGGGAGGGAGAGCGGTCGGCGTGTCTGTAGACGGCAGTGGCGTTGTGGTGGGCGGAGGCGCCGTGGGGGCGAGGGCAATGGGCGTCGGCGTCGGCGTCGTGGAAAGCAAACGAAAGAGCCCCACTCCAAAGACCACCGTACCAATCACGAACGCAAACGCGCGCGTGTATTTTCCGACCGGCGGTATCTTGATGGCTGAAATTTCAAAACCGCCCCCCAACAACCCCAGCAAAAGAAACAACGCTCCGATAATGAGCAAAATTCCTTCATTCGTTTGAGGCATACGTCTTTACCTGCCGGCGGTATGGTGAGAATCAGATTGAGGCAAAGCATGAATGCAGCACAGAACGCCGCGCGCAATAATGCTTCGTCTCTACTTGCGCCAAGTCAAGAGAACATCAAACAATCGGTCGCCGAAAAATCCACTGCCGAGCGCAAACAAATACATCAACCACGGCTCGCCGGGAATGCCCAGCGCGTTCGGCGCGGCGAGGATGCCGAGCAGTGACAAGAGATACAAAACCGCGCCCAGCACGCCGCCCAAGAGCGGCGACGCGCTGTATTTCAACACAAAGGCGGGGTCGTATTCCCGCGCGGCAATCTGTCGCGTCAGATGCCACAACACCGCCGCCGCGCTGCCCAACATGCCCATGCCGATGCCGCGCAGCAGCGGAATGACGGCGGGCACGAGTCGGAACACGAACGGCAGCAAGAACAATACCAGTCCGCCCACCAATGCAATAATCAACCATCCAAACAGCACGCGCGTCTGCGCTGCCGCCGCGCCCGCGCGACTGGTACGCGCGCGGAGCAAGCGCGCTTTGACTTGCTCGGCGGCGGTTTCAGCGCGCGCGTATTCGCCTTTTTCAATCGCCATGCGCGCCGCGTTCAGATTTGTCAAACATTCCGCATTCAATGCCGCGCTGTCACTCGTCTCGTCGGCGACGTTTTGATACAACTGGTCCACAAACTGCGACAGTTCCACTAATTCGGTTTGCCCGTACAGCGGCGGCGGCGCGACGACCATCGGGGGCACAACCGCAGGCGCGGCGGGCGCGGACGCGGGCGGCGTCATTTCGACCACCGGCGCGGGTTTCGGTTCGACCGGCGGTTCCTGGCGTTCGGGTGTTGTAAACGTTACTGCTTCGGCAATGGGCTCGGGGCGCGGCAATTCCGTCATGACGGGTACGGGCGGCGGCGCGACGGGTTCGGCGAGCGGCGTTGTTTCCACCGACATGTCCGTTACCGAAACGGGTTCGGGCGGCGCCACGCGCCAATCGCTCGGGAATTCGGGCGGCGGCGGGCGCAAAACGGTCACGGGACGCGGCGCTTCGACCATGTACCCGGGCGCTTGAGCAGCGGAATCCTTTTCGTCGGCAGCCGCAGGTTTGGGTTTCAATTCCATTTCTTCGCCAAACAAAACATCTACGGGACGGCGGCGCGGGGAATGGGAATTATCGTCCGGCATAAGGAATCTCCTCAAGAGGATGAAAGGAATGCTGAATGCTTAATGCAAAATGCAAAATGCTGAATGCGGAATGCAAGTGCTGAATGCTGAATGCCGAATGCAAAATGCGGAATGCGGAATGATAATTTTCAGAAATCGGGTTGCAGAGGCGATGGCTGTTCGGCGGGCGGTGAAATCTCAATCGGCGCGGGCGGCAAAGGCGCATGGACGTGTCCGTTTGGCGGAGACAGTGGCGCGAGCGTGGAAGGCGCCGCGTCTGCGCCATCGTGAGACGCTTTCTGCTCGATGGATGCGTCGGTGGAAACGGATGGCATCGGCTGCAGTTCCGCTTCGACGGTGACGGGGGGGGATTCGGCTGCCGCATACGCTTGTTCCTGTTGTTCTTCAACCGACGACCATTCGCCGTAATGCTGCAAAACGATTTTCGCCAACTTGCGGTACGCCCGCGCGCCGTCGTGTTTCGGGTCGAGTTCCAGAATCGAGCGTTGATGGCGCGGCGCGTCGGCGAACCGGATGCTTTCTTTCACGTACACATCCAGCAGCAGTCCCGGATACGCGCGGGTGACTTCTTGCAAAATTTGTTGGTCATTCGTGCGCCGCACATCCACCATCGTCGGCACAATGCCCATGATTTCTAAATTCGGATTCAACCGCCGCCGCACGCGCGCAATCACATCCATCAATTGTTCCAAGCCGCGCATGGCGAAATATTCGACTTGGAGCGGCACAAGAATCGCGTCGGCGGCGGTCAGCGCGTTCACCGTCAACAAATTCAGCGACGGCGGACAATCGAGCACGATGTATTCGTACGTGTTGCGCACGCCGGTCAATGCTTCACGCAAAATGTATTCGCGTCCCATTTGCGCGATGAGTTGAAACTCGGCGACGGCAAGGTCAATATTGGAAGGCAGTAAATCGAGATGCGGGCGGATGTGATGCGTGATGCCCGCGACGGGAATGCGCGTGTCGGTGAGGATATTGTAAATGGTGAGGTCGAGGTCGTGCGCGGCGAGACCGAGCCCCAACGACAAACCGCCTTGCGGGTCGAGGTCGCCGAGCAGCGTGTAATGTCCCATCTCGGCGAGCGCGGCGCCGAGATTGATGGCGGTGGTCGTTTTGCCGACTCCGCCCTTTTGATTCGTAACGGCGATTACATGTGCCATAGCGATGTTGCAAGCGGATTATAACACAAAGCGCGCGCGCGGAAACAGGAAAATATTTTAGCGTACCCAATGCGCGACTCTTGCGCGCGATAAATGTTATTTCGAGTCGTTCTCTCTATTCTTCGGGACAAGTTTTGCTCACGCGCAGTTCGCGTGCGAAATCTCTGTGGGAAAAGCGCGAGATTTCTCAGAGTTCACCCCGAAGGATTGAGGGGTTCGAAATGACGTGCGTAAATGAGTTTGTAACAAACAAAAAAACCGACCCCGAATTTCTCCCGAATCGGTTCATCAACTCAAGTCGGATTTTCTCCCGGGACATTCCGCCGTCCCTCGAGGCTGTGCAGTAAGATTCCTGCAAAAACTATACGACCAGATGAGGTGTCTGTCAAGACAAATCTGACGCGAATCGTGTATACTGGGCATCCTTTTCCCGTCGTCATCCAGCGGCGGGAAGCGGGCATCCCCATTCAATGCGGTCATGGGCGCACGATGCGTTTGGAATCGCGCGCCCATGCCAAAGGAGCAAAAAATGAGACGGCGTGATCTTGCAAGTTTGGTTTTGATTCTCGGCGGCGTGAGTTTCCTCTTTGCGTGTAGCGGCGCGACGCCAACGCCCGTACCGCCAACTGCTGCGCCCACTGCTGTGCCCACCCAAGCGCCGACGCGCGCGCCCACCCAAGCGCCGACGCGCGCGCCCACCCAAGCGCCAACGTCCGCGCCCACCGCGTCCGCCGCGAACGCCGCGTCGGCGGTGCAGGACGCGTTCAACAAATTCGATCGCGCGGATAATTTTCGCTTTACCGCTCGAGTGACCGCCGCGCCCGCGTTTTTTCAACCGCCCTACAAGCCGGGACCGCAAGACGATCCCAACACCGTTTTGATTGTGAGTCTCGACGGAGAAACGCACGGCGCCGATGTTCACTATACGCTCGGCGGCTTTATTGCTTCCTTTGCGGGCGCGCTCGCCGGTTTCGACCCGAACCAATCCACGCTCGAATTGGTCAAGAGCGGCGACAAGGTTTACATGCGCGGCGTGTTGGAAGGGCAGCGCCAAGCCAAATGGTATCTCTTGCCGCAAGACCAAGCCGCGTCCATGAGTTTCAATCCGTCGGATGTGGTCAAAACGATCACGGCGGTGGATTTTGGCGCTGGCGCGTTCACCCAGACCGGCAGCGCGTCGGTGGACAATCAAACGTGCGCTGTGTATGCGGGCGACCGCGCCGCGTTCGACGCCGTTTTGCCCAAACTCGCGCAAGAAGCTGCCTTGAACACGGACGAGATTGATGCCAAAACTCTCGACACGGCGGAATTTCAAGTGACCGTTTGTCCTGACGGCAACGCGCATCGCCTCCAGTACCGTTTTGCAGGACCCGTCAAATCGAAACCGTCGGACAAGGGCGCGTTCACGTACGACGCGCAGCTGTCCGGTTTTGCCGACACGCTTACGATTGAACCGCCGGCGAATGCGGAACCGATGCCCGTGTCCGCGAATCCGTTTGGGACGAGCGAACCGACCGCCCAAGCTACCGCCACACCCGCGCGCAGCAGCGCGTTTGCTTCGCTCGACGGCGAATGGGAAGGCACGAGTTCCACCGACAGCCCGATTCAATTCACGGTCGAGAACGGCAAACTCACGTACGCGAATTTGAATTATTCCATCTCAAGCGGTGGCTGTTCCGTCGGCGGCGCGTACGGCGCCTCGATTGACGACGGCGCGATTCAAGACCAAAAATTCGCGGTCTCGTTGACCAACAGCGACGGTGTTGTCTTTACCTTTGCGGGGACATTTACGGACAACAACGCGGCGGCGGGCACGCTCAATATCAAAGGCAAAACCTACTGCGGCGATACGGATGACAGCGCGACGTGGCGCGCCACACACATTTCGTCGCCGCAAGACAGCGCCCATGTCGAGCCGACGGAAACGGCAGTGGAACCGACCATCGAAATACCGACGCTGCCGACATCCGAACCAACAACCGCGTCGTCCGACTCGGGCGTCGCGCTCGTCAACACCGCCTTTGACGCGCTCAATCGCGGCGATGTGGATGCCGCGCTCGCGGTGTTGGATGAAAATGTGGTGTACAACATCGGCGGCGCAGCGGGCATCGGCGCGGCGAATCTAAAAAGCTATCTGCAAACAGCGGCGGCGGTCGGCACGCGCTATACCGTCAGCAGCGCGCGCGCGTTGGACAATATCGTTTCGTTCACTGTCACCGTCAGCGGCGCGACCTCTGGCACATATCCCAACAGTTCCGCCATCGTCGAAGACGGCAAGATCACGATCTTGACGATTCAGTAGGGGCGGCAGTTTTTCAGCTGCGGATTTTGCGCACAACGCGGCATGCCGCTTCTGCGAATGCTTCGCCCCTACCCAAAATTGCGCACAATTCGGGAGGTTGCCCGCGCGGACCAAGACCTTTGAGGTTTTTTGCAAGACGAACGGCGTCCGATGAACTGGATGCCGAAACCTCGAAGGTCTTGCCTCCGCGCTCGTTACTTGAATTCCGCCCCCGCGCGATTTATAATCCACATATTCGTTTCGGTAAATGAATTGTTCGTTCGCGCAATTTTGAAAACACGACGCCCGGTTTTTGGTGCGGCGCGCCAAGGAGTCGCACATGCCGCTTTCTTTTTCACAAACACACTCGTTGACTTGTCCTCAATGCAAGACCCCCTTTAACGCCGACATCTGGCTGATTGTGGATGCGGGCGAACGCCCCGACCTCGCCGCGCGCTGTCACGACGGTTCCATTCATGTCGTCACGTGCCCCAACCATCACAGCGGAATGCTTGCCGCGCCGCTGCTCTACCACGACCGCGCCAAACAACAATTGTTCCTCGCGTATCCGCAGAACATGACGGAACAGCAAGTGCAGCAGGTGGGTGGACAACTCATTCCGCAATTGCGCGGTCAAATGCTCATCCTCCCCGGCAGCACGTATCTCGACGCGCCGCAAGCCATCCCCATCGAACTCTTGCCCGCCGCGATGGACGACAAACTGGAAGAGGTGATGGCAGCGCTGCAGCAGCAGGCGGCGCAATTTGAAAAATTGCGCAACCATCCCGCGCTGCGCGTGTTGCAGGAACAGCGCGCGTTGGGCGAGACGATTCAGCAATGGGTCGCCCTCGACGCGTGGAATACGTCCAAACAATTTCTCGAAACGCATCCCGAACTGCTGAGTGCCGACGCGGAACTTGTTCTCGCCGCCATGCTTGACCTCGCCCGCGCGCAGGACGACGCGGACGCGCAAGAAGATTTGGAGGTGCACCGCGAAATTCTGCACACCGCGCGCGCGAACGGTGTGGACGCGGCGTTTGAACGCCTTGCGATGGAATCGCACGGCTCAACAGAGGCAAGCCGAGTGAACTCGGCTGAGACTCCGAGTCGGCTTGAGCCGACTTTAACCTCCGATAGCCGCCGATTTGAATCGGCGGCGGACGCGCGCGCGGAACTCCAAGCGCGCCTCAATGAATTAAACATCCACTCGCAACAAGAACTCGAACGCGCGCTCCCCGACCATCCCGAACTGCAAGAATTGATTGCGCGCGTGATGCGCGACGAAAATCCAATCTTGCAAGCGATTGAAAAACTGATGGAGACGCGTTCGCCGCAAGAGGTGATACAGCTCGTCCGTTCGTACCCGATGCTGTTGGACGACGAAGGTTTGAACGCGATTCGCGAAATCATTGCCAACGCGCGCGCGGGCGGCGATGAAGGAACAGCGAATCATTTGCAGGAACGTTTTGCCACGCTCGAACAAATCAAGGCGAGCGGCGCGCGCGTGGACGAACTCGCACAACAAGCTGCAATGCAAGAATCGCTTGACCCCGAGACCGAAGCGGAACTCCGCGCCTTGATTGAGCAAGAGCACATTCAGAACGCACAAGAACTTGAAGCCGCGCTCGAAAAACGTCCCGACCTCCGCGCGAAACTGGAACAAGCCGCACAACGCGCCGCGCCCGCCAAAACTCTCGGCGACATTCCCGAAGAGGTTCGCCCCATCCTGCAAGAACTCGCGCACCTCACGCGCCTCTCCGAAATGCCGCGCAAAGTTGAACTGTGCCGCGCCGCATTGGAACGCGTCCCGCGCGAACAGAATCCGATGTTGTGGGCGATGTTAAATGGCGAACTAGCAAACGCGCTCAATCAAAATCCTCAAGGCAGCCGTGCCGACAATCTTGAGCAAGCTATCTATCATTATGAGCAGATTCAGCAAGTTTATACGCGTGCGGCGTTCCCCGAAGATTGGGCAATGACGCAGAACAACTTGGCTCTCGCCTACGCCGACCGCATTCGGGGCGAGCGCGCCGACAATCTGAAAGAGGCAATCCGCCACTACGAACAAGCTTTGCTCGAGTACACGGCTGACCGAATTCCCGCGCGTGCCCTGACCACCGCGCGCAATCTCGGCAATCTGTATGTGGAACAAAAAAATTGGCGCGCCGCGCATCGCGCGTTTGGACTCGCGCGCGACGCGGCGGAAACATTATTGCGCGTCAGTTTCACGCCCGAGGGACAAAAAGCCGAAATGCGCCAATTGGCAGACCTGTATGACCGCGACCTCGCCGTGTGCGCGCAGTTGGTTCAAGACGACGCGACGGTTGCGCGCGACGCGTTAGCCGAAAGCGAAGCCGCGCGTTCCCGCGCGTTCTTGCGCCAACTCGGGCTGGGTGATTTTGCGCCGCCCGCGTCTTTGCCCGCGCCGCTCGTGGCGCAAGAAAAAAATATCGTCACCCAATTGCGCGACATTGAAAATAATCTCGCAGGCACGGACACGCGCAGCGACCGCATGTCCGAAATGGAACGCACGCTCACCGCTCGCCGCAAACAATTGGGCGATGAATTGGAACGCGTGTGGAATGAAATGCTGTCCGCTGCGTCCGAAGCCGCCGCGTATGTTTCGCTTCGTCGCGCGGATACGCCCGCGTGGAATGAACTGTCCGCGCTCGCCGCCCGTTTGGGTCGAGATGCCGCGCTCGTCGAGTTTCATGTGCTGGACGACCAAACGCTCGTGTTCGTCTGGCGCGCGGGCTGGGACGCGCCGAAAATGCTCTCGCTTCCGCTCACGCGCGAACGATTGTTGTATCGCTTTTTGCTGCCCTACGAACGGGAAGTGCTGAACACCTATCGCCGTGAACAGGCGCGCGCGTCGGAACGCGAACTGTATCACGATTGGCTCGGGCTGGGCGAGGAACTGCTCGCGCCGTTGGTCGAGAGACGTTCCGACGGGGACGAGAGACGTTCCGACGGGGACGAGAGACGTTCCGACGGGGTAGAGAGACGTTCCGACGGGGTAGAGAGACGTTCCGGCGGAACGTCTCTACTGGGGGACGCGTCGCTTGTTTATTTCATCCCGCACGGGTTTTTGCACTTGCTTCCGCTCCACGCGCTTACGGTGAATGGTGAACCATTCATCGCGCAGCGCGCGGTCGCGTATGCGCCGTCGGCGGCGGTGTTGAAACGCGTATTGGAACAAAACCCGCGCGATGGCGGCGACGCGCTGGTGATGGGATACACGCACGCGGCGTGGCAGCGCGAGATTTTTGTCGGCGAGGCGATTGAGGTGGCGAAATTGTTTGGCACCCACGCGGTGGCGGATGCGCAAGCGACGCGCGCCGCGTTGGCAGAACGCGCGCCCAACGCGTCGCTCATTCATCTTTCGTGTCACGGCGCGTTTGACGGAAACGATTCGTTGAATTCGGCGGTCGCGCTCGCGGATGGTTTGTTCACCGCGCGCGATTGGATGCGTCTCGATTTGCGCGCCGACCTCGTCACGCTGTCCGCGTGTCAACTCGCGTTCAACGCCGTGAACCCCGGCGATGATTTGGTCGGCATGACACGCGCGCTGCTGTACGCGGGCGCGTCGTCGGTCTTGCTCGCGTTGTGGTCGGTGCGCGCGGATACGACACTCGAATGGATGCTCGATTTTTACAAACGCATTCAATCCGATGGCACGGTGCAAGCCAAAGCATACGCGTTCCGCGACGCCACGCTCGCCTTGCGCGCCAAATATGACGACCCGTACCTCTGGGCGCCGTTCGTGTTGGTGGGAGATTGGATGTAAGGGGGGGCTGCCAACGGATGGGGAAAACAGATAAACGGATAAGAACGCGCGCATCCGTTTATCCGTTTTTCATCCGTTGCCAGCTGTTTGTCAGGAGGAACGTCATGGACTGGAATGAATGGGAAGAATTAACGCCGACAGAAGAAGCCATTGAACAAGTTACCAAGGTGTATCGCGGCACCTCGAAAGGCGCTACGCCTAACGAGGTGCAAGAATCGGCGCGCGGCGCGGTGCGGACGCACAAGCCCGACCCGAAACGCTTGACCGATCTCTCTACAATCATCGCCGCGCCGAACGCGCAGTATTTTTTGGTGCGGCTCGGCTTTGAATTTGAAATTGACGCGGACGCGCGCAAGGCGGGCGCGCGGTATTCGTTCCTCCGTTTCACGGCGCTCTTGCGGAGCGTCGAACGCGTGGACGCCGCCCCGCGCGTGTATGACCTGTATCCGAAAGATTTGTACGAAGGTGAACCGCGCGTGGTCAAGGTCGAACTCGGTCCCGAACTTTCCGCTAAAGCCCCCGGCGCATCGCTCAATGCGTCGCTCGGCACACTGAGCAGCGATATTCAAATCGGCACCGTGTCGCCCGCGATCGTCGCGTACAAAGGACGCGGCGATCGCGAGCCGCGCTGGGAACTCATGCCCAAACAAAAGGAATTGATTGGAATGCGCAATACGTGGCTTGTCGTCGAGGTGCCGGACGAATGCAAGGGCGCGCGCCTCACCGTCCGCGTCGAAGGCGACATCGAAACGAAATGGGGACCGATTTCCGTCGCGCAAAAAGAACGCGTGTGGGAGAACCGCCCAAGCATCCTTTTGACGTAAAAGGGACAAAGCATTGCGCGAGACACCCGATGAGCGGATTGGAGTAACCCAGATTCATTTTTGCTTGATTCGCGCAGATTCGCGCAGATTCGCGGTTCCGAATGGGAATCAACTTGCCCACGGATGCGCGAACGACGCAAACGCGGTAAAATGTTTCGCCCATTTCAAGAACAGAGTGGAGCCAAGATGATGCTGCGCTGGCTGCAAGACCGACCGCACGCGTTGGAAGTATTGTACGATTTCACGTCTCGCGCGCTGAAACCTTTTCGGCGTTGGCTCAAGCCGGGCGGGTTGGTGGAACAAACGTTTATTGTGACGGAACGCGTGAGCAAAGGCGCGCTGTTCAACTGCCAGATGTGCGGGCAGTGCGTCCTGCATTCGACGGGCATGACGTGCCCGATGAATTGTCCGAAAAATCTGCGCAACGGTCCGTGCGGCGGCGTGCGCGAAAACGGTCACTGCGAAATCAAACCCGAGATGCGCTGTGTGTGGGTGCAAGCGTGGGAACGCTCACAGCGCATGCCCGAATACGGCGGCGAAATGCTTCAGGTGCTGCCGCCCGTGAATCGTCGTCTGCAAAATACATCCGCGTGGATTAATGATTTGACGGGCATCGCGCAGCAAAATCCGGCGGGCTGGATTGGCGTGAATGAGATTCCCATTCTCCCCTCCGCGCCGCAAACCAAATAACCCCCCGCGACGCGACGTGCATCATCGCTACCGGTGTTCCAAGAACGATTCATACGTTTGCCTGTAACGCAGCAAGCGTCCAACGCCGCCCACGTCCATCCGCTCGTCGCTATGTGTGACAATATAAATTTGAACGTCGTGGCGCTGCGCCGTGCGCGCCAGCACCAACATATCGGCGGCGCCTCTTACCATCGCGCGCAGGGATGCCTCTGTTCCCAAGACTGCCAGATTGCCGATATACGCTTCGCGGCGGTGTGTTTCCGCCAAGATGTGCGCGCTGCGTCCTTGTTTTTCCATGAACGCGGACAGCGGATGACCGGGTCGGCGGTCTCGTCGAGCTGCGCCAGCGTGTGAAGATGTTGTTGGAGCTGTCCCCCCTTTCCAATTACATCTGTCCCTTGTTACGTTCTCGCTTTGCCTATATCTTGGCATTGGGCAAAAAGTAGGAGTTATCCCATGCGCCTGACTTTGTATCGTGACCGCTGTTATCATCAGCTGTCCGCCTGTGAAGAATGTTTCGCCGATTTTTTACGCAGCGGCGTCCTTCCGGCGCGGGGATGTCTCGGCGCGGTGATAGATGACGGCGCTCCGGAATGGGTGGTCAAAGTGATTTCCGGCGATCAGGTGGGAACACTGGTCATTACGGAACGCAACCGCGACCGGATTATTTACGAGGGTTGGACCAAGTTTGTGCGGCTGACGCCGCGCCCGAAAATGCCGCCGCCGTTCGCTTCCGGCGCGGAAAGCGCAGAGAAAAATGAACCCGATGCATCGCATTGACGAAACGCGTCTCGACCAAGATTTGCGTCGGCTGCAATATTTTTTGCCGCTCGGCATTATCGTGGCTGTGGCGCTGTACGCGGTGACGGCGGAATTTTTCTTTGGCGCGCGCGTCATTTCATGGACGCGCATTCTCTTTGAAATTTTGGTGTTTGGCTGCTTGGGCGCCGTCGTGGTTTGGTTTGCGCTCCATTGGGTGCGCCGCTATGTCGGCGCGCAGCTCGAACGCGAACACCAAGCCCGCGCGCAGGAACGCTTGCTCGCGAGCATTACCAGCAATTCCGCCGACGCGATTACGTTGTTGGACAATGACGGCTTTATTCGTTCGTGGAACCGGGGCGCGGAATTGTTGTTCGGCTATCACGCTGCCGAAATAATTGGCAAGCATTATACAGTTTTGGTGCCCGAAGAACGGCGCGCGGAATTGGAACGCATTGACGCGCTGCTCCAAGAAAATGGGCTGGTGCGGGGTTGGATTACACAGCGCGTGACCAAGGACGGGCGGTTGTTGACGGTGGATTTGACGCGTACGCTGCTGCGCGACGAGAACGGCGCTGCCATCGGTTCGTCCGCCATTCTGCGCGATGTCACCGAACGCGAAGAGAATGCCTTGAAGGTGCGCGAAATGAATCGCCAATTGGAAATCAAAGTCGCGCAGCGCACGCGCGAACTCGCCGACTCGAATCGGGAACTCCGCAAACGCCAGAGCGAATTGGAAAAAGCGAATCAGGACCTGAAACAGCTGGACCAATTGAAATCCGAATTTGTTTCGCTCGTCTCGCACGAACTGCGCGCGCCGCTCGCCAATATTTCCGGCTCGCTCGAATTACTGCTGTCCGACGCGAACGGTTTGACTGCCCATCAGCGCGAGCTGTTGACGCTGGCAAACGACCAGGTGGAACGGCTGGCGCGTCTCGTCCGCGGGATTTTGAATGTCTCGCGTATCGAAGCCGGGCAAACGATTTTACAGATGCAGGCGTTCGACATTACCGCGCTGATTGAGCGCATGTGCGGGCAATGGCAGCTCTGCGATCCGGAACACACGTATCGCGTGGAGACGGCGGGCAATTTGCCTTCTGTGTGGGCAGACCGCGACCGCATCGAAGAAGTCTTGACGAATCTTTTGGAAAACGCGTTCAAGTATTCGGACCCGAACACAGAAATCTGTGTGCGCGCCGAAACGCGCGAGAATGAAATGATTATTTCGGTGAGTGACCGAGGCAAGGGCATCGCGCCGGAAGACTTGCAGCGCATCTTTGACAAATTCTATCGCGTCGAACGCGATGACGCACGCGGAACATACGGCTACGGATTGGGTTTATACATTTCGATTAAATTGGTCCAGGCAATGGATGGCAAGTTGTGGGCAGAGAGCGAGCCGGGGAAGGGTTCCACGTTTTATTTTTCTCTGCCGCTGGCGGGACATGTGCCGGAGATGCGCGTCCCGGCGATGGCGCTGGATTAGGACAACTTCCAATTTGGTCACGTGCGGCAGCGTTCCATGGAACGCTGCCGCACATCAAACGGGACAAGCGGCAGACCCACCACTGCTGACTCGTCCCGGATTTTTTTACAAGAGTGAAATCCACCGGAATTCACTACGAACCTTTTGTGGTGATTACCCGTCAAGACCCGTAGGTGTTTTCTCGGATTCCTTGAATCCGCAAAGCCCTACGGGTCTTGCTATGCGCGTTATTGCGTCTGAATGTTATTCTGCGGAATCGTAAGCGAACCATTCCCTCCAAATTGTCCCATACCAAAACCGGGCATCCACTGGAACGATTTGGGCGCGTTCGGCTGCGCGCGATAAGGGAACCAGAACGGACGCGTCAAATCAATCTTGTCCGGCGTGAGCTGCGCCTTTAGCGCGTCGGCTTGGACCTGCGAAATCAGACCATACGACAACAACTGGTCAATTTGCGCGTTGCGTGCGTCAATGATGGCTTGTTTGACGGTAGCTTCATCCACGTTTTGGGCTTTGGCAATGTCCGCCAGCGTTTTGCCCTGCGCCAATTGTTCAATCAACGCTTTGGGGTCGAGATTCAACGCTTTGGCGACCGCTTGCAGCTCTTGCAGTCCGCCGCCCAACACGCCGCGCCCGAACATCATGCCGGGGAACCCATTCCGAAAGTTCGGACCGAAATTCGGATTGCGGAACGGACCAAATCCGCGCCCCGGCACATTCGGATTGCCTTGCGCGCTGCGCGGCAGCGGAATCGGCGCAATGATGTTGTTCGACGTGATGCGTTGTTTAATCGCATTCGCCTGGTCTTGCGTGATGCGTCCATCTTTGACCGCCTGGTCAATCATCTCTTGACGCGTGGCGACCGCTTTGCTTTTCAAGTCATCCGCGCTGACGCCGAGTTTTGCGGCGAGCATTGTCCAAAACGTATCGCCGATGGCTTGCTGCTGCTGCTGCTGCTGTTGCGGCGCCGTAGATGGCGCCGTCGTCGGCGCGGCAGTCGGCGTTGCGGCAGTCTGCGCGAACGCGACGCCCGTGGCTGTCGCGCTCATACCCTGCCAAAGCACGATGCCGAACGCGGCAATAATCAACAAAATTCCGATACCTAATCCAATCACACGACCTTTGGTCATACAAACCTCCTCTGAAAATGTAGGACAAATTTGAAATTTGTCCAACGAACTGCCCATTTTCATTCGCTGTGGGTGAGCCAGCGGCGCATGGATGATTCTCCTGAAAATGTCGGGCAATGTGCCAAGCTCTCAGCGCTTGGCACATCATCAACTCTTGCGCCTAGAAATCGCGGAGCTCAGAACAAGACAAGATTTATTCAATCCCAACAGTCGTCACACAGCGGCGTCTGCGCGGGCGCAAGATAGCGCTGTCCCTGTCCCAACACGACGCCGATGAAACTTGCATCCAATCCGTCCGCGTCCGGTGAGCCCACCACAAACACGCGCTGCCCCGGACGCAGGGCTTGCAAAGGAATCGGACGACGCGGACCGGACTCGATGACCGTTTTGCTGCTCGCGCGCACGAACCAGATACGTCCACTGCGCGGGTCGCGCAAACGAATCACATTGCCGTCAATGCGGTCAATCGAGCCATACGTTCCGTGCGCGGGCACGCGCGCATCCGGCGGCGCGTCGGACGGCGCAGAGATGGGCGGCGGCTGCGGCGGACGCGCGTGCGCGACGAGGATGCCCAATCCGAATGCGCCGGCGACGAGCAAGCAAACGGAGGCAAGCGCTATCGCTTGCAGCGCGGCAGTGCTGGAAACCCACTTCAAAAATCGTTCCCACATGTTCATCCATCACGCGCGATGCAAAAACTCGAATCGCGCGTCCGCCGTCAGCCGATACACCAACACAAGCGCAAGGCACAAAACGCTGCCGGTGAGCAAGACCGTCAACCACGGAATCGCTTGCGCCAAGGCGGCAAACGCTTCGTACGGGTACGTCATCACAATCGCGGGCTGGGTCGCGTAATACGACAACAAGTCCAACGCGCCGTTGGCGTGCAAATCGAACGCGGTCTGGTACGCCAGCGCCAAACCGAGCAACGCCGCCAGCAACGTCACCGCGCCCAACGTGCGCCGGTGCGCGTGTGTCGCATGATGTGGCAAACGCGCGATGATGCGCGCGGACAAATCCGCCGCTGGCGCGACGCGGGGCATGTCGCGTAGGGCGTCCTCGACGCGTTGTTCCACCGAACGATTGTGGTACTTCATTCGTCTTGCTCCAATAGTTCGCGCAGCCGCGCTTTGGCGCGATGCAGCTGCGTGCGCACCGTGTTCAACGGCAGATCCAAAGTCGTCGCCATTTCTTCATACGTCATGTCCTCACTGTAACGCAAAGTGATGACCGTACGATACAACGGCGGCAGCAATTCGAGTTTCGCGCGCACGCGTTCGCGCAATTCTTGGTCGCTGAGATTTTGCAAAGGGTCCTGCGCGTCGTCCGCGACCAACGATTCGTCGTCCGCGTCAAGCCCGACCATTTGGACGTGCGTCTGTTCCGCCCAGTCGCGGCACAGGTTGACCGCGATTTTCAACAGGTACGGTTTGAGCGGTCGCGCTGCATCAAGGCGCGGCAGCGCGTGCCACGCGCGCAAAAATGTTTCCTGCGTCAAGTTTTCCGCTTCGGCGGTGTTTTGCGTAAAGCGATACGTGACGTTATAGACCGCGTTCGTATAACGCTTGACCAATTCGGCAAAGGCGCGCGGGTCGCCCGCGAGATGCTGCGCGACCAATTCCGCGTCGGTGAGCGACGGCGCGCGGCGTTCCCGCGCCAACGGTTGGGAGACACGCCAACGCGCGCGTGCGATTTCCCAACTCGCGGCGAACGCGCGAAAGATATGCGGATGGTCAGCGGCAACTGATAATGACATGCGATTCACTCTATAACACGGCAAATTGCCCAAAAAGTTTCATGCGACGAAAAAAGTTCCGCCGCATGAAAAAGAGTAGCGTGTGAAAATGGGCAAGACATTAAACCAAGCTAAAAGGACGACACGCGTCCACCGGAAAACTTATCAGGTACAGCCGACGAGCGTGGCGGTATCGAAACCGCAGGCGCGGCACCAAATATCGCCCGATTTTCCTGCCGTCGCGGGCTGTCCGCACTGCGGGCATTGGACCAACGCTTTGCCCCATGGACTTGTGCCAATGCGTTTCAACATGCCGAGCTTGGTTTTGACTTGCGCCGGACGCCGACGCGGCTTTTTGGACTTCATCATAGTTTTAGATGCGCGCGTTTTGATTTTGTTACGTAATTCGATTTTTACCAAACTTTCACCAACTCTCCATAACAACTCCACAGTCGCCGGCTAGACTGGAGAGCGAAACTGCGAGCGAGTCGAAAGAATGGCACAGCGAGTAACGAGCAATGCGTGATTGACCTGTGTTCCGCCAGCGCATTCGATGCGCGGAACGCGCGAGTGGAAATGGATTACGCAGCGGCGTTATAATTGATTCATGGCACAGCGCATCCTTGTTGTGGACGACGACAGACAAATCGTCCGTTTGGTCAAAACCTATCTGGAAGAAGCCAATTACAGCGTCCTCGCCGCGTACGACGGTGAGGACGCGCTGCGCGTGATTCGCCGCGAGCGTCCCGATTTAATCGTGCTCGACATTCAACTGCCCGGACAGGACGGTTGGGAAATTACGCGGCGGATGCGGTCGGACGAAACGCTCAAAGCGATTCCGATTTTGATGCTGACCGCGCGTGTCGAAGATTCGGACAAAATTTTGGGCTTGGAACTCGGCGCGGATGATTATTTGACCAAACCGTTCAACCCGCGCGAAGTGGTGGCGCGGGTGCGCGCGATTTTGCGGCGCGCGCAGGGTCCGCCCGCCGGCGCGCGGATCTTGCAGCACGGCGCGCTGCGGCTCGATTTGGATCAGCACCGCTTTTCGCTGAACGACCAAGTGATTGAATTGACGCCGACGGAATTTGCGCTGCTGAAAGCGTTTATGGAAAATCCGCGCCACGCGTTTACGCGACAGGAATTGATTGAAAAGGCGATGGGCTACGCGTACGAAGGGTTGGACCGCACGCTCGACAGTCACATCAAAAACTTGCGCAAAAAAATCGAAGTGGACGCGAGCGAACCGCGTTATATTGAAACGGTGTTTGGCGTCGGCTATCGCTTTCGCATCCCGGAAGAAGAAGCATGAACCGTTTGTGGCTGCAGTTATCTTTGGCGTTTCTCGCCGTCACACTGGTCGGCGTGGGTTTGGTCGCGCTGCTGACCGGAATGCGCACAGACAGCGACTTTCGCCAATTTTTGCAAGCGCAGCAAACGGAGCAGCAGCAAGCAATCGCCGCGCAGCTCGGCGCGTATTATGCGAGCAACGCGAGCTGGGACGGCATTCAAATCGCGCGCTACCCCGGCATGATGGGGGGGGGGCGCGGACGCGGGCGTCCCAACGACGAAATCCTGATTGTGGACACGACCGGGCGCGTGGTGTATGACGACGACGGGCGCAGCACCGGAACGATGCTGACGGCGGACGCGCTGGCGCAAGGCATTCCGATTTCGGCAAACGGTCAGACCGTAGGGTACGTGCTCTTTCGCGCGCCGCCGGGCATGGACGCGCTGCTGCAAAATTCGGCGCAAAATTTTTTGGCGCAGCTGCGCGGCACCTTGCTGCTGGCGGGTCTGCTTGCGGGCGCGTTGAGCATTGTATTGGGCATTGTGCTGAGTCGTACGCTTTCCGCGCCGCTCGCCAATCTCGCGCAGGCGGCGCATCGTTTCGCCGCGCGCGATTGGAATCAACGCGTGCCCGTGCGCGGCGCGGTCGAAATCGCCGAAGTGGCTACCGCGTTCAATCGCATGGCGGATGATTTACAGCGCCAAGAGACGACGCGCCGCAACATGATTGCGGACATCGCGCACGAGCTGCGTACGCCCCTCGCTGTCATGCAAGGCAATTTGCGCGCGATGCTCGACGATGTGTATCCGCTCGACCGCAGTGAAATCGCGACGTTGTATGATGAAACACGTTTGCTCTCGCGGTTGGTGGACGATTTGCGCGAGTTGGCGCTGGCGGATGCGGGACAGCTGCCGTTGAATCCGCAGACGTTCGACGTGAGCGGCGTGCTGCAAAATGCCGCCGCGAATTTTTCCATCGCCGCCGACGCGCAAAATGTCAAGGTTCAGATTGCCCCACTCCAAGCGCTTCCTGCCGTCCGCGCCGATTCGGACCGCGTAGCGCAGGTTTTGCGCAATTTGTTGGCGAACGCGCTGCGCCACACGCCCGAAGGCGGCACGATTTCGCTGAGCGCGGAAGCGCACGACAAGTTTGTGCGCGTGCTGGTGCGCGATACGGGCGAAGGGATTGCGGCGGAAGACGTGCCGCACATCTTTGAACGTTTTTATCGCACGGACAAATCCAGAACGCGCATGACCGGCGGCACGGGTTTAGGGTTGGCAATCGCCAAGGCGTGGATTGAAGCGATGGGCGGGCAAATTGGCGTGGCAAGTACAGTCGGGCAAGGCAGTACGTTTTGGTTCACGTTACCAAGAGCGTAGGGGCGGGTTTTATCCCCGCCCCATTTTATTTGATCAATCCTGCCGCGCGCTGCGCCGCCGTCAGCGTGTTTTGCATCAACATCGCGATCGTCATTGGACCGACGCCGCCGGGCACGGGCGTAATCGCGCCCGCGACTTCTTTGACCGCGTCGAAATCCACATCGCCGACCAGACGCTTGCCGGATTTTTTCGTCGCGTCGGGAATTTCGTTGATGCCGACGTCAATCACCGTCGCGCCGGGCTTGACCCAATCGGCTTGGACGAAACGCGTCTTGCCAATCGCGGCGACGAGAATATCGGCTTGACGCGTAATATCGGGCAGGTCGCGCGTCCGCGAATGACAAATCGTAATCGTCGCGTTGCGATGCAGCAGCAAAAACGCCATCGGCAAACCGACGATGTTCGAGCGTCCCAACACCACCGCGCGCGCGCCTTCGATTTTTGTGCCCACCGATTCGATGAGATGCAAACAGCCGAGCGGCGTGCACGGCACAAACAGCGGCTCGCGATTTTTCATCGAGAGGCGTCCCACATTCAGCGGCGAAAACCCATCCACATCTTTTTCAATCGGCACCGCGCCGAGAATGCTTTCCGCGTCAATGTGGTCGGGCAGCGGCAGTTGAACGAGAATGCCGTGCACATTCGAATCGCGCGCGAGCCCTTGCACGACCTCCAACAATTCGCCCTGTGAAATATCGGCGGGCAGATTGTGTCCGTACGAATTCATGCCCAAATCGGCGCACGCTTTTTGTTTTGACGCGACGTACGCGCGCGAATCGGGGCGCTCGCCGACCAACACGGTCGCGAGTCCCGGCGTCATGTTGTATTCGCTCTTGAGATACGCGACCCCCTCTTTGACTTGGTTCTTGACCGTTTCGGCGACGGCTTTGCCGTCAATGATGGTTGCTGTCATAGAGAAACTCAATTCATTTTGATTTTATGGATTTGAAAATAACCCCTCACCCCCGACGCATCATCACACGCTCTGCTCGATGTACGTTGAGTGTGATGATGCGTCGCCAGTTCCTTTCCCAAAGGGCGAGGGGAGATGTTCGTTCGGGTGGTGAACGGGGTTCAGGTTGACTTGCTCCTCCTGCTTCCTGCTGCCGCCTGCCCCCTGTTCTACGGACCGTTTAACGCAAACACCGATTCGTATTGTGCCGACGTCGCCATCAACGCTTCTTGCTGCGCCAAACTCATCGGTTCAAAATGCGCGCACGCGTCGAGGAACATGGGCAAGATGGTCAAATCGCCTGCCGTGCACAAGCCTGTCACATCTTGCGACAGGGCAAAATTGACGGCGGTCTGGATTTCGGCGGCGGTGTCGAAGGGGACGTACCAGGTTGTGTGTGTGCGCGGTTGATCGCGCCAGACTCCTTTGCCGACCGCTTTAATAATCATCGTGCCCACATCGCGCGCGCGACATTCTTGCAAGAGCTGTTGTGTGCCGGCGCGATAGTTGGGGTCGGCAAAGAGCACAAAATTGATGGGAAAGAGAATCGTATCAAAATCAAAACGCCGCAGCGCTTCCAGGAACACGGCGGGCGAATCACTGCCGTGTCCGGTGATGCCGATGTATTTGGTCAGCCCTTGTTCGCGCGCGTCGAGTGTGGCATCGAGGACGCCGCCGGGGCGGAGCGCTTCGTCCAACTGCGCGATGGAGGTGATGGCGTGGATTTGGTACAAATCAAAATGGTCGGTGCGTAGTTTTTCCAGCGAGCGCTGTAACTCTGCCCACGCGCCCTCTTGCGTGCGCTCGAGTGTTTTGCAGCCGAGAAAGAAATCTTGGCGAATGCGCGGCATCCACGGTCCGAGTAATTCTTCCGCTTTGCCGTACGAGGGCGCGACGTCAATGTGATTGACGCCAGCGGCGATGACTTGCTCGATCGCCTCGTCGGCGCGCGCCGGCGTGGTGTCCCATAACGCCGCGCCGCCAAAAATGGCGACCGTGCTCATGTGGTTCGTGCGACCGAAACGACGTTTTTCCATGATGAATGCTCCTTTTCATCCTTTGCCGTAACGCGCGCTCAAGAGGCTGTCTCTTGGCTGTCATTGCAAGCGCAAAAGGGATTGCCACGCTGCAAAAAACGCGCCTCGCAATAACTTGCGCAACGCGCGGTAATGCAACCATCGTAACATGGGCGCAAGAAAAATTCAATGTGCGTGCAGGTCAAAAAACCGTCGCATGGAATTGGACGGCAGCACAAAGCGGGTGCGGAAAGAATGCAAGAGACCATCGCCTGGGATTCGACGGCGCTATTGCAATTTGGCGATGCAGTTTTCGGCGGAGGTTTGCATCGCCTGCGCGGCGGCGGCAGGCTGCTCCGCGCCTTTCAAGACCGCGATTTGATTTGGACGAATGGCGTCCCAAATGCACGTGAGCACTGCCGAATCGGGCGGCGCAATGCCGAGCAGCATTTGGTCGCTCATGCCTTTGAGAATCGGGTCGTTCGTAACCGTTGGGTCTTGAATGGCGGATTGCAGCGCGGGCAAGCGGCGAAACTTTTTTGCCATGTCCAACTGAATCGGTTTCGAGATGACAAATTCGACGAACGCGCGCGCGAGGTCAAATTTCGCGCCTTGCGTGCCCGCCGGCATCGCGAAATAAATGCCGCCGGTGTACGGGCGCGGGTTGTCTTGTTTGCTCACTTGCGGTAAACGCGTCACGCCGAGGTCGCTGCCAAATTTTGCTTGATACGGCGCAAGCGCTTCATCGCCGTTAATAATCATCGCCGCGCGTCCGTCGGTAAACACCGCGTCGGCGATGCCAATGTCCGCGTCGGGCAGAGAAACTTTTTTGTCCTGAAGCGTTTTCAGCAGCGTCAACGTTTCGGTCATCGCGCGCGTATTGAGCGTGGGCGTGCGTCCGTCATTCGCGAGCGCGCCGCTTTTGTACGCGCCGAGCCACGGCAAAAGCCAGAACGGGTCGGTTGTGTCATAGACCAGCGTGTATTGCCCGCTCGCTTCTTTGGTCAACGTCGCGCCGAGCCGGATGAGCGCGTCGGTATCTTTCGGCGGGTCTTTGAGCAGTTTCTTGTTATAGTACAAAACGAGATTGTTGCCCGTCTCGACCGGAACGCCGTATGCGATGCCGTCGCGCGAGCCGCCCGCCAGCGCGGGGTCCACAAATTGCGTCGCGGTGATGAAATCCATCGCGCGCAGCAAATCGCTTGCGGCAAATTGTTGAATCTCTTCGTTCGTCGTCCACATCAAATCCACGCCGTCGCTCGCGTCGGCGAATGTATTGCGTACGGTCTGCGCGTCTTTCGGCAGCAGTTTGATTTCGACGCCGGGATTCGCCGCCATGAACGCGGCGGCGAGATTTGCCAAATACGCGTACACGGGACCCGACGCGTCTTCTTGCACCCATACCGTCAGTGTGCCCGTCGCGTTCACTTGCGGCGCGACCGCGCCCGTCACGAGCGGCGGGAAACAATTGCCCAATTGCCGCGCGGGGACGACGCCGCCTTGCACGAGCGCGGCTTGAATCGAATCGAGCGTGATGGGCTGTACGGGAATGGCAACCTGAAACACCTCGCGGTCGTCCACATGGATTGTGTTTTTGGCAAAGCCTGCGGCGGTGGGCGTTTCGCCGTTGGCGAGCGCGAGCGCGAGTTTGGCGGCGGCGTGCGCCAACGCGCTGTCATCGCGCGTCAAATCCAAATTTTGCGTGTTGTTGCAAATCAACGCGTAATTTTCCGCGTCCGCGCCCGCGCCGGCAACAAACACTTTGCCCGCCAATTTTTGCGCGTCGAGCGCGGCAAGCGCGCCGCGCGCCAAGGCGGAATTGTTGGCGAGGACGGCTTGGACATTGTTTTTGGCTTTTGCCAATTCTTCGGCGGTCGCGGCTTGTCCCTGTTCCGCCGACCAATCGCTGTTGGCGCGGTCGGCGATGACTTTGACTTGATTCTTTGCTTTGAACGGGTCGAGCACTTGGAAATAGCCGCGCGTGATTTCGGACGCGAGTGTATCGCCTGCCGCGCCTTCGAGCAGAATGAAATTCCACGGCGTTTTGGTTTTTTGCGCGGTCAAATAATCCACCGCCGCTTGCGCCTGCAAGCGACCGATTTGTTCGAGGTCGTGCGAAACGTACGCGTCCAAATCGCGCGTGTTGATGAGACGGTCAAAGGCAATCACTTGCGCGTCGGCTTTGTGCGCCGCATCCACGTACGCGGCGGCGGCGTCAGGGTCAACGGGTTGAATGACGAGCACGGGCGCGCCGTCGGCGAGCGCGGCTTGGACCTGCTGGCGCTGTGTGGCGACATCGTTATCGGCGGTTTCGATGCGTACCGTGCCCGTAATGTTGCGCGTGTCTTCGGTCAGGATTTTTTCAAACAATTGTTGGCGCGGCGTGTCGGTGCTTGCCAAAAGAAATACCGCTTTGAGAGTTTGATTCGACGCGGCGGCGCCGGTGCGCGTCGGCGTCGGCTTGAGCTGCGCCTGCGCTGTTATCGTCGCCAACGGTTCGGGCGTGGTCGCCGCCGGTGTGCCGTTCGCAGGAATGTTAGTGGGCGTCGGCGTCGGGGCGGAACACGCGGCAAGAAGCAGGAGGAGCAATACGAAAAACGAGAAACGCGAATGGTTCATCATGGATTCGATTCGGAACAGGTCTGTTGCGCGGAGTGAGATGGAGCGTCAATCCTTGCGGGGGATGCGGTGGCGCATTGACGCATGACCGGTACGATTATAAGTTCTTGTGGAGAAAACAAAAAATCCGTCCGCAGAGGACGGATTTTTTTGTTGCGCATTTTTACGAGTGTTTGCTCGTCTATTGCTGTGATGGATAAGACGGTCTTTTTAAAACGGCAAATCGTCTTCGCTCATCGAACCGGCATCGGTGGGAACGGGGCTGATGCCGGCGGCGCCGGCGCCGGCTTCGCTTTCACCTTTGGGGGTGAGAAAACGAACCGTGTTGCCGCGCACCTCGAACGAAGCGCCGGCAGTGCCGTCCTTGCGCGTATAGACGCGCGGTCCGCCGGTTTTTTCGTCCACCACCAGTTCGCCTTCGACCAACACTTTGCGTCCTTTGGCGAGATATTGATTGCAGACTTCGGCTTGTTTGCCAAAGACCGAAACGCGGAACCAGGCGGTCTCTTCTTTGAGTTGACCCGAAGCATCGGTCCAGCGCCGACTGGTCGCTACGGGAAACGTAGTCACGGCGGTGCCGTTGGGCGTATAACGCATCTCGGGATCGCGTCCCAAGTTCCCAACGAGAACAAGTCTCTGATACATCACATCCTCCTCGCGGCGTTGCCGCAGCTCGATTGGGTTAAAGTTTCAAAAAGATTATAACACGTGAAATAAACGTGTCAAATAGAATTTAGAATCAAGCGCACTTCCTGCGGCGCGGACAAAGCGCGTGGAATGGTATGCGACGATGGAACAAAGCGTAAAAAAGAAAAGACGAATCATTTTTGCGCAGATTGAACATGTCCACGCCCGCGCTCGAATACGACAAAGACAAACGCGGCGTCAGACCTCCGACGCCCGGCGGCACGCTCAGGGGAAAGGAATAGCCCGCCGCGCCCGTGAACAAATCGGTCTGGAATCCTTTTGCTTGTTCTTTTTGGGCGTGCTATCCTTGACCGTTTTCGTTTGAAAGCGAGCTTTCAGACTAAAGCGATTGACGACGATTTGTCCATTGCGGTCTTTCGGGTGATTGTCCCTGCGCACGCGCTTGAACACGAGCCGCGCGTCTTGGGCGAACGCGCGCGCGGGGATGCGCACGCGCACCGCGCCGTCCTCGAAGACAAAGGTGCCGCCTCGGTCGGCTTCGACCAACGGCGCATCGGCAGATTCGGTCGGCGTCGGTGTCGGCGTGAACGTTGCGGCGAACGTTGCAGTACTGGTGGGTGTGGGTGTGCGCTTTTTTTGCGTTTGCGCGTCGGCGTTGCGGAAGGTTCCACCGTCGCGGAGGGTTCGTATGTTCCCCCACCGAAGGCGGAACGCGGTGCCGTACAATTCGACGGGCACCGCGTTTTTGGCAATCTCCCGTCCTCGTGTACAATCATCGGCGCGCCGAAAAATTCCACGCGCTTGAATTTCGGCGCAGAGAATGATTGCTCGAGGCACACGCTTTTGAATCTGTTCACCCGCAAAACACCCGCGCCGCCCGGCGCGTCCGCCGTTCCACTTGCTCTCTTGCCGGCTCTCAGAACCGCACCCGACCCCAACACTTTGTACATCATCCCGCGCGTGCGCGTCGCCGACACGGGAGAAATCACGCATCTCGACAATGCCGCGCGGCATCACACGCGCCTGTTCCTCACCGGCAGCGCGGGCATGGGCAAATCGTCCGCACTCCAATTCATTGCCGCGCGCGCGGGACACGGCGCGTCACTTCAATCGTTCGCCGATTTCCATCCACGCGCCTTGCCCGAAGATTTCCGCGACGTGGGTTGGATTCTGTTCGACGATGTGACCGACCCCGCGCACGTCGCGCATCTCGAAACCCTCGCGCAAAAATATCTGCACGCCAAAATCGCCGCTGTCGCCGCCGACACTGCGCGCGTGCCGACCGGTTTTACGCATCTCGAACTCTTGCCGTTCAACGAACGCGAAATCGTTTCCTTTGCCGAAGCGTGGTTTCCATTGCCGGAAGGCGGGCATCGCAGCTCGCGTCTCAATCGCGCCGCCCAAGATTTTATCGCTTCGCTTCAGGCGAACGCCGGCGCGCGCGAACTCGCCATCACGCCGCTGTATTTATTTTTGCTGCTTCAGGTGTACGAACCCGCGACTCGGCGCGAACCGCAGACGCGTGCCGCCGAAAAAATCGCGCTGCCCGTCGTCGGCTCTGACGGCATTGCGCGCGCGGCGGAAATGGGAGCAAGTATGCGCGTACACCCGTCCAACCCCGCGACGCCGTTCGATGTGCCGCAGCGCACACAAATCGCGCCGCTGCCCGCGCGCCGCGCCGCATTGTTCGACGCGTACGTGAACGCCAAACTCGCGCGCGAGAGCGACCCCGAATTTGCCGCCCGCGCGCTCGAAGGCATCGCGCTTTCGACCAAACGCGGACAGCTCGCGCAAGACGAACATCTCGCGCGCGGGTACGATTTTTTGTACGCGCGCGCCAGCGGACGCATTGCCTTCAGACACGCGCTGCTTCAAGATTTTCTCGCTGCTCGCGCGCTGCGCCGTAATCCCGATTTCGCGCCCCTGCAAGAACATCTCTTGGATCCCGCGTGGCGCGAGGTCGTTTTGTTTTACGCCGGACTCGGCGGCGCGGACGACGTTGTGTCTGCCGCGATCGCACACGACGATTTTATTTTTGCCGCGTACGCCCTCGCCGCGTCTCCCGAACCCTCCGCCTTCACCGACCAAGTTGTCAAAGAGCTCGTCGCACGCGCGTGGGACAACCATGACGAAAACGCGATGCGCGCGCTCGGCGCATTACGCAGCAATTCGGCGAGCGATTTTTTTGCCGCCAAACTGCGCGACAAAAACGCGGACGCGCGTGTGCGCGCGGCGTACATTCTCGGCAAACTGCACACCGACCGCGCGCTCGAATATCTGCTGCCGCAATTGCGCGACCCCAGCGCGGAGGTGCGTGCCCAAGTGATTGCTTCACTCGGACAATCGCGCAGCGAACGCGTCGTCGAACCACTGCTCGTCGCGCTGCGCGGCGACCCGCGCGTGGCTTCTAGCGACATCCAATTGAAAATCGCCGCCGCGCACGCGTTGGGCGAATACGGCACCGACAAAGCCGTGCCCGCGCTGTTGGTGGACATGCAAGTCGGCGAAGGCGAACTGCAAACGCAAGCGATGGCGGCATTGCAAAAAATTCGCAGCGCGTTCGCCGTCAAGCCCCTCGAATCCATTGCCGCTGCCGACAAGCGCGACCACGTCCGCGCCGCCGCCGCGCAAGTGCTGCAAGATATGGCAGGCATGTAAAACGAAATGTGAAAAGCGGAAGGGCGAAAGCGGAAATATTTCCGAGTTCCGCTTTCGCCCTTCCGCCTTCCGAATTCCGAATTCCCACCATGACCATTTCCACTCCCGACTGGGTCAAGGACGCCGTCTTTTATCAAATCTTTCCCGACCGTTTCGCCAAGAGCAGCGCGGTCGAAAAACCGCATCACATCGAAACGTGGGACTCGCCGCCGACCACACACGGTTTCAAAGCCGGCGATTTGATTGGCGTGGTCGAACATCTCGACCATCTCGAAGAACTCGGCATCACCGCGATTTATTTTTGCCCCATCTTTCAGTCCACCGCCAATCATCGCTATCACACGCACGATTATTTCCACGTGGACCCGATTCTCGGCGGCAATGCGGCGTTCCGCCAATTGCTCGACGCCGCGCACGCGCGCAACATTCGCGTGGTCATTGACGGCGTATTCAATCATGCCTCACGCGGATTTTATTATTTCAATCACACCCTCGAAAACGGCAAAGACTCGCCGTATCTCGATTGGTTCACCTTTACTAAATTTCCGCTGCACGCGTACGACGACGGGCAGGCGGGTTATGCCGCGTGGTGGAACTTGAAAGCGCTGCCGAAACTCAATACGTTCAATCCGCAGGTGCGCGAGTACATCATGCGCGTCGCGGAATATTGGATTGACCAAGGCATTGACGGCTGGCGGCTCGATGTGCCCGGCGAAATTGACGATGATTCGTTCTGGCAAGAATTTCGCGCGCGCGTCAAAACCAAAAATCCCGACGCGTACATCGTCGGCGAAATCTGGCAGCGCGCCGACCGCTGGCTGCAAGGCGACCAATTCGACGCGGTGATGAATTATCAATTCACGCGCGCCGCGCTTTCGTACTGCGTCGGCAGACGTCATGCCGTCCACGAATTATTGCACGACAGTTACGGACACGTGACCAATGCCGACGCGCACGCGTTTGCCGAAATGTTGGAACAAGTGCAGACGTGGTATCCGCCCGAAATCACGTACGCGCAGTTGAACTTGCTCGACAGTCACGACACGGCGCGCTTTCTCACCATCGCCAAAGGCGACCGGAGCGCGCTCAAACTTGCGTGGCTTGCCATGTTCACCTATCCCGGCGCGCCCACATTGTATTACGGCGACGAAATCGGCATGGAAGGTGCCAAAGACCCCGACTGCCGACGCGGCATGGTGTGGGACCAAACCAAATGGGATGTGGACCTGCTGCAAACGGTGCGGAAATACATTGCGCTCCGCAAAAAATATCGCGTCCTGCGCCGCCCCGGCGGATACGCGCGTTTGCACACACACGGCATGGTCTATGGCTTTGCGCGCCAACTCGAAGGCGAAACGGTCGTCGTCGTCCTCAACGCCGGCGATACACCCGTTGCACTGGATTTGAATGTCGGCGCCGTGCTGCCCGATGGCGCGGTGCTGCATCAAGAATGGAGCGACCGCACCTACATCGTCACACAAGGGCAAATTCACATCGAGGTCCCCGCACGCGATGGCAGGGTGTGGAGCGCAAAATGAAACTGCCCGACGGTTGTTCCGTCGAGCAGTTTTTTTATTCCAGTCGCTTGCGGATGCGTACGCCACGTTCGGTAATCACGATGAAATTTGCCAACTCGTCTGCATATTCGCGCAATACGAATTCAAGCCACTTTCTTTTTACGCTCATCCTTTCGTCTCCCAGCCGAAACAGCAAAATTCCTTTATGCGGCAACTGCTGCCGAAAGACCAGTTCGCCAAAATCGCGGTCATTTGTAACAAGAATGCGATTTTCCGCAAAAGCGATTTCCAAAACTTGGCGGTCACGCAGCGCGTTCGGATAGTCGTGTGCGATGGCGGTGACATCGGGTCCCATTTCGCGCAGTATGTCAGCCAACGGCTAGTCCGCGCTTTCATCCAACAAGAAACGCATGGATTATGCTGTCGTGGAAAGAATCGTGGGCGCGGGAAAGTCTTCTTCCGCCGCAACAAGCACGCGCGCATATTCCAAACAAGCCCGTACATCTTCGAGCGTAAGGCGCGGGTACGACTCAAAGATGCTCTGGAAGTCCAAGTCTTGCGCCAACCGTTTCAGGACGAGCTCTACCGGAATCCGCGTCCCCCGCACAATGGGCTTGCCCGCCATAATTTCGGGGTCCACGAGAATTCGTTCTCGATATGCTGTTTGCTGTGTTTCCATCGCCTGCTCCTTACTGCCATTATACTGGATGTGCGCGGATTTGTTGACGTGGTTGTTTGGAGTATAATTCTAATCGAAAATCTTTTTCAATTAGAAAAAAATGACCACTCCCGTATCCCATGACATGCGCGACGGACTGCGCGAACACCGCCGCAAACTCACGCGCCCGCGTCAAGCGATTCTCGACATTATCGCGCGCGCCGACCATCATCTCACGCCTGCCGAAATCCATAAACTCGCGCGCAAAAAAAATCCGCATCTTGGTTTGGTCACCGTGTATCGCACGCTCGATTTGCTCACCGAACTCGGTTACGTCCAACGCGTCCATTTTGCGGACGGCTGCCACAGTTACGCGGCGAGCGCGCAAGAGCACGCGCATCATCTCGTCTGTTCCCTGTGCGGCAAAGCCCAAGAGTTCGACGACTGCGACCTCGAAGCATTGATTGCCCATCTTCAGCGCAAAACAGGTTACAAAATCAATCTCCACGTCCTCGAACTCATGGGCACGTGTCCCGACTGTTCCGCGCGCGCCAAAGCAAAATAAAATCCCCACCCCCCCTCTCCCATTGGTGACGCAGCGTCACGCATAATGTCCATCGAGTCGCGGTGTGCGTGATGATGCGTCAGGGAGAAGGGGCGGGGGTGAGGGGTTGATGGTGGTGTTGCTCATGCGCCTTGCGCCGCACTAGCAGCGAATGAAAATTCCACTCCCCCTTCCTTGGCAGGGAAGGGGGCTGGGGGATTGGGTCTTTTTCGTGTGAGGGATTCAATGCAACAAATGTTGAAAATGTCTCGTGTTCCACTGTTATACGTCTTGATTTTATTTTTGGCGCTTTGGCTTGCGGCGTGCGCCGCGCCCGCGACGCCGACCGTCGGCAAACCAATGGTTGTCGCGACGACGACGCAGTTGGAAGATGTTTTGAATAACATCGTCGGTGACCGCATGACGGTTGTGGGGTTGGTGCCGCGCAACGGCGACCTGCACACATTCGAACCCACACCCGACGACGTACGTAAGGTCGCCACCGCGCAGGCAGTGTTCAAGAACGGCGCGGGGTTGGAGGGTTGGCTCGACAAGCTGATTGTCAACGCGGGCGGTCAGCGCCCCATTTTCGATACCACGCAGGGCTTGCCGCTGGCGACCATTGACGACGCGTTCGACGATCGTGGTCAGACCGACCCGCACGTGTGGATGAGTCCGGTCTTGATGCAAGGCGTGGTAGATCATATCGTCGCCGGTCTGAAACAAATTGACCCGCAAGGCGCGGCGGTGTACGAAGCAAACGGCAGCGCGTACAAAACCAAACTGCAAGAACTCGACGCGTGGACGCGGCAGCAAGTCGCGACGATTCCGCCCGCGCAGCGCCAATTAGTGACCACGCACGATGCTATGGGCTATTTCGCCAAACAATACGGCTTCAAGATTATCGGTTATGTGATTCCGAGCGTGAGTTCAGAAGCGCAAACTTCTGCCAAACAATTGGCGGAGCTCGAAGCGGTCATCAAAAGCTCGGGCGTCAAGACCATCTTTGCGGAAAAATCCATCAACCCCAAATTCATAGATCAGGTCGCGCAAGATACGAATGTGCGCGTCCAAGAACTGTATGTGGACTCGCTCGGCAATGTAGGTGGCGAGGCGGGCACGTATTTAGATTTTTTCCGGACGGATGTGACCAGAATTGTGAACGGACTGAAATAAGTCCTTCCCCCTCCTCGCAGGAGATGGGTAAGGGGTGAGGTGTCGCTCCCCTCTCCTCGCAGGAGAGGGGCTGGAGGTGGGGTCTTCCCCCCTCCTCACAGAAGACGGCGACAAGGCAGCAATTTCGTACGAGCGCAAGTTAAAAAAAACTCCCCTCTCCTATGAGGAGAGGGGCTGGGGG
>Ga0070741_10002865_pt1 | contig 44627 bp, 44 predicted proteins | sample Coa_R1_4_FD_66440 | JGI IMG/M metagenome (GOLD analysis project Ga0070741, IMG submission 66440) | Surface soil microbial communities from Centralia Pennsylvania, which are recovering from an underground coalmine fire - Coalmine... | ecosystem: Environmental > Terrestrial > Soil > Unclassified ... | reverse complement strand
CGAAGTCAGCGATGGCGCGGTCCAGATCACCTTTGGCGACATAAGCCATGCCGCGATCGTTGAAGGCTCCGTCGAAGTCCGCGCGGATACGCACGGCCTGATCGTAATCCTCAATGGCGCGATCGTACCGTGCCTTGGCCGCATAAGCCTTGCCGCGATCGTCATAGGCAACCGCGAACTTCGGATCCATGCGCAGCGCCTGGTCGAAATCGGACACAGCGCGATCGTAATCGCCCTTGGCGTGATAGGCGCGGCCGCGGCTATCATAGGCGACGGAGAACTTCGGGTCGGCGAGGATAGCCAGGTCGAAATCGTGGATGGCGCGGGGGTAATCGCGCTTCGCATAATAGGCGAGCCCGCGATCGTGGAGGATCACCGTGTCCTTCGGGCTGAGCTTGATCGCCTGATTGAAATCGGCGATCGCAGTATCGTAGTTCTGCTTCTGCGCGAAACTTCGGCCGCGATAATAGTAGGCGAGTGCATAGTTGGCATCAAGCTTCAGCGATTCGTTGAAGTCGGCAATGGAGCGGTCGACGTCGCCGGTATTTTGATAGGCCAAGCCGCGGTTGTAGAACGCGACCGGATTTTTCGGATTGAGGCGGATGACCTCGGCAAAATCGGCGATGGCGCGGTTGAAATCGCGTTTGGCGCGATGGGCCAGGCCGCGATTGAGGTAAGCCGACTCATAGTTTGGATTGATCTTGATCGCCTGATCGAAGTCGTAGATGGCGCGGTCGAAATCGTCCTTGCTCTGATAGCATTTGCCGCGGTTGAAGAAAGCGATGGCGAAGCGCGGGTCGAGACGGATCGCCTGATCGAAGTCTTGGATAGCGCGGTCGATGTCGCCTTTGCCGACATAGGCGAGGCCGCGCACATTAAACACGACGGTGTAATTTGGCTTGATATTGAGCGCCTGATTGAGATCCAAAATGGCGCGGTCGTAATCCTGCCGTTCATAATAGATGTCGCCGCGGTTGAAATAGGCGGCCGGGTAATTCGGATTGAGCTTGATGGCCTGATCGTAGTCGGCAAGAGCGAGGTCGTAAGCGCCGCGCTCGCCATAGGCCACGGCGCGATTGAAGAAAGCGAAGGAATTTTTCGCGTCGAGCTTAATCGACTGGCTGAAGTCGGCGATGGCGCGTTCGTCCTGGCCTTTGTCCTTGTAGGACAGGCCCCGATTGTAATAGGCGAGGGCGAGCTTGGGATCGAGCTTCACTGCTTGATCGAAATCGACAATGGCGCGATCGACCTCGCCTTTGACGCGGAATGTGATGCCGCGGTTGTAATAGGAAAGCGCGTCCTTGGGATCGAGCTTGATCGCCTGAGTCAGGTCCTGCACGGCGCGGTCGTAATCGCGCTTGTCGTAATAGGCGACGCCACGGTCGTAATACGCTGTGGTGTAATGCGGATCGATCTTGATCGCCTGGTCGTAGTTCTCGATGGCATGGTTGTGATCGCGCTTGTCATAATAGGCATTACCGCGGTTGTAATAGGCCACGGCGTAGGACGGCCGCAGTTGAATCGCCTGATCGTAGTCGGCGATGGCGCGGTCGGGATTGCCCTTGTTGCGATAGGCCAGGCCGCGGTTGTTATAGGACTCCGGGTCCTTGGGATTGGTCTGGATCGCCTGATCGAAGTCGTCGATGGCGTGATCGAAATCACCCTTGTTGAAATAGATCATGCCGCGCTGATTGAGCGCGGCGCTGTAACTGCCGTTGATTCTGATCGCCTGCGTCAAATCCTGAATCGCGTGGTCGTAGTCGCGCAGATCCTTATAGGCGACACCGCGGTTAAAAAAGGCCGCCGCATCACGCGGATTGTTCTTGATGACTTGATCGAAGTCGGGGACCGCCCGGTCGGCTTCGCCCTTCGCGGTATATGACATGCCGCGATGGAGCAGCGCCTGATAATACGGCGGGCTCAATTTCATCGCCTGATTGAAATCCTGGATGGCCTTGGCGTAGTCGTGTTTTTCGTGAAGCACGAGGCCGCGATTATAGTAGGCGACCGCGCTTTTCGGATCGAAAGCGATTACCTGATCGAAGTCGTGCAGCGCGTGCTCGTAATCGTGCTTGTCCACGTAGGACAGCGCGCGGTTGTAGTAAGCGGCGGAATTTTTGGAATCTAGCTCGATCGCCTTGTCGAGATCGCGCAGCGCACTATCCTGATCGCCTTTTTCGCCATAGGCGGCGCCGCGGCTGCTGTAGGCAATCGAAAGATTCTCCGGCGACTCGGTCGCGGCGTCGATCACCGCCGTGCAACTGGAAATCCGCGCCGTCGCTGAAGTGTTTTTGCCGATGCAGGAATTCCACTGCGCCTGCTGGGCATGCGCGAACACGGGGAGGAATGACACTGTTGCGGCAAAGACAAAACGCGTTACCGGCCGAAGTCCCCAGGTCATGCCGTCCCTCGATTACGCAACTGGCAGACGGCTCTCGTTCTGCCGAGAGTCCATATTGAATAACTAATCCGAAGTGAAAACCAGATGCGAAGGATTTGGCCGGGTAAGATTAATGGCTATCGCGAGCATATCCGCGCGTCGTCATTCTCTCTGCCCGGTGCTGTCCCCCCCTTGGTCGCGCTGGCCTATCGCGTAACGCGCACCGTGACATTCACCCCACCTCCGCAACTCTACTATGAGCCGTCGCCATTACAAGACTGAGACGCTTTGCCGGCGCCATGGAACTTTCGCAATTGGCGTTAATTATTAAGGCGGTTGGGGCTCGGTGCGATGTCATTAGCCCGCGTGTCGAAATCCGTTTAGAACTGCGGTCCCGGGCTCGCGGCCAAGGGCACAATGCGTTTGGCCATAGGTCGGAATGCTTCGCGGAAACGCTGCCGGTGGCACTATGAACCTGGTCCTCGTTAAGATGTTCGCCACCGCCCTGGCCCTGGCCCAGGTCACGACCCGGCCCGATGCCGTCAAGACGCATTTTGATCCGGTCTACGACCGCCAGGAGGTCGTCGACCTGCTGCGCGACGGCTGCGCCCATATGCGCCGGGCTTTCGACCTCGAAGACATCAATCTCGACGATCTCATCGATACCGCCTTGAAGGACCCCGCCGTGACCAGCGGCGAAATCAAGACTTTTCGCGGCATCAATTTTAACGACCTGCAGCTCGCCTATCGCGAATTCTGCAAGGGCGAGCAGGCCGACAAATCTCCCTTCGACATGGGCGAGGTGATCCAATTCTATAACAAGACGGTCACCGACCTGCCCGACCCCCTCAAGCTCAAGGGACTCAAGCTGCCGGGCACGACCGAGATTCTGGACAACAAGGGAAATCATTTCGCCGAGCTATTCGAATCCGACCATCGCCGTATCTGGGTATCGCTGAACGAGATACCCGATTACGTGCAGAAGGCCTTCATCGCCGCCGAAGACAAGCGCTTCTTCCAGCACCACGGGATCGACGAGCGCGGTCTCATTCGCGCCTTCGTCTCCAACATGGCTGATCCGGGACGACCGCAGGGCGGCTCCACGATCACCCAGCAAGTCGCCAAGAATCTGTTGGTCGGCGACGAGGTGAGTTACGAGCGCAAGATCCGCGAGATGATCGTGGCAGTGCGCCTCGACAGGTCGCTCAGCAAGAACGAAATCCTGGAAATCTACATCAACTCCATTTATCTCGGCCGCGGGGCCTGGGGTATCGACATGGCGGCGCAGGCCTATTTCAACAAGCCCGTTTCCGCGCTCAGCGTCGCCGAGGGCGCCTTCCTCGCCGGCCTCGCCAAGGGTCCAGCCTCGTTCAATCCGGACCGGTTTCCCGCACGGGCGCGGGCGCGGCTCGCCTACGTCCTTAAGCGGATGAAAGAGGACAATCTGCTCAACGACGCGCAATTCACCAAGGCCATGAGCTCGCCGCCGCGGGTAGTGCTTTATCAGAAGCCGAACCGCCGCAGCGGATTTTACTTCGTCGATCATCTCGTGCACGAGGCACGGACACTGGTGGGGATGCAGTCATTGACCGTCAATTCCTACTCCGTCCACTCGACCATCAATCAGAAACTGCAATGGGCGGTTGAGTCGGCGTTGCAGGAAGGGCTGGCGCGTTACGAGATCGAGGCCGGACGGACTCACTTCGAGGGTCCGGAAATGAATCTCATGCAATCGATTTTACACATCGACGCAGAGCAAAAGACGCGGGCGCTGCGGCGCGATCGGATCGAGCGGCCGCTCTGGCAGATCGCGCTGCAGGACGCGAAGCTGCCGCTTTATGACGTGCATTGGACCCCGGCCGTGGTGATCGACAAAACCGGCGAGGGACGCGGTCGGTTGCATGTTGGCCTGCCCGATGGCCGCATCTTGCCGCTGGTCAGCCCCAAAGACAGCGACCGGGCGAAACTCCAGCAGTATGACGTCGTGTACGTGAAAGAGATCGAAGGCCGCCGCGGAGAGGATGCCTCCGCGGAATTGCGCGTGCGACCGACGGTGCAGGGCGGGGCGATCGTTCTCGAAAACAAGACGGGCCGCGTGCTGGCGATGGCCGGCGGTTTCTCTTATCCGATGAGTCAGCTCAACCGCACGACGCAGGCGGAACGGCAGCCGGGATCGGCGATCAAGCCGGTGACCTATGTCACCGCGCTGCATAAGGGTTTGCAGCCGAACACGCTGGTCTTGGATGCCCCGGTTACCTTGCCGCCGATCGGCGACACCGGCACCTCGGTTTCGCGAAAATATTGGAGCCCGCACAATTACGGCGGCGGTTACCGCGGCGTGATGACCTTGCGGCACGCGCTGGAACAATCGCGCAATCTGGTGACGGCGCGCCTTTTGAAAGGCGGCATCGACCAGGATCCACGACAGAGCTTGTTCGATGTCTGCGACATGGCCGAGGCCGCGCATCTCTATCCGGAGTGCTTACGGCTTTATCCCTTCGTCCTTGGCGCGCAGCCGATCCGGATGATCAATCTCGCCGCCTTTTATGCTGCCATCGCCAGCGAGGGCGCCTGGCACGAGCCTTATGTCATCGATTCCATCGAACAGAAGGATCATGTCGTTTATCGGCATCCTGCCACCGAGCCGACCTGGCTCGCCGACGGCGACCGCGTCGCCTTCTTTCAGCTCAGGACGATGCTCGAGGGCGTCGTCGCCCGCGGTACCGCGCAGTCACTGAGCCGCTTCACCGGTTATGTCGGTGGGAAAACCGGCACCAGCGAAGACGAGAACGACGCGTGGTTTGCGGCCTTCACCAGCGACATCACCGTCGTGGTATGGGTTGGCTACGACAACCTCAATGGCCGCCGTACGCTCGGCGCTGGCAATACCGGCGGCCACGTGGCGGCCCCTATCGCCGGCGATATCATCGAGGCGAGCTGGCAATATCAGGCACCGAAGGAGTTGCTGCCGCCACCGTCGCCCGAGGCACAAAACAATCTCAAGACGGTGGAAGTCGACGGCATTACCGATTATCTGCGCACCAACGACACCGGGCAGGTCGCCGACGCGCGCTACGCGGTCATCGGCAGGAACAGAGCCTCAGATTATGAAAGCCGCGGCTCCGGAGAACGCTCTTCGCGGGCGGAGGACAGCCAGCCATCGGCGGGTCCGGGGTTTTTCTTTTTTCAGCCGCAGGGAGCCTGGCGCGGGTATAACGGCTATCGGTACGGCTCCGGCGGATATTACAATCCGAACAGCATGCTTCACAAAGAAGACTGATTTAAGCTCGGCACCTGAATTGCCTTGGCCGGTTCGAGCGGGGATTTCCAGGAGATGACCAGGATGTGGATGCGATGGGCCGCGGTGCTGCTCGGCGCCCTCCTTTGGGCCCGCACAGCCGAGGCGCAGGAATTTACCGTGACCACGGTTCCCGCCGCGCTCAAGGTCCCGCTCGATCAATTGAAGCCGAATACGATCATCTTCAGCGATCACCGCGACGACGAAGGCTCGGAGAACATCGGCGGCTTCATTACCTTCGACGACTGGAGCCGGTTAAGGCCGCTACAGAAGCATTTCTTGAGTCTGTATCCGGAGTTTACTGAGGGAATGACGACGAGAACCTCTGAAGGCATGACCGCGACTACCAAGGAGAAACTCGATCTTTACACCGCCGAGGCCCGGTTCATCGTCTCGAAGCCTGCCTCTTCCATCGATTTGAAGCGATACGCGACGCTCGCCTTCCTCGAGAAAATGGACCCGCAGGTCAAACATCAGATCATCGCGCCGAACGAGATCAAGATCCTCAACGACGAGCGCAATGCCAACAATCGCAACCCGAAGCGGGAATGGTGTCAGGGCGAATACGTCCTGCTCTGCCTTCGCTCACGCTATCGATTTGAAGGTAAAATCCCCATGGGCATCGCGCTTGCCAACAAGCTTCGCGACGCTGACCGCAAATTGGATGATTTCATCGAATTCGAAAATGAACTTCGCGTGCTGCCGCCGGAAGCCCTCGACGAAGCCGCGGTGCGCAACCTCACGGGAATCGACAGCCCCGTCACAGCGATGCTCGAGCAAAGCATCTTCGCAATCAACGAGGTGATGCATTTCGGCAAATTCATCGCCGTCATTCAAGCGCACCCGAAAGACCCGGAGAAAACCGTGGCGACGGGCATGCTCGTGCTTGCCGTCAGCGCGCGGACCCTCGACATGAAGCGGAAATACGAGGATGTGCCGGTGCTGCGAAATCTTGTGCCCGCGCAGGTGCTGTTGGGCAACAGCTCGTTTAATACCGGCAATTCGATCAGCGCCGGCCTTCCGGTCTACGCGCACAACCGCATCAAGGGAATAGCCGAGGTCTTGAGCCGCGACTGAATGTGCGGAGTGCCGGCCGCCGCGGCGCGGACGGTGACCGCTCGGCTATGGCTTGGCGTCCGGCTCGGATTTGGCCGTGGCCGCCGGCAGCTCCCGCGGCACGACATAGGCCAATACCCGCGATTTGGGATAAACCGCTTCGGCGACCCGATCGGCATAATTTCCGGAAATCACAATCGGATTGCCATTGCCGTCGGTGCCGCGGACGATTCCGACATGACCGCCGTCGCGTCCACGCGAGAAGATGGCGATGGCGCCGACGCGCGGCTCGTCGATCTTCTGGCCGTATTTCAGGAACGAACGAGCGGCGCGGGAGCCGGTCGCGTTCAGGCCGACGTGTTTCAAGACGTAGTTCATAAAGTCGGCGCACCAGAGGCTGGGCGGCAAGCCCAGCGCCTTGGCGTGCGCGCCCATGTGCCGCAAGGCTTCGAGCAGGGCGTCGGGGGACCCGCGGCCGGAATAATTGCTTTCATCCACGTACTGACGCTTGCCAATGCTCTTGGGCCGCTCCATTGGCGGCGGCGCGTCATATGCCACGCGCATTTTTTCCGGTGGCACATACGCCGCATCGAACTTGGCGTCGGAACTGCTCGGCCCCAAGCTGGCATGACGCTCCAGCGCTGCCGGGAATTCCTTCGGCGCGGGAAATTCCTTGGCCCCTTCACTGCGCGAAAAGGCAGGCTCCGGCCTGGACATTTCGTCTCGCGCGATGGGCAATGCCGCGGGCGCTGCGGCGCTGATGCCGCCGCCGAGGCTCGCTTCGACGCGTTCGGCTTTACCCGGTGACGGTGTGGGCGCGATCACGGCCGCGGCCGGCTCGATCGGCCGCTCAACCGCTGTGGGCGCATTCATGACGGGCGCCGCGGGCGCTCTGGCGAGCACCGGCGCCGAGTCGGATGTGCTGAGGCTGGCGTAGACTGTCTTCGTGTCATCCCTTTTTGCCGATGCCGGTGCCGAATGAGAGATTTCCAGCATTGCCGGCTTCTCCGGCGGCAAGGGCACGCGTTCGGAAGCGGATTGGCTTGCGCTCGAAAAGGCGGGCCTTACCGGCGGCAGGGGAATGGTTTCGGATTCGGATCGGGTCGGGCCCGGCAGAGCTGGCTTCGCTGGCGGCAAGGGGATGGTGTGGGGATTCAAGCTGGCGAGGGTTATAGCGCTGGCGTTCTCCGAAGCCGGTTTCGGCTTGGGGAGCGGCGCTGGATTGGAAAAATTGCTTGGGCGAGCCGCATGGGCCGCAGCGCCACGCTGGGTGAGCGCCACGAGGACCAGGTTGTCAGTCTCAGCAGGGGCGATTGGCGGCGAGAGCGACGCTTCTTCCACGACATAAGTCGGGCCTTCGCCGTTGGATGAGGCCCCGCCGGAAAAAAGCGACCTGCTCCAGGCGGAAATCTTTGTCAGCGCAGGCGATAGATTGCTCGCCCACCAGGCACTGGCACTTGTCGATTCGACGGGTGAAACAAAACTGGTTGCAAGGACGCAGACGCAAGACGCGAGCAGCACTCGCGACCCAACGAGGCGACTCATTTTACCCCCCAACGCCACAGTACTGCTCCGCGTCCCCTATCGCCGAGCCAGTGTTTTTATTTCCCTCGCTTCGCCGGCGTTTTCTCAGCACAGCTTGAACGCGAGGCATGGACTTGCGCCCATCTTTCGGCCAGTTCTGGCAACCGGCAATAGGGTAACGCGCCCGTGAAGGGCGATATTAATTTATGGTTAACGATGTAAGCGGCTGGAATTTAATAGTTAATTCTACCAACCGCGCTTTGACCGCGCGGGGTCTTGCGCAGGCGCCAGGAAGCGCCGCGCAAATTCTCACGGCCGATCAAGCGCGAAGCCGGCGGGACGGCCGATCCCGTGGCGCTCTAGACCGCCTTCGCCGCCGGTATATCGCTACGGTATTTGGCGCAGAGCTGGTGCCAGCGCTCCACCCGCTTCTTTTGCCGGTCGACGACGGCTTGCGGAATATCGAGGAAGGGCGGCCGCAACGGTCCGGGATCGACATAGCCGGAGAGCTTCACTGCGATCTTCGCCGCCGTCTCGCGCCACGATAGGTCCACGGGCACGCCCGGCGCCGGCATCAAGTCGAGGGTGATCGCTTCGGCAAGCTCGCGGTCGCCGCGCGCCACGGCATCGCGCAGCGCAACCTGTGGCCAAGGTCCCATCCAGGCGTCGATCGACCAGAATCCGGCGGCGCCGAGATCGGCATAATCGAAATACTGCGTCTGCATCACGAAGACGCTCATCTTCCCCTTCACCACCTTTTGCAACTTGAGGAATTCCGGCGCGTCGCGGTGGCTGTCCTTCATGCCGATCACCGCGGGATTCTTTGTGATCTCGACAAAGGCCTCCACAGGGATCTTGATATTGTGCAGAGTCGGGTTGTGATAAATCATAATATTGAGGCGCGGGAACATTTCGCCGATCTCGCGGAAGAAGCGCACCGCGTTATCGACGGTGGAGGGGAAATAAAAGGGTACGCCGACCAGCACGCCGTCGGCGCCCGATTGCTCCACAAGCTTCATCTTCTGCACGACTTCGCGGCTGTTGAGCGAGGTCACGCCGACAAAGACCGGCACGCGCTTCTTGGCGGCGGCGACGGTCTCGTGCGCCAGGACATTGAGCTCCTCAGGCAGCAGCGTGTGGAATTCGCCGAAGCTGCCGGCCGCGGCGATCACGTTGCCGCCGTCGCGGATCATGCGATCGACGCCTTTGTGCAGCTTGGCCACGTCCACCGTATTCGCGGCGCGGATATCGGCCGCATTGTCGGTGGCAAAGGCCGGCATCATCGCCATCAGCCCGCCAATATCCTTTGCGCTCAGCATGATTCCTCTCCTTACTTCGTTTGCCGACCTGCGGCGGTACTAGGTGCCGTCCAGGAACTTCAATTTACCTTGCCATTTGCGCTTTACCGCCTCGGCATAGTCCTTGTCGATCGCGTTCACCTTTGGGAACTCGTCCTTCCAGTGAAAGGGGCGCACAGCATAGATGATGATGCGGCTATTCGTCATCTCATGCGCTTCGCGCCGCTCCGGCGGCAGCATGGGATCAATATGGCCGGTCCACATGCCGTCAATGATGTCGGTCGCGGTTTTTGGGTCCCAGCGCGTGGAGATGGCCCAGATGACCTCCGCCGGATCGGTGATGTCGATATCGTCGTCGACGATGATGATGACGCGACCGAGATAGGCATTGGAACCACAGCCGGCGGCGACAAGCCCCGCCATCTTGGCGTGGCCGGGATGCATCTGCCTGATCGAAATGATGTTCATGAAACGCGCGCCGCTGCCGGGCATTTTCCAAACACCCGTCACTCCCGGCACGCCGGCCGCTTCCAGTTCGTCCCAGAGATTGGCCGCTCGCAGTAAAGAGGTGGAAGCGATGCCGTAATAGGCGCCCGGATAGGTCGGCTTCATCGGCGGCGAGCCGGTCACGATCGGCGCGTTGCGATGATAGATCGCCTTCACGTCCAGCACCGGAGCCGGACCGGTGGAGGTGTAATAGCCCGGCCATTCGCCGAAAGGGCCCTCGGTGACGCTGCGCTCTTCCGGCGGCGCCATGAAGCCCTCGAACACCAGCTCGGCATCGGCCGGAAACGGAATTCCGGTCACCTTGCCCTTCACCAGCTCGAGGGGGCGGCCGAGCCGCGCGCCGGCGGCGGCGAACTCGGACACATTCTCCGGCGGCGTTGAAGCGGCTGCGGCGCCCAGCACCGGCGCCTGGCCGACGCTGACCGCGAAGGGGCAGGCGACACCTTTCGCCCAATATTTGCGGCGGATGACATCGCCGTGTTTGCCCGGTTCGATAAAGATGCTGACGGTTTTGGCGTCGTGCACCTGCACACGATAGGTGCCGGCATTCACCCAGTCGCTGTCGGGGTCCTGGGTGACGACCATGCATTCGGTGCCGATGTATTTGCCGCCATCTCCCTCGTTCCATTTCGGCGCCGGAAATTTCAGCACATCGACCGCATCGCCCGTGAGAACATGCTCCATGACCGGACCGGTCTCGACCATCACCGGCGGGATCGGCTGCACGTTCTTGCGCCGCTGCTTGCGCAGCGCCTGCACGCGGTCGAGGCCATGGCCATCGACAAAAAGCCGCGACGAGCGGACATTGACCGCGATGCGATGATCGTCGGGATAGCCCTTGATCTTGCGGAACAGCAGGATCGGCGGAATTTTCTTTTGCAGGCTGAAATGATAAAGCGCGCCGATTTCGAGGTTTGGGTCGGCGCCCTCGATCACTTCAAGCTCGCCCATCTCCTCGGCAAGTTCGAGCGCCTTGCGCAGGTCACCGAGTGCGGCGAGCCGCCGTGCCTGCTCGTTCGACTCCTGCATACAGGCGCCCTCCCGCCGTAATGTCCTTGTTATTGGCCTTCCTTGAAATCCGGCGACGTTTCCTTCTGCTGCAGATCGGAGGCCAAGTGCTCCTGCACCGGCACGTTGATAAAGGCCGCCCAAACCGAAGGCTTGGTGTCGAGATTGAAATGCTGATGCTCGACGCCGCCGGGTTTCAGCGGCAGCAGCACGAGATCGCCCTTTTCCCAATCCCAGCGCTCGCCGTCGACGATGGAATAGCCCTTGCCTTCAAGCACGAAGATGAGCAGGCCGCCCTGATGCACGTGCTTGCCCGACTTGGTGGCGATCGTGTGCGTGAAGACGCGCCATTGCTGCAACGGCCGGTCCTTGAAGGGGGGAAACACCGGGTCCATGAAGAATTTCAGCTTGCCCTGGCGCGACTGGAACACTTCCATTTCGTCTGCGCGAATGACCACCGGCCCCTTCAGGTTGCGTTCCTTCAATGCGGCACGCTGGCGCAGCACTGCTTCATAGGGATTGTCCTTGATCGGCGGGCGTTCGCGTTCCCTTGTGCGCTCGACTTCGGCCATTTTATTTTCCTTCCGTCTTGTTTCTCTTGTCCGCCTCGAGCGCGGCCAGCGCGTCGGCAATGGCGGGAACTGCGACTTCGGTGAATCCGGTACGCTTCATGGCATTGCGCTTTGCTTCGTCGCAAAGCTGACGCAGCCGTGCACCGGAGAAGCCCTTGGTCAGCGGCACGAGCTTCTTCACAATCGCGTCGACTGCCTTAACCGCGGGACGGCCCGGCAAGCGCAGGCCAAGGCGCAGGATTTCCGCGCGGGCTTTGGCATCGGGCAAGCCGACCGCAATATGCACGCCGAAGCGGCCGGGCCGTAGCACCGAGGGATCGATCAGGTCGATGCGGTTGGTGGCGCCCAAAACGATGACGCGCGACAACTGCTCGACACCGTCGAGTTCAGCGAGAAGCTGGCCGACGACGCGGTCGGTGGTCATCGAGCCAACGTTGACGCCGCGGATCGGCGCAATCGCATCAAGTTGATCGAAGAAGATCACTGCCGGCGCGACCTGCCGCGCGATGCGGAAAATCTGGCGCAATCCTTCTTCTGTTTCGCCGAGCCATTTGGTGAAAATCTCCGGCCCGTCGATGGAGATGAAGTTGACGCCGCATTCGTTGGCCAGCGCCTTGGCCAGCAAGGTCTTGCCGGTGCCGGATGGCCCATGGAGAAGAGCGCCGACATGCGGCGGCAAGCCACTGGCGGTGAGAAGCTGCGGATTGCGCAGCGGCAGCTCGACGGTGTCCTGCAAGCGCCGCTTGACCTCGGTAAGACCGCCAATGTCGCTCCAGGAAACATTCGGCACGGAGATGAGCGTCTCGCGCAAGGCCGAGGGCCGGATTTGCGACAGCGCCGTCTCGAAGTCCTCCTGCTCGACGCGAAGGTCCTGCAATGGGATGCGGAAAGCGGCGCGAGGATCGGCAAGATTGCCAGCGCTACGCCGCATCGCGCTCAAGCCGGCGTCCCGGCAAAGCTCCATCAGATCCGCGCCAAGAAAACCGTGGGTGCGCTTGGCGATCTCATCGAGAAAAGCCTGGGCGGCATCGCTCAGCGGCATCTCGCGGGTATGCACTTCGAGGATTTCGCGCCGCCCCGCGACGTCGGGCGGGCCGATGAATATCTCGCGGTCGAAACGGCCGGGCCGGCGGAAAGCGGCATCCACCGCATCAATGCGGTTGGTGGTGGCGATGACGATGACCGAGTCAACCCGCTTCAACCCGTCCATCAAAGATAGAAGCTGGGTCACCGCGCGTGTGTCGGCATGGGCGCCGGTTTCGCCCCGCTTCGGCGCCATGGCGTCCAGTTCATCGATGAAGATGATGGATGGCGCGTGGTGGCTCGCCTCGCTGAACATGCGGCGCAGGTTGGCTTCGGTCTCCCCGGTATAGGTGCCGATGACGTCGGGGCCGTTGATGTAATAGAAGCGCGCATCCACTTCGTTGGCGACCGCGCGCGCAAGGTGCGTTTTGCCGGCTCCGGGCGGTCCATAAAGGATGATGCCGCGCGGCGGATTGATGCCGAGATGCCGGTAGACATTGGGAAATTTGAGCGGCAGCTGCACCAGTTCGCGAATGAGCTTGATCTGCTTGCCGAGACCGCCGACGTCCTCGAAGGTGATGTCGAAGGCACCGTCCGGCAGATGCGAGTCGTGATAGTTCAGGATGACTTCTGTCGTCTCGTCGACATAACCGGGGCCGTCGCTGACCTTGCTGATTTCATAGGTCGTGCCGGCGTGCGAATGGGGGAAAGGCACGTAGACGACAGCGCCGTTGCTTGCGGGCGTCCTGTTCTGCGCCATCACCGATTTAAGATGCGGCGAAAGGTCGTGGGCGAGCGAAACGTCGATCGCCGGACGGAGCTCGATGCGCTTTACCGGCCCGAGTTCGGTTTTTTCGATTTCGACGTCTTCGTTGAGATGAGCTTTCAGCGCTTGCCGCACGAAACGGTCGAGGCGAATCGAGCCGGACCCTTTGTCGCTCTCCATCGGCGGGTCGAGGCGCACGATGATGCTGCGCCCGCGATCGGTCGCGACGCGGACGAAGTTTTCGGGCTCCAGCCCCAACTTCTGCATCAGAGCCGCGTCGAGGCGGACGGCAAGGCGGGAGCTGTTGCTGAATTCGTTCGCGAGATGATCGACGGTCGCATGGACATGCGGAATGCCGCTCTGCGTGTGGGCGCCATGCGAATGAATCGCCTCATCCATTCTTTCTCGCCCTGTATTCGGGAGCTTCTTCCATCAACTCGAAGCCGCAGCCGCGGTCCACGGTCGTGGCCTCGAACCAATTGGGTTCCACGGCAAGAAATTTGGCGGTCACGCTGCTGTCGGTATTGAAGTGCTGCACGATGATGCCCTCGTCGCGCAGCGGCAGATTGAGCACGTCGCCTTTTTTCCAGCTGTGCTTCACCCCGTCGATGGAAGTATAGCCCTGACCTTCCAGGATCATGATGATCTGTCCGCCCTGGAACTTCAGCCGACCGGAGCGGCTGCCTGGTGGAATTTCCTGCTGATAGACGAGCATCGGATTGACGACGACGTCCTTGAGATTGGGGTGCAGATACCACTTCATCTGCCCCATGGCGTTGGTCTCGAGCGGCAGGTCCTTCTCTTTCACCACCTGCAAGGCGCCTTTGGTTTCCGCCCGCTGCCGGTCGCGCAACGCGATGAACTCGTCCCACATATTGCGGCCGGCGAGCGTTTCTTTTCTTCCCATAAGCCAAATCTCCCAGGCGGGGCCGGCACAGCCCCGCCATATTCCGATTGCTGGCGGCCAAAACCGCGGCGGGTTTATAGCCGATTAAAGAGCTTGCGCGAATTGCCGCTGAGGATCGCCTTTTGCATGTCATCGTCGATGCAGTCGGTATTCTCAACGACCCAGTTGGCCGGGTCCAGCGTCTGGTGCGGCCAGTCGGAGGAGAAGCAGAACAAATCCTTGGCGTGGCACATCTCGAGCAGCCAAGCGAAATGCTTGCGATTCTTCGGGATGGTGATGGGCTGCGTCGAGAAGCGCACGTGGTCGAGAATATACTGGCTCGGCATCTTGTGCAGCTTCCTCTCGCCCTTGGCGAGCTTTCGCTCCACCAGGGCGATGTCGCCGCCCGAGCCCATGTAGAAGTCGTCGAGCCGCAGCATGAGGTCGGGAATCCACCAATAGCCGCCTTCCTGAAAGATCACTTTCTGCTTCGGATACTTGTCGAACATGCCCTGCACAATCATGGCGGCGAGATGCGCCATGCAATTGCCGGCCGGTGCGTTGCCGAACAGCTCAATCCAGGTGCGCGCGCCGTTCCACAGCGGCGTGAAATGCGGGAAAAAGCCTTCGCTGTGGCAGGTCAGCGTCAGATCGTATTCCTGCATGGCGTCCAGAATGGGGTCGAACTTAGCGTTGCCCAGCGGCTCGTAGAGCGAGCTGAACGAGTTATAGACGCTGACGAACTGCTTGTGATGGCCGACGCGGCGGATTTCCGCGGCGCCCATCTGCGGATCGCGATGGCAGATCATCAGCGTGGCCTTGATGCGGTCGCTGACCGGGAAGACTTCCTCGATCAGATAGTCGTTATGCGCGGCCGCAACCGCGGCGATCACCGGCTCGTTGAAGATGCTCTGCGGCCGGTTGTAGCCCGGATTGAGGATGGCGATGTCGGTGCCGAACTGGTCCATGACCCGCAGAACGTCGGCCGCGGTGGCGGCGACGCCGTGGGTATCCTGGCCGACGCCGGGTTTTTCATTGGCCGGCTCCGGGTTGTATTCGAGGCTGCCGACAGGGTAGTGGAACAGGAGGCTCTTGAACGGCTCTTTCAGATATTTTCGCAAAGTCGCCCAGGGCGGCGAAAAGTGGAAGTCGGTATCGATGACTTCCATGGTGCGGATTTTCGGGTTGATCGGATCCGGCTGAACCGCTTCTGCTCTTTCGAATCCGGAATGGGATGCTTCGTTCATGGCGTTCTTCCTTTGAACCGCGCGGCGCTCATGCGCACAAAAATATCTGATCGCCGTCGATTTTCACTTCGTAGGTGCGGATTTTTTCGTTCTCGTCGTAGCAATGCTGGCCGGTGGCGAGATCGAAAGCCCAATTGTGCCAAGGACAGCGGATCACCTTGCCGCCGTCGGTGATCTCGCCTTCGCACATCGACGCACCTTTGTGCGTGCAGCGGTTGTTCATGGCAAAGACTTTGCCGTTGGCACGAAAGACGGCGACGGTGGCACGTCCGGCCTTAAAGGCGCGGCCTTTGCCTTCCGGTATGTCTTCAAGCTTGCCGATCAGATATTCCTTCATCGCTTTCGTCTTCCTTATTCAGCGGCGGTAAGTTTGGCGACCTGCGCCGGCGGCTGCGCTTCCGCACTGTCTTCGGTTTCCTCGCGCAGGAAGCCAAGCGTCGAAAGAATCGGCGAGTCGCTTAGCGTGAACAGGATCGCGGGCGCCTTTTTCGAAGCATTGACGTGGCGGTGCCAGCTCCAGTTGGGGATCGCCACCGCGTCGTGCTGGCCCCAGTCGATTTCCTTGTCACTGAAGACGGTGCGCCCTTCGCCCTGCACGATAAAGGCAATGGAGCTTGAGGTGGTGCGGTGCGGCCGGCCGGCGAATCCCGGCGGCAGCACTTGGATCTGACATTTGATGGTCGGCAAGGCGGGCCCGCCGGTCAGCGGATTCACATATTCAAGCAATTGTCCGTGATAGGGATCGGCCGGCGCGCCCTCTTGCGCCTTCAAAGCGCGTAACGTGTCCTGCCAAGGGTAGCGGAACGGCCGCGCATTCGCTGTGGCGCCGGCGGGCCGATAGAGGAGCGACGGCAACGAATCCTGCCGGTTCTGCTCCTGGGCGATATCGCCGGGCTCTTCATAAAAATTGAGGTTCATGCCCACGGTGAAGGGCACATCGAGCGCATCGACCCAAATGGCATCACGGTCGCTTTCGTTATGGTGGTCGTGCCATGACCAGCCCGGCGTGAGGATCAGGTCGTAGCTCTCCATCGGCAGCGGGCGGCCGTCTACCACGGTGAAGACCTTTTCGCCGCCTTGCACCGCGAAGCGCAGGGCATTGATGGTATGGCGATGCGCCCAGGCGATTTCGCCTGCCTTTACCGCCTGCATCCCGGCGACAAGGTTCTGCACCGTGCCCCGCTGCAGCTTAGGATTGGTGAACATCAGCGCGCGGCGGGCGGTATTGCTCTCGGTCATCGCCTGGCAGGCCATCTGCAGCATCTGCTGCATGTCCTTCCAGCGCCAGACGTGGGGGATGCCGGCCGGCATCGGCTCAATGAAGACCTGGCCATTGGCGCCGCGACGCACATTTTGTGGGCGGTTGGCATCGATCTGCCATTGGCCGCGCAGATTGGCGCCGGCCATCCGTTGTTCGAGCTCCTGCAGGCGCGGGTCGGCGTCAGCCATGGGGCCTCTCCCTTTGTAAATGCCGATCTATTAAAGACCGTTGCCGCCGTGGCGGAGAGAAGATAGTATGGCTACCATACTAAATTGTCAACGGCATGCATTACCCTCGGGATCCAGCGAATCTAGCGCAAGCAGCCGCTTGCGGCCACCAAAGGAAGGGTCGTTATGGCCAAGCGGGCAAATCCACCTGCGAAGAAGCATCCGGCGCCTTCGGTGCCGGCTACCGCCGGCCTCGGCTTCTACCTGCGCGAGGCCTATCGGGCGTTCAGCCGTGAATTTCACGTGCGTCTGGCGCAGCACGGCATCACGCATTCGCAATGGGTCATGCTGTGGTTTCTCTCGCAGGCCGGAAGCCTGACGCCGCTGGAACTGTCGCGGCGTGCTGGTATCCAAAAGGCATCGGCGACCTCGGTCATCGACGCGCTTAAGAAGCGCCGCCTCATCCGCGGCGACCAGGACAGCGTTGACCGGCGCAAGATCAACCTGCATCTGACGGCGGCCGGTGCCGAACTGATGAAGGCGCTTATTGCCTGCGCGGCGGAAACCAACGCCGAGGCACGCGAGGGATTTTCCGAAAAGGAATTCGAAGCGCTGATGCGCTTGCTGCGCGCGGTCACCGCCAATCTGGGCGGCAACGGCAGTAACGCCTAGCGGCTCTCGTCGAAGTAACCTTCCATCCCGGATTTCACGCCGTTCTTCGCCAGCTCTTCGAGAAACAGCTTGTGAATCCGCGGATCCTGGTCCCGGTATTCGATTTGCGCGCCGCCTTGCTTCACGTCCTGGTCGACGCCAAGAAAGATCGCGCGCTTTTGCGCGGTGAATGGATAACGCAGGCTGCCCATCGCCACGGCAAGATAACGCGCAGGATAGGGACTGGTATTGAAGTGCTGATGAAAGATCTGGTCCACCGGCGCGAAAACGACGCCGGGTTTCCAGTCGATACGGATGAAATCCTTATCGCCCTCGTGCCAGAACAATGAATAGCCTTGGCCCTTGAGGATGAGGACGTGGAAGTCCGGGCCGTGACGGTGGCCCTTCTTATAGGTGCCGACCGGCATCTCCGACGTGTGCACGTGCATGATGCCCTCGGCGAGGCAAAAGCGCATGTTGGAGCTTTTGGCGCCGCGGCGGTCCCAGGCCTCCAGTTTGAAATTGGCGACATCGGCGACGAAATTCGTCTCCCACATGAAACGCCCGCGCTGCGTCTCGCACATCTCGCCTTCGCCACGGAAATAATTTTCCTTGCCGATGCGTTTGCGGAACACCGCAGGATTATTGAAAATGAATTCCTCGTCGTAAAATTGATTCATGATCGCGGTCAGGTTATTCGCCGAGACCAGCCGCGCCTTTTCTCCGCCCGATGCATTGAAGTGCTGGTAAGCCGCGTTGAGCGGTAGCGCGAACAAACTATTCGGTCCCCACTCGAAGCTATGGCTACGGCCCCCGATGTCGACCTTGGTGCTGCCATGGCCGGACAGAACATAGATCACTTCCTCATACAGATGACGCTGCGGCGCCGTCTTGCCCCCGGGGGGCAGGTCGACGACGAATAGCGACATGAAATCTCCCCGCCCGCGTAGATGTACGAACGCGCCGGGCGCGCCCATGCGCGGCCATTGGCGGGTTTCGACGGCGTTAAGATCGGCGGCAAAATCCTCGACAATCGGCACGCCTTCGGATTTGGCCCATTCGAGATATGGATCACGCAGAAAATTCGCGGCCAGCACTTGCGAACTGTCGGCAAGCGCCGGCTTTTCCTGCTTGTTCATTTCTGCATTTCCTCGTGGCGGGTGCGTCGCTTTTCCACGCCATCCGTCGTGATGGTTGCCTCGAAAAAACTAGACAGAAGTGGCGAACTTTGCGAGGCTCGCAAAAAGCGAAGCTTATGTCAAAAGCCGGCGTCACCCGGCTCGCCCGCGTTTTCGGAGACATAGGGCGCATGAGCTAACGCCAACGCAGTTTGGGAGCAGCATGGATAAAATCGCCTTTCCCTATCGTTCGTCCAGTCATCTCATCATGCTGCACGTGATCGCCGAGTCCGGATCCTGGGAAAAACACGGCCTCGACGTCGACTACGACCGCAAGATCGGGTCGGAGGACGCGCAGGCCGCGATCGAGGCCTGCGACATCGAGTTCTGCGGCGGCAATCACGTGTCCACTTACGGGCTGCGCGCACGCGGCAGCAATTGGGTTTATCTCGGGCAAACGGTCAACCGTGTGAATCATCATCTTGTGGTGCGGCCGGATTCGGGGATCAATTCTGTGGCCGATCTGCGCGGCAAGAAGCTGGGCGGCGCCGGCTCGCACCCCATTCTCAACAACTGGCTCTTTCTCAAGCAGCGCGGGCTCGATCAGGACCGCGACGATTACGAGCTCGTCTGCCAGGAGGAATTCAAGCCGGGAACGATGGATGAAGTGAAGAGCGACAAGAAAGTGCCGCCGCTGTGGCACTGGGTGCGCGATGGCGTTGTCGACGCCGCCTTCGTCAGCGTGCCGGCGAGTCTGTTCGCCAAGGCCGCCGGACTGAAACTGATCGATGTCGAGCCGCTGCCGATGATCCAGTTCAGCAGCGTGTCCACCAATCTCAAATTCGTCGAAAAGCATCCCGATATCGTCGAGCGTTTTCTCAAGGGCATGCTGGAAGGCATCGCTTTCTTCAAAAACAACCCGGAAAAATCCATCGAAATCATTCAGCGCCGCTACACCAAGAGCGGGCAGATGAATCGCGAACAGGCCGAATTCACCTATCGGATAACGGCGCCGACCCTGGAGGCAAAGCTCTATCCGACCATGCAAGCCATTGCCAACGTCTACGAGGAGGCGCTGCGCGTGGACAAAGATGCCGCGCGCGTCAATCCCATGGAGCTTTGGGATTTGCATCATTTGCGCCGGCTCGACGATTCCGGCTTCATCGACAATCTTTACAAAAATAGCGGCACCACGCGGCACAGCCCAACGCCGGCCGCCGGTGCCAGAGCCGCAGAGGCATTGGCAACAAGCCGCGCCGGATGAGGCGGCCTTGCGCCGCTCCGAACAGACAAGAATTCGATTAGGGAGAGGAACAATGAAACGACTGATGCTTGTCCTTGCCGCGGCACTATTGACGTGCACCGGCGCGGCCGCCCAGGCGCCGGACTTCACCGGCAAAACCATCACCATGATCATCGGCTACGCGCCCGGCGGCGGCACCGACGCAAGCGGCCGGCTGATCGCCAGTCATCTGGTGAAATATCTGCCGGGCAAGCCGAATCTGATCGTGCAAAACATGCCGGGCGCCGACGGCATCACCGCGATGAATCATTTTTTCAGCGAGCAGGTGAAGCCGGACGGTCTCACCATCACTATGGGATCGAGCACACAGGGCGATCCGGTGGTCTATCGTCAACCGCAGGCGCACTACGACCCGACCAAGCTGAATTTCATCGGCGGTGTCGGCCGCGGCGGTTCGACCGTCGTCATCAACAAGGACGCCGAAAAGCGTCTCTATGACAAGAGCAAGCCGCCGGTGATCATGGGATCGGTGGGCGGCATTCCCCGTTCCGGCATGCAAACGACGGCCTGGGGCATCGATCTTCTGAATTGGAACGCAAAGTGGGTCACCGGCTATCCGGGGACCAACGAACTCTTCCTGGCGCTGGAGCGCGGTGAGATCGACATGACCGCCAGCAGCAATCTGTTCCAGGTCAGGAAGCTGCTCGAGACCGGCAAGGTGAAGGTGCTGACCCAGACCGGCACCATGGAAAACGGCAAGATCGTCAGCCGCTCCGAATTCAAGGATGTGCCGGCCTTTCCCGATATGGTGGAAGGTAAGGTCAAGGATCCATTGAAGGAGAAAGCCTATAAATACTGGTTCAGCCTAGTGGTGCTGGACAAGTGGCTGGCGCTGCCGCCCGGTACGCCGCAGCCGATCGTGCAAGCCTATCGCGATGCTTTCGCGAAACTGTCCAAGGACCAGGAATTCCTCGAGCTCGGCAAGAAAATCAGTCAGGATTTCGAGACACAAGACGGGCCCGGCGTCGCCAACCTGATTAAGACTCTGGGTGGGACAACGCCGGAAGCGGTCGCCTATATCAATACAATGCTGAAAGGGCAGGGCCTCGGCAATTAGCCGGCGCTATTCCCGTCAAAAGAAATGGCCGCCCGAAAGGGCGGCCATTTTGTTGAGAACGCTCAGCCCGTGATCGGCCGCGCGCCGAGTTCGGCGCCAACGTGGCGATCCTCGCCGGGCGGTACGTGAAAATCGATCACACAAACCTTGCCGGCGCGCAACGCCGCCAAGCCTTTGTCGATCGCCGCCTTCACGTCGGCCGGGCTCTTCACCGGTCCGATGCCGACCGCACCCTGCGCTTCGGCCACCTTGGCAATGTCGGGAGCGGGGCCGTCGACGCGCTGTCCGATCCAGCGATTCCTCGTTTCGCGGCCGCGCGTGCGCGCGATGCTTTCCTGGTGCAGCTCGTCATTGAAGTACGACAGGTTGTTGTTGATCAGGATGAGCAGCGGGATCTTGTGATGGACCGCGGTCCACAGCGCGTTGCAGCCCATCATGAAGTCGCCATCGCCGGTGACGCAGACGCAGCTCTTGCCGCGCTCCTGGAGCGCCAGCGCCACGCCGATGGCAATGCCGGGCCCCGAGCCGATGCCGCCACCGCCGTCCTTGCCCATATAGGCCCACGGATTCTGATGCGGCCAAATATCGACCGGCCAACCTTTGCAGATGCTGGAAAAGCCAACTTCGTTCGGATCGTTGAAAGCGGCGCGCAGCGTCGAGGCGATGAGATCGAGCGTTATCGCCTGACCGCCCTCCTTGCGCGGGCGGGCGGCCCCACGCTTGCACCAAAGTTCTTTGCGGCCTTCGCCGAGCGTGGCCACGAGATCGGCCACCGCCGCGTCGGGATCGCAGGCCATGCCGACGTCGACCGGCGGAAGGCCCTGATAATCCATGTTGAAGCCGTTATGAAGATGCGGATCGAGGGTGGCGCGGATCACCCGCGCCGAGAATTTCCCGAATGCCTTCGCCTGGTTGATCGCCCCGTATAAGTCGGGCCAGTCGAAAGCGATCAGCAGATCGGCATCGCAGAAAAGTTTCCGCGCATCTTTGCCGAGCACGTTGAATGGCTCCACCACATGCGCAGGATGATCGGTGGGGAACATGGAGCCCGATTTCAGATCGCTGACCGCAACGGCGCCGAGTCGTTCCGCAAGCTTGACCCGGGCCTGCCACGCGGCGTCGCTGCGCTGGCCGCGGCCGAACATCAGAATTGGCCGCTCCGATTTCTTTATCAGCGCGACGGCCTCGTCAATCGCATGTTGTGACGGCCGCGCCGGATCCGGGGCTTTGAAGCGGGTCACGTCGGGCCATTCCGGTTCCTTCTCAAGCCGGGATTCCTGCAAGCCGGCATCAAGGCAAATGTAAACCGGTGCCTTGGGCGCGGTGCGCGTGATCACATTGCCGCGCAGCATGCTCTCTACGAGCGCCTGCCCGGACGACGGAAGATCGTCCCATTTGACGAATGAGCGGACCAGCGCGCCTTGATCTCGCGTCGTGTGAATCCAGTCGATGAACGGCCGTCGCTGATTGCTGTCTAACGGACCAGTCGCCCCGATCACGATCATGGGCGCACGATCGCACCATGCGTTGTACATGCTCATCATGCCATGCATGAGACCGACATTACTATGCAATGCGCAGCCCATCGGCTCGCCCGTCACCTTGGCATAGCCGTGCGCGACTGCGACCGCGTGATCCTCGTGCAGGCACAGCAACATGCCGGGGTCCTTATTGCCCAGATGATTGACCAAGCTGTCATGCAGGCCGCGATAACTGGCGCCCGGTGTCAGGCTCACATAGCGTATCCCCATGCGCCGCAGCATCTGCGCGGCGACGTCGCTGCCCCATGTGATCTTTTCGTCGGGCTTTCCTTCAGGCCGGTCCAATTGCATCGCATTCACCTCTTTCCCTCGTTCGTCCTTGGTCCCTTCTCATATTTTTATGCAGAAAAACAGCGGGATTTGCGTAATCATGATGGCTAGTTGTCGTCGTGGCGCCCGTGATATGGAGTCGCGCTTGCGGCGTATTGATGCGGCGCAAAGTAGAGGGGGTCGCATGTTCGACAAATTTCGCCTTTCAGGCGCATGGGCAGCCATATCCATCGCCGCTGCCGCCGCCGGCATTTGCCAACCAGCTTTGGCGCAGCAATCGGTCGCGGATTTCTATAAGGGAAAATCGATCGACCTGATCATAGGCTATTCGCCGGGCGGTGGTTACGACCTCTATGCGCGAACCGTCGCTCAAGTCATGAGCAAGCATATTCCGGGCAATCCGAACATCGTACCCCGCAATATGCCCGGTGCCGGCAGCTTGGTTGCGGCAAAATGGGTCTACAGCGTCGCTCCCAAGGACGGTACCGTGCTGGCCACGGCCGACCAAGCGCTGCCGACGGCGCAGGCTATGGGGGACAAGACCGTCTCGATCGATACGTCGAAGCTGATCTATATCGGCAACCCGAACGCCGACAACAACACAACGGTGACTTGGTACACCTCTGGCGTGAAAACGGTAGAGGATGCTAAGCAGAAAGAGATTGTCATCGGTGCCACCGGCGACAAGAGCACGTCCGCACAATATCCGTGGACCATGAATGCGGTGCTGGGCACCAAGTTCAAGGTGATAGTGGGTTATCCGGGCGGCAACGACGTCAACCTCGCCATGGAACGCGGCGAGGTCGCTGGACGCGGCTCCAACGCCTGGGCTTCGTGGAAGGCAACCAGGCCGGATTGGCTCAAGGATCACAAGATCAACATTCTGGTGCAGATCGGCTTGCGCAAGGCGTCCGATCTTCCCGACGTGCCGCTATTGTTCGATCTGGCAAAGAACGATCAGGACAAGGCGCTGCTCAAATTGATCTCCGCCTCGACCACGATAGGCCGGCCGCTCTTCACCACGCCCGGCGTTCCGAAAGACCGCGTCGATGCCCTGCGCAAGGCCTTTGACGAAACCATGAAGGATCCGGAATTCATCGCCGCGGCCAAGAAGCAGAAGATGGATCTTGATCCCGTCTCCGGCGAGGATCTGCAGAAGATTGTCGAGGAGATCGTCGCCACGCCGAAGCCGGTGGGCGAGCGCCTGCTTGGCATCATCAATAACAAAGGCAAATAACGTGTCGGCCGGCGGTTTACCGCCGGCCGCCTTCATTTGCCAGACGCCGGTCCCTGCAGCCAATCGGCGATGGTCTGCCGGTGCGCGCGCAGATAGTGCAGAAACCAAATCGTATAACGTTGCGGGCAAGCCTCCTGATCGGCGATGAGTTCGGGCAGCGATTGCCATTTCCACGCGCTTGCTTCTGCCGGATCCGGCGCCGGGTCTCGGTCATAGCTGCCGCCAAATACATGGACGACCTCGTTCTCGATCAGGTCGTCGGAGACGGCGCCGCGATAATGCGTCAGGAAAAGGCGCTTCAGCGCGCAATTAAAGCCCATCTCCTCGCGAAGACGCCGCCGCGCGGCGGCAAGGGCGGTTTCTCCGGGACGCGGATGGCTGCAACAGGCGTTGGTCCAGAGCCCGCTTGAATGATATTTGCCGGCGGCCCGCCGTTGCAGCAGCATCAGGCCCTGGCTGTTGCGGATTAGCACAGAAATGGCGCGGTGCCGCAGTCCGCGCCGATGCGTCTCGAGCTTCGGTGCACTGCCGAGCGGTGTATCGCCGGCATCGACCAGGACCACCGGATCGTTCTCGTTTGCAGCGGCGCTCATGGCGCCAGTTCGTTGTCGGCGCCGACGGCTTCGCCGACGGAGCGAAATCCGTCCGCACGCAGGCGCGCCGCGATCTCGCGTTTGATGCGGGCGACCAGGGCGGGCCCTTGGAACACCAGCGCGGTATAAAGTTGCACCAGCGACGCGCCGGCCTTGATCTTGGCGTAAGCATCGGCGCCGCTGGCCACCCCACCGCAGCCGATGAGGGGCATACGTCCGCCGGTGAATCGATACATGGCGGCAAGGCAGGCGGTCGATCGTTCCATCAGCGGCCGGCCAGACAGCCCGCCGCTTTCGCCGCGATAGGGGCTGCGCAGCGTGGCCGGGCGCTCGATGGTCGTATTGCCGATGATCAAGCCGTCGAGGCGCAGTTTCGTCGCGACCTCTGCGATATCGCGCAACTCGCCGTCGCCCAAATCGGGGCCGACTTTAGCGAGAAGCGGCGGCAGCCGGCCTTGCTGCGGAGCGAAGCGGCCGCGCGCTTCCAAGACGCGCAGCAACAGACGCTCCATCTCGTCGCGCGCCTGGAGAGCGCGCAGTCCTGGCGTATTCGGCGAGGAAAGATTGACCACGAGATAGTCGGCAAGCGGACTGAGCGCGGTCACGCCCGCCGCATAATCGGCCGCCGCGTCGACGGTGTCGCGGTTTTTGCCGACATTGGCGCCGACGATCCCGCCGCGGCCGGTGCGCTTACGCTGCGTCAGCCGCGCGGCGAAGGCCGACAATCCCTCGTTATTGAAGCCGAGCCGGTTGACGATCGCTTCGTCCTCTTCGAGCCGAAAGAGCCGCTTGCGCGGATTGCCCGGTTGCGGCCGCGGCGTCACCGTGCCGGCTTCGACGAAGCCGAAGCCGAGCGCCAGCATCGCGTCGGGAACTTCGGCATTCTTGTCAAAGCCGGCAGCAAGGCCGACCGGATTGGGAAAGGAAAGACCGAAGGCGTCGACGGCGAGAATCGGATCGTCGGGTTCGTGCTTCCCGGGCACCAGGCCGAGCTTGAGCGCGCCGATTGTCAGGCGGTGCGCAGTTTCCGGGTCGAGACAGCGCAGCAGCGGCCGCGCGAAAGGGTAAAGATCCATGCCGGGGCTATCTTGCTATGGCTGTCCAACTAGAGCAAATAACCGTGCCCAGCCGCTAAGGGGCGGCATTCGCCGACGGTTCACGCATGACCCAAGCCGCATCCAAAGCGTCGCCGCAAGGCTCGCCGCTGTGGCAATTCTCCCTCGATTTCTACCGCACCCCCGGACTGGCGGAGGCGTGCATCCGCTTGCAGGATGAGGCCGGCATCGACGTCAATCTGCTGCTTTTCCTGTTCTGGAATGCATCGCTGAAGCGCCAGCTTTCCGCCGCCGAGATCGCCGCCATCGACGGCCATGTCGCCGCCTGGCGGCGGAACGCGGTCGTCCCCTTGCGCGGTATACGGCGCGCGTTAAAAGGCGCCGCCGGCCCGCTGCCGGCCGGGGATGCCGAACTTTTCCGGACCAAGGTTAAAGGTCTCGAACTGGAGGCCGAGCGCCTGCAGCAGCAGGCGTTGTACGAATTCTCTCGATCCGCGCCGCTTGGCGCCGTGGCGCAGACGGCGCAGGAGGCGGCTCGCGGCAGCATCGCCGCTTACCAGGTATTTGCCGGCCGCCGTTTCCCTGATACTGCGGTCGATGCGGTGCTCGGCGCCTTCGAAAAATATCAGCAACATTGAGGATCGCTCGGCGGGTTCTCGCGATGAAAAATGGGAACGATGAGTAGCAAGGAGACCAAGCGGCTGATCGTCGGCATCTCCGGTGCATCCGGCGTGATCTATGGCGTGCGCATGCTGCAAGTGTTGCGCGCCGCCGGCATCGAAACGCATCTGGTGATGAGCAAATCCGCCGAGCTGACGTTGGTCTATGAAACCGATTTCAAGTCGAAGGACGTGCGGGCCCTCGCGTCGCATTTTCATGCCGCCTCGGACATCGGTGCCGCGATCTCGTCCGGATCCTTTCCGACGATGGGCATGGTCATCGTGCCTTGTTCCGTCCGCTCGATGAGCGAGATCGCCGCCGGCGTCACCAGTACCTTGATGTCGCGCGCGGCAGACGTGGTGCTCAAGGAGCGCCGCCGCCTGGTGCTCGCCTTCCGGGAAACGCCCGTCCACGCCGGCCATCTCAAGACAATGATGGCGCTGACCGAGATGGGGGCCATCGTCGCGCCCATCGTGCCGGCTTTCTACAACCGTCCCGAAACCCTCGACGACATCATCAATCACACGGTTGGCCGTCTCCTTGACCTTTTCGGCATCGAGACCAAGCTGGTCAAGCGCTGGAAAGGGGGCGAAGAAGAATAAGGGCTTGTTGACGCCTTGTTGACTTGAATGCGCCTTGATCTTGGGCAATTGACGAGGCCCGTGGTTTCCGTCGGAGGGGTTATGATTCTACGCCAGGCCGCCATCGCCGCTACCATTCTGGTTTCGGTGCCGCTTGGCCCGGTCGCGGCACAATATGCCGCCCCGCCCTATGTCGGCCCGTCTGGCTACCCCGCTGCGCCGCCCTACGACGATGAGGAATCCGTCCTGCCGAGCCCGTATCCGGGGCCGCCGTATCCGGCGGCGCCTTATACGGCTCCCGCAGCGCCGGCACCGTCTTACCCGCCCGCGCCTTATCCGCCGGAGTCCAATGCCGCCGTTGCGCCGCCGCCGGCTTTCGTGCCGCCGAATGGCAGCGCTGCGCCCTATGGCCATGTGCCCGGCATTCAGCGCAGCGATGCGGTCCCCGGCCAGGAAGGGCCGCCGCGCCCCCCGGGAACCATTACCCCCGATCAGCAATCGGTCATTTCAGCATTGCCGCCTGAGGATCAGCCCGAGGTTGGCGAGCCAAAGGAACTGCCGCCGCAACTGCGCCGGCAGGAGGTCGAATTCCGCACCAAGGAGCCGGCCGGCACCATCATCATCGATACCGGCCACACCTATCTTTATTTGATCGAAGGCGGTGGCAAGGCGATCCGCTACGGCATCGGGGTTGGCCGCGAAGGCTTTACGTGGTCGGGCACCGAGCGCATTTCGCGCAAGGCGGAATGGCCGGATTGGTATCCGCCGGCGGAAATGATCGACCGTCAGCCTTATCTGCCGCGCTTCATGGCGGGCGGGGAAAGCAATCCCCTCGGGGCGCGCGCGCTCTATCTCGGAAACACGCTTTATCGCATTCACGGCACCAATCAGCCTTCGACGATCGGAAAATTCGTGTCCTCGGGCTGCGTGCGCCTGCTCAATCAGGACATCGAGGATCTTTTCGACCGCGTGAAGGTCGGCACCCGGGTGATCGTGCTTCCGGGCACCGCGCCGCCCGCCGCGCAGGCGCAACAGCCGACAACGGCGCAAGCGCAACCCTTGGCCCCGCCCGCCGTCAGCCCGCGCTAAGTCGCGCCACCGGAACCGGGCTGGCCGCCTGCGGTTTACGTCCTGCGGAAACCGCTTGGGCGCGAGGCCATTCATGTCTGCATCGCCGAAAGCATCCGATCGTGCCGATCCGGGCGATGCGCCGCTTCGCCCTCCTGCGGCTGCCGGCGAACTCCATCGCACGACTGCGGAAAAATTGGCGATCCGGCGCCGCCGCAACGGCCACGACTTCTGCTACGTGGCGGCAAACGGCGTCAAATTGCGCGATCCGGTCATTCTGCGCCGGCTGAAATCGCTGGCGGTGCCGCCTGCCTACGAGGACGTGCGCTATTCCGGCGATCCGCGCGCGCATCTTCAAGCGGTGGGGCGCGATGCGGCGGGGCGGCTGCAGTATCGCTATCACCCGCAATGGGAAAAGGTGCGCGAGCGGCGCAAGGCGCGCCGGCTCTTGGCGCTGGTGCAAGGTCTGCCGCGGGTCCGGCGCGAGGTTACCCGCCGGCTTTCGGCGCGCGAGCCTAGCCGCGACTTCGCGCTCGCCGCCATCATCGAACTGGTTTCGCTCAGCGCCATCAGGCCGGGAAGCGAAAGCTATGCGCGCGCCCATGGGACGCGCGGCGCCGCCACCCTGTTGAAGTCGAACGTATCGGTGAAGGGCGAGGTTATTACCCTGACTTTCCGCGCCAAAGGGGGCCAACGCCTGCGCCGCGAAGTGCGCAGCTCTCGCTTGGCCCGCGCCATCGCAATTTTACGAAAGCTGCCTGGGCGGCGCCTTTTTCAATACCGCGACGACACCGGTGCGGTTCGCGGGGTGCGGCGCCGCGAAGTCAACGAATTTCTCCATGCCATTGCCGGCGTGCGCATATCGTTGAAGGACTTCCGCACGCTGATGGCGTCGCTGTTCGTGTTGCAGATGCTGGCGGGCGTCGCGCCGGCAAAAAGCGAACGCCGGCGCCGGCGGCAGATTATCCAGGCCGTACGCGCCGCGGCGGCGGAGCTTGCCAATACGCCGGCGGTGTGCCGCAAAAGCTATGTGCATGACACCGTATTCGCCGCCTTCGAAAACGGCGCGCTATTTCGCCTGTCGGTCGAGATCAAGTCGTGCCGGTCGGCGGCACGGCGCGAGCGGCTGCTGGCACGAATTGTCAAGACCGCGGTGAATTGACGGCGATCAAGCGGCGCGCAGAAGCTTGGCGCACAGGCGCAAGTCCTCGACGAAAAGCGCATATTGCGCCGCCTTGTCGTCGTCGTCCTTGATGCGCAGCAAATAGGAAGGATGAATCGTTGCCACCAGCCGCGCGCCGTTTTCCAGCGGCACCGGCGCGCCGCGCAGTTTCGAAATCGCCGTCGGCCGGCCGGTGATGCCGCGCACCGCCGTCGTCCCCATGGCGACGATCACCTCCGGCTTCACGATCACGCGCTCTGTCTCCAGCCACCAGCGGCAGCGGTCGATCTCATGGGCGTTGGGCTTTTTGTGCAGGCGGCGCTTGCCGCGCGCCTCGAATTTGAAGTGCTTGACTGCATTGGTGACGAAGATTTTTTTGCGATCGAGGCCGGCCTCGGCGATGGCGCGGTCCAGCACGCGCCCGGCAGGCCCGACGAACGGACGTCCTTCGCGGTCCTCGTAATCGCCCGGCTGCTCGCCCACCATCATCAGCCGCGAATGCTTGGCGCCCTCGCCGGGCACCGCTTGCGTTGCGTGGCGGTAGAGCGGGCAGCGCGTGCAGGCATTCTCCGCGTCGGCCAGCGCCTTCAGCGAACGGATGACAGGAGTCTGGTCCACGAGCGCACCGATCCGGAAAACAAGACTCGGATTCAACAGGTAGGATCTGCCGCGGTTCCGCTATCGCGCCGGAATCACGTTGATCGGCTTGCCGTCGATCCAGGCGCGGATGTCCTCGACCATGCCCTCGTAAAATAGCCTGAAATTGTCGAGGGTCGCATAGCCGAGATGCGGCGTGGTCACCGCGTTCGGCAGCTTGCGCAGCGGATGATCGAGCGGCAGCGGCTCGACGTCATAGACGTCCAGGCCGGCTCCCGCGATTTTCTTCTCCCGCAGGGCCGCGAGCAGCGCGTCTTGATCGACGATCTGCGCGCGCGACGTGTTGATCAGGTAAGCCGTGGGCTTCATTAAAGCGAGATCGGCAGCGCCGATCATGCCCTGCGTGCGCGGGCTGAGCTGCACGTGGATGGTGACGAAATCCGATTGGCGCAAGAGCTCTTCTTTGCTCACCAGCGTCGCACCGACCTCGCGGCAGCGTTCGGCCGTCAGATTCTGGCTCCAGGCGATCACCTTCATGTCGCATGCCTGCGCGATTCTAGCGACGCGCGAACCGATCTTACCCAAACCGATGATGCCGATGGTGCGCCCGAAAATACCGTGTCCTGGAACGGTCTGCCACGGCACGCCGGCCTTGAGCTGCTGATCCTGGAAACCGATCCGGCGCGACAGTTCGAGAATGAGGCCGAAGGTCAGCTCGCCGGTGCTGTAGCCGGCGGATTTCGTGCCGCAGACCATGATGCCGCGCTCGGCGGCGGCCTGGACGTCGATGGCGGCATTACGCATGCCGCCGGTAACGATGAGCTTGAGATCGGGCAACCCCTCGATGACGCGGCGCGGAAACGAAGTGCGCTCGCGCATGACGCAGATGATCCCGGCGCCTTGCAGCGCGGCGATGACCTCGTCCGAGCCACGAAACGGTTGGTTGAAGACCTTGAAGGCGACCTCGGGGACACGCGACCAGTCCGCAAGCTGCAAGGCGACACTATAGTAGTCGTCGAGAATGGCCCCGCTGTAGCGCATCGCGTTTGCCCCGGCATCAGCGACGCGGATTTGCGCAGTAAATCAATGGGCCGTCAATTGCGCGGTCGTCAGTGCGTGGGATTGCATTTCGCTTCGGGTGCTGGGGCCGCGTCGGGGTGCTTTTCCCGCCATTTTGGCCCCGGGCCGCGCATATAGTGAAGTTCCGGCCGGTACGGATCGAAAAAGTTTGCCGTCAGCCGCCGCGCTTGCTGGCTGATCCGGGCTCTCAAGGAGGCTTCTGTCTCGAAGAAGTGCAAACTGAGCGTCTTGACGTCGGCCATCGTCTTCCTGCGTGGCTTGGCTCTTCGGTCCGCCGCCTTGATTGTTCGTTCGAGGCTGTGCTTGCGTCCGCGAGCGCATCATGCGCTGCGGCGGTTAATGCTCGGTTGGCCTCGGCGGGAAAACAGGCATCAGCCTTTCCACATCCTTACTGCCGGCGTCTGTGGGTCGCTGCTTGCTCTTTCTCCGCTGGCTCGCTACATCAGCGTCAAATCCCCACAACGCGTCAGGCCCCGCGCGCCGCGTGACGGCGCCCGAAGGTTCGGCGCAATGCGAGAAAGCGAATGAACGGCCGGCAATTCATCTATCACATGCACGGGCTGTCCAAGACCTATCCGGGCGGCCGCAAGGTGCTGGAAGACATCAATCTGTCCTTCTATCCGGACGCCAAGATCGGTGTGCTCGGCGTCAACGGCGCCGGCAAGTCGACGCTGTTGCGGATCATGGCCGGGCGTGACAGCGAGTTCACCGGCGAGGCTTGGGCGGCGGAAGGCGCGCGCGTCGGCTACCTGGAGCAGGAACCGCAGCTCGATGCCAAGAAGAGCGTGCGCGACAACGTCATGGAAGGCGTCCGCGCCAAGAAGGCCATACTCGACCGTTACAACGAAATTGCGGCCAATTACTCCGACGAGACCGCCGAGGAGATGGCCAAGCTTCAGGACCAGATTGACAGCCAAAATCTTTGGGACCTCGACTCCCAGGTCGATCAGGCCATGGACGCCTTGCGCTGCCCGCCTGATAACGCCGACGTCTCAAAACTTTCCGGCGGCGAGCGCCGCCGTGTGGCGTTGTGCAAGCTGCTGCTCGACCAGCCTGATCTGTTGCTGCTCGACGAGCCCACCAACCATCTCGACGCGGAATCGGTGAACTGGCTGGAAGGACATCTGCGCAACTATCCCGGCGCCATCCTCATCGTCACCCACGACCGCTACTTTCTCGACAACGTCACCGGTTGGATTCTCGAGCTCGATCGCGGCCGCGGCATTCCTTACCAGGGCAATTACACCGCCTGGCTTGGCCAGAAGCAGAAACGGCTCGAGCAGGAGGGCCGCGAGGAGGAAGCGCGCCAGCGGACTTTGGCGCGCGAACAGGAATGGGTCGCCGCCAGCCCGAAGGCGCGACAGGCGAAATCCAAGGCGCGCTATCGCGCCTATGAGGATCTGGTGAAGAAGGCCGCGGAAAAACAAACGCAGACCGCGCAGATCGTCATTCCGGTGGCGGAGCGGCTCGGCCAGAACGTTATCGATTTCGAGGGCCTGACCAAGGGCTACGGCGACAAGCTGCTGATCGACAACCTCACCTTCAGATTGCCGCCCGGCGGCATCGTCGGAGTCATCGGCCCGAACGGTGCCGGCAAGACCACGCTGTTCCGTATGATCACCGGGCAGGAGAAGCCGGACAAAGGCACGATCAAGATCGGCGAGTCGGTGCATCTCGGCTATGTCGACCAGTCGCGCGACTCGCTCGACGGCGGCAAAACCGTGTGGGAGGAAATCTCCAACGGTCAGGACATCATCCTGCTCGGTAAGCGCGAGATGAATTCGCGCGCTTACTGCGCGGCCTTCAACTTCAAGGGTGGCGACCAGCAGAAGAAGGTCGGCTCGCTGTCAGGCGGCGAGCGCAACCGCGTGCATCTCGCCAAGATGCTGAAGTCCGGCGCCAACGTGCTCTTGCTCGACGAGCCGACCAACGACCTCGACGTCGATACCCTGCGTGCGCTGGAAGAGGCGCTGGAGGATTTCGCCGGCTGCGCCGTCATCATCAGCCACGACCGCTGGTTTCTCGACCGCATCGCCACCCACATGCTTTCCTTCGAAGGCGACAGCCACGTCGAATGGTTTGAAGGCAACTTCCACGACTATGAAGAAGACAAGAAGCGGCGGCTGGGCATCGACTCCGTCATTCCGCATAGGCTGAAGTACAAGAAGTTCACGCGGTGATGATTCTGTGTTAAGAATGCAGCATGACTGAAGCTGAAAGCCTCGTTCTGGAACACCTTCGTCATATTCGCTCCGTCGTAGACGGGCTGCGCGACGATATGCGCGATGTGAAGACTCGGCTGGGTACCCTTGAGACCCAGTATGCGATACTTTCAAACCGCCTGGATCGCCTCGATGCGCGTGTCGAGCGGATCGAGCGTCGGCTGGAACTAGCGGACGTGTGAAACCGTTGGCACGCCTTTTCAGCCTCATCGCGGTCGGCTTTCTCTATTTCCTTTTCATCTATCCACTTGGTGCCGCTGATTTCTCGTTTCAGCAATGGCTGCAATCGTTGGGGCCGCAGGCAGAGCAGCTCGGCGTCTCGCGCTCAACCTTCGATGCCGCCGTTCGTGGTCTCGTGCCCGATCTTTCGCTACCCGATCTCGCGCTGCCCGGCCGGCCGGAAAAGCCGCCGCCGGGCCAACCGGAATTCGTGCAGACGCCCGAGCAATATCTCAAGGAGTCAAGCTTGGCCCGGCTCGCCGAGCGCGGCCGCACGCTGGCGGTGCAGCATCGCGACACGCTCGCGCGCATCGAGAAGCAATTCGGCGTGCCCGGAAACGTGCTGCTGGCGATCTGGGGCCGCGAGACCGATTTCGGCGGCGAGCGGCAGGGGCATGACGCGATCCAGGTGCTCGCCACCCAGGCCTATACCGGCCAGCGCAAGGATTTCTTCCGCACCGAATTCCTTTACGCGCTGAAGATGCTGCAGGATGGCGTGCCGCGCGCAAGGCTGCGCTCGTCCTGGGGCGGCGCCATGGGCATGACGCAGTTCCTGCCGACCGAATTTTACAAATTCGGCGCCGACTTCGACGGCGATGGCAAGGTCGACATCTGGCAATCGATTCCCGACGCGCTCGCCTCGGCGGCGAAGCAGCTCGCCGGCAAGGGCTGGCAGCCGCATCATGCCTGGGCCTACGAAGTAAGAACGCCGAAGGGGGTCGACTGCACCGTCGCCGAACCGAGCCGCACCGCGCCTTTGCGGGAATGGATCGCGCGTGGCTACGCGCCGCTCGCCCGCGCCGCTGCGTCGGCCGACCTGGGCGAGCCGGCGTCGCTGCTGATGCCGGAAGGCAGCTACGGGCCCGCTTTCCTGACGCTGAAGAATTATTACGTGATCAAGGAATACAATTATTCCGATCTCTATGTGCTGTTCGTCGGCAATCTCGCCGACCGCATTGCCGGCGGCGGCGGCTTCGTCACGCCCTGGCGCCGGAATTCGCAATTACGCAGCAGCGACGTCGAGCAGATGCAACGCCGGCTCGCCGCGCTGGGGATTTACCGCGACAAGATCGACGGCAAGGCCGGGATGCTGACCCGCGCCGCGATCGGCCGCTATCAGAAGGCGAGCGGTTTGAAACTCGATTGCTGGCCGAGCGCTGCCGTCCTCGACCACATGCACAAGGCAGACGGCCGCAAATGAAAACGGCCGGCTCTCCAGGGAGCCGGCCGTTGATGGTGAAAGAGCTATCCGTTTAAGGGCAGATGAAGCGCGGCTTCGACCAGGCCACGGGGCGGCCCCAACGGTCGAAGGCAACCGGCTTCCGCGCCCAGTAGCCGCCCGGGCAGGCGACCGGATAGGGGGCATAGTAGCCGGAATAGACGACATAGCCCGGTGCCGGCGCATAGGCCGGATAGGCATAGACCGGCCGCGGCGCGACCGCGCTGCCGATAATCGCGCCCGCGGCCAGGCCGCCGACCACGCCCGCCGCGATCGCGCCTTCATTGCGCGCCTGAGCAGGAGCAGGAACGGTAATCGCCGCAGCGGCGACCGCAGCGGCGCCGAACAATACATTGAGAGCTTTCTTCATCGCAGTCTCCTCTCGGGCGGCCAGATGACGGCGGCCGTGCGCCGACTTACTTGAACCTTCATGGCCCCAGATGGGCGAGCCTCGAAAGATAGCACCGATCTTCGTAAACTAGATATGAATACTTGATGAACACCGACAAGGCCTCGCCACAGAACCGGGGTCGGATTTTTTGTGTCCTGACCATTGCCCCGAAAAGTGGCGCCTTGGAGGCTACGAAACTTCCGCTCCCTGCGATGGAATCTTAACAAAGGCGCCGCGCTTTCGCACGGCGCCTTCGCTTCCTCCACAACAAAGTCAGCCTGGATTCCGGATTACCTGCAGACCCGGATATCGCGCCAGCGCGGACCATAGTCGGTCCAGACCCGCTCGCGCACCCAATGGCAATCGCGCGGCGGATAGGCGCCGTAATAAACGGTGGCCGGAGGCTCATAGGCGTAAGCCCCGCTCGCCGCCGAGCCGATAATGGCGCCAGCAGCCAAGCCCCCGATAACGCCCGCGGCCACCGCGCCGCCGTTACCGCGCGCTTCCGCGGGAGCTGGCGCCGCGATCGCAGTCATACCCATCAATCCGGCAGCCGCGAGAACAGTAAGCGTTTTCCTCATGGCATCACCTCTAGCCGTGTGAACAGCAAAGACCCACGTCGTGTGAGCCTTTCCTCCACGTGGCAACGTGTCGCCAGCGAAAAAGTTGCAAATAATTGAAGTGACTTAGGGGCGTTTTCAATGAACGCTGGGTAAATACAGATGCCGCAATCCGGCCACCTTCGACGCGAGCGCGAAAAGGGGGCAACCGGGCGACACTTGACGTAGGTCAACGCGGCATGACCGGGCAAGCATCCATTGTCATAAGCGATACGAAGGAGATGCCGCCATGGTGAGGAAGATACGCGATCTTTCGCTTTTCACTTTCATCGTTCTGCTCGAACCGGTGCAGGCTTTGGCGCAGCAGACACAACCGTCGCCGCCCGGGCCGGGCTATTACGGTCCGGGGCCCTGGCACATGTGGAGCGGCGGCTATGGCTGGAGCATGGGCTGGCTCGGTCCCCTGACCATGTTACTGTTCTTCGTCCTTATTATCGGCGCCGGCATTCTTTTAATGCGGGGTGCCTGTGGTTTTGCGGGGCATCCTCACGGGCCTGGGGTGATAGATCGCTGGCGCGACCCGAGCTATTCGGCGCTGCAAATCCTGAATGAACGATTTGCCAAGGGCGAGATTCAGAAGGACGAATACGCCGAAAAGAAAGCCGCCATTCTCTCGCAAATGCCGCGTTGATACGCGGGCGGCAACCCGGGAAAGCGGGTGGCCGCCATTTCCTATCTTCATGGAGAATCCGATGTTCAAAAATATTCTCGTTGCGACCGACGGCTCGAACCACGCCAAACGCGCGGTCAAAGTCGCTGCCGAGCTGGCGAAGGTCCACGGCGCCCGCCTGACCATTCTCAACGCCCAGCCGCTGACGGTGACATTGCAGGATCTCGGATCGATCTCGCAGGCCAGGAAGTTGCCGGGAAAGGTAAAGGCTGAAGTCAAACGTCTGGAGGAAACACTGCTGCTGTCGCCGGAGGCCGACATGCCCTCGCTGAGCTATGTTCCCGCTCCACGTTCGGTTCTCGATATCGTCGGCAAACGAATTGTAGAGGATGCGGCCAAGATCGCCAAGCAAAAACGCGTGAAGAGACTCACCGCAGCGGTGGAAATCGGCGATCCCGTGGAAAAAATTCTAGCCCGCGCCAAGAAATCGAAATGCGATTTGATCGTCCTCGGCTCGCGCGGCTTGGGCCTGGTGAAAGAATTGGTACTCGGCAGCGTCTCGCATGCCGTGATCCAACGCTCGAAATGTCCGACCCTCACCGTGAAGTGAGTAAATGAAGAAGGCGGGCCTGGCAATGCCGAGACCCGCCCAGGCATTCGCCAATTTCTTTGCGCCGATCTCGGTGTGCCGAGCGGCGCTAAACGCCCGGTTCGATCAGGAGCTCCGCTTGCTGCGGCTGCTGGATCTCCTTTTCGCCACGTGGCGCCGCCGGCAGTTGCAGCACATCCGCGTGCTGGCCTTCGCAGAGCTGCGTGACCAGCACCAATTGGCCGTTGGGAAATTCCAGCGCATCGTGATGCACGTTGGGCTTGTTGAGGTCGACCTGCCGGAAAAGAGCGACCCTTTCCTTCAGCTTCCGTTTGGAAAACACGCCCCAGCCGTGCTCGTATTCGACATCCCGCTCGAATGCGATTTCCGTGCCGGGAAGGAGGCAGACGGCCACGTTCGGCTCTCCCGCGGCGGCGAAGCCGCGGGTGATGGAATTGCTGAACCTCGTGGACGCGAGCTTGTCTCCGACGCGTGCGGGCCGGCTTGCAACGCTATGCAGGCTGTAGTCGCACATGGAGGATACTCCTCTGCTAGTAAAGACACTCCCCCCTGCTCCCGGACAACCAGAATGGCTGTCCTTGGTTTCACGACATCAGCGTCGGGTGGCGATCTTATGGCGTCGTCGCTGGCGATGCGGTGCTGCATTGCAGGAATAACGCTGGCCAGCGGCGGTGCCTGCTTTCACACGCGCTAAAGCCGTGTGACGCACTGGTCGCACTCATCTTGAGCATAACTCAGCAGCTGCAACCCAGGTGACTCAGTCTTGTCGAGCAAACAATCAGACGACCTTTGTCTAACATCGTCGCCATTTTGGCCGCCGTATAATCCGTCTGTGCCAAAGTTCTGGGCACATCCAGGGAGGAGTTCACAACATGTCATGGAAGCATGCGTTTCTTGGCATCGTCGCGGCCGGATGTATCGCCGGAATGTCAACCTTGCTGTCCAGTCCGGGCCAGGCTCAGGATGTCGCGGCCAAAGTGAAGCAATCCATGGCTCTGCTGAAAAGCAAGGCGGCTGCGCTTGGCGCGCCAAAGCTCGAGGGCACCGACAAGGTTACCGATAAGACCGTGCCCGCCATTTATTTCGGCAGCGCCAAGATCAACAATAATTTCGACATGGTTGACGCCGTGGTGAAGGAAATGGGCGGCACCGCCACGATCTTCGTCAAGAGCGGCGAGGACTATGTGCGGGTATCCACCAACGTGAAGAAGGATGACGGCTCGCGCGCGATCGGCACCGTTCTGGATCCGAAAGGCAAGGCCATCGTCGCGATTCGCAGCGGCCAAGCCTTCTATGGCGACGTCGACATTCTCGGCAAGCCTTATACCACCGGCTACGAGCCCATCCGCGATGCCGGCAATAACGTCATCGGCATTTATTACGTGGGCTATCTGAAGCAATAAGGCCGCGGGGCGCCGCCGCCGCTCAGGCGGTGTCCTCGACGTCGGTTTCCGGGCGGTCGCGCCCACTCGCGACCTCCGTATGCCATTTGCCGTTCTCGTCCTCGTATTCGATCACCTCGGTCTGGCCGGGTTCGCGCTGCTCGGCCGCGGCTTGGCGCGCCGCCGCCAGCGCCGCCGCATGGCTGGGGAAGGTCTCGGAATAGGCGCCGTTGACCATGTAAGCCCAGCCGTCCTCGTGACGGACCACCTTGTAGGTAACGTGTGTCATGGGTCACCAAGCTTTGCCGCCGCGTGCGCCGGCAATCAGGCGCCGATTGCCGGCGAGGGTCAAGAAAGCCTGCAAGGCTTGACTCAATGTTCCCCATTTGTTCTAATCGCCGCAGCGATCCAACAGAGAGCCGGGGAGGGAAGCATGCGCATTCTTGTTGCCATCGCCGCGCTGGCGCTGAGCGGCGCCGCCGCGCGGGCGGAGACGATCCAGCCGTCGGAGGCGCCCGCCCATGTCGGGAGCCGCGTGACCGTCGAAGGCGTGGTCAGCCGGGTGCACCGCGACGCCCGCTCCGGCGCGACCTTCATCGACCTCGGCTTAAGCGCCGCCGGCAAGGGTTTCACCGCCGTGATCTTCTCCGCCGACGCGGCGAAATTCACCGACGTCGCCGCGCTGAACGGCAAGACCGTGCAGGTCACCGGCGCGGTGCGCCTCTACAAAGGCAAGCCGGAAGTGATCCTCAAGGACGCCGGGCAGATCGCGGCCCGATAGGACGGCAGGCGCGGGCGCGGCGGGCGCGGTATGATGGGCGCGAAGTCCGTCGATTCGCGACGCCGCGTTTTCCCCAAGGAGGACACCATGCGCCCGTCATTTGGAATTCGTGCAGCCTTCGTCGGCCTGGCCGCGCTGCTGGGCGCCGCCTTCGCCTCCGCCGCCTTTGCCGACTCCGGCAGCATCAGCTTCCGCGTCGTCAAGGCCGGCTTCGTCATCGGCGGCTCGGGCGGCGACGGCACGCTGACCTTCCACGGCAAGCGATACCCGCTCGGGATCGGCGGCATCTCCTACGGCTTCACCTTCGGCGCCTCGGAGACGCGCTTTAGCGGCACGGTGAGCAACATCCACCGCGCCTCCGACGTCTCCGGCGTCTATGCCGCCGGCAATGTCGGCGCCGCCGTCGGCCGCGGCGCGCAGGCCATCGTGCTCACCAACGAGAAAGGCGCGGTGCTCACGCTCTCCGGCCGCTCGGTCGGCGCCATCGTCAGCGCGGATTTGAACGGGCTGGTGGTGACGGTGAAGTGAGCGTCCGCGAAGGCGGCGAAGTCTCGCTCCGGATTCGATTTTCAAACAGCCACTTTCCTCTCGCCTCATGGTGAGGAGCGTTGCGAAGCAACGCGTCTCGAACCATCGAGGCCGCTGCCCATCCTTCGAGACGGCGCTTCGCGCCTCCTCAGGATGAGGCGGAGCGTAAGCATAGCTCCGCCGGCCCTGTTGTTTGCGGCGCGGGCGCGCCGTCGCTTCTTTCCTTCCCCCCCGGAAAATTCCCGAGGGAAGCGGAGCGCCGCGAGGCGCACCAACAGTCCACGCCTTTCGGCGTGAGTGCGTCCGGCGAGACGCACACGCCTTGCGGCGCTCCACACGCCGGCAAGCTTGCGCCTGCCTGCGCCATTTGCGGCGATTTCGCTCCCCGGGGCCGTGCTTCCGGCCACTGGGCGGAGGACTCTTCGCCCTCCCTAGCGGGCCGGCTTTCGCCAGCCCTCGCCCGTACCCGTCCAGCCCTGCAAGGGGCGGCCCCACGTAGTTGGGGCGGACGGCGACCCGGGGCGTCCCGGACCTGTGCTTGCGAGGCACAAGCGCGGGCGCCGCATCCTCTCCCACTCGCCACGACGCCTCATGAGAGCGCCCTCGGCGGAAAGGACGCCGGCAGCAAAGCGCGGGACTGTGGCAGGAATATGGTCCTAGGAAAATTATGGCGATTATCCCGAACTTGACTTGTGGAGGTCAAGGTTCTACAGGTGGCTTCGACAGGGCAGCGCGGCGATACTCCTAGGTTCTGCGATTGTAGGAGGGGGTGTTATCGGCAATCCACTCCATGCCGGTGCCCTTGCTGGCCCAGCGCCAACAAAATCCATGGCTATGCGGCTCGCCCATGAAATCGGTGTACAGCAGGGCACAATAAAACCAGCAGTAGTTTCCGAGACAAATTTGGAACCATTGTCCAGCCTCCAAGGGCATTCCCATTGTGAGGATTTTTCTGGGAGTAGTCTTTGGGTCTGGCTCGATAAAAAAATTTATTGGAAACCTCTCGGAATATCGGTAGCTCGGTTCTTTTGGCAATACATCATCTCCAAGATTCCAACCGTAGAGAATTTCGGTAGGAAACGCCCTAGTCGATCCGAGATTGGAAATTATTACGGAGCTAACACTGCATTCTTCAAAGTCATCCCCACAGGTATGCCCTTCCAGGCGCTCCAACTTCTCGGGCTTGATTCTTATGAGGGGCAATTGGAGCGCGATGGCCGCGCGGGCGCTGCTGTCAGCGGCTTCGGCAGCCAAGCGTGCTGTTCGGTCAGCGCGGAGCAAAAAATAGCCTTGCATGAGAGAAACGACAACCAAGGCGCCTGTGAGGCAAGCCAGAGCGAAAGTAAAGAAAGCAACGGGATCTTCCCAAGTTCGAGCCCAGATTATCGCAAGGGATTGCCCGAAGGATTTGGGTGGCTGCTTCTCTTCGGCGCTTGCTGCGGGGGTTTGCTGGGTGGCGGTTTGATGTTGCTCTTTTGGTGGAGATTGCGATGATTGAGCAAACGCAAATCCAGCCAACAAAAGTACTGCCATTAAAGCGCGTATTAGCATCCGGCAATCGCCACGCCAAAAATATCGTCATTGAAGCGATTGTTATATTTGAACTGACATTCTGCGATGTAGAGCGGCAGATATTTCTGACTGACTTTGTGATAGCTACCGACAATCGACCGTTTGAAGATCGACCAGAAACCTTCAATCGTGTTGGTGTGGACCGCGCCGACAACGTACCGCTTGGCGCTATGCATCACCGTTTGATGATTGTATTCGTGCAAGCCCAAGTAGCCGCGATGTTCATCCGTGGCGAGCAAGCTAACATCCGTCTTGACCGTCTCGCGCACGAATTTCTGCAAATCCTCTTTGCTGATGGCTTGAAGGACGCGCGTCACCACGTTGCCCTTGCGCTGCACAGCGCCGATGATCGGGGTCTTAGTGCTAGGGGCATGTTTGCCGCCCTTACCGCGCTTGCTGACGTGTTTGTTTTTGTCTTTTCCGCCGATGAAAGTTTCATCGACCTCGACAATGCCGCCGAGTTTGTCCATGTCGCGCTGGACCAGCGCCGTCCGGATGCGGTGGCACATATACCAACTCGTTTTGTAAGAGCCGAAACCCATCGCTCGCATGATCTGGAGGGCGCTAACGCCCTTTTTGCCGGTCAGCATCATGTGCGTGACTCGGAACCAGTCTTTGAGCGGCTTATTCGTGTTCTCAAAAATTGTGCCAGCAATATGCGAGAAGCGGTAGGAGGTTTCCGGGGCGCAAGCGTAGCACTGCCAGTGCCAGCCGTCCTTAAGCCGGGTCACGTCCGTAGAGCCACAGCGCGGGCAATGGACGCCTTTCGGCCATCTGCGGGCGACCAAATAGGCTTTGCAGGCGGTTTCGTCGGGAAAAGCCGCCTCGAATTGGGCGACGGTCATCTGGTGGACTGCTTTCGGACGCTTAGCCATATCGGCCTCCCTCATCATGGAAGGAATATAGCGTGCCCGATCTGAAAAGTCAAGTGCGGGATAATCGCCAAAATTATCTTGACGCCGCCGCAGCAGCACTGCTAGGAATAAATGCGCATTTATATACTTGACAAAAGTAGCCACATGGCCCATGTTAGGGGCATGAAAAAAGCAACCTTTCAGAACCCCATTTTTCACAACGAGGACAAGGCCCGTGAGGCCCTAGAGGCCGTGCGCTGGCCTGACGGCCCCGTGTGCCCTCATTGCGGTAACTCGCACGAGGACAAGATTGCCAAGCTGGAAGGCAAGTCCGGGCGTCCTGGCCTCTATTGGTGCCACGAGTGCAAGGGCCAGTTCACAGTAACCGTGGGCACCGTCTTTGAACGCTCCAAGGTGCCCCTGACTAAATGGTGGATGGCCGCGCACATGCTCAATTCAGGCAAGAACGGCGTATCAGCGCACGAAATCCACAGGACAATCGGCGTTACCTACAAAACCGCTTGGTTCATGATGCATCGCTTGCGCGAAGCCATGATCGAGGCCAATCCCGGCCCCATGGGCGGCCCCGGCTCGAAGGTGCAGGCCGACGAAAGCTATTACGGCAACACGTCAAAGCGCGCGAAGCACTACCGCAAGGGCCACCGCCATAAGAACAAGATCGTCGCCTTGGTTGAACCCAAGGGCCGCGTGCGCGCCTTCCATGTCGATAAGGCCAATGCGGATAGCGTTCGCGAATTGCTCGTGACCAACGTGCATCGCACGTCAGAACTGCATACGGACGAAAGCAAGCTTTACACGCTGGTCGGCAAAGAGTTCGCCGCTCACAAGACGGTCGAACACGGCTGGAACCAGCGCGGCTACTACGTTGGCAAAGACGGTCAGACCACGAACAACGTTGAAAACTTCTTCGGCGTGTTCAAGCGCGGCATCAAAGGCAGCTACGTGTTTTGCAGCGAGCAACACTTGCACCGCTACTTAGCCGAGTTTGCGTTCCGCTATAACAATCGCTCCGGCCTCGGAGTTTCCGATGGGGAACGGACGGCAATTGCTCTTAAAAGGGTATCGAGGGTAAGCGCCTGACGTACCGGCCGACTAACCAAGCTTGATCCCAAGTTTGTTAGAGCAATGGCTAGGCGTTTCATCGCTTGGCGTGGGCGGAAAGGACGCGACTAACTCGCATTCCCCATTATCCCCACAAACAAACACATCGGCGCCCTCATCGTCGGCGCGCGGCAATAGCTCTGGCGGATAGGTTATGATCATGGGCTCCCCACTGATTCGCGAGGCAAAGGAGGAAAGCAATGGCCCGCGCCCAGTACTTCGTTGTTCAACATGCTGGAGAATGGAAAATAAAGTTTGAAGAAAAGCACTATGGCCCCTACGCGACCCAAAAGGCCGCAATCCGCGCTGCTGTAGACGCCGCGCACGCGTCAGGCAAAAAGGGCATTGATGCGCAGGTGTTCGTGCAAAGCACGAATAACCATCAATTCAGGACAGAGTGGACATATGGGCGCGACCCGTACCCGCCGCCCGGATAAGACCTAACCCCGCTTCGGCGGGGCTTTCTTTTTCTTTTTGCCGTTGGTTCTTCTAATCTTCATTTCCTCGTGCGGCTTGGGCGGCATGCGCACGAGGGCGCGCATGAGGCGCTTAGTGGCTTCAAAATCATCGCGAGACTTGGCCATGACTGCAATTCCAGATGATGCACACATTCTAATCCGAATCGGCGGCCACCCAGAAGCAGCAGGCCAGATTGGCCGCTTCGTTGCTTGCTTCGCTTCATTAGAACTGGCCCTCTGGGAACTCTATGCCAGAGTTTTAGACAAAGACACCGGATCAACCATTCAGCTTCTTGGGGGCATTCAATCATTTGTTCATAAGATGGCAGCCGTCGAACGCTACCTGCCAAGCAGTAAGTTGCCGGGAAAAGAAAAATGCATCACGATCTTTTCGAAAGCCAAACAAATCAACGGATTCAGAAATAACCTGATGCACGGTATTTATGTGCAACATGCTGACGGGTCACTTTGGGTTTATGCCGGCCGCACTGATCCAACTAAGAATAATGGGCAAGAAATCAAACTCACGAGCACTGTCACTCAAGACAAGGCAAATGAAGCGGCCAATCTCGCTAAGGAAATATTCGTCACGTTCTTCGGGATGATTCCGAGTTCCGAGGACTTTCCAGAAGTGACATTGCTGCGAAAATAGCGGCCAGAAGCGCCCGTTGTCTGGCTGGCACCAGCGGCCAATCGCTCTGTTCCATTTCCTCAAAAACCTTCAGCCCAGCATCCACCATTTCAGGGGACACCAATGCCGCGCTGCCCCGTCCCGGAATCATAGAAATTTATCCGCGCTTTTGTCAAGTATATAAATGCGAATAAATGCACAACACCTGGATGCCACTCATGATCCGCTTAAAGTCGAAAATCTCTGTTCCTCCCGATCTTTCGTCCTTACGCGCCGCACATGCGGCGTTAAGGCGCGAATGGGAGACGGTGAAGCGCGAACTTTACGCGCGGAAATTCGATTCCAACCAGCCGCGCGTACCGGCGGGCAGCCCCGAAGGCGGGCAATGGACGAGCGGCGGAACAGGTAATCAGACAAGAGATACAGATAGCATTCCGAGCTC
>Ga0070741_10002864_pt1 | contig 44634 bp, 39 predicted proteins | sample Coa_R1_4_FD_66440 | JGI IMG/M metagenome (GOLD analysis project Ga0070741, IMG submission 66440) | Surface soil microbial communities from Centralia Pennsylvania, which are recovering from an underground coalmine fire - Coalmine... | ecosystem: Environmental > Terrestrial > Soil > Unclassified ... | reverse complement strand
CGCCGCTGTGGGTTTTGTGCGTGTTTGTGATCGCGCTCAAGACGGCATTTGTGTTTCAGGCGCCCGCACGAACGGCATCGGTTCCAAGACTGGTGCCGATGGAAAGGCTGCTGGAAGCGAACTCTGTCAACTCCTCGATTCAAACCGCAATGCCGCTTGCAGGAAACGCGGTCGGCGCGATGGTTCTCGGCTTGGTTTATCAGATCAGCCGACCGCTGACTTATGTGCTGGCATTTGCAATCAACGCTTGCAGTTTTTTCACAAGCGCCCTGTTCATGGCGCGGCTTCCGAAAATAAAACCGGAACGCACCGAAGTTCCAAAGCACCCGCTGCACGATGCGGTCGAAGGCGTGCGCTACATTTTGGGGCATCCGGTTTTGCGCATGGCCGTGTTCGTTTACTTCGGATTCGATCTGTTCGTTGCGCCGTTTATGCAGGCCTATGTGGCGGTTGCGCAAACAACTTTAAAAGAGGGCACTTGGCTGTTCGGCGTACATCTGCAGGGTCCTGCGCTGCTGTCGCTTCTCGAGGCGGCGTTCTTCGCGGGTTACGCAATCGGTTCTTACCGGCTTTATGCAAAGCCTGTGCGGCGCGTGGGTTTGGCGTTTTCGTTTTCGATTGCCGTGGGCAGCGCGCTGATCATACCGATGGGCTTTGTCAAGAGCGCCGCGCTGTTTTCGCTCCTCAACTTCGTCAGCGGGTTGTTTTTCCCGTTTGGGCTCATCACCTTGGACACATACATTCAAGCAGACACTCCCGACGCGTTCCGCGGAAGGGTCTCTTCTGCAATCGCGACGCTCGCCGGGATCGCGCTTCCTGCGGGGATGCTCGGGGCGGGATACCTGATCGAGGCGATCGGCACGGGCGGCATCTATGTCGTGATGGGATCGGGCCTCGCGGCGTTTGCCGTGCTCGGGTCGGTTTCGCCCGCGTTCCGGAATGCAGAGATCCCCGAACCCGTAACTTTGCCCACCTAAGCGCCTTTACGGCTGAGCCCGATCATAATTCAGTAGACACGTGCGGCAGAAAACCGATGACGCCCCAAAGACTCAGCCTCATTTCCGGCGCGTTCGCCCTGGCTGCGGGCGCCTATTGGATTGTGTACGCGCTCATCCAGTTTGAGTTCATTCAACAGGAATACCGAAACGATCCGGCAATAACGTGCATCGTCGGAGGCCTTGCCGTTTTGGCGGTTTTGTGCAACGTTGCGGCAGGTATCGAAGCGTTTCGAGGAAAACCATCGTGGTGCGGGCTGCTCGTCAAAACCCATCTGCTCGTTTTGATTCTGATTGCGATCTGTTACAGCGCATTTTCTGATTCTTATATGCTGTCTACTTTGGCGGTCGCTTGGTGCGGAGGCTGGTTTGGAATCGGCTCGGTACCCCTAAGTCTTACGCCGTTTTTGCTGATGGGCCAATGGATCGCTGCCGAACGCGCGGAAGCAGTTGGAACTGCCTCTTTGATTCGGGGAGTCGCAATCGGCGCGCTGCTGATGTTGGGCGCGTTGGGAATTGCGGCATCTGCCTCGACATTAGATTCGCATTCGGTCTTCACGTTTTTTGCCTTGGGCACCGCATTGCATTTTTTCACGGCGTTTGCTCTTTATTGCAACTGGCGGCTGGGCGCATGGATGGCGATGATTGTGGGAATCGTGTGTTTGGTTTCCGGGATGACTTTGGAGCGCTTGGAAGTTTCGAATCCTGCCTCGATGATGGCCGGCGTGCAGTTCGTCATCAATTTCGGCTGGCACGGTTTGGCGCCTTGGATTCCGCAAATGGGTTATGCGGCGATGACAATCTGCGGCGTTTGGCTTTGCTTTTTTGGCCCGAACGCACCGGCCCCTAATCGCCTGTCTTCTTGGAATCGGCAATAGCCTGTTTTGCAAACTGCAAACACGCTTCGATGTCGTGAATCGGATCGTTTTCATTCGCTTCGTATTCCAGCGCCACCAGATTGGCATAATTGAGTTTGCGCAGACCTTTGAAGAACTCAACCACGCGAAGATCGCCCTGCCCCAAAACCGCCCATTCTGTTCGATTTTTCACATCTTTCAAATGAACGTCATACACCCGCTTGCCCAAAACCGAAAGCCAATCAACCGGATCTTCTCCTGAACGCAGCGCATGGCCCGTATCAATGCACGCTCCGATCAAAGGATGGCGTCCGTTGAGCGCCTGCATCACAGATTGCAGTTTGTCATATCGCGCGCCGGGGCCGTGATTGTGAATTGCGATTCGGATGTTATACTGCCGAACCAACCGTTCTAAATGCTCGAACGATTCAGGCGCAGGATCGGCGCTGATCACCCGAATCTTCATCGCCTTTGCAAACTCAAAAACGTTCTTTGCTTTGTCGGCATCGCCATCGAAGCCTTGCACTCCCCACGACCACAACGTGATGTTCTGCTTGTTCAAGTTGGTTAACCGCTGTGCGTTTGCCGCAGAATCTGGTGAAAGCGGCACGTGATCTTGATACGATTCCCAAAAGCGCAGGCCAAGCGCGTGCGTTTTCGAAACCGCCTCGTCGAACGGATAATGCCGCAAGGAATAACTTTGAATCCCCATTTTGAAGGGCGCGTACGCATCGGCAGTTTTCCAAAACTTTTCTGATTTCACCAACGGCAGCGCGAAGCCCGCCGAAAGCCCGGCCCAAATCAGTTCGCGGCGCGAGATTCTTTCCATGCACTAATGTTTACCTTGTTTCGGCTACAATCCGGGAGTGTTTTCGATCCTTGCCCTATCGGTTCGATTGCCGTGCCGAAGCCTCAAGCGGACGACCGAGTTCTACACCAAGCTGTTGGGGTTTTCGGTTCAAACGGCATGGCCCGAAGAAAACCCAGAATACGCGGGGCTGAGGTTCGGCGATGTGCTCGTTGCCTTTTACGAAGTTTCGGATCTGCCTGCGATTCGGGCAAGTTTTGTTTTGGAAACCGACGATGCGATGGAGATTTATCGCCGCGTTCAAAACGAAGCGACGGTCTTGTGGGGGCCGGAGGTTTATTTTTATGGCTGCCGCGAATTCTGTTTTGAAGATCCCGACGGCCATCAGATTATCATTTCGGAAATCACGAACGATCCGGTTACGTGCGAAGGATAACAACGTGTCTTCCCGGACCCAGTTTCGGCTTCGCGCTTTGAACGGTTTTTCCATCCAACACACATTCGCGCGTTTGATTCGCGATCTGCGCGGTCATGCCGCTTGGAACCGTGCAAACGATTTTCATGCCGTCTGACTGCTTTTCGGCGCGCACTTTCAGCAGTCCGAACGGCGTCGGCACGTCGCCTTCGGCGAAACTCAAATCGCCCAAATCGGGCTCGATCACGGCTTCGCGGAACCCGCCCGCAACGGGCCTCACTCCAAGCACCCGTTCGGTAAGGAAACTCGTGGGGCCCGAAGACCAGCCGTGCGAAAGGCTCACGAAGTAGCCGTTATCGTTATCGGCGTTCAAATGCCGGTGAAAATCCTCTTTGGGCCACTTTGGGTCGTAGCCTTCCCACCAGCTCGTCGCTCCCTGCGCGAGCATTCCGCCCCAATACTTTCGAATGAAATCCACGGCTTCTTGCGTGTGGCCGGCCATGCTCATCGCAAAGATCACATAGTTATTGTAATAAGGCGTAGCCTGAATCTCCCACGCTTTTGAATTTGGATTCAATACTGCGTTCCAAATCGCCGCCTTTTGCTCATCGTTCGCAACTCCGGAATAGATCGCCATCGCGTTGGATTGACGCCTGTCGCCGAACACGCCGTTTGCATCGGCAAAGTTTTGTTGTGCGCAGCGCGTGAGGTCTGCGGCCAAATTGCGATATTTTGCGGCGTTCTGATTATCGCCGAGTTCGGCAAGCAAAAACGCCGCCTCTTTTACTGCTTTGGTAAAGAAGAGATGGGTTGCCATTCTTGCGAAAGGTGTATCGCCGTTGAATTCAGGAGCCCAGTCTACGAACGGCCACTGCCCCCTTTTGTTAGCAAACAGGCCGTTTGCATCCATTTCGCCTTCGAAGTATTCGAGCATAGAAAGGATCAGCTCATGCTGCTTTTTCAGATACTCAAAATCGCCCACGTGGCGGTGAAAATCCGCCAGCCCGCAAAGCCAAGCGCACGAATATCCCGGAATGCCGTTGACATGGCTGTTGGGAAGCTGATTCGGAGGTTTTGGGCCCTGCGCGTCGCTGCGAAGCCTTTGCATGGTCTGTTCCAACAAGAACTTATCAAAAAACACGTTGTTGATCACTTCGGCTTCCACATGCAGATCGCCCATCCACCGCATTCGATCGCGTTTTGGAGCGTCCCAAATATCTTCCTGCATGCAAAGATGCACGGTGTTCGCGCCCATGTACCAGATGCGCGTGAGCAGAGGATCGGAACATTCGAACCGCCCTTTGTATTCCACGGGGTAATACAGATGATCGAACGTGAATGTAAACCGCGCGCTGGTTTCGAACGAGATTTTTGCAAAACGCATTGCGGTGTACGGCGTAAAAGCCGGTTCTGCCGCGCGCAGCGAAACCTGTGTGTTCGTCCACGGCTTGTTGATCGCCTCTTCGCGCGATTCGCCTGTGCCGATGGTAATGCGCGCGTCTTTGTCGGCGGTCACTTTCACCCGTCCCGTGAGTTCCTGGCCAAAATCCAACACGAAACTGGTTTCGCCTGTGCCTCTTCGGTTGATGCGGATGCGTGCGGTCGAGCCTTTCTTCACCGATTCAAGACCCGAAAACGCCGTCGGATCTTTCACGTCCGAATATCCCACCGCAAACATCGTGAGGTGCCGCAGATAGTCAGGTTCCAACCGAATGGGAACGGGCCAGCCTTTCAGGCGTCCTCCCCACGGATCCATCCCGGCATCGCCGAGTTCCACAGCGTTGTGGTTTGTGCCTTCCACTTTCCAAGTTTTGTCGGTGAACAACGCCGGCGCTCCATTGATTTCGAACCGCGCGAGCACGCCTCCCGGCCCGCCCGCGTTCACGGCTTCGATGCGGATCGTGTTTGTGCCGGCTGTGAGTGCCGATGCGATGTCATAGCGCCGCGCCGTGTCCCAAACAAAATCGTTGTTCGGCTCAGGCGTGGTCATTCCGATCTTTTTGCCGTTGACAAACAGAACAAAAAAGTTGTCCGCAGTGACATAGGCAGCCGCTTTGGAAGGAGCTTCTCTTAGCGAAAACGACCGCGAAAACGTGAAGGTTTCGGTTTGCGATCCGCCAATCACGGCGGAACCCGCATCGCTCCAAATCCATTTCGCATCCAACGGAAGTTTTTTCGGCGCGGAAACCGGTTTCGGAACTGGAAAGCCGTAAGTGGGATCAATAGTCGGCGGCCGTGTTTGTGCACACAAAGCCGGAGCTAAGCAAACGATTAAGAATCCCGAAACTGTTTTCATCAGAAGTGGTACTCGTTGATGGTGTTTTGGTCGAAGGTAACAAGCGGACCGGTGATCACCACATTGTTCTTCCCGAAACTTCGTTTGCCGATTTCGGGCAGCTCGAACTCCACGCCCTCGCCGGGCTTCACTTTGCCCTGTTTAATGCTGATTGCGAGCGAGCAGGCGAGCCTGCCCATCTCGCGCGGGCTCCAAAGCTGGAACGCTTTGACCACCCCGTCCTGCACGAACTTTCTCATCTGGTTTGGGGTGCTGAGCCCGGTAAGCGCAACGCTGGGATATTTGTTTGCGATCTGAAGCGCCTGGGCGGCGGCTGCAAGGCCGACGCTTGTCGGCGAAACGATTCCTCGCAGGTTCGGGTGTTTGGTCAGCAGACCTTCGGCTTCGGTGGCGCTTTTTTGGGGTTCATCGTCTCCATAGGCGATTTCGACGAGTTTCATTTTTGAGTATTTCGGCTGCGCGAGCGCATCTTTCATTCCCGCGATCCACGCGTTTTGATTGGGCGCATCGCGCGTTGCGCTCAAGATGGCGATCTCGCCCTGATAGCCGATCTGGCTTCCCAAAAGTTCGATCTGGCTTTCGCCCACTTTCGAAAAATCGGTGGGAAGAACCGAAGCATCGCGGTGCGCTTCGTTGCCTGCCAAATCCGCATCCACGGTTATCACGACGATTCCGGCTTTTCTTGCATCGTCCAGCACGGCGTTCAGCGCATCGGGACTGTTTGGAGAGATCGCGATGATGTTCACGCCCCGTTGAATCTGCTCTTTCAAAATCGGTATCTGCGATGTTGCTTCGGCGGTTGATGGAGCGATCGTCGAAAACTCGCACCCTTGCTGTTTGCACACCTCTTCAAAGCCTGCCACGATCTCGTTGAAATACGGATTGCCCGTGTTTTTTGGAATGTAAACCACGCTCAGGCGCGAGCCGGAACTGTTGTTCTGCACGGTCTCGCGCTTCTCGCATGCGGCGAAAAACAGCATGCCCAAAAGAGACAAAACCACCCAAACTTTTGACACGATGCACCTATTCGGCACGGCCGGCAAGCCCTCCTGCCTTCGCCCCTGAAAAAACCCCGCCGATGGCAAGCGTCAGCACCAGAACCGCACCTATGATCGTGAGTTGAATCTCGGTTTTGACATTCGCAAGGCCCAAACTCACATGAACCGCGGCCATCAACAACAGCGCCAGGAACGACCCGGTCATCGTCGCTTTTCCTCCATAAATGCTCGTTCCGCCGAGAACGGTGGCTGTGATCACCTCCAGCTCCAACCCCCTCGCGTGATCGTAGCGCGCCACGCCCAATCGGGAATCCATCATCACTCCCGCAATTCCCGCCATCAGGCCCGAAAGAGCGAACACGCTCAAAACGATTCTGTTCACCTTAATTGCCGAATACTCGGAAGCGGTGGAGTTTGCGCCGATCGCGATCACCCTCCTTCCGAAAGTGGTCTTGGCGAGCGCCACCCCAAACGCCGCCGCAAGCACCACAAAAACCGCAAACGGCACGGGAACGATTCCGCCCGGCAGATACCAACGATCAATTCCGCAAAGCGATTCAGGAAATTTCACCGAAGCCGCACCCATCAGCGCCTGCGCGATTCCGCGATACAGAGCGAGCGTTCCCAAGGTCACCAAAAACGATGGCAGGTTTGCATAGGCAACCAGAAGCCCGTTCACAATTCCAAGCATCGTTCCCAAACCGATGCCGATGCAAATTCCCACCGCGGGATGCACCCCCATTTGAAGCAGCTTTGCCGTTGCGCACGACACCAGCGCCAGATTCGATGCAGCCGATAAATCAATCTGCCCAAGCGCGATGACGAAGGTCATTCCAATAACCAGCAGCCCCGTTTCAACATGAAGTGAAGTGGAATCGAGCAGGTAGCGCAAATCCCAAAAATGCGGCGACAGCATGCCTCCCGCGATCATCGCCGCCGCAAGAAGACCGAGCGGCACCAACTCTGCCCTCTTCACCGCGAAGCGCTCCTGAAGCGCGGCCATTTCGCGGCCAACGCATCCAGCCAAAGCGCAGCGATGATCACCGCGCCATAAACCAGCTGCTGCCAATCGGCCTCGATGTGCAGCACCGACAACCCCACGAAAACGGTGGACAAAAACACGCACCCCAAAAACGCCCCGATCACGGTTCCTGCGCCGCCCCGGATGTCGCAGCCGCCAACCACAACCGCCGCGATGCTCATCAGTTCCAACCCCAAACCGGCAGTCGCGGGATTCACGAATCCGAACTTCGAGGCGTACATCAACCCCGCAAATCCCGCGAGCGCACCGCAGATCGCATACGCTCCGATGACCGTTGCGAAGACTGGAACCGCCCGCAACCGCGCCGCCTCCGAATTGGAACCGATGGCAAAAAGCCGCAGCCCCCACACGGTTCGATGCGCGAGCACAAACACCAAAGCGAAGAACGCCAGTGCGATGATCAGAAGCCAAGGCACGGACAACTGACCGATCTTGAAAGGCCCTTGCAGCGACCAGGCGGTGAGCGCGTTCGGAATGTCGTTCGAGTCAATCTGCTGTCCCCTCGAAATGATAAAGGTCAGCCCTCGAAAGATACTCATCGTGCCCAGCGTCGCCACAACCGGCGGTACCGCAAGCCGCGCGACAAGCAGCCCGTTGATCAACCCGAAAACAACCCCCATGCCCAACGCCGCGCCGGCGGCCAAACTCATCGGGAGATTCGGAAAACTGCGGAACATCAGCCCCAGGCAGATTCCTGCCAGCCCCACCATCGAGCCCACCGATACATCAATCCCCCGCGACACGATGACCAGCATCTGCCCCAAGGCGACCACCAACAGCAGCGGAACGGCCAGCAAGACGGTGTTGAGCGAGGAAGGCGATAACAGCCGGGGGTCCTTCAGCCAGCCTGCCGCCAGCACAAGCAGAATCAGAACCGCCGACCGCACCTCCGGCCGCCAGACGCCCGATCGAACCGCTGCCGGCCCTACCACGAATGACAGTTTTACACCCACAGCGCCCGCCGGAACGTTCCAAACGGAGATAATATGAACTCGATGCGGAGAGTTTTTTGGATTCTCTCGGGAGCAGCCGGTGCGGCGGCGGCGATCGCGTTCGCTCGGCAATCGCCGCCGGAGCCGAAGATTGATTTCAACCGCGACGTGCGGCCGACCCTTTTCAAGTGTCTTTCGTGTCACGGCCCCACGAACGGAGAGGGCACTGCGGGCTTGCGGCTCGATTCGTTCGAGGCCGCAACCAAAACTCTTCCCAGCGGCAGACGCGCGATCGTTCCTTTCAAGCCGGAAGACAGCGAGCTGTTGCAGCGCGTTGAAGCCTCGGACGAAACGGTTCGAATGCCGCCAGCCTTCACCCACAAAACTGTTACTCAAGAAGAGATCGGGGTTCTGCGCGAATGGATTAATGAAGGCGCCGTGTTCAAACAGCATTGGGCGTTTGTCAAACCGATTCGATTTGCTCCGCCCAAAGTCAAAGAGACGGCGTGGCCCAAAAACGACATTGACAGGTTTGTGCTCGCAAAACTCGAAGCCGCGGGATTGAAGCCTTCACCCGAAGCCGACAAACGCACGCTCATCCGCCGCGCAACGCTCGATATCACGGGCTTGCCGCCGACGCCGCAGGAGGTTCAAACGTTTTTGAACGACCGTTCTGCAAACGCATATGAGAAGGTTGTAGACCGGCTGCTGGCCTCGCCGCGATATGGCGAACGGATGGCGATGGACTGGATGGATTACGCCCGCTATGCCGACAGCAACGGCTACCAGGCCGATTACGAACGGTTTCAATGGCGTTGGCGCGATTGGGTGATTGACGCGTTCAACAAAAACATGCCGTATGACCAGTTCACGATCGAACAGATCGCGGGCGATCTTCTTCCTAATCCGACGCTCGATCAGAAACTCGCGACGGCGTTCAACCGCAATCACCGCATCAACACCGAAGGTGGAGTCATAGCCGAAGAGTGGCGCGTGGAAAACGTGATTGATCGTGTGGAGACAACCAGCGAAGTGTGGCTCGGCCTTACTGCCGGATGCGCAAGATGTCACGACCACAAATATGATCCGCTCACGACGAGGGATTTTTATCGGATCTTTGCCTATTTCAACAACGTGCCCGAATCGGGAACCGGTGAAGAGCGTCCCGTGAATCATCCGCCCCTGATGCTTGCGCCTTATCCCGATCAAGCCGCGCAGCTCGAGGAGCTCGATCGCAGCCTCGTTCAACTGCAGAAATCGCGCGATCAGATGATCGAAGCAAACATTCCGGCTGCAAAGAGATGGAAACTGCCGAGCGAACCGCTTTCTGCTGAACTTCGGAGCGCGCTCGAAGCAGGTTTTCAACTCTCTGCTTCGCCCAAGCGCACTTACGGCAAGGGCGATCAGCCGAAAGTGATTGGAAAAGTGACGGCGGACGAGGGCAAGTCGAGCGGAGCGATTCTTACCGGCGATGAAGGGTACGTAAGCGCAGGAAAAATCGGCGACGTGGACAAAACTGACGCGTTTTCTTATGGCGCGTGGGTTTTCCCGACCGAAGGCAACGGCGCAGCCATCGCAAAGATGGATTCCAACGCCGATTTTCGCGGATGGGATCTTTACTTCGACGGCGCAAGGCCGATGGTGCATCTCATCAGCAAATGGCCCGAAAACAGTTTGAAGATTATCGCGCGCCAAACCGTGCCGATGAATCGGTGGAGCCACGTGTTCGTTACTTACGACGGCTCTGCAAAACCGGAAGGATTGCGGCTTTATATTGACGGTCGAAGCGTTCCCGTTGATGTGGAGACGAACTCACTCACCGGATCGCTCAAAAACAACGTTGATTTCACCATTGGCCGCCGCACCAACAGCAACGTGTTCAAAGGAAAAATTGACGATCCGATGTTTTTCCGAAAAGCGCTCTCGGGTGCGGAAGTGGTGAAAGTGATGAACGCACATGCCGCTCAGCGGCTGCGAGCAATTGCCGATTCCAAACGAACCCAAGATCAAAACAAAGAGCTTTCGCGGCTTTACCTGAGCGAAAACAGCAAGCGGTTCGAAGACCTCAACGATCAGATTCGCGCAACAAACGATCGAAAGTCCGCGGTGCTGGCCAACGTTTCGACCGTGATGATCATGCAAGAGATGGATAAGCCGCGCGAATGCTTTGTGCTTACGCGCGGACAATATGACAAGCACGGCGAAAAAGTAACTGCCGGGCTGCCGGCGTTTCTTCCGCCCATGCCCAAAGGCGCGCCGAACAACAGGCTTGGATTGGCCGAATGGATCGTTTCGCCCGAAAACCCTCTCACGCCCCGCGTGACGGTGAACAGGTTGTGGGAGCGGTTTTTCGGGGTTGGAATCGTTGCAACATCGGAAGATATGGGCACGCGCGCCGAGTTTCCATCGCATCCTGAACTATTGGATTATCTTGCCACCGAACTGATTCGGCTGAAATGGAATTTGAAGGCGATGATCAAAGAGATTGTGATGAGCGCAACGTATCGCCAAGCATCTTTTCAAAACGCTGAAGGCGAAAGAGTGGATCCGCAAAACCGGCTGTTGTGGCGCGGCGCACGGTTTAGGCTCCCTGCCGAAACGATCCGCGATCAGGCACTTTTTGCTGCCGGGCTGCTCGTGGAAAAACTCGGCGGCCCTTCCGTCCGCCCCTATCAGCCCGAAGGAATTTGGGATGAAACCAACGTTTACGGCAACCTGCGGAACTACAAGCACGATACGGGCGACGGTCTGTATCGCCGCAGTCTTTACACCATTTGGAAACGCACGGCGGCTCCGCCCGAAATGACTACGTTCGACGTGCCCGCGCGCGAAACCTGCCGCGTCAAGCGGGCACGCACCAACACGCCGCTGCAAGCGCTCACGCTTTTGAACGACGAAACGTTTGTCGAAGCCGCCCGCGTGCTTGCCCAAAGAATGATTCGCGAAGGAGGCACGACACCTCAAAGCCGAATCGCTTACGGTTTTTCGCTGCTTCTTGCAAGAAGCCCATCGCAACAGGAGTTGGAAATACTCCTTCCGGGAGTGTTGCGCAGAATTGATTATTACAAACGCAACCCGAACGATGCGATCGCGCTGCTTTCGATCGGAGAAAAACTTCCCGATATGAACATCAACTTTGCCGAACTCGCCGCCTATACGGTAACGGCGAGCGCGCTGCTCAATCTTGACGAAACGGTGACCAAAGAATGAATGAGAACAACCTGATTCGCCTTCAAGATCAGTTCAACCGAAGAACTTTCATTAGAAGAACCGGAGGACTCGGGCTTGCGGCTCTCGCCACGATTTTCGCCGACGAAGGTTGGGCAAAAGCGGTTTTATCGGCGGATCAGCAAAAACGGTTCGGCGGTCTTGATGGAATTCCGCACTTCGCGCCGAAAGCCAACCGCGTTATTTATCTTTTTCAATCAGGCGCGCCGTCGCAGCTGGATCTTTTCGACTACAAGCCCGAACTCGAAAAGCGCCGAGCAGAAGACCTTCCTGCGAGCGTTCGAATGGGCCAGCGTCTTACGGGAATGACCTCCGGCCAAAAAACGTTCCCCGTGGCGCCCAGCATTTTTAAATATGCGCAGCACGGCGAGGGCCGCATCTGGTTCAGCGAGATTCTTCCGCACATGGCGTCCATCGCCGATGAGATCTGCATGATCAAGTCCATGTATACCGAAGCGATCAATCACGATCCTGCTGTTACGTTTTTTCAAACAGGGTTTCAGCTTGCAGGAAGGCCCAGCATCGGCTCGTGGCTGAGTTATGGTCTGGGAACCATGAACAACGACCTTCCGGCGTTTGTGGTGCTCACCAGCAAAGGTTCAGGCCGTGCCGACGACCAGCCGCTTTATGATCGCCTGTGGGGCTCGGGTTTTCTGCCGACGCAGCATCAGGGAGTCAGATTCCGCAACACCGGCGATCCCGTGCTGTTTCTTTCCGACCCGCACGGAATTGACCGGGCAACCCGCCGCGAAATGCTCGATGAAATCGTGGGCCTGAACAAAATCAAAAAAGCCGTGGTGGGCGATCCGGAAATTGACACCCGGATTTCACAGTACGAACTCGCGTTTCGCATGCAGACATCGGTTCCCGATCTGCTCGATATTTCAAAAGAGCCTTCGGCGATCATCGAAATGTACGGCCCCGATGTCAAACGGCCCGGCTCATACGCTTACAACTGCCTGCTTGCGCGGCGGCTGGCAGAACGGGGAGTGCGCTTCGTTCAGCTTTTCCACATGGGATGGGATCATCATTTCGGACTGCCGATGGCGATCCGCGGCCAAGCGAAAGATGTGGATCAACCCACAGCCGCGCTTATCAAAGATCTCAAGCAGCGGGGAATGCTGAATGACACCCTTGTGGTTTGGGGAGGCGAATTCGGAAGGACGGTGTATTCGCAGGGCGATCTGACACCCGACAACTACGGCCGAGACCATCATCCGCGGAACTTTGCTGTGTGGATGGCGGGCGCGGGAGTGAAAAAATCGCTCTCTTATGGCGAGACCGACGATTATTCTTACAACATCGTGGAAAACCCGGTGAGCGTGCACGATCTCCACGCCACCATGCTGAACATTTTGGGAATTGACCACACGCGGCTCACCTATCGGTATCAAGGGCGCGACTTCCGCCTGACCGACGTGTTTGGCAATGTGGTGAAAGACCTGTTGGAGTAGAATCCTGCTTGCAAACAAAGGGGTGCGCATGAAAAGTCCGCTGGTGTTCTGTTTGATTTCGGCAATCGTGATCGGCTGCGGGGGCGGCTCTCCAAAATCGCCCGGCGGCAAAAAGGCGATCGTTGTGGGGTTTTCGCAAATCGGCGCCGAGAGCGCTTGGCGTACCGCAAACACACAATCCATCCAGTCCGAAGCCCAAAAGCGTGGGATTGATCTGAAGTTTTCCGACGCGCAGCAAAAACAAGAAAACCAGATAAAGGCGATTCGAAGTTTCATTGCGCAAGGCGTGGACGTGATCGCGTTTTCTCCAGTCGTTGAAGCCGGGTGGGATGTGGTGCTTAAAGAAGCCAAAGACGCGGGCATACCGGTGATCGTTTCGGATCGAAGGCCGAACGTTCCCGACGATATGTATGTGTGTTTCATCGGCTCAGACTTCGTGGAAGAAGGCCGCAGGGCAGCCAAATGGCTTGCCGAACACACCGGCGGCAAAGCGGTGATCGCCGAACTCACCGGAACGCCCAACAGCGCGCCCGCGAACGACCGCAAGAAAGGGTTCGAAGAGGTGCTGACCCAATATCCGGGAATGTCCATCGTGTATTCACAAACGGGAGATTTCACGCGCGCAAAAGGCAAAGAGGTGATGGAAGCGCTGTTGAAAAGCCCCGTCGGCAAAAGGATCAACGCGCTTTTTGCTCATAACGACGACATGGCCCTGGGCGCGATTCAAGCCATCGAAGCCGCCGGACTGAAACCCGGAAAAGACATCATCATCGTTTCGATTGATGGAATCAAGGACGCGCTCGTTGCGATCACCGAAGGAAAACTAAACTGTTCGGTGGAGTGCAATCCGCTGCTCGGCCCCAAAGTTTTCGACGCCGTGCAGGCAGTGATGGACAAAAAGCCGCTGCCAAAACGGATTGTGGTGGAAGACAGCATGTTTGATGCAGCCAACGCGGCGAAAGAACTTCCCAATCGAAAATACTGATCACTGTCCGTAACGCGTGGTGTAACGTTCCCGCCACTCTTTGATTTCGCCGCGCGTCAACGCGCGGGGCGAACCGATCTGCATCGCCAAAAACACGGTCTTGGCAACGTCTTCCACCATCACCGCGGCTTTCATCGCCTGCGACACGGTCGCGCCCCAAGCGAACACGCCGTGGTGCGCAAGAAGAACCGCCGGGCCCGTCTGCCGATACTTCACAATCGTTCGTCCGATCGCGTCGGCGCTGTTTCCAACATAAGGCGCGCACGGAATCTCGCCGCCGAACTCGTCGGCGATCGCCGTCAAAACGGGTGGAATCGCCATTTCGCACGCGGCGAACGCCGTGGCGTAGTTGCTGTGCGTGTGAACGATCGCGCCCACGTCTTGCATGTTGCGATATAAGTAAAGATGGTGTGGCAGGTCTACGCTCGGCTTGAGGGGCCCGGCCGCCGTTCCCGAATCCAGATCTACTTGCACCATCGCTTCGGGAGTGAGCTTGTCGTAGTCCATTCCCGAAGGTTTGATGAACAGCTGCCCGCTGGCACGATCGAGGCCGCTGACGTTTCCAGAATGCATCGCAACCAACCCGCTGCTAAGAAGCGTTCGATTGGCTTCGCAAACTTCGCTGCGCAGTTTTTCGTAATTCATTGCCGGCTCATCTCTCGGATTTCCAACAAACGTTTCATCGTGGCAGAAAGATCCAGCTGAGTGCCGCTTACGCCAAATGCATCATGCAAGCGCCGATAGAGCAGATACAGCTGAGCGTAGACAGCATTCGCTTTCTGGTTCGGCTCGTACCGTTTTTCAGGTTTTCTCACCATCGCGTGCTGAGCGCTTTCCACCGTTTGGTGAGCGCCGCCTGCCACCGCGCCAAAAATCGCCGCACCAAGCGCGCAGGTTTGCGGCGATGCGCTCACCTGCATCGGTCTGTTGCACACATCGGCGTAAATCTGCATCAGCAGCGGGCTCTTTTCGGCGATGCCCCCGCAGGCAACGATCTCCTCGATTTTCACGCCGTACTCTTCCAGCCTCTCGATAATCCGCAAAGCCCCGAACGCGGTCGCTTCGATCAGCGCTCGGTAAATCTCGCATGGCGATGTGGCCAGCGTTTGACCCAGCAGCAACCCGCTGAGCCTCGGATCGGTGAGAATCGATCGGTTGCCGTTATTCCAATCCAAAGCGAGCAAACCCGACTCTCCCGGCGCGAGTCCGGCTGCTTCGCTTGAAAGCCGCGCGTGGGTTTGTGCACCATCGGAGTCTCCACAGATCTGCTGCACAAACCAGTTGAAGATGTCGCCAACCGCGCTTTGCCCCGCTTCCAAACCGAGCATTCCCGGCAGAACCGAATGTTCTGCCACCCCGCAGATTCCAGGAATATCGCTGACTGTGCCATCCATCGGCGCGACCATGATGTCGCACGTGCTGGTTCCTATGATCTTCACCAGTCTGCCGCTCTTGACGCCGGAACCCACCGCGCCGAAATGCGCGTCGAATCCTCCCACCGCGATCGGCGTTCCAGCTTGGAGTCCGCACCTGTCGGCGATTTCCGCATCCAGACAGCCCGCAACGGTGTCGGAAGCGAACACTTCGTTATACAGCGAGCCACGAAGTCTGGCCAGCCCCGGCGACAGCGCCGCCAAAAACTCAACCGAAGGAAGGCCGCCCCATTCCGAATGAAACATCGCTTTGTGGCCGGCGGCGCACGCGCTCCGCTTGATCGTTTTTGGACTGAGCGATCCCGCAAGATAGGCGGGAATGAAATCGCACAGCTCCACCCAACTGTGCGCTTTGGCAAACACGTTCGGCGCAGTCCGCTCGCAATGCAGCGCCTTCGACCAGAACCATTCCGACGAATACGCTCCGCCGCATTTGTTCAAATAAGGCTCGCCGCGCATTTGGCACAGTAAGGTGATCTCGGCGGCCTCATCGTGCGACGTGTGATCTTTCCACAGCCACGCCATCGCGTTCAAATCGCTCCGATGCTCATCGGATAAAGCCAAAGGAACGCCGCTGCCGTCTACCGGAATGGGCGTCGAGCCGGTTGTGTCCACTCCGATCCCGATCACCTGCTCGGGCCGAGCGCCAGCCTGGCTCAGCGCACCGGATGCCGACTCGAACAGACCGTCGAGATAGTCCTGCGGATGCTGGCGCGCCAGATGGGGGTTTTTAGGATCGAGCCAAACGCCGTGATCGCCGGTGCGGTATTCCGCAACGTGCGAGCCGGCTTCTTCGCCTGTGTCCACGTCCACCAAAAGCGCCCGCACGCTGTTTGTGCCGTAATCCAAACCAAGGCTGAGCCGCCGTTCTGCCATATCCAAAGGACTCAATTATAGTAAAACTATGCGGGCGGCGTGTTTTGGATGGTTGAATTTGTTCTCTTTAGTGCACTAATGATCAGCGGCGTGAACCAGATTGCGCAGCCAGCAAGGTTGACGATTCATTTGGACGAGCCCGGTGCGCCCGTGAGCCCGACGCTTTATGGCATCTTTTTCGAGGAGATCAACTGCGCTGGCGAGGGCGGACTGTATGCGGAACTTGTCCGCAACGGTTCATTTGAACAAGGACTGGCGCATTGGAGTGTGCTTTCGGGCGCTGTTTCGATCATCGAGGGTTCGGCGCGCATGGAACTTGATCGAGCGGCCGGCTCGGCAGTGATCGAAAACGAAGGCTATTGGGGAATCGCCGCAAAAACAGGGCGGCCGCTCGAACTGAGTTTTGCCGTGAACTGTGAGGGGCGGACAACTGCCGAACTGCGCGCCGATCTGGTGGACGAACACGGTGATTCTATTTGCTCAAAAACGTTTGGAGTGGCTGGAAGCGAATGGAATTCTTTCCGAGCGTCGCTTCTACCGGCTCGAGATTGCGCAAACGCCAAACTGCGCATCGCGTGCAAAGGGCGGGGAGTTTTGCGTGTGGATCGGGTGTCGTTGATGCCCGCCGATACGTTCAAGCGCCGCAAAAACGGAATGCGCGCCGACTTGGCGCAGATGCTGCTTGAGCTGAAGCCTTCGTTCATGCGATTTCCGGGCGGCTGCTGGGTCGAAGGCGACACGATGTACACCGCGTATCGCTGGAAACAGACGTTGGGAACGGTCGGCTCACGACGCGTTGTGCAGAATTTGTGGGGATATGTTTGCGAGAACGGCTTAGGGTTTCACGAGTATCTGCAGTTTTGCGAAGATATCGGCGCCCAGCCGCTGTTTGTGATCAACTGCGGGATGTCGCATCACGGCGTTGTGCCGATGGGTCAGATGGACGAATACGTGCAGGACGCGCTGGATGCGATCGAATACGCCAACGGCGATGTGAACACAAGATGGGGCGCGATGCGCGCGCAGGCGGGCCATCCCAAGCCTTTCGGCCTGAGGTTTTTGGAGATCGGCAACGAAAACGGCGGGCCCGAATATGAGAAGCGGTACGCGCTGTTTTATCACGCGATCAAGGCGCGATATCCCGGCATCACGCTGATTGCAAACGTTTGGGGCGGGCACCCGCAAGACACTCCGGTCGAGATGCTGGATGAGCATTATTACAGTGACCCTGAGTTTTTCTTCGCCAACGCAGGCCGTTATGACCGGTACGACCGGGCCGGGCCGAAAGTTTATGTGGGTGAATACGCAGTCACGCAAGGATGCGGCGGCGGCAACCTGATCGCCGCGCTTGCCGAATCGGCTTTCATGACCGGTTTGGAGAGAAACTCCGACGTGGTGAAGATGGCTTCGTATGCGCCGCTGTTTGCGAATGTGAATCACAAAACTTGGAATCCCGATCTGATCTGCTTCGATTCGGCGAAATGTTACGGCACGCCGTCGTACTATGCGCAGAAGATGTTTTCCAACAATCGGCCCGACGTGAATGTGAGAACCGTGTTGACCGGCGCCCCAACCAATATCGAGCGGTTTCCATCGGGCGGAATCGGCATCGGCTGCTGGAATACGCAAGCCGAGTTTAAACAGATTCGCGTGGCGGATGCAGATGGAAATGTCGTGTACGATTCTGACAAGGGCGCGCCGCTTACATTCGAATCGGGAGATTGGAGCGTTGCGGATGGCGTGTACCGGCAGATCGGATCGCACACGCCTTCGCGCGAGTTTTTGCAAGGCAGATGGAGCGCGTTTACTCTGAGCCTGAAAGCGCGCAAGATTTCGGGCGCGGAAGGTTTTTTGATTACGGTCGGCAGGCAGGATGCGAACAACTATGTGTGGCTGAATCTTGGCGGATGGGGCAACCGGCTGCACGGCATCGAATGGTGCGTCAACGGATCGAAAAAACTGGTTGGCGGGCAGATTCCGGGCTTTATCGAGCCAGGGATTTGGCATGACGTCCGCATCGAGTATTCGCCTGAGAGGATTCGATGTTTTTTGGATGGAAAACTTCTGCTTGCGGCGGCGGCGCCCGAAACCAAGACGCTGTATTGTTCGGCTGGAAAAATCGGTTCCAGCAGCGAGATCGTTTTGAAATTTGTGAACGCATCCGGCCGTTCGCAACCCGTTGACGTTCGAGTTGAACGCGGCAAAGCGAAAGCGTATTCGGCAACATTGGAAACTTTGACATCGCAAAGCCCGCTGGATGAAAACAGTTTGCAAACGCCCACCAAGGTGGCGCCGAAATCGCGGAATGTGGGCATTCTGCCGCCTGCGTTTTCGGTTGATCTCGCACCGTTCTCGCTGACCATTTTGAGAATGAAGCCCGCTCACGACATTAAAGGAGGCAGATCATGATCGCCCCATTCTGTTTGATGCTGCAAGCTGCCGGCCTCACGGAAGTGCCGTTTACCGAAGTGCAGATCGAGGACGGTTTCTGGTCGCCGCGCAGAAAGATCAATCGCGAAGTTTCGATTCCTCACAGTTTGAAAATGCTTGAAGAGTCGGGCAACGTGGCGAATTTCGAACTGGCGGCAAAGGGAGCGCATACCGGCTATCACGGGCCGGTGTTTATGGATTCTGATCTTTATAAGGCGCTCGAAGCGGCTTCGTACAGCCTGGCAACAGATCCGAATCCGGAGCTGGCCAAGCAGGTGGATGCGTTGATCGCAAAAGTCGCCGCGGCGCAGCTGAGAGATGGATATGTGAACACCTATTATGAAGTGAACGGCATATCGAATCGGCTGACGAACCTTGCTTGGAATCATGAACTTTATTGCGCCGGGCATATGTTCGAAGCGGCAGTTGCTCATTTCAACGCCACCGGAAAAAAGAACTTTCTGAACATCGCCACAAAGTACGCAGATTTTTTGTGCGCGACGTTTGGCGACGGGCCGGGAAAGCGCGAAGGATATTGCGGTCACCCAGAGATCGAACTTGCGCTTGTGAAGCTGTGGAAAGCGACAGGCGAGCGCAAATATTTCGATTTGGCAAGATATTTTATCGAACACCGAGGCACGCACTTTTTTGCCAAAGAACAGAAGATTCCGGATGAAAAATACGACGGCACGTACTTTCAAGATGACGTTCCGATCTTCGATCAGCAGACCATCAAAGGGCACGCCGTGCGTGCGGGATATCTGATGGCGGGCGCAACGGATGTCGCGATGCAGACCCGCGATCCGCGCCTGCTCACGATGCTTCAGAAAGTTTGGAACAACACCACCAGAAAAAATCTGTATTTGACCGGCGGAATCGGGCCATCGGCAAGCAACGAGGGATTCACCACTGATTACGACCTGCCGAACAAGTCGGCATATCAAGAAACGTGCGCATCGGTCGCGATGATTTTATGGAATCACCGCATGGGGCTTCTCACTGAGCGGGCGGAGTTTTGGGATTATGTGGAACGCGCGCTTTACAACGGTTTTTTGGCGGGAGTTTCGCTCGATGGCACGAAGTTTTTTTATGTGAACCCGCTGAGCAGCGACGGAAATCACCACCGATCGGGATGGTTTTCGTGCGCATGCTGTCCGCCGAACGTTACGCGCACGCTCGCCTGCCTTGGTGAATATGTGTATGCCAAGTCGAATGAGGCACTGTATGTGAATCTGTTTGTCGCCGGTTCGGTTCACACTAAAGTTGGAGCCAACGACGTGCGGCTTCAGGTTGCGACTTCGTATCCGTGGAGCGGGCGGATTGTTTTGAAGCCGTCGGTTTCTGGCGGAGGACGCGTGGCAATCGCCGTCCGCAAGCCGCAGTGGTCGAATGCAGTTTCCGCGGCGATTGATGGAACCGAGGTCAAGCCCGAACTGCGCGATGGCTATTTGTGGTTTTCGAAAAACTGGCAGCCGGGTGACCAGATTCAACTCGATTTCGATTTCGAGCCGAAACGGATGATCGCCAATCCCAACGTCAAAGATGACGCCGGCAAAACCGCGTTTCAGGTTGGGCCGGTGGTGTACTGCTTGGAAGGCGTGGATAATCCCGATCTTCGCGATTTATATTTTCCGTTGGATTCGCAAATGAGATTTGAATTTCGCAAAGATCTTTTGGGCGGCGTGGGAGTTGTTGCGGGTGAAGCGTGGTATCGGCCGAACGCTGGCTGGCCGAGGCGTCTTTATCAAGAATCACCGCGATCGGAGCGGCGCACTTTCGTTGCGGTTCCTTATTGTGTTTGGGACAACCGCGAACCCGGGCCGATGGACGTTTGGGTCCCGACTTCACCGAGCGCCGGCCGCGCGGGCGGGTTGGAATCGGAAGCGAAGGTGAGCATGTCGTTCGTAAGTTCCAACTGTCAACCGAGCGCCATTAATGACGGCAAAGATGTGATTCGATCCAACGTGCATCCTGGCGCCCTTTGTCATTTTTGGCCGCACAAAGGCACCGAAGAGTGGGTGGAATATCGTTGGAACGAACCGCATTCGATTCGCGCGGCGCGCGTGTATTGGTTTGACGATACCGGATTCGGCGAATGCCGCCTGCCGGAGCGGTGGGAGATTCAGTATTTGGAAAACGGCAAGTGGAAGCCGGTTTCGTGCAGCTCGTATCCGGTGAAAATGGATGAGTGGTGCACAGCGAATTTCACGACCGTGCGCACTACCTCGCTGCGCCTGATTGTGAAACTGAAGCAGGGTTGGGCGGCTGGAATGCACGAATGGCAAGTGATGGAAAATGACGATTGACACAACGCCTGCGCTGGTGCAGATGACCGGAATCAGCAAACGGTTTCCTGGCGTGCTCGCGTTAGACGGTGTGGAGTTCGACCTTCTGTCGGGAGAGATTCACGCGTTGATGGGCGAAAACGGCGCAGGAAAAAGCAGTTTGATCAAAGTTTTAACCGGTGCGGTTCAGCCCGATGCCGGCAGGATTGTGCTGAACGGAACCGAAATTGCGCCTCGTTCGCCGGCAGATGCGGCCAAACTCGGCATCGGCGTGGTTTATCAAGAAGTGAATCTGCTGCCCAATCTTTCGGTGGGCGAAAACGTGATGCTGGGACACGAGCCGCGAAGCCGATGGGGCATTGATTGGCGGAAGCTTCATGCTGAAGCGAGCGATGCGCTTGATAACCTCGGCGTGAGAGTTTCCACCCGCGCAAACTTGGGCACGCTGCCTCTTTCGATTCAGCAGCTGGTGGCGATTGCCCGCGCCGTGCGGCTGAAATCCAAAGTCTTGGTGCTGGATGAACCCACATCGAGTTTGGACAAAGCGGAAGTCGAGAGGCTGTTTGAACTTCTGACAAACCTGCGCAACAAGCAGATGGGCATCGTTTTCGTTACGCATTTTATCGAGCAGATGTATCGGATATCGGATCGCGTTACGGTGCTTCGCAATGGAAAGAAGATCGGAACGAACAACGTGAGTGAACTTGACCGAAGCGAACTTGTTTCGCAAATGCTTGGGCGCGCGATCGGCGAGCGCGGCACCACGGCTCGGCGCCGAGAGATAAAAGAAGAAAAGCCCGTTTTGCAAACGCGCGAACTTGGCGCGCGTGGACAAGTCGAAGGTGTTGCGTTCGATCTTCGCCAGGGTGAGATTCTGGGATTTGTGGGGCTGCTGGGTTCGGGCCGGTCGGAAACGATTCGAATGTTGTTTGGAATTGATCCGATAGAATTTGGGCAGCTGTTCATCCGCGGAAATCGGATCAGCAAGCCGTCGCCGCGCAAAATGGTCCGGCTGCGCGTGGGGCTTTGTCCTGAAGACCGCAGACGCGAAGCGATCTTTCCAAACCTCAGCCTGCGCGACAACATGTTGATGACGCTGCTGGGACAGGGCATGCGGATTTCAAAACGCAAAAGGGCAGAGATCGTTGAACGGTACAGGCAGGTGATGCGGATCGCCGCGGCAGGTTTGGATACGCCGATTTGGCAGCTGAGCGGAGGAAACCAACAAAAAGCGGTTTTGGCAAGATGGCTTGCCGCTGATCCGGAGATTCTTTTGCTCGACGAACCGACGCGCGGAATTGACATCGGTGCGAAGTTCGAAATTCTCGGTCTGCTGGAATCACTTGCCGAAAAAGATTTGGCGCTGGTTTTTGTTTCATCGGAACTTGAAGAGTCGGCAAGAATCTGTTCGCGCGCGTTGGTGTTTCGAGACCGCAAAATGGAAGACGAACTGCAGGGTGATGCGGTGAACGAAGCCGATATGCTGAAACGCATCGCGGGTGCATCCAGTTGAAGCGTGAAATTCCCGCTATTGTGTGGCCGCTTGCGGCTCTTGCGGCGTTGTGCGTTTTTAATTTGGCAGCGAATCCGGGATTTTTTCACGTGACCGTGATGAACGGACATCTGTTTGGGAGTTTGGTGGACATCTTGAATCGCGCCGCGCCAGTGCTGCTGCTGTCGTGCGGAATGACGTTGGTGATCGCCACAGGCGGAATTGACCTTTCGGTGGGCGCTGTGATGGCGGTGTGCGGAGCCGTCGCCGCCTGCCTCATCGCGCGGCCCGCCGGTTCGCCGCTCGCTGTTTTCGACATCCATGGTTCTGCTTTGTTGGCGTGCGGCGCAGCCGTTGGCGTGGGGATGGTTTTGGGACTGTTTAACGGGCTGTTGGTTGCAAAAGCGAATGTGCAGCCGATTGTCGCGACGTTGATTCTGATGGTAGCGGGACGCGGCATCGCGCAGCTTCTTACGAGCGGTCAGATCGTCATTTTCGATCACCCGCAGTTCAACAGCATCGGCGCCGGATTCAGTTTGGGTTTGCCGAATCCGATTTGGATCGCTTCGATCAGTTTTCTGTTGGCTTTTGTTCTTGTGCGGGCGACTCCGTTCGGCGTGCTTGTTTCGGCTTGCGGAGACAATCCGGTTGCGGCGCGGTATTGCGGCATTGACATCGTTCGCATTCGAACGATCGTGTATGTTCTCAGCGGCCTTTTGGCTGCCTGCGCAGGAATCATCGCGACTTCGGACATCAAAGCCGCGGATGCCAACAACGTGGGACAGTACCTTGAACTGGACGCGATTTTGGCGGTTGCGATCGGCGGGGGAAGTTTGACCGGCGGCAGGTTTTCGCTGTTTGGAAGTTTTGTCGGCGCTGTGCTGATGCAGTCGCTTACCACAACGCTGCTTGCGCGCGGCACACCGCCCGAAGTTACGTTGATTCTCAAAGCGGTTGTGGTGATTTGCGTGTGCATTTTGCAATCGGGCGCGCTTTCGGTGCGGCTTCAAAAACGGGATCGGCAGGCGGCAGGATGAAAACGTTGTACGCAACGCTTGGGGTGTTCTTGGCGCTGTTCGCAGCTGCGAGCGTCGCGTATCCCGGTTTCTTTTCGCTGCGCGTGGCGTTGAATCTGTTCACCGACAACGCGTTTTTAGGCGTTGCGGCAATCGGTTTGACGTTTGTGATTTTGTCGGGAGGAATTGACCTTTCGATCGGCGCGATGATCGGCTGTTCGGGAATCTTGTGCGCCACGCTGCTCGAGAAACTGCATTGGAGCGCGGTTCCGGCAGTTTTGGCGGTGCTGACGTTCGGTTTTTGCATCGGCGCGATGCACGGCGCGCTGATCGCGGTGTTTCGACTGCCTCCATTCTTGGTGACGCTTGCGGGTTTATTTGTCTGCCGCGGGATCGCTCTTTCCATCAGCCGCGAAGCGCTGCAGGTAAGCGATCCCACGTTCACGCGCATTTCAGAAATGAGCGTTCGCCTGGGCAAATTAGGAACGGTTACGGCGCCTGCCGCAGTTTTTGTTTTTGCGGTTGGGATCGCCGCATACGTTCTGAAGTATTCATCATTTGGGCGGCGGGTTTATGCGCTTGGCGGTTCGGAAAACTCCTCAAGTTTGATGGGGCTGACGGTGACGCGCACGAAGTTTTGGATTTACGTTTTGAGCGGAGTGTGCTCGGCCGTCGGCGGGCTCGTGTTTCTGCTTTACACCGCCTCGGGCAACGCCGTTGCTGGAACCGGGCTGGAACTCGATGCGATCGCCGCTGTGGTGATCGGCGGCGCAACGCTCACGGGCGGATACGGTTCGGCTGTCGGGACGATGTTGGGAGTGTTGACTCTGGGCACGATTCAAACGATCATCACGTTCGACGGCCGTTTGAGTTCTTGGTGGACGAAGATTTTTGTGGGGTGTCTATTCTTGGCATTCGTTTTGGCGCGCCGGATCATTCACAAAGAGCCGGAAAAATCGTTCAGCCCTTGAGCGCTCCGGCGAGCATCGTTTGATAGATGCGATCACGAAACACCCAATACACTACCATCATCGGCAGCATTACAATGACCAGACCTGCAAACAACGCTCCCCAATTGCTTTGATAATGCTGGGTCATCACCAGATCGGCGATTCCCAAAGGAAGCGTGCGGTTTTTGTCGCTTGGCAGCAGCACCAAAGCGAGGTTGTATTCGTTCCACAATCCGATTGCGTTGAAAATCGCGACGACCAGCAGGCCCGGCCTTGCCAAGGGGAGCATCACCTTCCAGAATGTTTTGGAATGACCGCAGCCATCAACCATCGCCGCTTCTTGCAACGATGCCGGCAGCGTTTGAAAAAACCCACTGAGCACGAAAATGGTGAACGAAAGCGAATAGGCGACATACACGATGATGAGACCGGTGAGCGTATCCAGCAGCGCGAGATTGCGAAGCAGAAAGAACAAAGGAACGATGACCAGGAAATTCGGAAACATCATTCCGCCAAGAAACGTCGTGAACAGCGCGCGCGAGCCGCGGAACGGATACCTGGCGAACACGTAGGCCGCCATCGCGCCGCAGGGAATCAGAATAGCCAGCGTGATCGAGGTCACGACCAGCGAGTTGAAAAAGTTGTGCCCGATCCCTGCTTCCCGCCACGCTTCTTGATAGTTCGACCATTCCGGTTTGGCAGGCAAAGCCCAAGGTGATTCGAAAATCTCGAAGCCCGATTTGAACGAACTGATGATGACCCACGCAAGAGGCGCGACGATCGCCGCGGCATAGATCAGCATTCCGATACGCGAAATCAGTTTTCCGTTCATGTTCTTGCCGCCGTTGGATTGCGCCGAAGCAGAACCATTACGACGGCGCTGAGCAAAAGCGCAATGACTAAATTGACAACCGCCAAAGACGCCGCGTAGCCGAACTGGCGGTCAACGAACGCCTGTTCATAAAGATAGGTGAGCATGGTGTCGGTATGGCGGTCGGGGCCTCCGCGCGTCATCAGATACACAAGCGCGAAGACGTTCATCACGTTGATGACCACATAAACGCACGCCACCCGTCGCACGGCCCACAGCAGCGGCCACGTGATTCCAAAAAACCGCCGCGGCCCAGTTGCTCCATCGAGTTCTGCCGCTTCAGAAACTTCGATCGGAATTTGATGGATACCGGCACTGAACAGCATCACATAAAAACCCAGCGCGTACCAAACAAAAGCCGCGCAAACAGAAGGCAGAGCTAAAGTCGAACTGCCCAAAAACCCTTCTGCGGGAGGCTGAATGCCGATGCGCCGAATCAGATCAGGAACAAGCCCGTGAGTGGGATTGTATAAAAACATCCACAAAATCGCCACGACGACGAGCGAAACCACTTGCGGAAAAAGGTAAATGGACCTCAAGAACCGCGTCAGCGCTCCGCGGGTTTGCATACCGTGCGCCAGAAGCAGCCCGAGCGCAATCAGCGCCGTGCCGCCGACAACCAGCAGCCACAGGTTGTTTTTGACGCACTGCCAAAACAGGTGATCGGCGGCGAGCTTTTTATAGTTATCGAGCCCCACGAAGGTGCGGTTCGAAGATAGTCCCCGCCAGCGATAAAGCGACATTTGGAGCGATTGGGCAAGCGGCCAAACCACAAAAAGAACATACAAAACTACCGAAGGCGCAAGAAACGAAATTATGAAACCGATTCGGCCGCGCTTGATCAGAGTGCCTACCCGCCCAGCTTGTGCTTTTTGATGTTCGGATCGTTGCGCACCTCTTCGGCCTTCTTTTCGGCGCGCTCGCAAAACTGTTCAGGAGTGATCTCGTTGTTGAGCATCGCGGTCAAAGCGTTTTGAATCTCTTTGTCGAAATCTTTGTACCAGTTGCGATATTCGACTGACCAGACGGTTTTGCTTTCGCGCACGCACCGCGCGGGCTCCGCAAGCGTTTCCGGCAGGCTTTCCGAATCGCTGCCTTTGATTGCGGTGAGCGTGCCTTTTTCGCGCACGAACTGCTTGGCTTTTGTCAGCGAAGTCATGTATTTGAAAAAATCAATGGCGGCATCGGGATGCTTGGCGTCTTTGGGCACCATCCAAGGCTCGATTCCGATCAACACTGCCGATGGGTCGCCTTTGCCGCCTTTCACAACCGGAGTAAGGAAAAACCGCACCTTCGCTCCCGGCGGCATGTTGTTTTTCATTTCCGATTCCAGCCATGTGCCGCACGGAATCATCGCCGCTTTGCCGTTCAGAAACTCCGATTGTGATTCGGTGTGGCTGAGCGCCACCGCGCCTTTTTGAAAATCTCCTTCTTTGTTCAGGCGGTCAATCATTTTGGCGGCTTGCAGCATCGCATCGGATTTCCAAGCGCCAGGAACCAGGTTTTGCGCATCGCGAACGGCTTCGATTCCGCCGATGCTCAATGCCCATGGCAGCAGCATTCCATCCAGCATGTAATAAGGATATTGGCCTTGAAACGTGATCGGCGCGATCCCTTTGGCTTTGATTTTTCCGCACAACGCCAACAGTTCGTCGAACGTTTTCGGCGGCGTCCATCCGTTCTTTTGGAACACTCCGGGGTCGTACCACCAACCGTAAACGTTGTAATAATACGGCAGCACCCACTGCTTTCCATCACTCTTTCCCAATGCAAGCAGCGCCGGATCGAAGGTGTCGCGCCACGATCCGTTTCCTTCAAACGGCTTGCCGTTCAGCGCGTCGTCCAACTGCAAAATCTGCCCTTCTTCTACCAGCGCCCAATGATCCATTCCCCAGCCCGGAAACATCAGGTCGGGAGGATCGCCGGCCACAAGCCGTGGTTCCAACTGCGACCAAACGCGCGGATTGCCCCAAACTTTGATCTTTAAATTTGGGTGTTTCTGCTCGAACTCTTTGGCGGCCTGTTCATAAAAGTCAATTCCGTAGCCGCCTTTGAAAGCGGCGACTTCGAGATCGGTTTTGGCCGAACCTCCGCAGCCCGTTTGAGCCAGGGAGCAAAGTATCGCGGCGGCAGCGAAGAACGACTTCATCATGATCCGCAATTCTGCACGAACCGTGCGGAACCCTGCTTTATTACGACCCCAAATAATCTTCCACCTCGGCGGGCGAAATGAGCACCTGCCTGGGCCTCGGGCCGTCGCGCGCCGCCACGATTCCGCGTTCTTCCATTAGATCCAAAAGCCGAGAGGCGCGCTGAAATCCGATGGAAAACTTGCGCTGCAAAAGCGATGTAGAAGCCTGGCCGCGATCTACCACCCATCGAACCGCCTCATCATAGTAAGGATCGCTCTGTTCGGATTCGAGTGCGGACTCTTCGCGCTCGATCGCCGCCGACGCGGGATCAATCAGATATTCGGGCTCGGCTTGGTCGCGCCAAAACTTGCAGATTTCAGAGATCTCGTGTTCGCTCACGAAACAACCTTGAATGCGCTGAGGCTTGTTCGCATCAATCGGCAAAAACAACATATCGCCGTTGCCGATTAGGTTTTCGGCACCGACCGTGTCTAAGATCGTCCGCGAATCCACTTGGCTCGAAACCGAATAAGCGATGCGGCTGCTGATGTTGGCTTTAATGGTTCCTGTAATCACATCCACACTCGGGCGCTGCGTGGCGATCACCAGGTGAATGCCCGTTGCGCGCGCAAGCTGCGCGAGACGGCAGATCGAAGTCTCCACTTCGTTGGACGATTGAATCATCAGGTCGGCCAGTTCATCAATCACTACCACAATGTAAGGCAGCCGATCTGCAAACGCGGCGTTCGCATTATAAGTTTCGATGTTCCGCGCCTTGGCCGAAGCAAACCGATCGTAGCGGCGGTCCATCTCGCGCCAGATCTGCCGCAGAGCGCCGGGCATCTGCTTGATATCGCGCACAACAGGGCAGAGCAGATGAGGAATCTCATCGAAAAGTGTGAGCTCCACACGCTTCGGATCGAGCAGCATCAAGCGCAGATCTTTGGGAGTGTTGCGAAGCAATAGACTGGTGATGATGCCCGCCAAGCCGATGGACTTTCCGCTGTTGGTCGCTCCGCCGATCAAAAGATGAGGCATTTTGACCAGATCGGCATACACGTTTTCGCCCGCCACGTCTTGCCCCAAGCAGACCAGCAGCCTGCTCGGGTGGTTTTCGAACGCCTCTGCCGATGCCACAGCCCTCAGCCGAACCACGGCGCGCGTTTCGTTGGGCACTTCGATTCCGATGGCGTTTTTTCCGGGTATGGGCGCTTCAACGCGAACGCACTGCGCCGAAAGAGACATCGCGATGTTCTCTCCCAAACTTTTGACTTTCGAAACCCGAATGCCAGGACCCAGCATGATTTCGTAACGGGTGAGCGTAGGGCCGTGCGCAACCTCCACCACTTCGGCTTCAATTCCAAACTCTTGAAGCGTGTTTTCCAAAATCTCGATATTCCGTTCGATCTCCTGCTTGGTGCGCTGCACTTTCGCATCGGGAGGAGCGAGCAGGGTGAGAGGAGGCAGTTTGTATCCTTCCTTCGGTTTTTCGATCTGCCTTACAGGGCGCGAGGCATCCGCCGCGGTTTCGGATTTTATGGGCGCCCGCCCGCCGGTGTGCGAGGTTTGCGTTGGGGCGGGCTCCATCGCTACCACCGCGCGAGGTGATTTCACCTTCGGCTGCGACTGCTTTGTGAAACGGCTGAGCCGCCGCGCGCGAATCCGCTCTGCGCGGTCGTGAATCGTTCTCAATATCACTTGAAACGGAGCGTTCGCGCACAAAATCACGCCGATCATCCCGAGCGCGCCAAGACCGATCACCATCACGCTTCCGAGCAGCGATGAGAACACCCAACCGACCACCGCCCCGATGTACCCGCCGGACTCCCGCAAAACTACAGGATCAAAATAAGTGCCGTCAGATTTTCGGGCGAAGAATCCGAGCACCGTAAGAAACAGCAGCACCGCTCCAAGCACGAACGATCGGATCGGAAGCTGACGTTTGCCGAGCAGACCCGCCGCCCCGCTCGCAACGAGCAGAACGGGGAACGCCCAGGCTGCCGAGCCAGCCAAAGCGCGAAGCACTCCCGCAAGAAATCCGCCAAAAATGCCGGCATCGGATATGCAGAGCGCGAGAATCCCCACCACTCCGACCGCGATCACGGCGATCGAAAGCACGTCGGGCAGAAGTTGAGAGGCGTTGTTGTCGCGGCGTCGAGCGCGAATCGGCCTCATTTTCGTCGTTACGCCATCCTCCTTGACGGCATTCCAGGCATCCGTTCGGGCCCAAGTATAGCAAACCGGAGGTTACTTCGTTTTGCCGCCGGTGGCGAGTTCCTTGCCCGATTTGGCCTGGCGCCCGCCTTGCCACCAGAAGCCGGACGGCTGCGTGGGGTCCCGCTTTTCTACGAAACGGTCTCCCGGAGCGACCGCGGCTTTTTGCATCGGCCCGTTTCCGCCCGCCCCCACCTGCTTTTCAAGATCGTCTACGGTTGGAGCGCCTTTTGAGGCGTTTTGAGGCAGGTTGGCCTGGGCGGCCTCGTCGTCGGCGCCTGAAGACAGGGGGTCGGAGCCCGCCTGCATAAAGGCGAGCGCGCCGATGAGGATGACCAGCGCTGCGGCCAGAAGGATTCCGTTTGTGCGTTTCACGATCGTTTCAATCTCCCGAACTGTGGTTGATTATACAAAAAATAGCAAAATCAGGGCCAAACTCCTCGATTCACGATGCCAAGCAAGTTGATCGCGCTCGACGCCCGCCTTTATGCAGGAAAAGGCGCCGGCGATTCCACTTATTGGACGAACCTGGCAAATGCGCTGGCAGACGTGGAATCTGAGTTTGAATTCGTCCTTCTTTCAAACGCTTCCCGGCCTGCTGGCGTTCCACCGCGGCTCGGTTGGGTTCAGGTGCCCAGTGCGCCGAGCAGGTGGCTCAGCCTTGTTTCGCTTCCGCTTCGAGCGCGGAGGCTTGGAGCGGCAGGTTTTCACACACAATACAACCTTTCGCCGCTCGCGCGCGCAGGAATCACGACGATTCACGATGTGAGTTTTTTTGTGGGGCCGGAATGGTTTTCTTCGCGCGACCGCGTTCTGCTGCAAAGGTTCGTTCCTTCGAGCGCCCGTAGGGCAAAAGCCGTCATCACCGTGAGCGAAACAAGCAAACGGGATATCTTGAGATTCATCCCCGATATTGCGGACAAATTGTACGTTTCGCTGCTTGCGGCTGCGCCCGAGTTTCGGCCGTTCGATCGGCAGCAAAGTTTGGAGCCGCTGCAAAGGCTCGGTGTTTCGGAACCGTTCATGCTGACTGCCGGAACGCGGTGGGCAAGAAAAAACATCGAGCTGGCGATTGAGGCGTGCGAACGACTTCCGGATTCGGTTTCGCACTGTTTGGTAGTTGCAGGCCGTTCGGAACCCGCGCGTTCGAATCGGACGATTGAACTTGGATGGGTGGAGCATGCCGATTTGGTGACGTTGTTTGGTCGGGCTGCGTTATATCTTTGTCCGAGCAGATACGAAGGATTTGGGCTGCCGATTGTGGAGGCGTTTGCTGCGGGCGCACCGGTGATCGCAAGCGCGGGAGGTGCGATACCAGAAATTGCAGGCGGCGCGGCGGTGATTGTGGAATCTTTTGATCCGAGCGCGTGGATGGAGGCGATTCGGACGGTTCTAACCGATTCGAGTAATCTATCGGCGATGAGAGAACGCGGCTTTCGGCGGGCACAAGATTTTTCTTGGAAGCAAACCGCGCTGCGAACGTTGGAAGCGTATCGGCGGGCGGCGAAATGATTGACGGTTTTCTTTTGGAAGTGCTGGCTTGTCCGAAGTGCGATTCGCGGCCGCCGGTCGAACTGAAAAACGGCCGGCTGGTGTGCACGGTCTGCGGCTTCGGCTATCCGATCGTAGACGGCATTCCTCAGATGCTCATCGAAGAGGCGATTGACCCCAAAGATTTGGAGAAAGAGAATGCCGGAGAATAAGCGCGCGCTGGTGTTTCACGGTCCTAATCTCAATCTGCTGGGCTTTAGGGATGTGGACATGTATGGAAGGCTGACGCTTGCCGAGATTGATGAAAACATTCAAAAACACGCACAGAAACTTGGATTTGAAGTGCGGATTATGCAAAGCAACCATGAGGGCCATCTGATTGACGCGATTCATGAACACCGAACTTGGGCATCGGGCATCATCATCAACCCCGGCGGGCTCGGTCATTATTCGATCGCGCTGCGCGACGCTTTGAGCGCAACCAGGCTGCCGGTGGTGGAGGTTCACCTTTCGAACGTTTTCGCGCGGGAGCCGTTCCGCAGAGAATCGGTGATTTCGGAAATTGCGATCGGCGTAATCTCCGGGTTCGGAGCCATCGGATATCAGCTGGCTTTGGATGCGCTGGATGACGCATTGTCGAGGCTCTTATGAGCGATCAACTCTCTCTGCTGCGCGAGCGGATGAAATCATCGGGCGCAGATGCCGCTCTCGTGACAAACTTGACGAACATCGCCTGGCTTACGGGGTTCACCGGAAGCAGCGCCTTTGTGATTGTAACGCCAACCGACGGCGTGTTCATTTCGGATTCGAGATATGCGCAGCAAGCCGCGGAGCAGGTGCAAAACTTGCCTGTGGAAATTTATGCGAGCCCTGTGACTGCCGCCGAAAAAGTGGCCGAAGAAGTGAAACGCCTGGGCGCTGCCCGCCTTCACTTCGAGGCCGAAACGATGACGTTTGCATCGCTTTCGAGTTTTCAGCAGAAACTGAACGGGGTGGAGATGCATCCCGTGGAAGAGTTAGTGAGTCCGCTGCGGCTTGTTAAATCCGAATCGGAAATCCTGCGGATTCGAGATGCGTGCGCACTTGCCGATGCGTGTTATCAGCACGTTCTAAGAATGATTCAGCCCGGGGTGAGCGAACTCGATATCGCCATTGACATCGAGTTCTTTTTCCGCCGTCACGGCGCGAAACCGGCCTTCGATGTGATCGCCGTCTCGGGCGAGCGATCTTCCAGGCCGCACGGCACACCTTCGGAGAAAAAACTGCAGCCGGGTGAATTTGTCACCCTCGATTTTGGAGCCTGCTTGAACGGCTACAACAGCGACCTGACGCGAACGCCGATTCTTGGCCCGGCCTCTGACCGTCATCGAGAGATTTATGAAGCGGTGCTCGAAGCCCAACTGCGTGCGCTGGATGCGATGAAGCCTGGAGTTGCGTGCAAAGAGATTGACCGCATCAGCCGCGATTCGCTTGCTAAACACGATTTGGCGAAGTTTTTTGGGCACGGATTGGGCCACGGCTTGGGCAGACTGGTGCACGATTACGGCGCATTGAATGCGACATCGAAACAGGTGCTGGAGCCTGGGCAGGTGTGGACGGTCGAACCCGGTGTTTACATTCAAGGGTTTGGCGGCGTGCGAATTGAGGACGACGTTTTGATGACCGATGACGGGATCGAGCTTTTGACGCACGCGCCGAAAGAACTAACCGTGTTGTGATCTTCCGAGCACCAAGTCAATCGCATCGGCGATCTGTTCCGTTACCGTGTCGGGATGACAGCGCAAGTCATCGCTTTTGAGCTGAGTGCCCAAGCGGGATCGCAGCGCTGAATCCTCTGCCAACCTTTGCATCGCATCGGCAATCTGGGCAACGTTTCCGGGTTCGACAAGAAGGCTGTTTCTTTCGTGCTGAACAAGGTCGGGAATCGCGCCGACCGGCGTGCAGATCGTTGGCATTGAAAACGCGGCTGCTTCGTGCAGAACCACGGGCAGACCTTCGTCGTAGCTGGGCAGAACCAAGAAGTCGGCTTGGGCGAACTGTTCGTATAACTTTTCGCCCTGAAGCGGGCCGGTGAACTGCACGCGCTTAAGTTGCAGCGTTTCGGCGAGGGCGCGCACGGCCTCATATTCTCCTTCGATTTCTCCGGGACCCACGCACACAAGTTCGCACGCGATGCCGCGCTCTTCGATCTGCTTCATCGCATGCAGAAGGTCGAAAACGCCCTTTCGTTTGCCCATTTGTCCAACAAAAATCGCGCGCGGGGTGCGGCCTTCCGGCTTGAGAGGTTGATGAATTCCTCTCTCGAAGATTTCGCGGCGCGCGGTGGATGGCACGATAAGAATTCTGCCCCTGGCGCCGTAATCTTCCATCAGTTTTCGCCACCGTTCGCCCAGCATCAAAATCGCATCGAACCGATCAATGGAAGCGCGGACGATTTTCGCCTGCCACGATTCGCGTTCCAAAATGGTGTAGAAGTGGTGCCCGTGCACATGGCCCACAACTTTCGCGCCGCTTCGCACGGCCATTTTGCAGAGCATCGTGTCTTGCAAAAAACCGCTCCAAGTGCTGGTGATGGGCATATACACTGCATGGGGGCGGAACTCTTTCAAGTCGCGGCGCATTTTTGCAAAATACCGATTTGCGGCCAGAAAGTTTCCAAACCGGAATTGCCCCATGCGCGCTTTTGTTTTCTTGGCTGGATTGCAGTGCCTTATTTCAAACCGTTTCATCGCTTCGCTTTCAAGAACCGCCACGGTAACGGTTTCGATGCCTCCCACCGGAGGTGGAATCGGCCCCAATACGAGCACTCTCGGCTTTGATTCGCTCATCGCGCTGCAGCCTCCTTGCGCAGACGGCGCTTTTCTTCGCGCACGCATCGCATCAGCCAGATTGCTCCCGGCGGATAGTTGACCAGATACCGTTTCCACAACCGCTTCGGTTCAATCATCAATCGAAACAGCCATTCCATTCCGATTTTTTGCATAGCGCGCGGCGCCCTTTTTTTAATTCCCGCGATCATTTCAAAAGATCCGCCGACCCCCATGATCACCGCGCCCGGCAGCGCAGCTTTTAGTTTCGATGCGATGATGTCTTGCTTGCCAACACCCAGCGCCAAAAACACCAGCTGCGGATCGTGCTCTTTCAGCATCGCTTCGATTCTCGCGATGCCTGTTGCATCGGCTTGAACGATCCCCGTATCAATTTGAAACCGTTTCTCGTTGGCAATTCCGATTTTGCTAAGTGCAAGAGATGGATTTTCGCCGCCGATAATGGAAATTCTAAAATCGAATGTATCTGCCAGAAGGCGCTGAGTAAGATCAACTCCAGCCACGCGCTCAGGAATCGGCAAGCCGATTTTGTTGGATGCCCAAACGATCGGCATTCCGTCGGCCAAAACGATGTCGGCCTGCTTCAGCAGTTCAAAATACTCCGGCTGTTTTTTGGCGCGGGCCACCATTTCGAGGTTCAAAAGCGCGAGCCACCCGCCCTGGCGGCGTTTGGCACGCTCGGCGATCATTTCAACGGCCGCTTGCATGCCGATCCGCCCCACGTTCAGGCCGCAGATGCGCACGGTTTCCATCATCGAATCTGCTCCCGAACGAACTCGAGCAGATTGCCGCCGGAAAACAGAAGCCCCACAACGTTTGCCCGGTTCGCGGCGATGATATCCGATTCCTTATCGCCGATCAAAAAACTTTTCGACGGGTCAATCTGGTGTTCTTCAATGGCTTGCAAAATCAGTTTCGACCCGGGCTTCCTACATTCGCATTGCATGACATAAGGTGCGAATCCTTCGGTGGGATGATGCGGACAGTAATAAAAAGCGTCGAGGCGCGCATTTTTTTGCGCGAGTTGACCCATCACCCAACGCATAAAATCCAAGAACTGCTGCTCGGTGTAATAGCCTTTGGCAATGCCCGCCTGATTGGTGATGACAATCACCAAGAACCCGCACGCATTGAGATGCCGGATGGCTTCGGGTGCTCCCTCCACCCACTCGAACTGTTCGGGCGTGTGCACATGGCCGTAGTTCACGTTGATAACGCCATCGCGGTCTAAGAACACCGCGCGTTTCAGCATGCGCTCGCTTCCGCCATTTGGCAAAGAGTGTGCCCGATTAAAATGTGCATCTCTTGAATGCGCGGCGTGCTGGAAGAAGGAACGCAGATGCACACATCGCACAGCGGCTTCAGCGATCCTCCTGATCCGCCGGTAAGGCCGATCACTTTGATTCCGATTTTGCGCGCAGCCTCTGCGGCCCGAAGAATGTTCACACTGCTGCCGCTGGTGGAGATCGCGATCAGCACATCTTTGGGCGTGCCGTGCGCCTCGACCTGCCGCGCATAAACGGCATCGAAGGAGTAGTCGTTGCCGATGGCCGTCATCACCGTGGTGTTGGTGTGCAGCGCGAGCGAGGGCAGCGCCTTTCTTTCTTTCAGAAACCTGCCGACAAATTCGCCGGCGATATGCTGCGCATCGGCAGCCGATCCGCCGTTTCCGCAAAGCATGATGCAGCCGCCCGATTGCAAAGATTGCACGATCAGGCACGATGCCGCTTCCACTTCGGCTGAAATTGCGCCGAGAGTTTCGAGCACCTGTTTGTGCTCTGCGATGTTCTTTTCAAACTGGGTTTGTTCCATCAGGTTCACTTCACGCGCCAAGCGCGCACTCCTTCTTCAACAAAATTGAAGTTGATCAGCTGGCAGTCGGCGGATTTCAGCGCCTCCTGCACCGCATGACGCCTTGTGGGATCGCACACAAAAAACATAAACCCGCCGCCGCCGACTCCCGTTATCTTGCCGCCGATAGCGCCCGCCTTCATCGCCGCGTTGTAGGTTTCGTCAATGCGCTGATTGGTGATGCCTTCGGCCATTTTCTTTTTGTTTTCCCACGCATCGTTCAACAGTCCGCCAAATTTTGCGAGTTCTCCCAACAGAAGCGCATTTTTCATTTCGTGGGCCAGTCGCTTCAATTCGTCCATCGCATGAAGCGCGCTTTCGTTTCCGGTTTTCACATTTTCAACCTGGTTTTCCAAAATCTTCGAAAAAATCCGCTTGCCGCCGAGATACGCAAACACCAAACGGTATTCCAGTTCGAAGACCGTGTCACGCGGGAGCCGCAATGCGTTCACAACCGTTTTGCCTTCGCTGAATTCGATGAAATTAAACCCGCCGAATGCCGCCGCATACTGGTCCTGTTTTCCGCCGATCTGCCCCACCTCGATCCGTTCGATGTTGTATGCGGTTTCTGCAATTTGGTAGGCATCCATCGGCTGATGGAGCTGCTCGGCAAGCGCTCCGATCAGCGCAACGGTAATTGCGGAAGAAGAACCGAGTCCCGATCCCGGCGGCGCATCGTTGTGCAAAAGAATCTCCATTCCGCTTTCAAAACGATGCGATTTTCTAAAATGATCAATCACGCCTTTGGCCAAATCCAACTGACCATCATAAACAAAATCCTCTGATAAGTTGTAAGAAATGCTGGCATCATAATCCAGGCTCTTCACTGCGAAACTCTCGCCGCCCGGCAGCAGCGTTGCATAGGCGTGGCGATTGATGGTCGCGCTCAACACCGCACCGCCGCGCTCGTCACAATAAGGCGGCACATCGGTGCCGCCGCCCCCAAAGCTGATGCGAAGAGGCGCCCGCGCTCTTATCTGCATTCGATGATTCCCACCTGCATGCGGCAATTTTTGTGCCTAATGTCCGGCATAAAAGTCGTACTGGTTTTCAGCCCAATAATCTCTCGGGCGCTCGTCGCAAAATCGAAGCAATCCGATCCGCTTCAAAGACTTATATCCGTATTTTAGCGCAGTGATCAAACGAAGCGGCCCGCCGTGCTCAACGGCAAGCGGCTGCAGGTTCATTTCATAAGCCAGCAATGTTTGCGGGTGAAGGGCGGTTTTGATATCTATTCCCACGTAGTATCCGGCGTCTGGCGTTTCCAAGTAAACATATCTGTTTGACTCCCCGGTCAGCGCGAACTTGCGCATAAAGTCCGACAACTTTACGCCTCCCCACGAAACGATCTGGCTCCAACCTTCCACGCATTTGAATTCGGTGCAAATTCTGGTGAACGGAAGAACTCGAATGTCTTCCATGCTCAAATGCAGCGGAGACGATAGTCCGCGCAGTCCTTCCACGCGCAGCGTCCAAGCAGATGGGTCGAACGCATCGCTCATTCCTAAACCGCCGTTCACTTTGGGTTCGCGCGCTTGTTCGATGGGAAACGTGGGCGCCGGCAGCATCTCGCTTTGAAGGCTCGACCAAACTGCCTCGTTCCATTCGAGCGCTTTTCGAAACGGCACAGGCAGGCCGCCCTGTTTTGGTGCGCCGTTCAGCAGCCTGTAACCCGCATAGCCCGCGGCGATGGAAACTCCACTCCAAAGAAACCCGCGGCGCGACAACCTGCGAATTTCCACTTCGGGATCGGTGAGCGGTTTTCTTCGAAAATCCTGATCGTCAGACATTCGGCTGCTCCTCGATCACAATCTCCCGTCCCGTAATCATCGAGCGGAAGTTGTTCCAACCCGCGCGCGCAACCTGAACGATGTGCACCACAAAAAACAGCACAAACAGCATGCACACCCAAAAATGTACGAACCTTGCGCCCTGATAGCCGCCAAACACAAAAAGCAAAAACGCAAGCTGCACCGGTTTGTAAATCGCCAAACCGCTTGCAAGCGCGATGAATCCCAACAACACAACGCCTGTGTACGCGATCTTTTGCGCTCCGTTGAACTTCGCTTTGGGCAGAGGTTCTTTGCGGATGCGCAGATCGTGAAGCACCACCTGCCACGCTTCTTTCAAACTCGAACGATTGGGCAGAATCTGCCGCCACGCGCCCGAAACAGTTAAATAGCCGACGTACAGTGCGCCGTTGATCGCAAATATCCAGCCGAACAAAAAATGCCACGCCATTCCCACCGCAAGGCCCTGCGTGATTCCCAAATGCGATAGAAACTCCTTGTCAAACCGAAACAGCGTCCACGATCCGAACCCGATGCGATACACATCATAGGCGCGATAGATTTTCAATCCGCTCCACACCATCAGCGCCAAAACTGGAAAGTTCACCCAGTGAAACCACCGAATGGCCAGTGGATGCTTCGTTTGAAGGGTTTTCATCGCTCACGAACCGCAAACATAGTATCCCCCAACCGACTCAGGTTTTGGATACACTTGCCAAAATGACCAAGGCTTATCGTGAATACCGTTTGAGCGATGTGCGAGAGGAGATGGATTTCGCCGCCGTTCACAGCATGCTTTCTACGGCCTATTGGTCAAAAGGCGTCTCCCGCGAAAAAGTGGAACGCGCAGCCAGCAATTCGGCTTTGGTGTTCGGGGCGTTTCATCATTCCCAGCAGGTCGCCTATGCACGGGTGGTGAGCGATCTTACAACCTTTGCGTGGCTTTGCGATGTTTTTGTGCGCGCAGATCACCGAGGCAGAGGTGTTGGAAACGCGCTGATCGAGTTCATCGTTTCGCATCCGCTGCTCGGCGATCTTCGGCGTTGGATTTTGGCAACGCGCGACGCACACGATCTGTACCGCCGTCACGGCTTCAATCCGCTGGAGGCACCCGAAATCTGGATGGTGCGCGGCCAAAACAGTCCGCCGCCAAAGGAGATCTGAACGATGCTAAAAACTCGGGGCGTTTGGTGCGGTTCGCACGAAGCAGGCAAAGATCAACGTTCGGTCGCGAATTATGTGGAGCGGATGCACGCCGCGGGATTCAACGCGATTTTTGTGCATTTGAAAGGCGGCGACGGCAGGTTGTATTGGCCTTCAAAAACCAAACCCGAAGCCGTCGCGCCTGGGTATGAGTCGTTCGATCTGCCCGCAGCACTTTTGCAGGAATGCCGCAAACGCAGCATGCAGATGCACGCATGGCTGATTGATTTTTTTGAAGGAGAAAACGGCGCCGCTTATCGGCAGCATCCCGAATGGGCGATGCTCGATCCGCGGGGCAGGCCGACAAACCACGAAACCCTTCGAGGCAGCCGCTTCACCGGCCTTTGGATGTGCCCCGCGCGAAGGCCCGGTTACACCGATCAGTGGCTGATTCCCCTGCTCAAAGAGTTCGCCGAGATGTATGACGTGGATTCGATTCATCACGACTACGTCCGCTACCCAGGCGATTTGGCTCCTGATCAATACTGTTTTTGCGATGACTGTCTCGATCAGATTCCGATTTTCAACGGCTGCTACAGCAAAACGTTTCCAACCGAGCCGTTTTATCACGAGTCTTATGATCGGGAGTATTTGGAAGCGCACTGGGAACAATCGCCCCGCGTTCTGCCGGCCAATTGGAATCTGCTGGATCGAGCATCGCGCTCACGCTTTCTGCTCGAAGGGAGTTTTTTTCAAGGAGGAAGAAACGATCTCGATTACTTTTTTTACAACTACCGCAAATACTGGATTACGCAGTTTACGCGCGAGTGCGCCGAAGCGGTGCGTGCCGTTAGGCCGAATATCCAGATTTCCGCCGCGGTTTTCAAAAACCCCGTTCACAGCGGAAGATTTATCGGCCAAGATTGGCGCGAATTCGCTCCCTATGTTGACATCGCCGTGCCCATGGACTACCGCGACCATTTTCCAGGAGATTTCGACACGTATTTGGCGCTGCTCGCCGAAACGATTCAATCGCAACAGCGCTGGGCGGCCGATTTCAAATCGCTCTTAATCGGCTGCGCCATTAATTTTCTGTTTTTCGAAGAAGAACGCCCTTTGAACGCGATCCGCGGCTCGCTCAAGCAAGGCGATCCCGCCGCCGCAAACGTTCATTTCGCGCAAATATCCGATCGGCTTCAAGCCGAAGACCCATCGGCGCACGCGGCCATCAGCCGCTGCATCCAGTCAGGTTCGCCGCTCGAACTCGAGAACGATTCCGTCGCAAAATCGTTCTGGCCAAAGGAAAAACTTCTGCGCGTGATTGAAACCGTGGCTGCTCAAAACTCCGCCGGCATCGTGCTGTTTTGCGAAGACCACCTGCACAAATACGGACTGTGGGATGCGGTGACCGATGCGTTCGCGCAGCATCGCGATTAGTCCATCCAGTCAAGAACGTCACCCAAAGTGGTAAACGCCAAACAGACCACCGTATCCGCGGCGCCGTAATAAACCGCGATGCGGCCGGTTTCGGAATCTGCCAGCGCCGCACACGGAAACACCACGTTCGGCACATCGCCGATGCATTCGTATTCCGCCTGAGGCGACAGCAGATACCTTCTTGTTCTTTTCAACAGCTTCCAAGGTTCGTTCGCATCCAGCAGCGCCGCGCCAAAATGATAAACGAAACCGTTGCACGAAGTGAGAACGCCATGATAAAACAGCAGCCAGCCCGCGGTCGTTTCGATCGGAATCGGCCCCGCGCCGATTTTGGTTGATTCCCACGGCTGAGTTCCAGACATAACAAAACGGTGCCTTCCCCAATCCGTCAGATTCCTGCTGCGGCTGATGAAGATTTCACCGAACGGTGTGTGCCCAGGATCGCTCGGCCTGGAAAGCAGCAGATAATCATCCTTGATTTTTTTTGGAAACAGCACACCGTTTCGATTGAACGGCAGCATCGCGTTCTCGATCATCTCGAACCGTTCGAAGTCCGAAGTTTTCCCAAGCGCCACCGCGGGGCCGCGAAACCCGCTGCACCAGCTCACATAATAGGATTCGCCGATTCGGCAAACCCGCGGATCATAGCCATATTCAGGCGGTTCGACGCCGTCGGGCACAATCCACTCAATCGGATCATTTTCGATTTTCCAATCAATGCCGTTTGCGCTGCGGCCCGCGTGCAGCCGCATATTTCGTGCGCGGTCATCCACGCGAAACACACCCGCAAACACGCCTTGAAACGGCACAACTGCGCTGTTGAAAACGCTGTTCGCGCACGCAACCGCGTGCCTTCCAATGATCGGGTTTTTCGAAAAACGCCACACGGGGTCAATGCATCCCGCGGGCTTCTCTTCCCACGGCATACCAGGCAGCGGTTCGCCGACAATTCGTACGTCTGTCATCTGCATGCAAGTATATAATCGGCGTGTGCCCGAAGGTCCGCCCGATGAACTGATCGAACTTGCGAGATTTGTCGGCAGCCCCGCCGACTCACTTAGCATTCTCGCCGAAGGCAATGTGGCGTGTCATCGCGACGAAAACTCCTTTTGGGTCAAAGCCAGCGGGCGCGCGCTCAGCGGGATCGAACGATCTTCTTTCGTAGCGGTGCAGCGGCGGCCTTTGCTCGATGCGATCAACGGTCCGCCTCTCGATGAAAAAACCACCCGCGCCGTGCTCAACTCCGCAATCGCTCATGCCGATTCCGACGAGATACCGTCAACCGAATCCTATATGCACGCGCTGCTTCTTTCCTTTGAGTCTGCGCGATTCGTTGCTCATGCGCATCCTCCCGATCTGCTGTCGCTGCTCATCACAGCCAAAGCCGAGGACCTCGCCGCCAAAAGGTGGTTTCCCGATGAAATCGTATGCTGCGGGCGCGCATCATGCTTCGTTCCCTATGCCGCGCCCGGATTACCGCTCGCGCGGGCCATCAAGTCGGCAGCGGCCAAGTTCGAAAAGACCGTGGGCGAGCCTCCAAAATGCTTCTGGCTGCAAAACCACGGTTTGATTGCGGTCGGAAAAACCCACCAAGAAGCGATCGCCGCCGTCAAAATGTCTGCAAAAGCCGCTAAGGTTTTGCTGCAAGCCGTTTCCACCGGCCTCGAACTTCACCCCCTCAGCCAAAAACAGATCAACGAAATCGCCAACTGGACGGATGAACATTACCGCCAGAACCTTCTTTGGCGATCGGAAAAGCGATGATGAACCCGATGGTCGCTTCCGAACTGTTCATCTACCCGATCAAGTCGTGCTATCGGGTTTCGGTGCCTTGCGCAAATGCTGAGCCGCGTGGATTCGAACACGATAGAAGATGGATGATCGTGGACGCGGCGAACGAGTTTGTCTCGCAGCGCAACGTTCGCAAACTCGCAACGCTGCGCGCACAAATCTCAAGCCGAGGGCTCGAATTGTGCGCGCCGAATCTCGATCCGATTTCGGTCGAGATTCCTTCAATGCCTGATCAGCCCGTGATCGCACGGGTTTGGAACGATGCGTGTGAAACCTGGCCCGCCGACGCAAAAACCGATGATTGGATTTCATCGTTTTTGGAATTCAAAGCCAAACTCGTGTATATGCCCGAAACCACCAAACGGCGCGTGAACCCCACATTTGCGAATAACGGCGAGATCGTCAGTTTTGCCGACGGCTTTCCTTATCTGCTGGCATCCAGCGCATCGTTAGACAGCCTGAATAAGCAGCTGGAATCACCCGTGCCGATTCACCGCTTCCGCCCCAACATCGTGATCAGCGGCGCGCCGCCGTTTGCCGAAGACAACTGGAGGCTCATCCAAATCGGCGGTGTGCGGTTCCAATCCGCAAGGCCTTGCATCCGGTGCAGCGTAACCTGCACCGACCAGGAATCGGGAACCCTCCTCGGCAGCGAACCGCTCAAAACTCTAACGAAGTTTCACCCCATAGATTCCAGGCCCGCATTTGCGCAAAACCTCATCGCACTCGATCGCGGTGCCATCAAACGAGGCGATGCGATAACGGTGATCGAATAGTTGGCCGCCATGCCCAAATGGACGCGCGAACAATGGTTGGTGTTGGTGGTCGCGTGGCTCGGATGGGTTTTCGACATTATGGACACCGCCATTTTCAACCTCACAAAAAAGCCGATGCTCACAGAACTGATCGGCAAAAGCCAATACGACGCCCGCGGACCGCAAATCGAAACCACGATTTTGTATCTGTTTCTTATCGGGTGGTCCATCGGCGGAATTCTGTTCGGCTTTATGGCAGACCGGTTTGGCAGAACAAGAACGCTTCAGGTCACGATTCTCATTTACGCGATCTTCACCGGCATAACGGCGCTCTGTTCCACATGGCCGCAAGTCGCTGCGGTCAGGTTTCTCACAGGGCTCGGGATCGGCGGCGAATGGGCCGCAGGCGCCGCGCTCGTTTCCGAAACGTTTCGTGAAACCAGCAGGGCGCCTTCGGCGGCATTCCTGCAATCTGCGGCCGCCGTCGGGCCGGTTCTTGCCGCCCTTGCCAATCTGCCTCTTCACTCAGCAGATTGGCGATACCTGTTTCTCATCGGCGTGATCCCCGCGCTGCTGGTCATGCTCATCCGAAAGTTCGTGAAAGAATCCGGTTCGTGGACGCAATCTGCCGGCCTGCATTCGCTGAGGGAGATTCTTGCGAATCGAAGATGGAGAACCAATGCGATCATCGCATTTGCGCTCGGCACCGTCGCAATCTCCGCTTCAACCACCGTAAGTTTTTGGACGCCCAATCTGGTTGATCTTCTCGGCAAGAACCTCGATGCCGATTCGGTGAAAAACTGGAAAAGTTACGTTACGTTCGCGATGCACGTTGGAACGCTTCTCGGAGTGTTCATCATGCCGTTCTTGTGCGAAGCCGTCGGAAGAAAGCGTGCGTTCATGCTGTTCTTCGCCTTGAGCGCGCTTGTGATGGCGTTTGCCGCAGCCGCTGCGCACACAGAAACCGCGCTTCTGTTTCTGATGCCGCTCGCGTCGCTGTTCGCCATAGGAATCAGCGCCGGTTTTGTGCTGTATTTTCCCGAACTGTTTCCCACCGCCCTTCGCGCCACAGGAGCCGGATTGGCCTACAACGGCGGCCGGATCGCTACGGCCGGAATTCTTGCCGCTTCCGGCGCGCTGATGAACGCGGTTGGCGTGCCCGCCGGCATCTCCATCTCCATGCCGGCTCTCGCCCTGCTTGGGATTCTCGCCGCCGCGTTCGCGCCCGAAACCAAGGGCAAACCGCTGCCCGAAGCCTAAATCTTCTGCGTCGAAAGATATTTCTTGATCTGTTCGATCTGCACGCCGTTCATGTGGGTCGCGGTTTTGCGCAGCATCCAAATGAAATGTTCTATCTCGTCGGGCTTGGCAGGATAGCCGATGTTCGAACCCGCGTCGGTATCGCTCTTTTTCGCCAGCGAATTAGCCAACATCTTGCCGCTTGCATCGCTCACAAAATAGAACGGAATCCCTTGATTGTCTCCGCCAGCGGCTTTCAAAACGTCCATCCCGCCGGGGTTTTCCAAATCTTTGTGCTCGGCTGATTCCATCACCGTAAGGTGCACAATCACATAACTATCTTCAAACAGCTTCTTGAATTCCGGCTTGCCCAAGAACTCATCCATCTTTTTGCACCAGCCGCACCAAGAGGCGTGAAAGATCACCAGCACGTTCTTCTTTTCAGTTTTCGCTTTCGCCTGCGCCGCCTTCAAAACCGAATCTGCCGAAGGCGTCTGCATTGCCAGCGCCCCAACGAAAAATGCCATTGCCAAACAGGCCGCCAATCCACGTCTTTTCATGCGGGGATTATCGCCCAAAGCGGGCCGGTGTGTATACTCC
>Ga0070741_10002863_pt1 | contig 44679 bp, 45 predicted proteins | sample Coa_R1_4_FD_66440 | JGI IMG/M metagenome (GOLD analysis project Ga0070741, IMG submission 66440) | Surface soil microbial communities from Centralia Pennsylvania, which are recovering from an underground coalmine fire - Coalmine... | ecosystem: Environmental > Terrestrial > Soil > Unclassified ... | reverse complement strand
CGCGGCCTTAGCCTTTTGCAGCGGGGTCCACGCTGCGCGCGCGGCGGGCGCGACCTCGTATTCGAGCTCGACCTTCACGGGCAGGAGATCGAGGAGCTCGAACAATGGCAAGTCGCCTTCGCCGGGAGGCCGCCGTTGCGTGCGTGCTTCGGTCATGAGCTCCGCCTCGGTCATCGGACCCGGTTCGAGCGGTGCATCGCACACCTGCACCAGCGCAAGGCGCTCGGCCGAAACATGCGCGACATCGCCGACGCTGCCGCCGGAACGATGCAGGTGCAGCGCGTCGATGCAGACCCCCGCGTTCGAAGCACCGCTGCGGTCGATGACATCGAGCGCGCCCGGCAGATTGCGAATCTGGCTGTAGGGCAGGAACTCGATGGCGATGCGAATGCCGGCCTTGCGTGCTTCCTCGCAGTAGCGCGCGAAGATGTCCAGGAACCGCGCTTGGTCGGGATCGAAGCTGTAGGCGAGGATCATCGGCGCGCCGAGCTCGTGCGCCGTGGCGATCACCGCCTGCACGTCTTCCCAGCGCGTGTCGGGAAAGAACTGGTAGGCCTGCACGTTGGAGATGCGCACGCCGGCATCGCGCGCCTGCTGCCTGATCGAGCGAATCGTTTCCGGCTCGCCGATGATGCGTACCGGGTACGGCTCTTCCGGCCGGCGCGGCGCGATGCGTATGCCGATCGCATCGAATCCCGCCTGGCGCGCGGCCGCAATCGATTCCGCCGGCGGCGCCCCCAGCGTGAGATGCGCGAGGGTGAATCTGCGCGCCGTGCGCTGCGTCACTTGAGCTTCGCCCGGAAGTGATCCCACGTGCGCTGGAAGAGGTTCGCGTTCCACAGCTTCTCGCGACACAGGCGCATCTCCTCGTCGCTGAACACGTAGGGCTCGCCGATCTGCAGCGCCATGTACTGGCGCATCGCGTTCTCTTCCATGTAATTGAGCAGCACGAAAGCCTCGACGAGGCTCTTGCCGCACGACACGGCGCCATGCGATTTGAGCAGGGCCGTGGGACGATCGCCCAGCGTGGCGGCGAGCTGATCGGCCATCGCGCGGTTGTTGATCGAGTTCGGCGAATCGAGGAGCGGCACCGGGTGCACGATCGAGCCCTGCGCGTACACCGGCTGATAGGGCTTGCCGACCATGGTGAGATAGGTCGACCACTTCGGATGGCAATGGATGATCGCCTTCACATCCGGCCGCACGCGATAGATGCCGCAGTGCAGGTGCCGCTCCAGTGGTGCGCTGTCCTTGCCTTCGAGCTGATTGGCGTCGAGGTCGATCACGCAGATGTCATCGATCGTCAGGCGGCTGCGCTGGCAGGGCCCGCTGTTGATCAGGATGCGATTGTCGTCGAGGCGCAGGCTCGCGTGACCGTTGTAATCCATGATGTCGTTCTGCTCCAGCATGCGGATGCAGTCGACGAGCTGCTGCTTCAGTTCGGTTGCCGCGGCGGCGCCTTGCGCGGCGCGGTTCATCTCGTTGGGTGCCATCGTGTTCCTCCGCGATGCCTAGATGATCACCTTGGTCATGATGCCCTTCGGGAAGATCTCCTCGGGCTTGAACTGGCGATGCGCGATGCCCTGCTGGTAGGTGTAGAGCGCCATCTGCTCCCACGTGGGCCGGTTCTCCTCGATGCCGTACGGGAAGGGGTCGCCGTCGAACATGTCGCGCATGCGGCGCGCGTAGGAAGCAAGCCAGGGCAGGGGATAGCGCGACACGGCGGGATCGAGCAGGCGCTCGAGGCTGCGCCGCTTCGATTCCAGGAAGGCGTTGAACAGGTTGCGCGGCACCCAGGGATGCTCGTCGGCGATGCGCTTTTGCATCGCGATGATGTGCATGATCGGATACACGCGGGTGCGGCGGTAATACTCCTCCTCCATCTCCAGGAAGTTGGGGAAGAGCCGCACCACGTCGGGATGGCCTTCCAGAAAGCAGGTCGGCGGACGCGCGATGATGGCGCAATCGATCTCGTTGGAGGCAAGGAGCTCGGAAAGCGATTTGTCCGACACGCGCGTGAGCTTCAATCCCGCCGGCAGGTTGAGCTCGATCTTCTCCTCGCGGCCGGGCGCGTTGGCGCCGGCCTGGTACCAGTGCACGTCGGTGAGCTTGACGCCCATCTCGTTGTGCATCCAGCCGCGCATGTACACGGCCGCGGAGTGCGCCCACTCCGGCGAGCCGACCTTCCTGCCTTTCAAGTCCTCGATCGACCTGATGCCGCTCTTCTTGTTGACGTAGAAGGAGCTGAAGCGAAAGAGGCGCGAGCAGATCACGGGCAGGCCGATGATGTCGCTGTCCTCGCGCGTGACCTGGGTCGCGAACTTGGCGAACGAAAGCTCCGAAAGATGGAACTCGCGGTTCGCGGTGAATCGCGCGAAGCATTCGTGGTGCCCGAGATTGAGCCAGGTGAGCTCGATGCCTTCGGCCTTCACCACACCCAGGCGGAAATCGCGGAAATGGTCGTAGTCGGTCGTGGCGATCGAAAGATTGAGTTGCGCCATGGTGCATTCCGGGGAAGTTGTTCCTCGAATCATAGCGGATCGGCCGGTGGCTTCGGCCGAGCCGCGCCGTTCTCCGGCACGGCAGTCCGCCTGGAAGAACGCGGACACGCTGTTGCTGCGGGAGGTAAGTTGGAATAGCATTCCAGCTTCCTCGCTCGGGCCGGAATCGGAGGCGAGGCTCCCGCAGGGAGAGCTGGAGGAGCGATGTCGAATCATCCCGCGGTCGGGACCGAGCGGTTGCCCGGCGCGAGCGAGTGGCAGGCGCCGTTGGCGTCCGCCGCAGTCACGTCCCCGCGCAAGGCGCGCTCCAGGACGTCGCGCGCGGCGCGGCGCATCGCGTGGAACCTGCTGCCTCCGCTCACGTTCGTCGCGATGGTGGCCTTGTGGTGGGCGCTCGTCGTGGCGTTCCGGATTCCAGCCTACCTCTTGCCGGGTCCGGACAAGGTATTCGCGCGCCTCGTCACCGATGCCGGCGTGCTGTGGATGCATTCCCAGGTCACGCTGACCGAAATCCTGCTCGGGTTTGCGATCACCATCGTCACCGCGATACCGCTGGGGCTCATGATCGCGCTCTCGCCGCTCTCCCGCCAGCTCGTCTATCCCCCCATCATGCTGATGCAGCTGGTGCCCAAGATCGCCGTCGCGCCACTGTTCCTGGTGTGGCTCGGCTTCGGCATGGAATCGAAGGTGCTGCTGACCGTGCTGCTCACGTTCTTCCCGCTGCTCGTGGCGAGCATCAGCGGCTTCCAGATACTCGACGACCGCCTGCTCTATCTCACCAAATCGATGGGAGCGACGAGCTGGCAGACCTTCCGTTATCTTCGATTTCCCGCGGCGCTCCCCGTGATATTCGCCGGCATCAAGACCTCGGCCACCATCGCCTCGACGGCCGCCATCGTCGCGGAGTTCGTCGGCGCCAACAAGGGTCTCGGCTATGTGCTCCTGCGCGGGACCAGCACCATGGATATCGAGCTCGTGTTCGCAGTGCTGGTGGTGCTGACGCTGATCGGCGTCGCGATCAACTATCTCGTCGAGTTCTGCGAGTGGGCCATGACGCCCTGGCAGCGTGCGAGGAAGACCTAGGTTCCCGTTCAACAGGTTCACTGCCCCGGCAGGGGCAATCAATGGAGGAGTTCACATGCGCAATGCATTGAAGGCGATCGTGGCCGGCGTCGTGTTGGTCAGCGCGTCGGCGTTGGCAGCCAATGCTCCGGTGACATTCCAGCTCAACTGGATGGCCGGCGGACCGAATGCGGGCTTTGCCACCGCCGTGGCCGAAGGCTATTACAAGGATGCGGGCCTCGATGTCACGCTGGTGCAGGGCAACGGGTCGGGGAACACGGCACAGCTCGTGGCCAACGGCCGCGCACAGCTCGCGTATGCCGATGCGGTCGCGGTGATGCAGCTGATCGCCAAGGGTGCGCCGATGAAGATCGTGGCAACGGTCTACCAGTCGAATCCGAATGCCGTGATGTCGCTCAAGAAGGCGAACATCAAGTCCATCGGCGACCTGCGCGGCAAGAAGGTTGGCGTGCCTTCCGGCTCGTCGCAGACGACGATGCTGCCGTTGCTGCTCAAGGCCAACAATCTCAAGGAATCCGACATCAACATGATCGACATGCCGGTCTCCTCGATGGTGCCCGCGCTGTTGCAGGGCCAGGTGGACGCGGTGCTGGGCTCGATCGATGCCTATCAGATCCAGGCGGAGTCGCAGGGCGCGCAGCTCGACGTGTATCGCTTTGCCGACTATGGCGTGCCCACGGTCAGCACGTCGATTTTCGCGAGCAACGATTACCTCAAGAGCAACCCGGACGTGGTGAAGAAATTCGTCGCCGCGAGCCTCAAGGGCTGGAGCTTCGCGATCGATCAGCCCGACAAGGCCGTCAAGGACCTGAAGGTCGTCTTTCCCGAGGTGAACGAAAAGCTCGCCAGCGCCGAGCTCGCCGCGATCAAGCCGCTCTTCTGCAGCGGCGGCGCGAAGTATATCGGCAAGGCCGAGGACTCCCTGTGGTCGAAATCCCAGGAGCTGCTCGCCGAGGTGAAGCTGCTGCCTGCCGGACAGGACCCGAGAACCTATTACACCAGCGACTACCTGCCGCCCGCTTCATCGATGCGCGCCTGCAAGTAAGCGATGGGCTATACCTACGCCGACCTGCACGTCGGCATGTCCTTTCGCAGCCCGGGCCGAACCATCACCGATGCGGACGTGGTGGCGTTCGCGGGCCTGACGGGCGACTACTCCGAGCTGCACACGAGCGACGTGTACGCGAAGGCGAGCCAGTTCGGAAGGCGGGTTGCCCACGGCATGCTCGGGCTCGCCTACGCGCACGGCCTGATGTGGCCGCGCACCGGCGAGCTGCGCGAAACGGCCATCGCGTTTCTCGGCATCAGCGACTGGAGATTCGTGGCGCCGATCTTCATCGGCGACACGATCTTCGTGAGCTACCGGATCGCCGAACTGCGCGACAGCCAATCGCGGCCGTCCCAGGCGATCGCCACTTTCGATGTCGAGATCCTGAACCAGGATGGGGCGGTCGTGCAGCAGGGCCGCAAGGCACTGCTGGTGTCGAAAGTGCCGTTGTCCGGAGTCGAGGCCTCGCGATGATGGGTGCGGAAAAATGCGGCTTGCCGATCCGTGTCGCTCGCGTGAGCAAGGTCTTCGGCGAGGACACCGACAAGCCCTTCGTCGCGCTGAAGGAAGTCAGCATCGACATCGCACCGGGCGAGTTCGTGTCGGTGGTCGGTCCCTCCGGGTGTGGAAAGAGCACGCTGATGCTGATGGTGGCGGGGCTGCTGGAGCGCAGCAGCGGCAACATCACCATCGGCGATCAGCCGGTCACGAAGCCGATCACCGACGTGGGTATCGCATTCCAGGATCACCTGCTGCTCGAGTTCCGCACCGCGCTTGCCAATGTGACGCTGCACGCGGACATCCGCGGCCTGCCGCGAGAGATCATCGAGACGAGGGCACGGGAGCTCTTCGAGCAATTGCAGCTCACCCACGCCATGGACAAGTACCCGCGGCAGCTCTCCGGCGGGATGCGCCAGCGCGTATCGCTCATCCGCACGCTCGTGCACGATCCTTCGGTCATTCTCATGGACGAGCCGTTCGGCGCGCTGGACGCTTTGACCCGCCTGCAGGTGCGCATGGATCTCGAGGCGCTCTGGCTGCGCCGCCGGCCCACGGTTCTTTTCATCACCCACAGCGTGGAGGAGGCCGTCGGACTCTCCGACCGCATCTTCGTGATGAGCCCGAGCCCGGGCGAGGTGATCGAGGAGATCAAGGTGGAGCTGCCACGGCCTCGTCCGATCGTGCTGGGCGATGCGCCGGAGTTCGGCGCGTACGTCGATCGCATCCATCGCCAGTTCGAGCGCATGGGCGTGTTGCACGGATCCAAGACGCCGGCCGCGGCGAGCGCGGCATGAGTGCACGAAACGGCATGATGACGGTGCCCGTCGTGCAGGTCGGGTTCGCGGAGCACGTCGCTGAAATCGCGCTCTGCGCCGGGCCGCTCAACCTGGTCACGCGCGAGCTGTTGCGAGATCTGAATGGCGCGATCGACGAGGTCGCTACGCGTGCAGACGTTCGCTGCGTGATCCTGCATGGCGGCGCGGGGCGCGCGTTTTGCGCCGGCAGCGACATGAGAGGCTTCGCCGCGATTCGACACGATGCGGGGGAGCAGAAGATCCTGTACGAGGACATGGTGCTGCGAAATCTCGCTGCGTTGCCGATGCCGACCATCGCGGCGATCGACGCACCGGCCCTCGGTGGAGGCTTCGAGCTCGCGCTCGCGTGCGACCTGCGGGTCCTTCGACGAGGCGTGACGGTCGCCATGCCCGAGGCGCGCATCGGCGGTCTCGCGGCGAACGGCGCATTGCGCCTGACCCGTCTGGTCGGTGCCGCGCGCGCAAAGGAGCTGCTGTTCACCGGCGACAGCGTTGCTGCGGAGCAGGCGCTCGCATGGGGAATCGTCAATCGCGTCAGCGACGGCCCGGCGTTGGACGCGGCGCGCTCGCTGGCGGCGGCGATTGCCGCACGCGGGCCGCTGTCGAATCGTTTCGCGAAGCGCCTGGTGCAGGCGGCACAGGACCTGCCGCTCGACGCCGGCCTGGGCATGTCGACGGCCTTGCAGCAGCGCATTTTCGAGAGCGACGACCTGCATGAAGGCGTGGCGGCGTTCTTCGCGAAGCGCGAGCCCGCCTTCAAGGGACGATGAGACGCGTGGATATTAGCCTCGAGCGCGATCGCGAGACGGCCTCGGTCCGCAGTGCAGCGGGCGCACTCCTGGGCCGTGGGGGCGTGATCGTGTGGAACGACATCGCGCCGGAAGGACGCGAGCAGTTCTATCAATGGCACGACAAGGAGCACATCCCCGAGCGCCTCGCGATTCCGGGCTTTCGTCGCGGCCGCCGCTATGTCCGGCGAGGACATTCACCCGAGTGGCTCACGCTGTACGAAGCCAGTGACCTCGACGTGCTCACGTCTGCCGAATATCTGGCGCGACTCAACTCGCCCACGCCGCAGACGACGAGCACGCTGCGCTTTTTCCGCAACACCTCGCGCGCGGTGTGCCGGCTCATGGGCTCGGCGGGCGAGAGCTCGGGCGGATTCATGCTGGCCATGCGCCTGAGCGCACCGGCCGAGAATGCTGCGCAACTCTGCGCCCAATTCGGTGCCAGCGTCCTGACGCATGCGGTCGCCATCAATGGCGTCGTCGCCTGTCACCTGTACGGCGCCGATCACGCGGCGAGCTTCACCGCCACGGCGGAGTCGAAGACCCGCGAGTTCGACGTTCCGGCGTGGATCGTGCTCGCCGAGGCAAGTCGTCCGGACGCCGCCGAGCGGGTGCCTGCGCTCGTCACCTCGGCGCTGGCGCATCTCGGCGCAACGCTGCGCGACGCCGCGGTGTACACCCTGGAGATTTGCCGGCTCGCGCCGGCGTTTTCGATCGGAGACCCGACAAGATGAAACTCGTGCGGCACGGTGCGCGAGGGCAGGAGCGCCCCGGCATGGTCGATCCGGAGGGTCGCATCCGCGACCTGCATGGCGTATGCGCCGACTTCGGACCGAGCTTCTTTGCGAGCGACGGGCTGCGTCGGTTGCGCGACATCGACGTGACCAAGCTTCCAGAGGTGGCTGCGAACACGCGACTGGGCCCCTGTGTGGCGCAGCCGGGGAACTTCATCGCCATCGGGCTCAATTACGTGCAGCACGCGCGCGAGACGAATGCGCCGATTCCCGGCGATCCCATCCTGTTCAACAAGGCACCCTCGTGCATCTGCGGCCCGAACGATGCGGTGCTGCTGCCGAAGAACTCGACCAAGACCGACTGGGAGGTCGAGCTCGCACTCGTCATCGGCAGGCAGGCGCATTGCATCGACGAGGCGAATGCGCTCGACCACGTGGCGGGCTATTTCATCTGCAACGACGTGTCCGAGCGCGAGTTCCAGCTCGAGCGCAGCGGCCAATGGGTGAAAGGCAAGATGTTCCCGACCTTCGGGCCCATCGGCCCGTGGCTCGTCACGCCCGATGAAATCACGGACGTGCAGGACCTGCGCCTCTGGCTCGAGCTCAACGGCAAGCGCATCCAGGATTCGAATACGAGCGACATGATCTTCCCGGTCGCGCGGCTCGTTGCCGATACGAGCCAGTACGTCCTGCTGCAGCCCGGCGACATCATCACGACCGGCACACCTCCCGGCGTCGGGCTCGGAATGAGGCCGCCCACGTTCCTGAAACCCGGCGACGGCATGCGCCTCGGCATCGACGGTCTCGGCGTGCAGGAGCAGCGCGTGCAGCGCTGGGGCGAGCAATGACGGCTTTCTAGGCAAACCTATACACCCCATGCAAATCATCACGGCCGATGAAGCGGCCCAGCTTGTCGAAGATGGCGATGCGATCCTGATCAGCGGTTCGGGCGGCGGTCATTCGGTGCCCGAGACCCTGCTCGCAGCGGTGGAACGCCGCTTTCTGGCCGAAGGCAACCCACGCGGGATCACGTCCATCAGCGTGGTCGGCGTGGGCGATCGGGCCGAGCTCGGCGCGACGCACCTCGCGCACGAAGGCCTGCTCAAGCGTGCCATCACGAGCGCCCTCGTCGACTCTCCAGGACTCGTGCGTCTCGCCGCGGAAGACAAGATCGAGGCGTATACCTTCCCGCAAGGCGTCTTGTCCCAGCTCATGCGCGACATGGCGGCGGGCCGGCCGGGGCTCCTCACCAAGACCGGCTTGCACAGCTTCGTCGATCCGCGGCAACAAGGAGCGCGGCAGAGCCCGCGCACGCCGCCCGATTTCGTCGATGTCGTGAATGTCGCAGGCGAGGAGTGGCTCCTGTTCAAGCCGATTCCGTTGAATGTCGCGTTCCTGCGCGGCACGACGGCCGACGAGGATGGCAACGTCACCATGGAGCAGGAAGCCGTGCTGGGCGAGATGCTGGCCATGGCGCAGGCGACGCGCCGCGCGGGCGGCACGGTCGTCGTGCAGGTGAAGCGCATGGCGCGCCGCGCAACGCTGCCGGCGAAGCAGGTGAGGATCCCGGGCATTCTCGTCGACTTCGTGGTCGTCGATCCGGATCAACGGCAGACCTACGCGACCGATTACGATCCGAGCTATTCCGGGGAGCTGCGGATCCCCGTCGAGCACATCAAGCCGCTGCCGTTCGGCCCGCGCAAGGTGATCGTGCGGCGTGCGGCGATGGAGCTCTTCCCGCACGCCATCTGCAATCTCGGCGCCGGGGTGTCGACCGGCCTGTCGACGGTGGCCGCCGAAGAAGGCATTCTCGACGACGTGTATCTCACCAACGAGCAGGGCATCATCGGCGGCGCGCCGATCACCGGGCGCGACTCGGGCGGCGGCCAGAACTTCGCCGCCATGATCGAGCAGCCCGCGCAATTCGACTTCTACGACGGTGGCGGGCTCGATCTCGCGTTCCTGTCGTTCGCGGAAGTCGATGCCGAGGGCAATGTCAACGTGAGCCGGTTCGGCGACCGGATCATCGGCGTGGGCGGATTCATCAACATCGCCCAGAACGCGCAGTGCGTGATTTTCAACGGCACGCTCACCGCGGGCGAGCTCGACATTGCCTGGGAGAACGGCAGGACGGTCGTGCGCAAGGAAGGACGGCACCGCAAGTTCGTGCCGAAGCTCGAGCAGATCTGCTACAACGCGAGGATCGGTCGCGAGCGCCGGCAGATCGCGCTGTTCGTGACCGAGCGTGCGGTGTTTCGCGTCGGCGACGACGGCCTCGAGCTGATCGAGATCGCGCCCAATCTCGATCCCGAGCGCGACGTGATCGCGCACATGGGCTTTCGTCCTCGCGTGGCGCGCGAGCTCAGGGTCATGGACGCGCGTATCTTCCGGCCGGGTCCCATGGGTCTTGCCGCCGACGTTCGCAGCAAGCCCCGTCGGTACCGGTCGGAGCGCGTCGCGCGCTGGCACGCACAGCGGCAAAGCGACCGCTAGCGATGACGAGCGCGGCATGATCGATGGAGCGACCCGGCTTTATTGCATCATCGGCGACCCGATTGCGCAGGTCCGCTCGCCGGAGGTGTTCACGCAGCGCTTCGTCGCGGCCGGCATCAATGCCGCGTTGCTGCCGGTGCACGTTCCGGTCGACGCGTTCGATCGCATCGTGCCGGGCCTGCTGGATGTCGGAAATCTCGATGGGGTGCTGGTCACGGTTCCATTCAAGCGGCGCATGCTGCCGTTCGCCTCACGGGTCGGCCGGACTGCGAGTGTGATCGGCGCGGTGAACGCGCTGCGGCGGGAAGCCGACGGCTCGTGGAGCGGCGACATGTTCGACGGCATCGGCTTCGTCAATGCCGCGCGCCAAAAGGCGCCGCTGCCTGGCCGGCGCGTGCTGATGTTCGGAGCCGGTGGTGCAGGAAGCGCCATCGCCTGCGCGCTGGCCGAAGCTGGCGTCGCATCGATCGACATGATCGACCCCGATGCCGGGCGTGCAGAGGTGTTGGCAACGCGCTTGCACAAGGCGTTCCCGGCATGCCGCTTCACGCCGGTGCGTCGCGCCGAGGGTGACTTCGACCTGGTCGTGAATGCGTCGCCGGTCGGCATGGCACTCGAGGACGGATTGCCCGGCGAGATTCCGGACTTGCGCAGGGAGACCCTGGTCGGCGACGTCGTCGTGCGCGAGACGCCGAGCGCCTTGATTTGTCATGCCATGGATCAGGGTTGCGCGTGCGTGACGGGACGCGACATGCATGCGGGGCAGGTCGACGCGATCCTGCAATTCTTCGCCGACCGGCCCGCCTGAGACCAGAAAGCGCATCCGATGGCCCATGTTCCCGCCGAGCGCTGTCTTGCGATCATCGAGCTCCTCGCCGCGGGCGCTTCCAGCCTCCCGCTGGGCGAAATCGCGGAGCGTTTGCGCCTGCCGAAGAGCGCCACGCATCGGCTGCTCGCAACGCTGGTCGACCTGGGATGGGCAGAGCAGGATCCGGAGACGAGCTTCTATCGCCTCACGATGCGTCTTGCGACCCTGGGGCAGCAGTTTTATGTCGCCACGGGCATCCCTGACGTCTGTCAGCCTTTGCTCGACCGCGTGGCCGTGGAGTGTCGCGACTTCGCGCGATTATCCGTCGTCGATGGTGATACGCTGGTGTGGGTCGCCCATGCGCAGGGCGCGACGGGCGGTCTTCTGTATCAGCCGTCGCTGACGTCGAACACGGTGCCGCTTCATGCGACCGCCACCGGGAAGGCATGGCTGGCGACCCTCGATGCCGATCAGGTCGTGCATAGCGTGATGAAGCATGGGGGCTTCAAAGATGCAGACCGCTACGGTCCGAACGTGATTCGCAGCATCGACGCGCTGATGCGGGAGGTGAAGGCCACTGCGCGCCGCGGCTATGGCGTTGCCGTCAACGAGGCCGAACCCGGCGTCACTGCAGTCGCGGCGGCCATTCGCTGCGGCCCCGGCGAGCCGGCGGTCGGTACGGTCAGCATCGCGGGGCCAAGCGTGCGCATGACCGAGAAACGGATCCGCGAGCTTGCACCGCTCATCGTGCAAAGCGCGACCGAAATGGCCGCTCTGTGGCCGCTGCGCCCGCGCCGTCGCGCAGAGACGCGTCGCAAGGACGTTGCGCGCGCGGCATGAGTGCAACCTCGGTCGGGCGATGAGTCCCCTTCTTCTCGGCTGCATCGCCGACGATTTCACCGGCGCGACCGACCTTGCCAACAATCTCGTTCGCTCCGGCATGCGCGTCGTGCAGACGATCGGTGTGCCCGAGCGCGAGATCCAGGGCGAGGTCGATGCGGTGGTGATCGCGCTCAAGTCGCGCACCATCGCCGTCGAGGATGCCGTCGCGCAGTCGCTCGCCGCCTTGCGCTGGTTGCGCGAAGCCGGTGCGCGGCAGATCTATTTCAAGTACTGCTCCACCTTCGACAGCACGCCCCGAGGCAACATCGGCCCGGTCACCGAAGCGCTCATGGACGCCCTCGGCGCGGACTTCACGATCGCCACCCCGGCGTTTCCCGACAATCAGCGCACGGTCTTCAAGGGATATCTGTTCGTCGGTGACGTGTTGCTCAACGAAAGCGGCATGCAGCATCATCCTCTCACGCCGATGCGCGATGCGAACCTCGTGCGCGTGCTGCAGGCGCAATGCAGGCGCAAGGTGGGACTCGTCGACTATCGCGTCGTGGCGCAAGGCGCCGACGCCCTGCGCGCACGCATCGAGGCCCTGCGCAAGGAGGGCATCGGCATCGCCATCGTCGACGCCGTCTCGAACGATGATCTCGTTCGCCTCGGCGCGGCGCTCGCTGGCATGCCCCTCGTGACCGCGGGCTCGGGAGTGGCGATCGGATTGCCGCAGAATTTCGGCATTGCGCCGTCCAACGCCGCAAGCGCCCTGCCCAAGGCTTCCGGCCGGCGCGCGATCGTCTCCGGCAGCTGCTCGAGCGCGACGCAGCGGCAGGTGCGCACGTTCCTCGATGCCGGGGGCGCGGCGTTCCAGGTTGACGCGATGCGTGTTGCCCAAGGTCACGATGTGGTGCGCGATGCGCTCGCCTGGGCGGAGCCGCGCCTCGCGCAGCGGCCCGTCCTGGTGTATTCGACCGCCGAGCCCGAGGCCGTGCAGCGCGTGCAGGAAAGGCTCGGGGTCGAGCGGGCGGGCACCTTGCTCGAGCGCACGCTTGCGGCCATTGCGGCTGGCTTGGTGCGCATGGGAGTCGGTCAATTGATCGTCGCGGGCGGCGAGACGGCCGGCGCATGCGTGCAGGCGCTCGATGTCGTGCAACTGAGGATCGGGCCGCAGATCGATCCAGGCGTGCCCTGGTGCTACGCTGCGATCGATGCCCAATCCGGTCGCGGGCTTCATCTGGCGCTCAAATCCGGCAATTTCGGCAGCGATGACTTTTTCATCAAGGCGTTTTCGCTGTTGCCATGAACGAGGCGAGCGCGCGCGAGGAAATCTGCCGCATCGGGCGCAGCCTGTTCGAGCGCGGCTACGTGCATGCCACCGCAGGCAACATCAGCGTACGTCTGGAGGACTTCGAAGGCGGCGGCTTCCTGATCACGCCGACCGACGCATGCCTCGGCTTCCTCGATCCGGCGCGACTCGCGCGCCTCGACCACAACGGCCAGCAGGTGAGCGGCGATCGGGCGAGCAAGACCATCGCGCTGCATGCCGAGATCTACCGCGCCGCCCGGCACTACGATCGCGACACGCGTTGCATCATCCACACCCACGGCACGCATTGCGTCGCACTCACGCTGGGCAAGACTCAGCACGAGCTCCTGCCGCCGATCACGCCGTATTTCGTCATGAAGGTCGGGCATGTGCCGGTGATTCCGTATCATCGTCCAGGGGCTCCCGACATCGCGCAGGAGGTTGCACGCGAGATCCATGCGCATGGCCAACGCGGTGCACCCATTCGTGCCGTGATGCTCGAGCGCCTCGGCCCGAACGTGTGGCATGACACGCCAGCGGCGGCCATGGCCGTGCTCGAAGAGCTGGAGGAAACCGCACGCCTCGTGCTGCTCTCGAAGGGCGTGCCGGAACCCTTGGACGATTCCAGCATCAACGAGCTGCGCAAGGTCTTCGGCGCGCGCTGGTGATCATGCCTCGATTCGCTGCCAACCTGTCGATGATGTACGCCGAGGCCGCGTTCATGGAGCGCTTCGCTGCAGCGGAGCGCGACGGGTTCAAGGCCGTCGAATATCTCTTCCCGTATGCGTTTGCGGCCGACGCGCTCGCGGGACAGTTGCAGGCCCACTCGCTGCAACAGGTGTTGTTCAATGCGCCACCGGGTGACTGGGATGCAGGGGAGCGCGGGCTCGCCTGCCTCCCGGGCCGCGATGCCGAATTCCAGGACAGCATCGGCAGGGCGCTCGAGTACGCGCAGGCGCTGCGCTGCCCGCGCGTTCATGTCATGGCGGGATTGCTACCGGAAACGAGCACGCGCGAGGCGTTGTATCCGGTGTACGTGGAGCGTTTGCGCTTCGCCGCCAAGGAGGCAGCGAAGCATTCGATCGACGTGCTGATCGAGCCCATCAATACGCGCGACATACCCCGCTACTTCCTCAACCGGCAGGATCACGCGCACGAGATCGTCGGCGCGGTCGGAGCGCCGAATCTCAAGGTGCAGATGGACCTGTATCACTGCCAGATCGTCGAGGGGGATCTCGCGATGAAGCTGCGGCGATACGTGCCGACCGGCAAGGTCGGTCACATGCAGATCGCCGGCGTGCCGGAGCGTCACGAGCCGGATGTCGGCGAGGTCAATTACGCGTATCTCTTCGACGTGATCGATGCGCTGGGGTACGAGGGCTGGATTGGCTGCGAGTACAGGCCGCAGCGGGGCACGACACCGGGCGCGACAAGCTCAGGTCTCGGCTGGGCCGAGCGCTATCTCCAGCGCTAACGGGTGACTGCTCCGACCCTGGTCGGTCGTGCCACACCTTCCCAATCGCCCCCGAGCGCCTTCACCAGAAAGACCGTGGTGAGCAGCTGCTGGCCCTGCAACTGGGTGGCGAGGCGCTCGTTGTTGAGCAGCGCCTGCTGTGCCGTGATGACGTCGAGATAGGTCGCCACGCCGCCCTCGTAGCGTGCATTCGCGAGCTCGAGCACGCGCTGCGAGCTCGTGATCGCGACCCGCGCCTGCGCGCTGGCGCGATCGAGCGCGGCGAGGCCCGTGATGCCGTCTTCGGCTTCCTGCATCGCCGTCAGCACCACGCGACGGTAGTTCGCGACCGTGACGTCGTAACCCGCTTGCGCGAAATCGACATTCGCCCGGATGCGGCCGGCATCGAAGAGCGGCTGCAATAGCGACACGCCGAGCGACCAGATCGTCGCCGGATACGTCGCGAGGCTCGAAAGCGCCGTGCTTTCCACGCCATAGCTCGGTGTCAGGAAAATGCTGGGATAGAACGCCGCATTGGCGACCCCGATCTGCGCATTCGCCGCGGCCATGGCGCGCTCGGCCGAGGCGACATCGGGCCGCCGCTGCAGGATGTCGGAGGGCACCCCGATCGGCACGGCCGGCACCACGACCTGCGCCACCCGGGGCGCGATCGCGAACGCCGGCGCCGGGACCCCGGTCAGGGTCGCAATGGCGTGCTCGAATTGCGCGCGCTGCTTGCGCAGCACGTCGACCTGCGTGAGCGTCGCATCGAGCAATGCCTGCTGCTGCGCGATGTCGATGCCCGATGCGGCGCCCAGATCGTGACGCGCGGTCGCGAATTCGAGCCCGCGCCGCTGCAGATCGAGCGCGCGCGCGAGCACATCGAGCTCGAGGTCGGTCTCGCGCAAGCTGAAGTAGGCGGTGGCGAGGTCCGCGGTGATGAGCAGGCGCGTGTTCTCGAGATCGGCGCTCGATTGCTCGAGCGCGGCGCGCGCGTTCTCGACGGTGCTGCGCACGCGTCCGCCGAGATCGACCTCGTAGCTCACCGCCAGCGAGCCCAGGAAATCGTTCTGGACGGTCGAGAAATTCGGCGACGCGTAGTTGGTTTGCGGGCGCTCGGCCGAGATCTTCGCCCTGCCGAGGCGGCTCGAAAGCGAAACCTGCGGGAACTGGGCAGCGGAAGCTGCGGCCAGGCTGGCACGAGCCTGTGCGAGGCGCGCGTTCGCGGCGGCGAGGGTCGCGTTGGCGTCCAGCGCCTTGACTTCGAGCGCGTCGAGATCCGCATCGTCGAAACGCCGCCACCACGGCCCTTTCGCCAGCGTGTCGCCGGGCGCGGCTTCGCGCCACGGCGGCTCGATCTGCCACGTGACCGGCACGTCCACCGCCACGCGGTTGTACTCCGGCGCGCTCGCGCACGCGGCCAGCCCAGCAAGGGCCAATGCGCTTGCGGCACGGAACAACGTGATCGTCACTTGCTGGCCTCGGCGCGCTTGGCGCGCGCCGCATCGGGCGTTGCCACGACGACCTGGTCGCCTTCGGCCAGCGAATCGGATGGATTCAGCACGAGATGCTCGTTGCCCGACAGGCCTTCCAGCACTTCGATGCTTTCGCCGTAGTTGCGCCCGACGTGCACCGGCTGCAGATGCACGCGGCCTTCCGGTGAAACCGTTGCAACCCGAATGCCGTCGCCGCGGATCATGAGCGCGTTCATGGGAACCGAGAGCGACTTGCTTGCGGCCAGCGGCAACAGCACCTGAACGTACGCACCCGGCAGGAGCTCGCCATTGCGATTCGGCAGGGTGACTTCCACCTGCATCGTGCGCGTCGTCGTGTCGATCGACGCCGCGGTGCGCGCGATCTCGCCTTCGAAGGTGCGTCCTTGCAGCTCCGGTTGAATGACGTTCACCTTCTGCCCGACGCGCACGAGGTTCGCCGACGCCTGCGGCACGTTGATGTACACGCGCAGCGGATCCGATTGCGCCATCTGGAAGAGGGCGCGGCCGCCGCTGCTGCCCGCGTCGATGAGATCGCCCACATCGACATTGCGGCGCGTGATCACGCCCGAGAACGGCGCCACGACCCGCTTGAACGCCTCGAGCTGACGGAGGCGCTCGACATTGGCATCCGCTGCAGCGAGGTTGGCCTGCGCCTGCGCATAGGTGCTGCGGCGCTCGTCGACCTCCTGCTGCGACACGGCATCGCGCTTGCGCAGGCTTTCCCAGCGCTCGCTGGTGCTGCGCGCGATGTCGAGACTCGCGGCGGCCTGCTGACGCGCGGCGATGGCCTGCGAGAGTTGCTGGTCGATCTCGGGCGTTTCGATTTCGGCGAGCAGCTCGCCCTTTTGCACGCGCGCGCCGATGTCCTTGTACCAGCGCCGCAGGTATCCGCTTGCCCGCGCCGAGATCGGCGATTGCATGTTGCCCTGCAGCGTGGCGGGCAATGAAAGCGTGCGGACCTGACCGCCGGCAATGGGTGCGGTGACATTGACGTACACCTTGGCGCGCTCGGTCGTGCCTTGCTCCAGCGCACGCTCGCTGGAGATGCGGGAGATGACGGTGCGCGCCGCACCCGCGCCGAGCAGCACGAGCACGATCAGGATCAGCAGCCGCGCGCGACGCGCCACCTGGGTTCGGGAATGCAGCGCGGTGCTGTCGTCGTCGTCCAGCGAATGAATGACGAGCTCGTCGTGACGTTGCTCGGACATGAATGGCGCCTGTTCTAGATCTCTTGGGGGTGCGGTGGTGCTGCGAGCGTGCCGGCGCCCTGGTGCCGATCGAGCCAGCGATGCACGCCGGCGTACACCACCGGCACGAACAACAACGTGGACACCGTCGCGAACAGGAGCCCGCCGATGACCGCACGGCCGAGCGGCGCGTTCTGCTCGGCGCCTTCGCCGAGTCCGAGCGCCATCGGGATCATGCCGATGATCATCGCCAGCGCGGTCATCAGCACGGGCCGCAGACGCGTTGCGCCGGCCTCGAGCGCGGCGGAGAGCGGCGGCACGCCCTGCTCGCCGCGCTGGCGCGCGAAAGCGACCACGAGGATCGAATTGGCGGTCGCAATGCCCATGGTCATGATCGCGCCGGTCAGGGCGGGAACGCTCAACGTGGTGCCGGTGATGAACAGCATCCAGGCGATGCCGGCGAGGGCGGCGGGCAGCGCCGCAACGATGATCGCGGCATCGATCCACGACTGGAAGTTCACCACGATCAACAGGTAGACCAGCACGATGGCCATGGCAAGACCGACGCCGAGGCCCAGGAACGACGATTGCATCGTCTGTACCTGCCCCCGCATCACGACCTGACTGCCGCGCGGCAGACGGGGGCGGATCTCGTCCACCACCTTTTCGACCTCGCTCGCGACTGCGGCCAGATCGCGTCCCTGCACGCTGATGTAGGCGTCCACCGCCGAAGCGATGTTGTAGCGCGACACGACCGCGAGCTGCCGTCCTGGCCGTACCTCGACCAGGTTACCGAGCAATTGCGTGTTGGCGCTCGCGTTCGCGCCGCTCGCCGCGACCGGCATGTTGAGCAGCGCGTCCAGCGAATCGACCTCGTATTGCGGTGTCTGCACGGCCACGTTGTAGACGACGCCGTTCTGCGGGTTGAGCCAGAACGCCGGCGCGGTTTGCGAGCTGCCGGACAGCGACACCAGCACGTTCTGGCCGACGTTGAATGCCGTCATGCCGAACTGCTGCAGGCGCGACCGGTCCATCTGCAGATCGAGGAGCGGGGCATCCATGCGCTGATGCACGTGCGCATCGACGGCACCGGGAATCGTGCGTACCTTCTTCACGAGCTCCGCCGCGAGGGCGGCATTGCCGGCGAGATTGGCGCCGCTGAACTGCACGTCGATGGCCGCCGGCAGGCCGAAGTTGAGGATCTGCGTGACGATGTCGGCCGGCTGGAAGAAGAACTCGATGCCGGGAAAACGCCTGGGCAGCTCGGCACGCAAGGTCGACACGAATCCCGATGTCGGGCGATGGCCGGCGCGCAGCGACAGCAGGATCTCGCCATCCAGCGTGCCGATCGTGCCCGCGTTGCTGTAGGAGAGATTGATGCCGCTGTTGGGCACGCCCAGGTTGTCGAGAATCGTTTCGAGCTGATCGGGCGGCACGATCTCGCGGATGGCCGCTTCGACCGCATCGGCGATGCGTGCGGTTTCCTCGATGCGCGTTCCTGTGGGCGCGCGCATGTGCAGCCGGATCTGGCCGGCATCGACATCGGGGAAGAAGTCGCGGCCGAGCACCGGGTAGAGCAGGCACGAGAGCACGCAAAACGCGAGAAACACCGAGGCGAAGCTGCGGCGATGCGTGAGCACGACCGACAGCACGAGGGTGTAATTGCGGCGCACGTGCTCGAAACGACGATCGAAGCTGCGATAGAGGCGCTGCAACAGCCCGCTGCGCTGGTCCGGCGCGTGCGCCTTGCGCATGAGCAGCATCACGAGCGTGGGGACGAGGGTTCGCGACAGCAGGTACGACGCGATCATCGCGAACACGACCGCCTCGGCCATCGGCACGAACAGGTAGCGCGCCACACCCGAGAGAAAGAACATCGGCACGAACACGATGCAGATGCAAAGGGTCGACACGAAGGCAGGAATGCCGATCTCGCCGGCGCCGACCAGGATCGCTTCCTCGAGCGCTGTCCCGCGATGCAGATGGCGCTCGATGTTCTCGATCGTGACGATCGCCTGGTCGACCAGAATGCCCACCGAGAGGGCGAGACCGCCCAGGGTCATCAGGTTGAGCGTCTCGCCCAGCAGATCGAGGGTGAGGATCGAGGCGAGGATCGACAGCGGAATGGTCAGCGCGATGATGAGGGTCGTGCGCCAGTTGCCGAGGAAGAGCAGCACCATCGCGGCGGTCAATGCGGCGGCGATGAGCGCTTCGCTGATCACGCCCTTGATGGCGGCCTTCACGAACAGCGACTGGTCGAACAGCAGCACCATCTCGACGTCGTCCGGCAGCGTTTTCGCGGCGCGGGGCAGGAGCGCGCGCAGGTTGGCCACGATGTCGAGCGTCGATGCGCCGCCGTTCTTCAGAATGGAAAGCAGGACGCCGCGCGTTCCGTCATGGCGAACGATGTTGGTCTGCGGCGAGAAGCCGTCGCGCACGCTCGCCACATCGCGCACGTAGGTGGTGGCGCCGTTCACGGTGCGCACCGGCAGATCCGCGAGGCCGCTGATCTCGTTGGGCGAGCCGTTCATGCGCACCGTGTATTCGGTATCGCGGATCTTGGCCGTGCCCGAGGGCAGGATGAGGTTCTGGGTGTTGATCGCGTTCACCACATCGGCCGGCGACAGCCCGCGCGCCTGCAATGCCTGGATGTCGAGGTCGACCGAGATCAGCCGGTTCTTTCCGCCATACGGAAAGGGAATCGCGACGCCGGGAATGGTGATGAGCTGCGGGCGCAGGATGTTGATCGCGGTGTCGAACACCGACTGCTCGGCGCGCGTGGCGCTGGAAAGCCCCAGCTGCACCACGGGAATGCTCGAGGCCGAATACTTGATGACGAGAGGCGGCGTGATGCCGGGCGGCAGTTGCCGCACCTGGGTCTGCACCGAGGCCACGACCTGCGCGATGGCGGTCTGGATGTTGGCCGCGGGCTGGAAGAAGATCTTGATGACCGTAACGCCGGCGAGGGATTGCGACTCGATGTGCTCGATGTCGCTCACCGTGGTGGTGAGGCCGCGCTCGGTCTGGCCGGCGATGCGCTGACCCATCTCCTGCGCGGCGAGCCCGTTGTAGTTCCAGATGACGCTCACCACCGGAATGTTGATCTCCGGAAAGATGTCGGTCGCCATGTTGATGAGCGCGAACGGCGTCGCGAGCACGATCAGCATGGCCATCACGATGAACGTGTAGGGCCGCTTTAGCGCGATCTGGACCAGGGACAAGGAGGAAGCCTGCGGGAGGGTGGCCAGCCCGCGAGCATATAGCGAAAACGCGACCTAAGCGAGTCCCGTTCGAGCGTGCCGACGGGCCTTCGATGGCTGCCGGCAGGGCGTCAATGTCCCGGCCGCGTCAGTGACCGAAGAGGCTTCGCGCGGTTTCCGCCGGCGAATCGATGCGGGCGATGTCGCCGTGCGCCGGAATGATCCATCGCGGGGCGTCGCGTTGCATCTCGCCCGCGAGCCAGCGCTTGAGCGCCCGCTTGTCCTTGACCATGAAAATCGGCGCGATATTGTTGAGGCGAAGCCCTGGAGCGCTGCGCGAAACCCCGAACAACACCTTGACGATCAGGTTGGGCGGAAGCGCGGACAGGTTGAACACGATGTCGGTTACATACCAGATGCGGCCGCGGCCGGTGCTCGCGCGCACCAGCACCTCGCCCGTCTTGTAGTAAGGCATGTCGACGAGTTCGAGGTCGCGACCTGCCAGCGCGGCGATGTCCGCCAGCGGCCGAATTCCGGTCAGGCCGGTCTTGCGTTCCACGCGTGCGATCGACTGTGCAGGCGCGAAGACCTGCGCCTTGGGGAAGCGCGCCTTCCACTCCGGAACGCCGAGATAGTGAAAGGCGTTCGAGGCGACGAGCGCACGCACCGGCCCGTAGGCAGAGAGCGCATGGAACGCGCTCGCCGGCGCGCGAAACGGCGGACTGACGACGAAGAGTCCCTGCGCGCCACCGACCGCCAATGCCGTTGCGAAGCCTGGCCCGAACGAATAGCCGCACGTGAGCACGGGCCGGCGTGCATCGAACACCTTCCAGTGCGCAACCGGGGACATGCCGATAACGTACCATGAGGTGTTTTGCACGGGGCAGCATCATGGAAAGCCACTCAAGCCGGCAGCCCCTCGCCTACAAGGACGAGGCGTTCCTCGACAGCGATGCAGGCCGACCGGTGCGGATCCTCGCCGAGTACTTGCAGCCGCTCGAAGTGTTTCGTCGCGAGCGCATTCGCGACACGATCGTGTTCTTCGGCTCGGCGCGCCTGCGCGAGCAGGGTCCGCTCGCGCCGTACTATGCCGCGGCGCGCGAGCTTGCCTACCTCGTCACGAGCTGGGCACGCAGCCTGCCATCACCGACCGAGCGCTACGTGATCTGCACCGGCGGCGGGGGCGGGATCATGGAAGCGGCCAACCGCGGGGCCAAGGAAGCGGGCGGACGCACCATCGGTCTCAACATCGGCCTGCCGCACGAGCAGCATCCCAATCCCTATCTCACGCCCGAGCTCACGTTCGAGTTCCATTACTTCTTCATGCGCAAGCTGTGGTTCGCGCATCTCGCGCGCGCCTTGATCGTGTTTCCCGGGGGCTTCGGCACCCTCGACGAGCTTGCGGAGATCCTCACCCTCACGCAGACACGCAAGATCGAGAGGCGGATTCCCATCCTGCTGTATGGATCCGCGTGGTGGAAGGAAGTGATCAACTTCGAAGCCCTGGTGCGCTACGGCACGATCAGCGCGGTCGACCTCGATCTCTTCCGCTATGTCGACGATCCGCAGAGCGCGCTTGCGCTGCTGCAGGCAGGCATCACACCCGATGCCGAGGCCGAGCTCCCCGCGTTTGCGCATTCGAACACGTGCGATCCGCGCTGCGAACCGGGCAGTGAAAGCGCTGACGCGCACGGACGTGCGTGATGCGCTGGTGCGGCAAGGCTGGAGCATCATCAGCACGGGCGGGAGCAGCGTCGCGTTCTGCTCGCCGAGCACGATCTGAACCCGGCGTAGCGATGTCGAGGTCCGGCACCACCGCCGGGCCTTGATTTTCGTCCCCGTCACGCGCGCCAGGGCAGACTGATGTCGCGCGTGGCGAAATACCGCGCGAGCGCATCGACGTCGCCGCTGCGATCGGCGAGGGCGACGTAGGTGTCCGGACGCAACAGGTACAACGCATCGCGCGCGAGCCCCGCGCGGGCATGCGCGTCGGTGTACGCGAACACGTGCAGCGGCACGCGATGCGCATCGCACCAGCGCGCGAGGTCGCTGCCTGCCGAGCCATAGGCATGAACCTGCCAGCGCAGGTCGAGCGTGCGGAAGTTGTCCTGGCCTGGATCGGCGACCCAGGGCAGGCGATCGCCACCGTGCACCTTGCCGGCGGCGCCCGACGCGAGCGGCGAGCCACGGTAGCGGATGCCGATCTGGGACACGGTGCGAAACACGAAATCACGAAACGCGGCGCTCGCGATGAGCCTGGGAAACACCACCGGCACGATTCGCGTGCGCACTTGCCGCGCGATGGGTCCTTCCGCCGTCACGAAAGTGAAGATGCGATCCGTCGTGTTCACGAGCCGCCGGGCGAAGCCGATGCGCTCCGCTTGATAGCTGTCCAGCAACGCATCGGGCGCGACGCCATCGAGCACCATCGCCAGCTTCCATGCAAGGTTCACGGCGTCGCCGATGCCGGTGTTCATGCCCTGGCCGCCGACCGGACTGTGGATATGGGCCGCATCGCCGGCGACGAACAACCTGCCGTTGCGGAAATGCTCGGTCACGCGATGATGCACGTGATAGGTCGAGAACCAGTTCACGCGGCGCACTTCGAGCCGAAGATGCTCGATCGCGCGATTGCTGACGTCGTCGAAGGTGAGGCGTTCCGCACGGTCGGCGCGCTCGTCGCGCACCGTGCCGATAAGACGCACGCGCCCGGCATCGGCCAGGGGAAACACGGCGAGGAAATCCGATTCGTCGAGATCGATGTGCAGATCGCCATTGGCCACCGGTCCGGCCGCGTCGACATCGGCGACATAGAAGAGATGACGATAGGTGCCTCCGGGAAAGCCTCCGCCGATCGCCTCGCGCACTCTCGAACGCGCCCCGTCGCAGCCCACGACGTACTCGGCTTCGCTGTCGATCTCCTCGCCGGCGGGCCCGCGCAATTGCGCGCGCACGTGGTCCCCATCCTGTGACAAGCCCACGAGCTCCACGCGACGCTCCACATGCACGCCGCGCGCTTCCAGCGCCGCGATCAGCAGCCGCTCGTGCTCGTCCTGAGGATAGATCTGCACGAACGGATACGGCGTCAATCCGCGGCCGAGCTCCATCACCGGCACGCGTGCTGCCGGCGCGCCCTTGACCCACAGCGCCATGGCCGGCACCTTGTGCGCGTGCCCCACCACGGCTTGGGCGAGATCGAGCTGTTCGTATAGCTCGAGCGTGCGCGCCTGCACCGCGAGCGCGCGCGACGTGGTGCCTGGCTCGGCGGCCTTGTCGATGATCCGGACCTTGATCCCGTACGCGGTCAGCCACAGCGCCAGCACCAGTCCGGTGGGGCCCGCGCCGACGATCAGGACCGGGCAGCGCATGCAGTCGACTCGGCAGTGGAAGGGCGCGTCGCTGCCCGCAGCGCGTCGTCGACCAGGCGATCGACTTCCGATCGCTCGCGCGCGGGCTCGAACAGGGGCGCGCGCGCCGCACATTGCATCCGAAGGCGCGCGAGAAAGGCCGAATCGACACTGATGCGCTCCAGCAACCGCGCGAGCTCGCGATCATCGCCGGCGGTGAAGTAGGCTTCGTAATCCTTGCCCAGCATGCCGATATTGCCGGAGATCCGACTCGCGATCACCGGCACTCCGCAGGTGACCGCTTCCACCACCACGTTGGCGCCCCCCTCCATGACGCTCGAGATCAGCAGGGCGCGCGAATGCCGGATCCGCTGGCGCGTTGCGGCATGGGGCAGCGCTCGCAACCACTGGTAACGCGACGACATGGCCTCGAGCTCGCGCGCCGCCTGCGCATACTTCGCCTCGAGAGCATCACCGACCTGGACCAGCCGCAGGCGCGAGCTCGCCGGCAGCCGCTGCAAGGCGCGCATGGGCGTCAACGGATCCTTCTCCGCCCGCATGTGTCCCACGAAGATGACGTCGAACGTGGTCCGGCGGGGATGGCCTGGCGCAAGCGCCGGCGCCGACTGGAAGATGACGCGCGCTTTCGCGCGATGACGTGCGTCGAGCGCATCCAACGCTGCGGTTTGCAGGACCACGAGGTGCGTCGCGAGGTCCAGCGATCGCTGCGCTTCGCGCGAGCCATCGGCAAGATCACGATAGAGGTCCGTGCCGGTCAGCACCACGATGCGCGGACGGTCCTCGTGCTCGGCGGCGAACTGCGCGATCGCATCGGCCGAGCGCCGCGCGTGCAGCGCGATCAGGCATTGCGCGCTGGCAGTGTCGGCCGCGAGCGCGCGCGCGATCGCGACCGGGAAGCGCGGGCGCAAAAAACGCGCCCAGCGCTGGGCGGTGCGCCAGTTGCCATTGTTGGCCTCGCGCAACGCCGGGCTGATAATGACGATTCGATCAGGAGATCCGGCCATCGATACGCACACGGCAGGGGAGGAAATCCGGCGCGCGCGCGGCGCCGCGCTGGACCGCGCCGTGATCGACGCGCACGAGCGCACGTGGGTGGTGCTTGCCGATCTCGATCCTGCGCAATGGAACGTGCCGTGCCACCCCGGCGTCAACCCGCCGCGCTGGGAGTTCGGGCATGTCGCCTGGTTCGCGGAGTACTGGGTGCTGCGCGAAGGCCACTGGACGGAGGACGATGCGCCGGTCACGCGCCGGCCGTCGATGCTGCCAGGCGCGGATGACTGGTTCGATTCGAGTCGCGTCGCGCACGAGACCCGCTGGACGCTCGAGCTTCCGCCGCTCGACGAGCTGCGCGATTACGCGCGTGCCGTGCTCCAGGGCGTGCGCGAGCGCATCGCGAGCGATCGCGACGGCGATGTCTACCCGATCCGGCTCGCGCTGTTCCACGAGGACATGCACGCCGAGGCACTGACCTACATGCGCCAGACCCTCGACTACCGCAAGCCGCCGGCGCTGGCGATGACCCTTCCGGCAATGCCCCACGCCAACGAGGATGTCACCCTTCCAGCCGGAACATTCGTTTGCGGATCGCCCGAGGATGAGGCGTTCGTTTTCGACAACGAAAAGTGGGCGCACGGGGTGAAGCTTCCCGTCACGCGCATCGCACGGCGGTGCGTGAGCAATGCCGAGTTTGCCGCCTTCGTGGCCGCCGACGGCTATCGGGACATGCGCTGGTGGAGCCCCGAGGGCCGGCAGTGGCTCGCAGGCACGCACGCGATGCACCCGGCGCGCTGGCGGCATGAAGAGGCTGCATGGCAGCAACGATGGTTCGGCCAATGGCAGGACCTGCCGCTCGATGCGCCGGCGTGTCACGTCAGCGCCTTCGAAGCGGAAGCGTACTGTCGCTGGGCGGGTCGCCGCCTGCCCAGTGAAGCGGAATGGGAACGCGCTGCGGTGTGCAACGCCATCGACTGGGGCGACGCAGTGTGGGAGTGGACCGCCGACGCGTTCGCGCCCTATCCGGGCTTCACGGTCGATCGTTATCGCGACTATTCGCGACCGTGGTTCCATACCCATCGCAGCGTGCGCGGAGGGTCGTTCGCCACGCCAGCGCGCATGCATCATCCGCGATATCGCAACTTCTACCTTCCGCATCGCAACGATATTTTCATCGGATTTCGCACCTGCGCGCTGGGCTAGAAGATCACTCGGCCAGCAGCATGCCGCTGCCGCCCAGCTCCTTCGGCAAGTCTTTCTGCTTCGGCAGGCCGTCCTTGATCGGCAGCACCGTTTCCTGGTAATGGACGTGCACGCCCGGCCTGAAGGCGAGGTCGGGAATGGTCGCGGCGTAGACGTCCACCAGGTTCCATTGCGGATGCTCGGTGAAAAGGTGGCCGCCACAGGACTTGCACCATTTGCGCAGGCTGCGGTCGGTCTTGTGATAGGTGCCGAGCTTGTCCGCGCCGCGCGTGATCTTCATCGCGTCCGGCGCCCACAGCGTGAAGGCGTTCACGGGTCCGGCGGACCAGTGCCGGCAGGACTCGCAATGGCAATACCCCATGGCGGCGGGCGTGCCCGTCATCGTGAACTGGACGTCGCCGCAAAAGCAGCTTCCGTCGTACGTATTCGCATCGGCCATCGCATCCTCCGTTCGAATGTGAAACTTCAGCCGCTCCTCACTGCGGCGGCTCCAACGTCTGTTCGCAGCAGCGTTCGCATCGTGACCGCATCGAGCTCCGCCCGGAGCACCGATACAATGGGAACGTGTCGGTCGCTTCCCAAACGGTGCAACCACGTCGCTCGGTACCTTGCCGTGGTGCGCGAACGCAACCTAGCACCAGCCATGCGCCTGCGCAACCTGGCGTGCTGCGAGCCGCGGTAGCGCGATGATCCTTTATGTCCTGGAGTTGCTCGGGGTCGCCGTGTTCGCGGTGAGCGGCGCGCTGGCGGCGGGTCGCAAGAGCCTGGACTTGCTGGGCGTGGTGGTCGTCGCGGTCGTGACGGCGATCGGCGGCGGCACGCTGCGCGACGTGCTGCTCGATCGCCATCCGATCTTCTGGATCGAGGATCCGATGTACATGGTGGTGGCGACAGGCGCCGGCATCATCACGATGATCTACGCCCGGCTCGGACCGGTGCCGCGTACCGCGCTGCTGGTCGCCGATGCGCTGGGACTCGCGCTTTTCACCATCACGGGCGCACAAATCGCCGAGGCCGCGCATCATCCTGCGTTGATCGTCGTCGTCATGGCGAGGATCACGGGCGTCGCCGGTGGCGTGATACGCGACGTGCTCACCGCCGAGGTCCCGCTCGTGCTGCGGCGTGACATCTATGCCACGGCCGCGATCCTCGGTGCCGCGGCGTATCTTTCGGTGCAGCACGAAGGAATCGACCGGACGAGCGCCGGCTTCATCGGCATGGCCACGGTGGTCGTGCTGCGCCTCATCGGCATCTTCTACACGGTACGGGTGCCGGTATTCCGTTTGCCCGAGGATTCGCCCTAGGCCGCGCATGAACATTCCTTCCGATCTAGAAACGCCGGTGCTGCTGCTCGACGAAGCGCGCATGCAGCGCAATATCGCCCGCATGCAGGCGCGCATGGACGCGCTCGGCGTGCGCTTTCGTCCGCACGTCAAGACCAGCAAGTGCGCCGAGGTCGTGCGCCGTCAGCTCGCCGCCGGTGGGCGCGGCATCACGGTCTCGACGCTGCGCGAAGCCGATCGCTTTTTCGACGAAGGCATGGAAGATATTTTCTATGCCGTGGCGATCGCTCCCGCGAAACTGGACCACGCCATGCGACTCGCGAAGAGCGGCGCGCAACTTGCGGTGCTGGTCGAGTCGGCTGTCGCGGCGGAGCAACTGTCGCTGCACGGCATCCGCAACGCACACCGGCACGACGTGCTGATCGAGATCGACACCGACGGCCATCGCTCGGGGCTACGTTCCGAGGATCCGATGCTGATCGAAACAGCGAACGCGCTCGTCACGACCAACGGCCACGGCGCGCGACTCGCCGGCGTGATGACCCACGCCGGAAGCTCGTATGGCTTGAGCACGCCCGAGGCGCTGCGCGCGATGGCCGAGCAGGAGCGCGCGGGATGCGTCGCCGCGGCACAGGCGCTGCGCGCGCATGGCCACGCGTGCGAGATCGTCAGCGTGGGCTCGACGCCCACCGCATTGAGCGCAGCCTCGCTGGCAGGCGTGACCGAAGTGCGTGCCGGCGTCTATGTATTCTTCGACCTGGTGATGGCAGGGGTCGGTATCTGCACCCTGGACGACATCGCACTGTCGGTGCTGTGCAGCGTGATCGGCCATCGCGCGGACGTCGGTTGGATCATCACCGATGCCGGCTGGATGGCGATGAGTCGCGATCGCGGCACGCAAAAGCAGGCGCGTGATTTCGGCTACGGTGCGGTGTGCGACGTCGACGGCAATCTGATCGAGGCGTTGTCGTTCGACGAGGCCAACCAGGAGCATGGCGTGCTGCACTGGAGGGGTGACAAGTCCGTCGATCTCGCCCGCCGCTTTCCGGTCGGCTCGCGATTGCGTATTCTGCCCAATCACGCCTGCGCGACGGCCGCGCAGCACGAGAGCTACACCGTCCTCCCGGCGGACGGCACCGCGCCCATGCAGTGGCCGCGCTTCAGCGGTTGGTGAACGCAGGCGTGATTGCGGAGTGGCTCGCAGCCTTGCCAGCCCGCGTGCACCGGCGCGCAAAAAGAAAACCCCGCAAGCGGGAGGAGGTCGCTTGCGGGGCGAGCGGACAATGCCGCACTTACCACAGGGAGAGTTGAGACGATGTTAGCGTGGCGCGCCTTCGTGCATTCGGGTGAACAAGGGTGATTTTCCGCGCCAATTCCGGCTAGGCGGCGCGAAGCTCGCCGTCGCGGTCGAGGATCGAATCGCACGCCGGCCAGCGGCGATCGGGCGACAGACCCGAAATGCGCCACAAGGCGTTGAAATCGAGCACGGCCAGAGACTTGCCTTGCACCTGGAGCAGGCCCTCCGCCTGGAACCTCGAGAAGATGCGGCTCACCGTCTCGAGCTTGAGGCCGAGATAGCTGCCGATGTCCTGCCGCGTCATGCGCAGGATGAACTCCGAGCGCGAGTAGCCGAGTCGCGCATAACGCTCCGAGATGTCGAGCAGGAAGGTCGCGACACGCTGCTCGGCGTGCATGGTGCCGAGCAACAGCATGAGCTCCTGGCTGCGCAGCAGCTCGCGGGCGAGGGTGCGCATCATGAGGCGCTGCGCCTGGGGCGATTCAGCCGACCAGCGCTCGCATTGCGCGAACGGCACGACGAAGACCTCGCAGTCGTCGAGCGCGACGACCGAGCTCTGGTGAGTGCCGCTGTCGATGCCGTCGAAGCCGAGCACGTCACCGGCAAAATGAAAGCCGGTCACCTGCACGAGGCCATCGCCGGAGACCGTGAAGCTCTTCATCACGCCGACACGCACCACGTAAAGCAGCCGGAACGCCCCGCCTGCCGCGTAGAGCGTCTCGCCGCGGCGCACCTTCTGCCGCAAACGCTTCGGAGGCGCGAGCGAGGTGATGCTGGCACTGACGGGACGCACGGGCGGCCCCGGGGTGCGCAGCGGGGCGGAATGGTAGGAGCGCAGGGCGGCAGCGGTCATTTATTCATTCTCCGTTAGTGATGTGAGGCGCGCTCAGTTGCGCCACGATGTCCTTCACCTTCTCGAAATCACGAGCCTTGTTCAGAAACCCGCTCGCGCCCGCCTTCATGCACAACCGGCGGTAGGCCGTGTTGGCATGGTTGGTGAGCACGATGAAAGCGATCTCGGGGGCAACCGGATGCACGGCCTCGAGCACGTCCAGAGCGGTGCTCCCGGCGAGCTGGTAATCGAGCACCACCAGGTTGGGACGGCAGCGCAGGATCGCGGCGATCGCCGTCAATGCATCCTCGGCGCTGCCGGCGATGGTCACACCGTCGAGATCCTCGAGCAGATCGACGAGCGCATCGCGCACGTCGGCCGAGTCTTCGACGATGAATACGGTGGTGGTTGCGTCCCGGGCCATGGACGCAACTATCCTCTGGAGCGCGGGCGGCGACGATCAGCGCACGCCCACGCGAACACTAATCCGGCGCTGAATCGAGCCCTGGGAAAACGACCGCGGCAGCCCTAGGAATCGGCTTGGCCCATTAGGAAAATTCCTAACCGAAGTCCATCGGTGCTGCCGCGGTCGAGGGGAACACCGTTCACATCACGGCGGGCAATACTGCGGATAGATCATGCAGTACGGGTTGGGAGGTGGCGGAGGCGGCGGGTCGGACGGCGGTGGCATCACCGGCGTGTCGGTTGCGATCGCCGGCGGGCTCACCGCGCACATGATCACCGAGTTCGGGCCGTAGCCCTCGGCCACTCCACCGCGCGCGACCATCTGATCGCGAATGGCGGGATCGGTCGTGTAGCGATGATTGCCGTCGGCGCGAGCGTTGAACACGCGATAGACGGGCATCGTGCCCGCGGGACAGGCCCCGGCATTGGCTCCGGTGGTGACGGGTAATGCCACGTAGAACGCGGCGTCGGTTTCCTTGGTCATGAACGGGAACTTGGCGAGGGTGTCGGCGCATTCCTGCGGCGAAGCCGAGAAGAAATGCGAGCTCGCCGGCGGCGGTATCAGGATGCGGCAGACCGGACTCACGCCTGGGACCGGGGCCGGGAACACGCCGAACGACTGGCCCGTGCGCGTCCAGCCGGCAATGCGGCCGCTGTCGAGCGCGTCGATGTCGGCGGCGAGCGAGCTCATGAAATAGTGATCGAGCCCCAGGTTGTAGAACTCCATGTTGATCACCGGCACCGACGTGAGCGGGGCGCTCGCGTTGGAAAAGTTCTTGGGGGTCGCAGGTGTGAGCGCGCCCGTGCGCGTGATCGCCGTCGCGCCATCGCTCGGCAGCGGCGGGATCGCGAGGTGATCGATGCCGCTCGCGTAATCGAGCGTGCCTCCCGCCGTTGGAATGAAGCGCGCCGGAATCGTGTAATCGGGCGTGACGAGGCCGAGCGCGGCGAATCCGGGCGTGGCGATCAGAACGCTTTTACCGGCCGTCGCGCTGCTCGGCAAATCGTGCGGGAACATGAGCGTCTTGGCTTGTCCCGCGGCGTTGGTGCTGACCAGCAACTGCCCGCCCCAGAAATTCTCGCCATTGGTGCCGGTGACCTCGCGCATCACGACGTACTGCACCTCGCCGTCGGAATTCGAGTACACCTGATCGATGCGAAAGAGATGAAACGATGCCTGCGCAGGCAACGGCGCGCACGCCAACGCAAGCGCGAGCACAGCCAAGGCACGGACGATCATGGTTGCTCCGCCATCCGGAAGGACCTGCCTAGCAAACGGCGGCGCAGGCGGCGTTATTCCCGCGCGTGGGCGGAGGCCATGTCGTAAGCGAGGCGCCACGCGCCTTCTCGGCTGCGCAGCCACACGTGCACGTACCAGCCGCGGCGCGGTGCACGCGACGTGCCGTACGCGAGCGCCAGGTCTGCCGTTCGGGCGACCTCGATGAGCGCAGGCGCATCGAGCGCAACGCGCCCGGCCTCCGCGACCATTCGAGCCAGGGCGTCGCGGCCGGTCATCGGCATGACCCCTGGGCGGTACCGCCGCACGTCGGGTGCGAGCGGCGCTGCGAGTGATGCTCGTGCACGCGCGTTGCCAGCGATGCGTGCTTCGAGCTCTGCGATCGCGTGTCGGGCCTCGCGAAGGTCGGCCTTGCCTGCGTAGCTCGGCCGTGGTGCCGCGCCGAGGGCGATGAAATCGACCGGGCCCGGCGTTCTGATCCCGGCGCTCACCACGATGCGCCACGGACCGCTGCCCTGGCGTTGCCACAGTCGCAGGAAGACGCCATGCACGGGAGCACCCGCCGCGTGGTCGTCCCGATAGGCGCCGCTCGCATAGCCGAGATCATGTCCGCGCGCAACGCCGATCTGCGCCGGTTGCGATTGGTGACGCGTCGACTCGACCGGCGCATTGGCGAGCTCGCGGAGGCCGATGATGCGCTCGTCGAGCAGGACCGCACCGCGTGCCGCGTGGGAGAACACGGCCGCGCGCCGGCCGTCGCGGGATGCGGTCGTCGCGAACGCAAGCTCCGCATCGGCGAGCGAGCCGAGCGCGATCTCTTCGGCATCGGGCTCATGGGCGTGCGCCGCCTCGTGCGCGGAGGCGTGGGCGGACGCGAGCCACCCCAGCGCGAGCGCCATGAACTCGCGGCGCGTCATGCGAGGGGAGCTCTTCCGGGGAAAGCCGTCAGCTTGCGTTCTGCTGACTCGCCGCGCGCTGATATGCCGGCCGCGCGGTAAGCCGGCTTGCATACTCGACCAGCGCCGGTTCGAGCCGCTCGGAGATCCCGAGGAACGCGGCGAGGCCAAGCGCATAGCCGCACGAGATGTCGGCGGCGGTGAAGGTGTCCCCCGCGATGTACGTTCCGCGCTTCAAGGGCTCGATCAGCGCGCGCGACTTGCGCACGAATGAATCGATCGCGAATCGCGCGCCCCAGTTCTGCTTCTGGTCCTCGGGTGCGAAGAATTTGCTGCCGATCACCACGTTGAGCGGTCCGCTCAGCGAGGCTTCGCCGAAATGCAGAAAGGAGATGTACCTGGCATAGCGCGGATCGCCGCTGCCGGGCGTCAGCGGTGTCGGACCGTATTTCGCTCCGAGGTACTCCAGGATTGCGCACGACTCCATGACGCACGTGTCGCCATCCCGAATGGCAGGAAAGGATCCCGTGGGGCTCGCCTCCAGGAATTCCCGATCCTCGAGCCGCTTCGCGAAATCGACCCGGTGGATCTCGTAAGGCAGCCCCATCTCCTCGAGCATCCACAAGGCGCGCAAGGCGCGGGTCGGTGGTGCGCCGTAAACCTTGATCATCCGCCGCTCCGCATCGTTGAAACGCCGCAGTTTCCGCTGCGCGGCGCGACGTCGTCAAGCGGAGGGAGGGGCGCGCTGTTCAGATCTGAGCGGTGATCACATGGGCCTGGATCTTGCCATCGACGCTGCCGTTGCCGAAGCGTTGCGCCATGGCGCGTGTTGCAATGTCCGTGGCGCGTTCGAGCGCGGAGGCATCGCGCGCTTCGATCTCGTTGGACAGCGGCGTGCCCCGGCAATAGGCGATCGCCGGCTCGCGCGGCGAGGGGGAGCGGCTACGCTCGGACAGGGTCTCGATGATGATGCGATCGAGGCCCGCTTGCGCGAGATCGCGCTCGATCCGGCTACGGTCGTGATAACCGTGCGGCGTGCGCGCGAGGAAGCGTGGCGGATCGGCGGGGAACAGGGCCGCGAGTGCAGACGTGACGCAGTCCGCGAATTCGTTGTCCTCGATACGGTCCCACACGTTGAACAGGAACAGCCCCGAGGGGCGCAGCACGCGCGCTGCCTCGCGGAAGGCCTGCGGCTTGTCGGGAAAGAACATCGCCCCGAACTGGCATACCACCACGTCGAAGCTTTCGTCGTCGAAGGGCAGCTGCATCGCGTCTGCCTGCCGCCACTGCACGCGGCGTTGCGTTCCGCGCGCGGCGGCCTCGCTCAGCATCGCCTCGTTGAGATCGGTCGCGGTCACCGAGGTCGCCGCCGGCAGGACGCGATCCATGGCGCGCGTGACCACGCCGGTGCCGGCGGCGATCTCGAGCACGTGCGCCGGCTTGGCATCCGCCACCCGCCGGGCGAGGTCCTGCGCATAGGGCGCAAAAATGAGCGGCACCAGGTACTCTTCGTAGAGCTTCGGAATCGAGCCCGCGAACACCTTGTCGACCGACATCGTGCTCACGGGCGCAGCTCCGGCGGGTGAGCCGGTGCGGTCTGAGGCATCGCCGAGAGCGGCGCTCGCTCGTCTTCACCCGGCCGCGGCACGCGGGCGTAGTGACTCAACATGAGCCACGACGGAAAGGCGCTCGTGAGGCGTCGGGGCCCGAACAGCTGCACGCCTTTCGAGCGCACCGCCTCCTCGAACGAAAGATCACCCAGCCACACGCCGGCGAGCGTGGCAAGGTCCGCGTGCACCTCGACGTCGATGTCGAACCCCGGATCCTCGATGCACAGCTCGACGCTGTTCCTCTCCAGCACCAGCCAGAACACGTGCGGCCCGCGGTACGTGCGCGGCACGCCGCTGAACCGGAAGCAGGCGACGACCCGTTGTTCGGGCAAAAGATCGCGCACGATGCGCCGGCGCACGTTCCACATCAGGAATCCGGCGTCCAGGTTGTGCCGCTGCACCCGTACCGTCCAGCGCTGGCCCCAGTTGCCGAGGGCCTCGAGCACCGGCTTGAATTCCTGGCCGGCGGCGGTGAGCTTGTAGGCGTGCCCGCGCCTGCCGGGAATGGCTTCCTTGCTGATCACGCCGGCGTCCTCGAGCTCGCGCAGGCGGCGTGCGAGAAGGGCGCGCGACATGAGCGGAACGCCGCGGTGGATCTGGTTGAAATGCTCGGACCCGGCGAAAAGCTCGCGCAGGATCATGGGCGTCCAGCGCTCGGCAAAGACTTCGCAGGCCACCGCCACGGGGCAGAACTGACCGAATCCTGTTTTCATGATCGGCACCTTAAGCGCGCTGCGAGAGGGCAGCAAGTTCAGATTCTGAACCAGCTTATACTGGGCCCGCTGCCAGGATTTCAATGGAGGTCGCATGCGCGCGCGTTGCTGGAGGGTGCTGCTCGCGATCGTCGTCACGCTGCTGCTGTGCGCGTCGTCGGCGTTGGCGCAGGACTACCCGGCACACCCGGTGCGCGTGGTGGTGCCGTTCGCGGCGGGGGGCGCTGTCGATGTCGTGGCGCGCATCGTCGGCCAGGCGTTGTCGGAGCGGCTGAAGCAGCCCGTGGTGATCGAGAACAAGCCCGGCGCGAGCTCGAACATCGGCATGGAGGCGGTCGCCAAGGCGGCGCCCGACGGTTACACCCTGCTGATGGCCTCCAACGGCATCGCCACCAACAATGCGCTCTTCCCGACCCTGTCGTTCAACGGACGCAACGACTTCACGCCCGTGGCTCGCATCGGTTACGCACCCCTCGTGTTCGTCGTGCCCGCGAGTTCACCGTATCGGACGCTCTCCGCGCTGATCGCCGATGCCCGCGCGCATCCCGGGAAGCTCACCTACGGCAGTGCGGGCAATGGCACGTCGGGCCATCTCACCGGCGAGCTGTTCAAGACCGCGGCGGGCATCGACGTGCTGCACGTGCCCTACAAGGGCGGTGCGCCCGCCATCACCGATCTGCTCGGCGAGCGACTGTCGTTCATGCCGATCAATCCCATCGAGGTGCTCGCGCACATCAAGGCACAGAAGCTGCGCGCGCTGGCGGTGGCGAGCGATCGGCGTCTTGCCTACTTGCCCGATGTTCCCACCACGAGCGAGGCGGGCTTGCGCGGATTCGAGGCAACGGTGTGGTGGGGCCTCGTCGCGCCGGCAAAGACGCCCGCCGCCCTCGTCACGCGGCTCAACGACGAGGTGAACACGTCGTTGCGCGATCCCGCCGTCGCGAAGCGCCTCGAGGATGCAGGGGTGGTGATCACGCCGCAATTGCCCGAGCAGTTCGGGCAGTTCATCGCCGCGCAGACCGAGTTGTGGTCGCGCGTGGTGCACACGGGGAACATCCGGCCGGACTGAACAGCATGCGAACGCTGTCGCAGCAACTCGCGATGTATGCGGCGTATCACCGTCACCGCGCGAATGTCGCGACCCACCTCGTCGGCATTCCGTTGATCGTGATCGCCGTGACCGTGCTGCTGTCGCGACCCGGATGGAGCTTGTCCGTGATCGTCGTCTCCCCTGCGCTGATTGCCGTCGTGGCGGTACTCGCGTATTACTTTCTGCTCGACGTCGGTCTTGCCCTCGTCATGGCGTTCTTGCTCGCGTTGTCGTTGTGGTTCGGCGCGTGGTGTGCGGCGCAGTCGACCCTCACGTGGCTGTCGATCGGCGTCGGCGCGTTCGTCATCGGGTGGGCATTGCAGCTGGTCGGCCATGCATTCGAAGGGCGCAAGCCCGCGTTCCTCGACGACATCATGGGATTGCTCATCGGACCGCTGTTCGTGGTCGTGGAAATGTTGTCCTTCGCAGGCGTACGCAAGAATCCAGGAAAGGTGCAGGAATGATGTCATCACGTCAGCGCGCAGCCGACTTTTGCGCGCAATTCGGTTTGCGTTTTCCCATTCTTCTCGCGCCGATGGCCGGTGCGTGCCCGACCTCGCTGTCGATTGCGGTGGCGAATGCAGGCGGAATGGGTGCATGCGGGGCGCTCATCATGGCGCCGGCGGACATAGGCCAGTGGGTCGAGGACTTCCGTGCGGCGAGCAGCGGCCCGTTTCAGGTGAACCTGTGGATTCCGGACCCGCCGCCCAAGCGCGATGCGGAGCACGAAGCGCGCCTGCGTGCCTTTCTGGCGCAATTCGGGCCGGCGGTGCCCGCGTCCGCCGGTGACGCGCCGCTTCTCGACTTCAGCGCGCAGTGCGACACGCTGATCGATCTCGCGCCGCCGGTCATGTCGTCGATCATGGGTCTTTATCCCCCGGAGATCGTGGCGCGCTTTCGGGCCAAGGGCATACGCTGGTTCGCGACCGTGACCACGGTCGGCGAGGCGCGCGCGGCACAGGAAGCCGGTGCCGATGTGATCGTCGCGCAGGGCATGGAGGCCGGCGGCCATCGCGGCGCCTTCGATGCCACGCGCGCCGAGCGCGAGCTCGTCGGTCTTTTTGCGCTGCTGCCTGCCGTGGTCGATGCGGTGAGCGTGCCGGTGGTTGCCACGGGTGGCATCGCCGACGCGCGCGGCATTGCCGCGGCATTGACGCTGGGCGCAAGCGCGGTGCAGATCGGCACCGGCCTTTTGCGCACCCCGGAGGCGCAGCTGCATGCGGCGTGGGCCGATGCGCTTGGCCGCACGCTGCCCGAGGACACCATGTTGACGCGCGCATTCAGCGGCCGCCCGGGACGCAGCGTGGCGAACCGCTATGCGCGCGCCGCGGCAGCACCGGACGCCCCCGCGCCCGCACCGTACCCGGTCCAGCGCGGCCTCACGGCGACCATGCGCACCGACGCCCAGAAGGCGAGCGACATCGATCGCATGCAGGCGTGGGCGGGGCAAGCGGCGGCACTGGCGCGCAATGCGCCTGCGGGCGAGGTCGTGCGCGCGCTATGGACCGAAGCGCAGGCGCTGCTGCCATGAGGCTCGCGCGGCGACGCTTCATCCGTGCCAGCGCTGCCGCGGCCTTGCTGAGTGCGCTTGCGCCTCTGCGCAGCCTCGCGCAGCCCGCGCCCACCGCGCGCCTCGTGCTGCTCGGGACCAAGGGTGGCCCGAGCCTGCGCGATGTCCTGCGCGTTCCGTCGTCGAACGCGCTCATCATCGGCGAGCGCACCTACATCATCGATGCAGGGTACGGCGTGAGCTTGCGTCTCACCGAAAAGAAGATCGCGCTGCCGTCGATTCGCGCGATCTACGTCACGCACCATCATTCCGACCACAATCTCGAGCTGGGCTCGCTGCTCTACAACATGTGGGCGAACTCCGCGACGCGGCCGATCGAGGTGTATGGGCCGGACGGTGTCGACCCGCTGGTGCGCGGGTATCTCGAGGCGAACCGGTTCGACATCGAGACGCGCATCGCCGACGAAGGGCGGCCGGACCTGCGCAAGATGGTCGATGTGCACACGTATCACGAAGGCAGGGTGATGGAAAACGACGACGTGCGCGTCTCGGCCTTGCGCAACCAGCATCCGCCCATCGTCGAAAGCTATGCGCTCAAGTTCGAGATCAAGGGCGGCAAGACGATCGTATTCTCGGGCGACACCGCGTACTTCCCCCCGCTCGCGGCATTCGCGCGCGACTGCGATTACCTCGTGCACGAGGTCATGTACGGCCCGGGACTCGATCGCCTGGTGCAGCGCAATCCGGCGGCGAAGACCCTCATGGACCACCTGCGCGCGGCGCACACCCTCACGGAGGACGTGGGCAGGATCGCGAGCGCCGCGCGCGCGAAGAATCTCGTGCTGACCCATCTCGTGCCCGCGGACGATCCGGCGATCACCGAGGACGACTGGACGCGCGGCGTGCGTGCGAGCTACAGCGGCAGGATCATTGTCGCCAAGGATCTGCTCGAGGTGCCGCTCACGTAACCGCCGCGTTGCACCAGCGCGCGCCGATCAAGCGGGAGGCGACAGGTACACGGCGACACCGCCCGCACCGTTGCCGAACAGATCGCAGTTCACGCAGCCTGCCGGGTTGGTCGATGACGAGAACGGCATGAACACGCGGTGTGTCAGCGGGTCGACGGCAACGGAGTGCGCGTTGTTGCCGGCCGTGATGCTCCCGATCACCGTGCGAGTCCCGGCATCCACGAGCGTCAACACCGGCGTGCACGGCGTGGCTGCGCTGCACGATGCGACGGCCAGACCATTCGGCGTCCAGCGATTCGCCGCGACGTAGTACCGGTTGGTAGAGGAGTCGTACCAGATCTGGTCGCCGCCGCCCGCCGCGATGTTCGCCAGCACCGCGCCGGTCGTGCGATTGAGGATCAGCATGTTGAGAGGGGTGCCGGGCGTGCCGGGGCGACATTCGGAAGCGATGTCGCTGCCGGGTCCCAGCGCAAGGCCGGTGGGATCGCAATTGCCCAACGCGTACGCCTTGCTCACCGCCGGCTTGCCGGCGACGACACTCGCTGCAGGAATGGCATCGAGCTCGCCGTGCGCGTTCGCCGTGGTCCCGTCATTGTTCACGAAGAACGATTTCGTCGTCGGATCGTACGCGCAGGCCTCGAGGCCGGCCGAGTCCGGAAACTTGAGCTGCGCGATCACGGTCTGGCTCAAAGTCGAGATGAACGTGGCGAACGGCGGATTGTCGCCCGGGCTCGAGATCATGTAGATGTTGTCGTCCGGATCGAAGCAGCCCTCGTCGGCGCGCAACCCGGAGGAGCTGACCGGAATCGTTTTCACGACGGCATTGATGCGGGTGTCGATGACCTTGACGCTGTTCACATCGCCGACGTACGCGAAATTGGAGTTCGGGATCACATTGATGCCGTCGGGGCCCGAGCTGTCGGAGCTCGGTCCGGCTCCGGCGAAGCCGCCGGTGATGACGGCGATGAGCGCACCGGTCTGCGTGTCGTAGACGTCGACCGACTTGTTGTTGCGATCGGTGAAGTAGTACCGGTGCTGCTGCGGATCGACGTCGCCGAGATCGAACGAGAAGTTCGTGCCGGCGCTGATGTTCGGGACGGTCAGCAGGCTCTCGAGCTTGGCCTTGCCGCCGCTCTGGTCATTGACGACGTTGCCGCTGCCGTTTCCACCCCCGCATCCGGCGAGCAGAAAGGAGCAAAGCACCGCGAGCATCACCGCAGTCTTCATGGCGTCCTCCCAACACGGTCGTGCCTTTAGGGTGCGCCAACGAGCTTGCGTTTCGCTTAATGCTATGGGGCCAAAGTGAAGACCAGAAAGTACTGGTTGGGCAGGAAGTCGGGCGTGCGCAGCAGGCGATAGCCCGCGCGCTCCATCTCCGCGCGAACGGTGTCCGCGGGCAGGCGCGACTCGACCGGCGGGCCCATCGGCGCGTCGCGTGTGAAATCGATGATCGCCACCTGCGCGTTCGGACGCAGGTATTTGCGCAACGTGCCGAAGTACTTCGCGCGCTCGCCGATGTGGTGATAGGTGTCCACGATGAGCACGCGATCGACCTTCTCCGGAAGACGCGGGTCGGTGGGCGTTGCGAGCACGGCGCGCACGTTGGCGAGCTTTTCACGCTTGGCGCGCTCGCGCACGTAGTGAACCATGTCGGGTTCGATGTCCACCGCATACACGCGTCCGCTGCCGAGCATGTGCGCAATGCGCACGCTGAAATAGCCGGTGCCCGCGCCGATGTCGGCGACCTTGCTGCCGGGCGACAGCTCGAGCGCCCGGATGACCTCGTGCGGCTTCTGCCACGCATCGCGGGCCGGATCGTCGAAATAGTGCGCCCAGCTTTCCGCGCCCGAAAACGTGTGCTGATGCGTGGATGGCGTTTGCGCGCAGGCGCTCGCGGCGACGAGCAAGCTCGTCGCAAGCAATGCCGCGTAAATAGTCCGTTGGCGTTGCATGATCAGGCAGCCATCGTACACTTTCACGGCGGCCGCTCCGCGCGCCGTGTTCGAAGGAAGGTGTGGCATGAGGTCGCGATTGACGCTGCTGGCGCTGCTGTGCGCCGTATTTCTCACCGATGCGTGCGCCCAGATTCCAGGCCGGGGTGGCATGGGTGGCGGTGACCGGATGCGCGGATCGCAGCGCGCGCCGTCGGAACGCACGGCGCCCACCACCAGCCCCGGCGCCGCAACGCAGGTTCAACTCGACGCGCTCGAGGACGAGCTCAAGCTCACCGCGACGCAGCGTCAGGCATGGAACGCCTATGCCGACCGCGTACAGAAGCTTGCGGACGAGACATCGCGCCTCATTTTCGAGGCGCGCACGGGTCGCACGCCGGCCGGCACGGCCGTGGCGCAACTCGAGGCCATCGCCGGTGTCGAGCATGCCAAGTCGACCGCGGTCGACGAGATCGTGCTGCTCGCGCGCGATTTCTATGCGACGCTTACGCCCGAGCAGCGCAGCCTTGCCGACCGACGCCTCGCGTCCGTCGTGGCTGCCCTCGTCACCGGGATCTATCGGACCACCGCGGCGGCCCGATCCGGCTCGTAGAATCGATTTTTTGGCTTCGGGAGCACGATCATGCATATCGACTGGTTGCGATTCACGCCCGTGGCCTCGCTGGCCGGCGGCGTGTTGATCGGCCTCGCCGCGGCGATGCTCGTGCTGCTGCTCGGGCGCATCGCGGGGATCAGCGGCATCGTCGGCGGGCTGCTGCGACCGCACCGCGGCGACATCGACTGGCGGATCGCATTCATTGCGGGGCTCGTGCTCGCGCCCGCCGCGTACGCCTTCGTTCACACCCTGCCGGAGATCGAGGTCACTGCGTCTTACGGCGTGGTCATCGCAGCCGGCCTGCTCGTCGGCGTCGGCACGCGTTACGGCGCGGGCTGCACGAGCGGCCACGGCGTGTGCGGGCTGTCGCGGCGCTCCGCGCGCTCGCTCGCCGCAACCATGACGTTCATGGGGGTGGGATTCATCGTGGTGTTCGTCACGCGCCACGTCATCGGAGGCCTTGCATGATCGCGCTGGTCGCTTTGCTGGCGGGACTCGTGTTCGGGCTCGGGCTTCTCCTGTCGGGCATGGCGAACCCGGCCAAGGTGCTCGGCTTTCTGGACCTGTTCGGCGCGTGGGACCCCTCGCTCGCGCTGGTGATGGTGGGTGCGATTGCCGTCGGGCTGCTGGCATTCGCGATCGCGGCGCACCGCTCGACCACGCTCATGGGCCTGCCGATGCAATTGCCGCGCACCGCGGGCGTGGATCGGCGCCTCCTGATCGGCAGCGCGTTGTTCGGTGCCGGCTGGGGCCTGGTCGGGTTCTGTCCGGGGCCGGCCCTGGTCGCGCTGGGCGCAGGCGTACCCAAGGCCGTCGTGTTCGTGCTCGCCATGCTGGGCGGCATGCTGGTGTTCGAGCTCGCCGAGCGCGTGAGTGCGTCGACGCGGGACGCGAGCGCCTAGGGGCGGGAGACCGGCGGAGCCGAGGGGACCACCCTATTGCACAAAATGATTTTGGAGCATAGGATTCGTCTGCAAGCGGCTTGCGACTGCCGTGAGCTTGGAACTCCCTGAAGTGGTGTCGCATAGGCGGGGCGCACAGCGCACCCGCCTTTTTTTTGCCCGTCGAACGGGCATCGCTCCGAGCGGCCCGCGACCAGGCGCCTGCGCGTGTTATCGGGCGCTGGGTCGCAGCAAGCAGTGCTCGACCTTTCGCTGCTGCCGGTTCGCAATTTTGCTAACCGGTGCGAAACGAGGCTCCCCAGGTCGAGGGTGGCGGCTAATCGAAGAACGACACCCCGATTCCCAGCGTCGACTGGGGATGGTTGTAGTCGATGAGACTTTCACCATAGCCCCTGAATAGCTGCACGTGACCGTGCAGGCTGCCGGTCAGCGGAAAAGCCCAATCCAGACGTGCCGAGCCATGCGAGCGGGCCCCTGCGCGCAGCGAATGGCGAGCGCGCAGCGTCACCACCTGGCCTTCGTTCCGATACGCTATGATCAGCTCGCCGCGGCCCACGAAATCCTGGATGTCGGGGTTGTCGTCGCGTGCGCCCGACGCCGGATCCAGCCTGAGCCACGGTCGCAGGTGGAAGGTCCAGGCGCCGGTCTCGGCGGCGATGTCACCGATCAGGCGATTCCAGCTGCGCGACAGCACCTCGCCGCGGCCGTTCGATTCGTGCGTCACCGACAATGCAGCGTAGCGCATGCGCAGCCCGGCAAGCGCAGCATCCACCGGATGCAATGCGATCAGCTCGGGCTCGTAGTCGGTCTCCCGAAACGGGGACGAATAGCGAGTGTTCGCCGCTTGCCAGTACGACTGCTGGGTGTAGCCGAACCACAGGTCGGTCGCGCCGCCGAACGCATTTTCCACGAGCTTCGACTTGAAGCTCAGTTGCACCTTGGCTTCCAGTTCCTGCAGCTGCACGTCCTGCAGGCCGACAGCACGTGTAGGCGAGCTCGGACTGTTGTTGATGGCGGTCGTGGCGTGCGCGAGGGCGTACACGGAACGGTACGGCAGCAGTTGGAACGGCCCGCGCCTGAGATGCGGACGCAACTGCCACTGCCGATCGAGCTCGGTGTCCTCGGGCGCGGTCGCTGCACGGGTCGAGGATGGCACCGATGCGTCCGGGCCGGCCGCCACAGGGGCCGCCGCCTCGCGGGCTGCAAGGCCGTCGTAGCAGGCTAGCCGCGTTGCATCATCGGCAATGCGAGCGCAGTCCGCGAGCGAGGCCGTGGCTTGCGCCGCCGGTGCGCAGCCGATGCACCCAGTCAGCAGGCAGGCAAGACCTCGCCGCATGACATGTCACGCATTTCTCGGGATCGCGGTGTACACCCGTGTGATGAACGCCTGCAGGTCTTCCATGTACTTGCGCAGGAATTCCCGTGTGGATTCGATCGTGACGTTGCCGTCCTCGTCGATCATGCCGGGCTTGAACTGGATGTACGCCTCGGGCGCGTTCATCTGGGGCGAATTGCAGAACGACAGCACGCTGCGCAATTGCTGCTGCGCGATCGCGGTGCCGATCGCGCCCGGCGAGGTCCCGATCACGGCCGAAGGCTTGCGCGAGAACGAGTTCTGGCCATACGGACGGCTGGCCCAGTCGATCGCATTCTTGAGCCCGCCCGGGATGGAGCGATTGTACTCGGGCGTCACGAAGAGCACCGCGTCGACCGCCTTCAGGGCATCCTTGAACGCGCGCGCTGCCGGCGGGAAGTCGGCGTCGTAGTCGTAGCTGTAGATCGGGAGGTCGCGGAACGACACTTCGGTCATCTCGAGGCCGTCCGGCGCGAGCTTCACCAGCGCACGCGCGAGCTGGCGGTTGATGGAAGCCTTGGCGAGGCTGCCGACGAGATAACCCACTTTGAAATGGCTCATGTTGCCTCCGGAGTTGGGCCGCCACGGCCCGCAACGGCTCGCCACGCATCAACCGTACCCAGGAAACGTTGCGGCGCGAGCGCGCTTGGCACACCGTGCCGCGGGCCTGCGACCGGGTAATCGCCGCAGGCACACGTGCAAAACTTACCGTCTCATTCGGGCGTGATCTTGGCGTCGCGCACGACCTTGCTCCACTTCTCGTTCTCGCGATCGATGTACGTCGCGAGCTCCTCGCGTGTGCCGGGGGCGGGATCGAGTCCGTGCTTGGCGAGGTCGGCCTTGACCTTGGGGTCGTTCAGCACCTTCACGATCTCGCGGCTCCAGAAGTCGAGAATGTCGGACGGCGTTTTCGCGGGGGCGACGAACGCATACCAGTTCACCGCCTCGAAACCCGGGTAGCCCGATTCGGCGACCGTCGGCACGTTCGGCATGGCGGCGCTGCGCTTCGCGCCCGTGGTTGCAATCGCGCGCACCTTGCCCGACTCGATGAAAGGTTGCACCGTCGACGGCACGCCCGGATACATGTCGATGCGCCCGGCAATGAGGTCCGTCATCGCCGGGCCGCCGCCCTTGTAAGGCACGTGCACGATGTCGATGCCGGCGCGTTGCTTGAAGAGCTCGCCGGCGAGATGGCCCGCGCCGCCGATCCCCGACGAGCCGTACGAGAGCTTGCCCGGACGCTCCTTCGCAAGCGCCACGAATTCGGCGAGATTCTTCGCCGGCAGATTCGGATTGATCACCATGACGTTGGGGAACACGACGCCCATCGTGATCGGGGCGATGTCGCGCTTCGGATCGTAGGGAAGGTTCTTCACCATGTGTGGCGACACGGCCATCGGACCGACCGACGTAAGGTGGATGGTGTAGCCGTCCGGCGCCGCCGTGGCGATGTGCTGGGCCGCGATGTTGCCGCCTGCGCCGGCCTTGTTGTCGACGATCACGGACTGCCCGAGATTCTCCGAAAGCTTTTGCGCAATGATGCGCGCCGCGGTATCGGTGCCGCCGCCGGGCGCGAAGCCCACGGTCAGGGTCACGGGCCGGTTCGGAAACGCCTGCCCCTGTGCCGCGCCGGCGACGAGCAGGGCAACGAGGGCGAAAAAGGCATGCTTGATGCGTGACATTACGTTCCTCCTGATCGCATGCGGTTCGAGCTCCGCATGTCGCCCGGGAGCGTACACCGCGTCCTGCGCGACGTACAGCCGCGGCTCGTGCGCCATTTGCCGCACCCAGTGACGTGCGGTGCCTCGCCGGACGCGGATTTACAATTCGCGTCATGGCGGCAGAATCGAGGAAAGCCGTGTTCGCGGCGATCGCCGCGAACCTGCTCATCACCGTGTCGAAATTCATCGCGGCCGCGATCTCGGGCAGCGCCGCGATGCTCGCCGAGTCGATTCATTCCCTGATCGACACCGGCAACGGCGCGCTCGTGCTCTACGGCATGCATCGCAGCCGCAAGCCGGCCGATCTCGACCATCCGTTCGGGTATGGTCACGAGCTTTATTTCTGGACCATGCTGGTGGGCATGATCGTGTTCGGCCTGGGCGGCGGCATGTCGATCGTGACCGGCATCGCGCATATCGCGCAAAACCAGGCGCCGGAAGATGCCACG